>Ga0163144_10000341_pt1 | contig 107557 bp, 93 predicted proteins | sample OliLak19BULKMAT1_FD_123175 | JGI IMG/M metagenome (GOLD analysis project Ga0163144, IMG submission 123175) | Freshwater microbial mat bacterial communities from Lake Vanda, McMurdo Dry Valleys, Antarctica - Oligotrophic Lake LV.19.BULKMAT1 | ecosystem: Environmental > Aquatic > Freshwater >...
CTTCTCGCCACCTTGCATGCTGATGATCAATCCCCAGCTTGCACCACCCCTCTTCCTCCAGGCTCATCTTGTATGAGAATCGGCCTCCCTCTCCAGGCTCATCTTGTATGAGACAAGACTCCCCCTTACGCCCGATATATTATTTTTGGTATGATCTCATGGTGATTACGCGTCCGGCATTAACCGTACTCGTCCTCTGTTTGAGCGTTTCGCTGGGTTGGGCTGTAAAGCCAAACCCTGTAAAGGCAAAGCAGGCGGCGGCCAAGGCCAGAACGGCGACGAGGAAATCCTCATATAAACCTTCGACTAGGGTTGCGGCTTATCGCAAGCCAGTCCCGAGGAGGGTGAGTGCCCCAGCAGCGCCCGGAAACGAACGTTTGCGTGAAGTGCAGACTGCTCTGATTGAGCGCGGATACCTTCAGGGCGAACCCACCGGAGTCTGGAGTGCACAGTGCGTAGATGCGCTGAAACGCTTTGAGACCGATCAAAAGACCAAAGTAGATGGAAAGATCGATTCCAAGATGCTGATTGCACTTGGTTTAGGTCCAAAGTACGACAGTAACCTTAGCCTGCCCGTGCCGAATGGTAGTTCGGGGCTGGTTGTAGCGGCTGATCAATCGAACAACAACGACCTCCGCAATTAGTAAAGCGCAATCGAGATCTAGAAAAGCTCAGCTACGGCTGGGCTTTTTTGTTTTGTCCTAGTTTTGTAAAAGATTGATCTAGGACTCAATTGGTCCTTGACTTGACAACGGCCCGAATGATTCAATTATCTTATTGCAAGTGGTTTGCAATGAATTTAACGAATCTCTCGAAAGGGCCTATTTATAATGAGTATTGCTGGTTTAAAAATGCAAACGTCAATCAAGTGCCTTGCAATTGGGGTGGTTTTTAGTGCTGTGTTGGGTGCTGCGGCCATTGAAACGATCACGGGCCGCGTAGTAGATCAGACGGGAGCGCCACTGCCGAGCGCGGAGGTGCAATTGAGAGTAAAGGGGCAGGCTTGGGTGAAGCAGAATGCGGGTCAAAACGGAGAGTTCACGTTTTCGATCGACCAAAAGCTGGGGGAAAGCATTGAGGTAGCGGCCAAGCTCGAGGGTTTTACCTCTGAACTGCGCGAGATTCCATGGAAGTGGGGAGCGATGAAGCCGATCGAGATCGTGCTTTCGGTGGAGGGTTCGACACATACGATTACGGTTTCTGAAAAGGTGGGTTACCAGGCTCTGGAAACGAAATCGGCGACCAAGACGCCGGCTGCGCTTGTGAATATCCCGCAATCGATCACGTTGATTCAGAGCGAACAAATGCGAGATCAGACGATGATGAGCATGGCGGATGTGGTGCGCTATGTGCCGGGAATCACGATGGCTCAAGGTGAGGGACATCGCGATGCGCCGGTGATTCGAGGGAATGCGAGCACGGCCGATTTCTTTGTGAACGGCGTGCGCGATGACGTTCAGTACTTTCGCGACCTATACAATCTGGAGCGCGTGGAAGCCTTGAAGGGTCCCAATGCGATGATCTTTGGGCGTGGCGGCGGTGGGGGCGTTCTGAACCGGGTGACGAAGGAGGCTGGGTTTAGCCCGATTCGGGAGCTGTCAGTTCAGGGAGGCATGTTTGGACACAAGCGGGTGATGGCGGATCTTGATCAGCCGCTCAATCGTTGGGCCGCGTTTCGGATGAATACGATGTTTGAGGATTCCGGGAGCTTCCGCCGCTATGGGGAATTGAAGCGCTATGGGGTGAGCCCGACGCTTACTTTGCTGCCGACGCGGTCGACCAAAGTGCGCGTGGGGTACGAATACTTTCACGATGGGCGCAGGGTAGATCGAGGAATTCCTTCGTTTCAGGGAAGGCCTCTCGATGTCGACCACAGGCAGTTTTTTGGCAATCCCGACGTGAGCAATGCCAAGGCGAACGTGAATCTGGGTTCGGTGATTGTCGAGCAGCAACTTGGCGCCTGGAATCTGCGGAACCAGACTCTGTTTGGCAACTACGACAAGTTCTACGAGAACGTGTTGCCAGGGGCAGTGAATGCGGCCGCGACGCAGGTGAGCCTCAGCGGCTACAACGATGCCACGGGCCGTAACAATTTCTTTAACCAGACAGATCTGGTGAGGAGTCTCAAGACGGGGGCGATCCGGCATACAGTGCTGACCGGTCTCGAAGTTGGGCGGCAGGTGACGGATAGTTTTCGAAATACGGGTTACTTTAACAACACAGCGACAACGTTGACAGTGCCAATCTCGCAGTCTGCTGATTTCAGTCCGGTGACGTTCCGGCAATCTGCTACGGATGCGAACAATCACGTCAACACGAGGGTGGGCGCGACTTACTTCCAGGATCAAATGGAGCTGTCGCGATTTGTTCAGGTAGTGGCTGGGTTGCGCGTCGATCATTTTGACCAGAATGTCCTGAACCAGCGCACGAATACGAAGTTGCGGCGGATTGACAACATGGTGTCTCCGCGGGCCGGGCTGGTGGTTAAGCCGATGCAATCGCTTTCTGTTTACGGCAACTATAGTGTTTCTTACCTGCCTGGTTCAGGTGATCAGTTTGCATCGCTGACAGCAACGACGCAGACTTTAAAACCGGAGAAGTTCCAGAACTATGAACTGGGGACAAAGTGGGATATGGGCCGCGGCCTGTCGGTAAGTGGCGCTTACTATCTGCTGGACCGGACGAATACGACGGCTCCGGATCCGAACAATCCAACACGCATCGTGCAGACTGGTTCGCAGCGTAGCAAGGGAGTGGAATTGGCTTTGAACGGAAGGCTGACCAGGGCCTGGACGATTGCTGGCGGTTATGCCTGGCAGGATGCCTTTATTTCGAGCAGAACCTCGGCGGCACTAGCTGGAGCGAAGGTGCCCCAGGTCCCGCGCAACAGCGTTTCGCTGTGGAATCATTACCGGATTGCGCCGAGGCTCGGAGCTGGACTTGGGTTGATTCATCAAGGGGAGATGTTCGCATCGATCGACAATACTGTGCGGATCCCAAACTTTACTCGTGCCGATGCTGCGCTGTTTTATAGCCTGAGCGAGAGATTTCGGATTCAGGCAAACTGCGAGAATCTGACCGATCGAAAGTATATTGTCAACAGTCATAACAACAACAATCTGACTCCTGGTTATGCGAGGACGTTGCGGGTAGGAGTTACGGCACGATTCTAATTGGCAGACTGGCCGCAAAATGATCATTGGCGTACCGAAGGAAATTAAAGATAACGACACCCTTGTGGGTCTGGTGCCAAGCGTTGTGACCAGGCTGATAGAGCATGGTCACAACGTTTTTGTTGAGAGTGGGGCTGGATGCGGCAGCTCGATTAGCGATGAGGAATAGGTCGAAGCTGGCGCGATTGTGCTGCCTAACCCCGGCGAGGTTTGGCGGTAGGACGCCGATCCTCGCGCTCACGGCGCATGCTTTGGCTGTGGATCGAGAACTGTGCCTGAAGCGATTACATCGCCAAACCGCTCGATGGAAGCAAACTAGTCGAAAAGATCGCAATGTTGACGGCAGGTGTTGCAAAGCGAGGCTGAGTCCTGAAAGATAAAGTGCATGACACCGAACATGCTTGGAGCTTATGGAGACTGGGCGGCCCAGATGGTTGCAGATCCGCCGCGGCTGTCTTTTCGGCAAACTGTGTTTCAGGATGTGGCTGCGTGGCGAGGTGTGGCGCGGGCGCGATATCGGGAATTGCTTGCGGGACCAGCTGAGTCGCCGACCCCTGTGCCGGTGGTGCAGCACAAGCTGGAATTTGAAGGCCTGGCAATCGAACATTTGCAGTGGCAACTGCCGTACGGTCCGCCAACGGAAGCACTGTTGTTGAAGCCGGTCAATTCGCGCGGGAAGCTGCCGGGCGTAGTTGGTTTGCATGACCATGGCGGCAACAAGTATTTTGGCCTCAGGAAGATCACTCGAATGTCAAAGGATCCGCTTCCGGCCATGGTGCGGCACCAGCAGCAATACTACAGCGGCCTTGCCTGGGCAAACGAACTCGCCCGAAGAGGTTACGCGGTGCTGGTGCATGACACATTTACTTTTGGCAGCCGAAGGGTGAGGCTGGCGGATGTGCCGGCGGTGATACGGAACAACGCTGTTGAAGCAAACCCCGAAGCCGAGGATGAAATCAAGACTTACAACCAGTTTGCAGGTGCTCACGAGCACCTCGTGGCCAAGAGTTTGACCTGTGCAGGCATGACCTGGCCCGGCGTATTCGTGAACGATGACCGCAGGGCACTTGATTATCTGGCATCGCGGGAGGACGTCGATGCCACCCGAATCGGGTGCGCAGGATTGTCTGGTGGAGGATTGCGAACGGTGATGCTAGCTGGAGCTGACGAAAGAATCCGCTGCGCATGTGCGGTTGGGATGATGACGACTTGGCGCGACTATCTCTTGAACAAGAGCTACACACACACGTGGATGTGCTACGTTCCCGGTCTGGCGCGAGAGCTCGACTATCCGGAAATCCTGGGATTGGCCGCGCCAAACCCGGTGCTGGTGCTTAACAATCGGCAAGACCAACTTTTTACGCTACCTGAGATGGAGCGTGCGGACCGGATGTTGTCCGAAGTGTACAAGAAGGCGGGCGCGCCGGACCGGTATAAAGGTTCCTTCTACAACGGACCGCACAAGTTTGACTCCGACATGCAGAAGGAAGCATTCGACTGGTTCGACCGGTGGCTCAAAGCTTAGCCACAAAGCTGTAATAGTAAAGGTATGAGCGTCAACCGCCGGTCATTCCTTGCTGCCACCGCCACTACTCTGGCGGCCGCCCCCACTAAGAAACAAACAAAATCGATGAATCCACTTCTTGAGACTTGGAAGACGCCGTTCGGCCTTCCGCCCTTTGACAAAATCCGCGCCGAGCACTTTGCTCCCGCTTTTGCCGAGACGATGAAAGAGGCGCTGGCGGAAATCGATGCGATCGCCAATGACAAGGCCCCGCCTACATTCGCAAATGTACTCGAGGCGCTTGAGAAGCATGGCGAAGCTCTGCGGCGCGTCAACGGCGTTTTCCAGAACCTGACTAGTTCGAACACATCGGATGCATTGCAGGCGGTCGAGCGGGACATGTCGCCGAAGTTGGCTGCGCACTCGAGTGCAATTCTGTTGAACACAAAGCTCTTTGAGCGAATGGACAAAGTATTTGAGCAACGTTCGAGTTTGAAGCTCAATCCAGAGCAGTCGCGTTTGCTCGAGCGATATCACCGACGCTTCGTCCTTTCCGGCGCCAATTTGAATCCTGAGCAGAAGAAGCGATTGGCCGAAGTAGATGAAAAACTGGCTTCGCTGACGACTCAGTTTACTCAGAATGTCTTGAACGACACCAAGCAATGGACCATGGCCCTGGACAAGGCCGAGGATCGCGTTGGATTGCCAGCCGATATGAAAGTGGTTACGCTGCAACGCTCTTCAATCGAGCCATTTCTTATGCTGAGTCCACGTCGCGATCTTCGGGAGAAGGCGTTCCGCGCCTGGGCTAAGCGCGGTGACAACGACAACGAGTTCGATAACAAGGCTCTGATTCGGCAGATTTTGACGCTGCGCGTAGAGAAGGCAAAGTTACTCTCCTACAACACTTATGCAGACTATGTGCTGGACGATGTGATGGCCAAGACGCCGGCGGCAGCTAGCGCGCTGATGGACAAGGTTTGGAAACCGGCTGTTGAGACTGCTCATAAAGAGGCGGCGCAACTCGCTGAGGCGATGCACAAGGATGGGATCGCTGGACAACTGGAGCCATGGGATTGGCGCTATTACTCGGAAAAGGTTCGACTGGCGCAATACGATCTGAACGAAGCGCAAATCAAGCCATACTTCACTCTCGACAAGATGATTCAGGCTGCCTTCTATAGCGCGAAGCAACTGTTCGGGATCGATTTTGTGGAGCGGAAGGATCTGCCGGTTTATCACCCCGATGTTCGCAGTTGGGAAGTGAAGGGCAAGGACGGCAAGACGATTGGAATCTTCTACGGCGATTACTACGCCAAGCCGAACAAGAATTCCGGGGCATGGATGAACTCCTTCCGTGACCAGCAGAACTTTGGCGGAGCCGTGTTGCCGGTGGTCATCAACAATTTGAACTTTAACAAGCCGGCGGCAGGTCAACCCTGCCTGTTGAGCTTCGACGATGTCAAGACTCTGTTCCATGAGTTTGGACATGGACTGCATGGCTTGCTTTCGCAGGTGAACTATCCATATTTGAGCGGGACGAGTGTGGCACGCGATTTCGTGGAGCTGCCGAGCCAGTTGTTTGAGTATTGGGCAGCGGAGAAGTCTGTACTCGCAAAGTTCGCAACTCATTACAAGACGGGCGAGGTGATTCCGGCGTCGCTCGTGGACAAGATCGAAAAGGCTCGCAACTTCAATCAGGGATTTGCGATGGTTGAGTTTTTGGCCAGCGGCATCATTGACATGAAGTGGCACTTGCTGACGGAAGTGAAGAACCTCGACATACGTGAGCAGGAACAAGCCTGGCTCAAAGAGATTGGGATGCCGAGGGAGATCATTATGCGGCACCGGTCTCCGCACTTTACGCATATCTTTTCGAACGACTACGCGGCTGGCTACTACAGCTACCTTTGGGCGCAGGTGCTGGATGCAGATGCCTTTGAGGCATTCAAGGAAGCCGGGAATCCGTTCGATCCAGCAACAGCGGCTCGATTGTACAAGTTCATTTATTCCGCTGGCGGATCCAAGGATCCGATGGAGTTGTACCAGTCATTCCGGGGCCGGCAGCCTGATCCGCAGGCGCTGATGCGGAAGCTTGGCTTTGCGAATTAGGGGTGTCCTGGTTGCTTGCGGAGAATTGGATAGTATAGGCGCATGAGTACCCGTCGAACTCTGATCCAATCCGCTGCCGCGGCTGTCGCCGCGCAATCGATTTCTTCCCGTCTCGCTCTCGCTGACCAGGCCGCGCCCATGAAAGGCAACATTCAGCACTCCGTTTGCAAATGGTGCTATCCGAAGGTGTCTCTGGATGACCTGAGCGAAGCGGCGAAAGGTATCGGCCTCGGATCGATCGAATTGCTGGGGCCTGACGATTGGCCAACGCTGGCAAAGCACGGACTGACTTGCGCGATGACCACCTCGCCGACCATCGACGGTCTGGGTGGAATTGGGAAGTCGTTCAATCGCGTGGAGCACCATGACAAACTGGTTACAGTCTACACAGACTGGATCCCAAAGGCTGCCGCTGCCGGAATCAAGAACCTGATTTGCTTCTCGGGTAACCGGGATGGCCTCGATGACGAAAAAGGCATGGAAAATTGTGCGATCGGGCTGAAACGCCTGATGCCGCTGGCTGAAAAGCACAAAGTCACCATTGTCATGGAATTGTTAAATTCCAAGGTGAACCACAAGGACTACATGTGTGATCACACGGCCTGGGGTGTGGATTTGTGCAAGAAAGTGGGCAGCGAAAACCTGAAACTGCTCTACGACATCTATCACATGCAGATCATGGAAGGCGACGTCATCGCAACAATCAAGAAGTACCATCCCTTCTTTGCTCACTATCATACGGGCGGTGTGCCGGGCAGGAATGAGATCGACGAGAGTCAGGAACTGTTCTATCCAGCGATCGTGAAGGCGATTGTCGCGACCGGTTTCAAAGGCTTCATTGCTCAGGAGTTTATCCCGAAGCGGCCCGATGTCCTGGCTTCGCTCAAGCAGGGAGTGGATATTTGTGATGTTTAAGTCACATAATTGACCTCTCCCTACTCTAAAGTATACAAAATAATCAATCGGAGTTTTTGACTCTAGCCCGAAGAACAAATCCAGCCTTCGCGAAGGCTGGCAATTCCTTCTATCACACTGAAAGAAATAAAGTTAAAAAATCTTCGCCCTGCAGCTCAGGGTTTGGTAGAGTAACATTACCTTGCGAATTCATCTGATTAACCCAAGTGACATTTCCTTCGGAAGAGGAGTCATCACTCCCCGCTGGCTCTACGTGCTTGCCGCGGCAACCCCGCGCCAGTACGGAGATCCCCTTTTGGTCGACGAGACGCTTGTGCAACTCGATTTCAGCACCGTCAAAAAAGGCGACATCGTTGGCATTGGAATACACACCGCGAATGTTCTGCGCGGCTATGAAGTAGGCCGGAGAGTCCGTGAACTGGGCGCTTGGGTCGTATACGGCGGCATCCACGCCACACTTTACCCCGAAGAGAGCTTTGAGCTTGGTGGGGCACACGCAGTCGTCAAGGGCGACGGGGACGACGTGTGGCCCACTGTAATCCAAGATTGCGCTGCCGGGACGCCTGAAACGATTTACGACGGTGGCAGGGTCGGTTCCGACCGCTTCCTCGAAGCTCGTTGGGACCTGCTTCCTGAGAAGGGTTACATGTTTGCCTCGGTGCAAACTGTACGAGGTTGTCCGAAACATTGCTCATTTTGTAGTGTTTGGCGGACGGACGGCCAAAAACCGCGCCAGCGCTCAACTGACGCCGTTATTAATGAAATTGTAGAGCTTCGCCGCCGCGGATATCGATTTATTACATTGTCGGATGACAATTTTTATCCCGTAACTCTCACGGATATTGTTTTGGCTGAAAAGCAGGGCAATCAGGCTCGCATCACTGAGCTGAAGACGCTGCGAGAGGAGCGATTTGAGCTGATGGAGGCGATGTCGCAACTGCCGAAGGACATGGTGTTCTTCACACAGATCACGATGGAAGCGGCTGAAGATTCAGCGTTTCTCGATGCGATGTCCAGAGCTCGGATCAAGGGTGCTCTAGTCGGAATCGAAGCGGTTACCGAGGAAGGGTTGAAAGCGGTCTTCAAAGACTTCAACTACTCGGGAGAGAACCTGGTTGCGCGATTGAAGGAATTCAAGAAGCACAACGTTCACGTGTTAGGTTCGTTTATCTTCGGTCTGCACACGGACCGGGCCGAAACCTTTACTGCTACAGCAAAGCTTGCGCTTGAGGCTGATATCACGTTTGCCCAATTCGTGATGATGACTCCTTTCCCCGGCACTGTCGACTTCCAGAAGTGGGAGAAAGACCTGGGAGAAAACGTCCAGAAAATTGACGGCGTTCCGGTTACGCGGTACTGGTTGATTCCTCCAGATAAGCGTCCGAAGCTTTACACGCCGCATCCGACGATGAACCCGGAAGAGATCCGCATGCGGACACAGAAGGTGTGGGATGCGTTCTATGAGAATGGCGCTGTCTGGAAGCGTTCCAACTGCGTGAAGAGCATGAAGGCGAAACTGGCGTTCTTCCTGATCTCGAAACTATACCGTCAGATGTATGCGAATACGGGAATCGCTACCGATAGTGCACGCCGCAAGAGTTCGACTAATTCGGCGAAGTGGCTCACACTTCCGCTGGTATGGATCTTCCGCGCCAAGCCGATGCCCGATTTGCAGAAGCCGGCAAACGTGGCCGGAGTTCGTCCTTTCGCGATTCTGAACTAGGATCCGCTCTTTACTTTATCGAGCAGAGCGCTAAGCTCTGCCACCTTTTCAGGCATCTGGGCGGCGAGGTTGATCCTCTCGCCCAGATCGTCGTTCAGGAGGTAAAGTTGCGCGGCATCGCCAGTGCCAAGCTCATTTTGGGAAGTCTTGAGGACTGGTTGGCCCGGGTTGGCTTCGATCATCTTGAATTCACCCTTGCGGATAGAGAGCGCCCGGGAATGCTCGACCAGCCATTCCCTGCCCTGCTTGGACTCGCCCAGTAGCGTAGGCATAAAATCCATGCTGTCAGGGGCATCGGTGGGATGAAGCTGTTGGCCGTTCAGGTGGGCGAAGGAGCGGAAGAAATCGAGTTGACTGACCAGCGCATCGCTCACTTGAGGCTTGACCCTGGCGGGCCAACGAACGATCAAAGGGACCCGGGTGCCAGCTTCGAAGTTGCTGTATTTTCCACCTCGCAAAGGCCCGGCAGGACGATGGGTGCCGAGCTTCGCCACTGCGTCATCCTCGTAGCCATCGTTGACAACAGGGCCATTGTCGCTTGAGAACATGACGATCGTGTTTTGAGTGAGCTTGAGGCGATCGAGTTTGTCGAGGATCTGGCCAACGGTCCAGTCGAGTTCTGCGATAGCGTCGCCGCGTGGCCCCATGGTTGTTTTGCCGGCAAAGCGTTTGTTCGGCAAGCGAGGAACGTGGATGTCGTGGGTTGCGAAGTAGAGAAAGAAGGGGTCCTTGCGGCTCTCCTCCATAAACTTTGCGCCTTCGGCGACAAATCTGGCGGCCATGTCTTCGTCAATCCAGAGTGCGCTCTTGCCTCCGGTCATGTAACCGATACGGCTGACTCCGTTGACTATGGCCATGTCGTGGCCAAAGCTGTAGTTCATCTTAAGCAACTCGGGATTCTTCTTCCCCAGGGGCTCGTCGCCAATTGGCTTCGTGTAGTCGACTCGAATTGGGTCCTTCGGATCGAGGCCCACTACGTTGCGATCCTTAACGTAGACGCACGGGACACGGTCGCCTGTGGCGGGCATCAGAAATGCTGAGTCGAAGCCAACTTCGAGCGGGCCGGGTCTGATCTCGCGGTTCCAATCCAGGTTGCCCTCGCCGAGGCCAAGGTGCCACTTGCCGACGACTCCTGTGCGGTAGCCGGCTCGTTTCATCATGGAGGGCCAGGTGAGTTTCGCAGGATCAAGGATCAGGCGGGCATCGCCTGGCAAGACGCCGGTACCCTTCTTGCGCCATGCATATTCGCCGGTGAGCATGGAATAGCGGCTGGGCGTACATGTGGCCGACGAACTATGAGCATCGGTGAAACGAACGCCCTGGCGGGCGAGCTTGTCGAGGTTAGGAGTCTTGACCGAAGTTGCGCCGTAGCATCCAAGGTCGCCATATCCAATATCGTCAGCGTAGATTAAGACGACGTTGGGCTTGGTGTCGGCTGCGGCGAGTTGACTGCCTATTGCGGCAGCGAGGAAGGCTCTGCGATCCATCTACGCATTCTATCGGTAGAACGGTTGCCAGGTCAGCCAACGAGGGCCGTATTTAAGCGCGGGCTTACCCAATTCGAATGCGCCCAGATCCGGCGCTCTTCCTGTGAAGTTTTCGTTGACTGTCGGGATCCGAGCGCCAGCATCGATTGCCTTGCTTCCGGACTTGAGCTTGAAGTCGAGATCCATCGCGTGATAGACAGCATGGCGCTGAGTTGGATCCGCCGGAACCATTCGATCGAAGACATCGAAGTCAAGTTCGAGACCATGAGTCTCCTGGCCAGTTGCCTTGCTGAATTCGGCAAGCGAGGCAAAGTGCTTCCAATCGGAGGCTTTGGTCTCGTAAGCCGTTTTGCCTTTGGCGGGCGCCAACCATGCATATTGCTTTTCGACCCCTTTGTTTGGGCGGTAGCCGTTGTAGTCGGAAGAGTAGGTATCCGTGGCGTTGGCCCAGGCCATGATTCCACGATCGGGAGTGTCGCGGCCCAGGAAGAGGTTGTTTCGCCAATGCACGCCGGAATACGGGTCACGTACGGTTTGTTCGCCGATCAGGGTGTTGTGCCAGACGAAGAGGTTGACCGGCTTGGCCGAGAACTTGAAGGAGACTCCACCTTGAGTGTTGTAGAGAGTGTTCCGGATGAAATAGATGGGCCCGCCAAAGACAGGCTGAGAACTGTAGCCCCCGTGGAAGGCATTGGTTCCGCGATTCTCAAAGACACGAACGTTATGGACACCGCCATCGGTTTCAACGAAATCGTCGTTGGACATGTGCATGTCGTTGCCGTAGATGTCGATCGAAGAGGCACGCCGCTCGGGGTCGGATTCCGGCGGACCGTAGGTTGAGATGCCAATCGAATCGTGGAAGTAGGCGATAGCGTTTCGAGCGATCACATGGCCCGGGCCATAGACCTTGATCGCGTAGTAACTGACCATTGGGTGTGAGCCGTAGGGGCCGACGCTTGCCCAATAAACTCCAGTCCAGCCCAGGAGCCGATACCGATCGTCGCGGCCAATGAAGAGATTGTCGGCGATGTAGAAATCACTTGAGCCCGCGTACTCGGTCCAGACGCCGAAGCCGATGTTTTCAAACCGGCAGTTCTTTACTGTCAGTGCGACTGCGCCTGCCGCTTCCTTTGCTCCCGCGAACAGCGCAACTCCGGTATTGCGAAACGTCAGGCCATCAAAGATATGGTGCGCGGTGAACATGACATCGAAGAGGCGGCCATTGTTATCGCCATCGATGATGACTTCGCCGTCGCCCGCGGACTTGATCGTGATTGGCTTGTCGAATGTGCCTTTTAGAGTCAGATTCATCGTGCCGTCAAAGGGCGCCATCATGGGGTCGACATAGTTGAGACGCTCGGGTTTGTAGAGGCCGGCGTGCATCAGGATCGTGTCGCCGGGCTTGGCCTTGCGCTCCCACATGACGCTCCAGTCGCCGAGGCCAGCACCGTAGTAGGCCTGAAGAATGCCGGTGAAGCTGGGTTCAATGCGAGGGCCTTTGTAGTCGGGTGCATAGACGTGCAGAGTGCGGCCTGAGGTGGACGGCATCGGTTCGGTACGGGTGCGCACCTTCACCGTTTGCGTTGTTTGCCCCTTCGCGCCGTCTGGATCGGTCATGACGAACTGGCACTCATACTCAGTGCCTGGTTCCAAATTGAAGATGCTGCCCGCGAAGGCGTGCGGGACGGTGTAGTCGAAATTCTCTCTAGCGCGGAAGATGCGCTCGCCGCCCATGCGCACCAGGGGTAAGCCTTCACGCCAGGCGGCGTCGCCTGTCTTGCGAAACTTCACGGCTACCGAGGAGTTGCGGTTAGCGTCGCCGGAAATTGGCCATTCAAATCCGAGATTCAGTAGTGTGGGATGCTCGACGTGGAAGCGGCCGGCCTCCACAGCATCCTGTCCGATGAGTCCCGATGCGACGAGGAAGATAAGCAGAAGGATACGAGTCAATTGCGGTCTCCTTTAGAGGACAGTAGGCCAAATTTCGAGTTCCGGCACCGCAGCGCGTGGATGTAATTTTGCGACGCTATAGATCATCTCTGCAACGTCTTCGGGTTGCAATGCTTTGCCGAGAGTTTCAGCGTCTGGTTTGACAGGGCGCTTTTCCATCAGTTCGGTGTCGACCAAACCCGGGCAGACAACGCAGGTCCGGATGCCGTGTTGGCGTTCCTCTTGACGAATGGCGAGTGCAAGGCCGAACATGCCGCGCTTGGATGCCTGATAAGCAGCGCCAGAGACATCGGCGTACTTGCCTGAGATCGAAGAGACGTAGATGAAGTGCCCCTTCCTGGCGTCGCGCATGGCTGGCAGAAGAGCGGATGTTAGTGAGAAGGCGCCGTTGAGATTGACTTCAATGAGTTCGTTCCAGATCTCGCGAGTCAATCGGGTCAGCGCGCGATTGGGGGTGTTGGTTCCTGTGACGTATACGACGATGTCGACGCCGCCGAGTTTGGCGACTGCATCCTCGGCGAGCGCAACCATGGATTCATGAGTTGAGGCATCGCTGGTTCCATAGACCAGGTTGTGGCCCTCGGCGGTCATTTCCTGGGCAAGTGCGGCGAGGCGTTCTTCACGCCTGGCGCTTGCGTAAACTCGTGCGCCATCGCGCGCAAACATGCGGGCAGCCTCCCGTCCAATACCGCTTGAGGCTCCTACAACCAATACACGTTCGTCTTTCAATGAAACTGGCACCATCAACGTATATCATCGTTAAATCCGCATGTCTCAACCCTCATTGATCTTCGACGCCCACTTGGATCTTTCGATGAACGCGATGGAATGGAATCGCGATATTCGTCTGCCACTGGTGGAGATCCGGCGACGCGAGATTGGCCTCAAGGATTTGCCGGATCGAGGCAACAATACTGTCTGTTTGCCTGAGATGCGTAAGTGCCGCATTGGTCTGTGCGTCGCTACGCAAATTGCAAGATTTTCGGGGAGGTTCAGCAGGCTTCCCGGGTGGCAGAGTCCCGAGCAGGCATGGGCGCAGACTCAGGGCCAACTGGCCTGGTATCGAACGATGGAGCAGGCGGGCGAGTTGCTTCAGCTTCGCACGTGGCAGGACGTTACCGCTCACGCTACGCTGTGGCGCAACTCAACCAATACGACTAAGCTTCCGATCGGGTATTTGTTGAGTCTTGAGGGGGCAGATTCGATCTTGACTCCGAAGCATCTTGAGCAAGCGCGGGCAAGTGGATTGATTGCGATGGGGCCGGTGCACTACGGCCCCGGCATTTACGGGCATGGGACGGATGACGAGGGGCCGTTGACGCTGCGCGGGCAGCAGTTGCTAAAGCAAATGGAGGAGCTGCACATCATCCTCGATGTAACTCATCTTTGCGATGAAAGCTTCTGGGATGCTCTTGAGCGGTTCAAAGGGCCGGTCTGGGCGAGCCATCACAATTGCCGCGTGTTGGCGGATTGGAACCGGCAATTGACCGATGACCAGATCCGGGCGCTGACCGAACGCGGCGCTGTGATTGGAATGGCTTTTGACGCGATCATGATGGTGCACAACTGGACGCACCATAAGTCGAAGCCGCAGGACTTCCAGTTGAAGATGGAAAAGATCTGTGACCATATTGATCACATTTGCCAAATCGCCGGCAATGCAAAGCATGTGGGGATTGGCACCGATCTCGATGGTGGATACGGGACGGAGCAGACTCCGATGGATTTGAATTCGATTGCAGATCTGGGATCGCTTTCGACTCCATTGGCGGCCCGGGGTTATAAACCTGCCGATATCGACAACATCTTTGCCGGCAACTTTCTGCGCTTCCTCAAAGACAATCTGAAGTGAGCAACCCCACTCACGTCAGGTACGCGATTCTATCGATTGCGACTGCAAATGCGTTTCTGTTGTATCTCGATCGCGTGTGCATGGGCGCTGTAGTGCAATCGCAAAGCTTTCAGAGTGAGCTTCAGCTCACGCGGCAGGAAACGGGCGACATACTCGCAACGTTCTTTCTTGCCTATGCGCTGGGGCAGATGCCGGCTGGCTATCTCGCAGACCGATTCGGGCCTCGCAAGATGCTTGTGATCTACATTCTGCTGTGGAGTCTGGCAACTGCCACGACAGGACTGACATCGACTCTGTTTGCTTTGATGGCTGTGCGGGCGATTTGTGGTTTGGCTGAAGCTGGAGCTTATCCGGCAAGCGGCTTGTTGATCTCGCGATGGTTCCCTTTTGAATACCGGGCGCGCGCCAGCAGCATCGTGGCATTTGGCGGCCGGATCGGGAACTCAGTCGCGCTGTGGTTGACTGCTTACGCGATCGTAACTTTCGGATCGTGGCGCGCTGTTCTGTGGACCTACGGAATTCTGGGCATCGGCCTCGCCATTCTCACCCATGTGGTGTTTCGCAACTACCCGAGCGAACATCCCTGGACCAATGCCGCGGAACGAGAGTTGATTGGAAACGTGCCGCGGAAGGCGGTTACATTCCCGCTATTGGCGTTGGTGGCACACCCCGGACTTTGGCTCCTCAACACGGCATCGCTGGGGCTGAATTTCGGCTGGGCCTTTCTGATCACATGGCTGCCCACTTACTTGCAGGAAGTACGTGGCCTGGACCAGATTTCGGCCAGCCGTTACGTCTCGTTTGCGCTTGCATCGAGCCTTGGAGGGGTACTATTTGGCGGTTGGTGGTGTGATTTTCTGACCCGGCGTTATGGTCAGAAATGGGGCCGGAGGCTGCCATTCCTGACGGGCGGTACGCTTTCGGCTGCTGCCTACTTGATCTGTCCGTTTTTGCCGTCCGCCTTTGCGGTTGCGGTAGCTTGCGCCATCGTCGCTTTTGCAACGGATAGCGTGTTGCCGGCTATTTGGACACTCGCCCAGGATATAGGCCAGACGCATGTGGCTTCGACCATGGCCTGGTCCAACATGTGGGGTAACTTTGGGGCCTCGGCAATTGCCAAAGTCATACCACTGGTGATCGCCAGCAGTTGGCACATGCAAGCCTGGCAGGAGATCTTCTATCTTTGCGCGGCAGGGTTCGTGATGGTGGCAATCACTGGATCGTCGATTGACAGCACTCGGACCCTACGCAAGACCTAGAAAATGAACTGGCGGTCAACTGGATGCGGCGCGGATAGTTTCCGGCCCGAACGCGGTTCAGTCCACGATGATGTTTTGAGTTCGTGGATTTTGATATGCGCCCACGCGAATCGTCACGGGCACTTTGCCGCGGATTCGATTGTCATTTGGGATGCGCAAGTTGATTTGCAACAATCCCGGATAGCCAGGCGCGGCCCCGGCAAAAAGGAGTTCCGCAGGCTGCCCTGCAATTTCAACGCTCGTAGGAAGGAATGGCACCTGGAAGCCGCCAGACTCTCGCAAGAGCCCTTCGCCAGTGCCGTACAGTCTCAGTGTCTCGCCATGCTTGGCAGCGCGGCCGATCGAGTTTAGGGAGCCATCGGCGTACTGCGCCACGGCCAGGCCTGAAGACTCAAATAGGGCAGGGTTCGCGCCGGTCACATCAAGGATGGTGCGGAACAAGAGTGCCCCAGCCATGCGCAATTCGAGGCTCGCCTTAGTGCGTCCAGCGATGGCGTAGGGAACCTGGAAATTCACCTGCGACTTACCGGCATACGAAACTGGGGAAGCAATGCCATCGAGTGTGACTTCGACCAGGGTTGGCTGAGTCAGGTCCGATGTCAGTATCGAAGCCAGTTGCCCTGGGGCCAACGGACCCTCACCGAAAGTGGCGGCATGGACTACTTTTGCGGCCTTGGAGTTTTCAATCAGGACCTCGGCGGGCGGCTCCAGTCTTCTCAACCGATCATTCAATTTGTCTGCGATGATAAGCGACTTGTCAGGGGCAAGCGCGATGCCGAACGGCTCATTGAGAGTGACTGCCGTGGCATCGCCCGAGTCTGCGTTGAATCCATTCTCATTCGCCCGCCCGGCAATGGTTGTGACCTCGCCGGTCAAGGCGATTTTGCGCACGAGATGGCGGTTTGAGTCTGTGTAGTAGACCGAGCCCGAGGAACTGACAGCAATGCCCTCGATGCCGGATGCATCACCAACGATGGTGCGGATCTTGCCGGTTGGCTGATCGACAACTCTGAGAGCGCGGTTGCCTGTATCGGCCCAGTACAAATTCGATTGCCCATCGATTGCAATCGCGCCTGGAGCGTTCATCATCGCGTTGAGGGCATCCTGTCCATCCATGCTGAAGCCTCGAATCGAAGTGCCCGCGACGGTGAATATCTTGCCCGCTTGATCGATGCGCCTGATTCGATGGTGGTCTTTCTCCGCGATAAACAGGCTTCCATTGAGATCGAAAGCCAAGCCCATCGGACTGGAAAGATGAGCGGAGCGGGCCGCGATACCATCATTCGAAAACTCGGTGCGACCGGTGCCGCAAACGGTTTGGATTACGCCACCGGGAATGAGAACTCGTACGCGGTGATTACCGGTGTCGGAGAGGTAAACATTATCGAAGGCATCCACGGCAACGTAGGTGGGCCGGTTCAGGTAGCTATCGGTGGCAAGGCCTCCATCTCCCCGATATCCAGCTTCTCCGCTTCCGGCTACTGTAGTTACGATCCCCTCGGTGCTGAGCTTGCGGAGACGATGATTGGCCGTGTCGGCGAAATAGATATTGCCCTTGGAATCGACAGCGACACCGGTGGGATGATTGAGTCTCGCTGCAAGAGCTGCACCTCCGTCGCCACGAAAGCGCGAGAAGGCTGGACCGATTAGTATGTCGATGATGCCTTGCGGATTGACGCGCCGAAGCCAGGTTAGTCCGGCGGTTATGATATTGCCAAACGGATCGACAGTGACATCGCGGCCTCCAGGCGGCATGATGGCGGCTTTGCCATCCGATTCCACCTTCCACAAATAGTCCCCACGCGTGTCAGCGACCAACAGGCTGCCATCGGGCATCCTGGCAAGACCCACTGGCCTCTCAAGGGGAACCTGATTCGTGCTGGAAAGTAGTACATCGACTCTGCCATCCCTGAACAGCCTGCGCACTCTTGCGTTGCCGCTATCGGCCACCAGCAAGTTGCCACTGGAGTCTAACGTCAATCCCGCAGGTGAGTTCAGTGTGACCGCTGAGAGCGGCAACGCAGTTAGATTGCCATCCGATCGAATCTCAAGCACTTGATTTGCTCCGAAATCGGAAATGAATAGGGAGCCGTTCGAGTTGGCCAGTACGTTTCTTGGCGCTATCAGTTTCACATCGCGGGGAGAGATGAATACACCCGCGGGAGGAATGGCTTTTGTGCCGCCACCGGCGAGAGTTTCGATTACGCCATTGCGCGAGATCTTACGGACTCGAGCATTGCCGAGGTCGGCAAATACGATGTCTCCAGTTGGAGTGACGCTCAATCCATAGGGAGTATTGATTCTGGCCTGCGTTGCGGGGCCGCCGTCACCAGAGAATCCTGGAAGTCCATTGCCTGCGATTGTCGAGATCCTGCCGCTCGAATCGATGCGTCTGAGACGGTGATCGTCAGCGTCGCTGACATAGATATTGCCTGTGGCATCCGTGGCAACACCCTGTAGATAACGAATTGACGCGTCGGCCGCACGCCCACCATCGCCAGCTTCTGTTCCGCCGGCAATCGTACGGATTGTCCAGGGAGCTTGAGCGAGCATCACACCGGACAGACAAAGTAGGACCAGAGACTTCACGAGTAGTAGTGGGGTGAGCTAAGCAATAATCGCCAAAAATTTGGCAACAGACATCCAGGTGGCGCTCGATAAGAGCTTTAACAGACAGCCATATCAACCATGAAACGCTACAGACTGGCCCTAGCGGCAGCATGCGTTTCTTCCGTCCTTTGCTTAGAGGCGGAAGAATTACGCCTAAAGACACGTACGATCGACCCTGACCAGGAAAACGAGTCAGCGGTTTCTTTGCGGGGAGCGAGTTCCAATCCACGCAGTCTTTCCGGCAAACGATGGCATTGGCTGATTCAGATTGAAGAACCGGAACCAGACTTCACACTCTGGGAACAACGCGGGGCCAAGGTGTTGGCCAGCGTGCCGGTGAACGGATATCTGATCAGTGCTCCGGAGGTTATGTCGTGGGAGGGTCTCGTGTTCAGCTACCGGTCGCCAGTGATGGCGACTGACAAGATCAGTCCGCAGATGCAGGCTGCCAGCGGCGAAGTTGCCATTGCTGCTGATACCACCGAGACGCTGGTGATTGTGCACTTTCACAAGGATGTGGAGGTCTGGGAGGCAGATGGAATCCTCGAAGCCGAACACGCGCAGCCGTTGTGGAATGGATCGCTGGAAGCAGAAGATCGGCTCGCGGAATTGACGGCTGAGCAGATGGCGGCACTGGCGCTTTGGGACGAAGTGGAGTATGTGTTCCCTGCTCCTGCTGGGATGAAAGAAGGGGAGATTTACATGGGTTGCGGAGGAGTGATCAGCGGCGGATACGAATTAGCGATGCTGGCGGCCAGCTATGGAGAGGGCTGGGACGGGCCAGGCCGCGGCACGGCCAGCATCAGCTATTCGTTTGGTCCTCTGGGAACGCGTACCAGCATGGAAGAAACGAAGGCAGAAGTGAGGCGTGCGTTGGCAGAGTGGTCCAAGGTGGTTGGCGTGAGTTTCAGCGAGTCGGTTGTGAGGAACAGGACGCGAAATCTCGACATTCTGTTTGCGACCGGAAGCCATGGGGATGCCTACCCTTTTCTGAGCGGAAGCACCGTGCTGGGCCACAGCTTTTATCCGGCAAATCCGAATCCGGAGCCAATCGCAGGTGATATCCACATCAACGATGCCTGGACCTGGTCGATCGGCGGGCAGTGGGATGTGTTCAGCGTGGTTCTGCATGAGATTGGGCATTCATTGGGGATCGGGCACACCGATGTTCCAGGTTCGGTCATGTATCCCTACTACCAAAAAGCGACCAGCTTGAAACAGCCTGATATTGATTCGATTCGGCAACTTTACGCAACAGCGACACAGGCCGCGCCGCCTGTTCTGTCGGCTACGATTGCGAGTCCGGTGGAGGGCGCAATCCTTTCGACGAACAGTTTCAATCTAAGCGGCTCGATTACGGGCGGAGCTTCGGGGCTGCAGATCCAATACACCAACGAAATCAATCTAGTGACAGGCCAGTGTCTGATCAACGGTACCTTCACCACATACAGTTGCCCGGCGATTGCGCTCGTGAATGGATCGAACCGAATCCGGATTCAATCTTCGCTCAATTCGAGTTCCATCACTACCTATCGCACGGTGAGGCGAGAGGCCAATGGTGACGTGTCCCTGGCAATCACTTCGCCTGCGGTGATTGGTCACACGACAACTGCAACCGAGGTGATGCTAATTGGAACCGCGAGCTACACTGGCGGGCTGTCGAGCGTCAAGTGGACGACCAATCGATCGCGCAGCGGATCGGCAAATGGACTTGAAAACTGGAACGCAACCGCGGCGCTTGAGCCCGGATCGAATGAAATCACCGTCACCGCTACGGCGAGGACCGGAATCTACAGCACACGAACGATCACGATCAAACGAACGGCGGTGTCTGCACCTGCACCGCCTGCAAATCCAGGAGGAGACAAGGTACCACCACGCATGACCATCCAACAACCCATTGGAAACTTCATCATTACCAGCGCACCCAAACTTACATTTCGGGGAACCGCGATCGACAACATAGCAGTCAAGCAGGTGACCTGGACCAATTCGGCAGGCGATCAGAGCGGCGCCGCAACTGCGGCGGGTACTGGCGCCACTGTGAGCTGGTCCTTCGACGTAAACATTGCGGTCGGCTTCAATGCAATCCAGGTGAGGGCTTGGGACGCATCCGGTAACTCGACGCTCTATTCAACAACGGTGCGGCGCTACTAGCGTACCTGCGGCTCAGGCAAGCTTGAGCATGACTCCACATTGTAGCTCTGCTAAGGGGTTCTCAACTTGAGAGCTGACTGGCCAGCCCTTTCAAAGAAGCTCGACGCATTGCCCTGTCCGACCGCACGCCGGAAGGATTGCATTTCCCCGATTAAGCCATCGAGGGCTGATTCCACATTTCCCTGATTGGTAAGCAAAATGTCTTCCCAAAGCTCGTAACTCGATTGTGCGAGTCGAGTCATGTCGAGCAGGCCCGGACCGGCGACCTGCTTCACATCGTGGCCAGACAGGTAGGCTGCAAGGCATGTGGAGAGCAACTGCGGCAAGTGGGAGCTGAATGCAACCATGCGGTCGTGGGCTGCCGGGTCAAGGAATACAGGCGATGCACCCAACGCCGTGACAATTTCTGTTAATGCGGTGCCGGTGGTTGTAAGCACCCACGGCCGCCCGATGAACAGATCGGCAGTCGCGCCCTCCGGACCTCTCACTTCCCTGCCGGCCATCGGATGCCCACCGACGAATTGCCCTCGCGTCAAATGCCTGGCTCCGGCGGCGCAGATCTCTGCCTTGGTGCTGCCAACATCGGTAACCAGCGCGCCCGGCCGTAGTAGCTCATTGAGACTTTGAATCAGCGTGAGAATGCGCCGTACGGGCTGTGCAAGCAGGACGAGGTCGCCGAGGGGTACAGCTTCGGCGAGTGGTAAAGCCTCATCCACCGCGCCAACATCCAGCGCCTTCTGGACAACGGCTGGCGAGCTTACCCCAATCACCCGGTCAAACAGCCCGGCACGTTTGACTGCAAGTCCAAAACTGGAACCAAGCAACCCAGTGCCAACGATTACCGCAATCCGCATTATTCCTGCAGCCGCCGCATTTCCATCATGATCCCCGTGTAGATGCGTTCGACGGCCTCGTTGCTGAGTGGGCCATTGTTCCTCGCGCCCATTCCCTCGACGACTGCCCGCTCACGGTTGAGCTCAACGACAGGCAATCCAGCGGCCCGCTTGGCCGTCCCGATCTCGAGGGCGACAGCAGCGCGCTCATTGAGCAGGTCGAGAATTTGCCCGTCAAAGAAATCAATCCTGGAACGGAATCTCTTCAGCTTCTCAGTCGTTTCATCGACGCCCACGCAATGCTCCCTGTTTCAATTCTCTTGCCATGCGCTCTATCCTATCCAACAGCTCAGACTCGTCAGTGGATTCAATGGCGCGCACAAAGGAACTACCTACAACCACGCCATCGGCCACACGCCCGACTTCAGCCGCCTGATCGGCCGTTGAAATCCCAAAACCAACGCCGAGTGGGAGCGTGGTGAAGCGCCTCAACTTTTCAACCAGCGGTTCAACAGAGGAGGACACTTGCGTTTGCTCACCTGTGACGCCGGTTCGCGATACGACATAGACAAAACCGGAACAATACTTCGCTACCAGTTCCAGCCGGCGATCCGTGCTTGTCGGCGCCACCAGAAATACTGTGTCCAAGCCGCGCCGCTTCACTGCCGTGACGAAGCTTTCCGCTTCCTCAACGCTTAGATCTGTGAGCAGGAAACCATCCACGCCAACTTCCTTTGCCTTATCCGCAAGCCTGTCAAAACCGTAACGCATCACTGGATTCAGATAGGTGAACAGAACAATCGGGATGTTGCTGTTCCGCCGTATTGTTGCGGCAATCCCAAGCACTTTCTCAACCGTAGTGCCGGCCGCCAGCGCCCGCTCGCTGGCCCGCATGATCACAGGGCCATCGGCAATTGGATCGCTAAAAGGCACACCAAGCTCAATAATGTCGGCGCCGCCACGCTCAAGCGCAGCGACGATATCCACGGTTCGCTCGGGGGTTGGATCCCCGGCTGTTACATAGGCGATCAGTGCAGGCTCATTGTTGGCCTGCAACTCACTAAAACGCTGGCTGATGCGAGTCAGAATCGAGCTCCTTCAAATTTTCCCGGTAGATGTTGATGTCCTTGTCGCCACGTCCACTCAGGTTCACCAAAATAATCTGGTCCTTCGTAGTGGTTGGCGCAAGGCGGATGGCTTCGGCCACGGCATGCGAGCTCTCCATTGCGGGGATCAAGCCCTCCATTTGTGACAACTCCACCGCGGCTTTGAGCGCAGTAGCGTCGTCGCAGTCGACATACTCGGCGCGGCCGATGTCGTGCAAGTGAGCGTGTTCGGGGCCAATCAGGGCATAGTCGAGACCGGCTGAAATGGAATGAGTGAGCGCTACTTGTCCGTCGTCGTCCTGAAGCAGATAGCTATAGGCGCCGTGCAGAACCCCTGGCGCTCCACCGCTGAATCGAGCTGCATGCTCGCCGGTTTTCTTGCCCTTTCCGCCAGCCTCTACCCCCACCAGCCTGACGCTTTGATCCTGAAGGAAGGCATAGAAAAGACCGATCGCATTTGAGCCACCACCCACGCAGGCAATTGCAATATCAGGCAAACGGCCTTCGCGCTCAAGAATCTGCAAACGCGCCTCATCTCCGATGCAGCGATGAAAATCGCGAACCATCAACGGATAGGGATGCGCACCCAGTGCGGACCCAAGCAGGTAATAGGTCGTATCGACGTTGGTTACCCAATCGCGCATCGCCTCGCTGATGGCATCCTTCAGCGTTCGAGACCCGTTCGTCACGCCGACAACCTCAGCGCCACAAAGCCGCATGCGGAACACGTTCAGGCTTTGCCGGCGCATGTCCTCCTCGCCCATGTAGACACGGCATTGAAGGCCCAACAAGGCGCAAACTGTCGCAGTAGCCACCCCATGCTGACCTGCACCGGTTTCGGCGATGATTCGTTTCTTTCCCATCTTTCGGGCCAGCAACGCCTGCCCTAAAGCATTGTTGATCTTATGCGCGCCGGTATGTAAAAGATCTTCGCGTTTGAAGTAAATCCTGGCGCCGCCGAGTTTTTCGCTCAGGCGTTTGGCGTAGTAAAGCGGCGTCGGCCTTCCTGCATAGTTCTTCAGCAAATCCGCAAGTTCAACTTGAAACTCAGTATCGGTTTTGAGAGCAAAGTAAGCCTGCTCTAAATCCTCGAGAGGCGCCATGAGAACTTCAGGCACATATCTCCCGCCATAAGGGCCAAAATGGCCACCAGCATCAGGAACGGTCAACATACAGCTTCAAACTCCTTCCGCGCCGCTTCGATGAACGCGCGCATCTTCGTACGATCCTTCTTGCCCGGCTCAACTTCGATTCGAGAACACGCATCCACGCCCCACGGTTTCACTTTGCGGATCGCCTCGGCGACGTTCGTCTCATCAAGGCCTCCGGCAAGTACGATCTTGCCCTTGAGACCGGTAACTAAGTTCCAGTCAAAGGCCAGGCCCGTGCCGCCTTCCAGCGAACCCGCGGGAGTATCTAGAACCACCGCCTCTGATTCTGAAGCATCCAGAGTCTGCTGCGACAACGGCCCGTCAACAGCGATTGCCTTCCAGATTCGCAAGCCTTCCACCGAATTCATTTTGTGAAGCTGCGCAATATCGAGACGATAGGCCTGCATCACTTCGCGAACCTTCTCCGGCTCTTGATTGACGAATAATCCAACGCGCCAGAAGTCGTCCGGCAGATCAGCGAAAAACGCTGGATCTTTGACGAAGCGCTTGCTACCCGGCCAGAAATTGAAACCGATCGCATCGGCCCCTGCGTCGAGCGCGGTCAGTGCGTCCATGGCGACCGTTATCCCGCACACTTTTATGATCAAACGACAAGCTCCTTCAAGGCCCCCGGGTTCTTCATCAGACTCTCGCCCACCAGAAATGCCTGATACCCGACAGATCTCAATGACTCGATATGTTCTCGAGTAAAGATGCCGCTCTCGGAAACCCGCACCACACCAGCGGGGATCTTGTCCGCCAGTTCTAACGATGTCTCCAGACGGACTTCAAAAGTGCGGAGATCGCGATTGTTCACCCCAATCATTGCCGCACCGCTTTCGACAACGCTGGCCAACTCATCAGCATCATGAACCTCAACCAGGACATCGAGGCCAAGCGAAGTGCCAAACTCCCGCAGCCGCCTCAATTCGCCTGTAGTCAAAATGGAGGCGATCAGAAGCACTGCGTCGGCCCCATTGGCTGCAGCCTCGACAATCTGTTTCTCATCAAGAACGAAGTCTTTGCGCAAAACCGGCAAACCCACCGCACCGCGCACGGCAATCAGATCCTGCATGGAACCTTGAAAAAAGTCGAGATCCGTCAATACGCTCAACGCGACCGCACCACCAAGCTCATGCCCTCTGGCAATCTCCACCGGCTTAAAATCATCGCTCAGCAAACCCCGCGAAGGAGAGGCTTTCTTGATCTCTGCAATTACCGCGGGCGAAATGACAGCGCGAACCCGAATACGGGAAGCAAACCCTCGCTGCCGGCCAACCTGGTCGGCTGCCCGGCGCTCCAACTCCGCCAATTTGGGCTGCATTTCAACCAGTTCCTCACGCTTGCGCGCAACGATCTTAGCGAGGATGTCGGGAACTTCCATTTACATATACTCCGGCACATCGATGCCCAACGTGGCAAGAGTCTTCTCAAGCTGCCTGGCAAAGTGTTGCGTCATCCATACCAACACATTACGCCGCGCTTCGTCGGCTTCATCGAGAACTCGATAGTCATGATAGAAGCGGCTGAAGCCCTGCGCCAACTGAAATGCATACTTGGCCAGAGCCGCTGGTTCCCCGCTGGAAACCGCTGCGGCGAGTACGGCTTCGAGGCGCGAAATATCGAGCAGCAGTTGCCACAAGTCTTCGGTCTCAAGAGCGGTAGACAAAACGTCCTGCGTCAGCACTGCTCTGAAGTCGGGCATGGCTTCGACTTTACGGAGGATATTCTTTGCCCGGACCGCGGCGTACTGCACGTATGGCCCAGTCTCTCCCTCGAAGCTCAACGCCTCCTGCAAGTCGAAAGCAATCACGCTCGTTCGAGTGAACTTCAGCAGGAAATACCGCAGCGAACACACTGCGATCTGTTCGGCCACCTTTGCGCGGCTTTCCGCCGGCCGATCCGCATGACGCGAATCCACTTCCATCTTCGCTCGTTCAATCAACTGGTCGATCAAGTCATCGGCCTTGACACCCAGCCCCTTGCGTCCGCTCATTTCGACATAAGGTTTGGCCTTGTCTTCCTCACTCAAAGCAATGCCAAGCTCGACACAAGTACGCGGGCTGAGCGCGACCATCTCATAGCTAAAGTGGATGCTCTTCTCAGCCTGATTCTGGTAGCTCAAGGCTCGCAGTCCTGCCGCAACGACATCCTGCAAGTAGCTCTGACGCGAATCAATTACGTTGTACACGCTGGTTGCTCCGCCAAATTGCACGCGCTCCGCGCCTTCACGAACAGACTGTGTCACATAGCAATGTTGACCATTCGGATAGGTACGCAGCTTGCGGTAATAGAAATCCTTGTCCAGAAGTCCAAACTTCCAGAGCTGATAGGCGATGTCCTTGCCGACATAGGTAACGGTGCCATTCGAACGTACGATAACTTTAGAATCTTCCTCGCCCGCATTCTCCCGAAAAGCCGACCCAGGCATCACCCAGCAACCCGCATTCTTGCCTTCGGTCTCGAGGTAGATGGCGTTGCGTTCCTTCAATTGCTCAAAGCAACTGGCCCAGAACTGCAAATGCAAAATCTCGCTCTCGCGAGGCAACACATCGTACTGGATGCCCAAACGCAACATCGTATTGAGATGACAGTCCACAATGGCATCCGCGACAACATGCCCCATCTCCGCCAACGCCCCATGACCACTCTCAATCGAATGGAGCGTCTCGGCGCGCCACTGCTTGGCTTCTTCCATTTGCGCGACTCGGGAATAGAGATCCCAGCAGTAGTAATCGAATTTCGGCTCTCGAGCGATCGAGGCTACTTCTTCCGCAGTCTTCTTTTCAACAAAGTGGAACCCGGCGACAACATCGGCAACCTGAACGCCTGTGTTGTCGATGTAATTCTGCACCTCAACACGCGTACCCATAGCCTTCATCATCCGGACAAAAGTGTCACCAAGAATCGCATTGCGCAGGTGCCCGATGTGGGCCGCCTTGTTTGGATTGATGTTGGTGTGCTCGACAATCGTCTTGCGGATCGAGAACTCCTGCGTATCGGAGTCATGGCCATCGATAATCTGGCGCGCGTACCAACCGCGATCAAAGCGCACGTTCAGGTAGCCATTGGCAACCTCAAGGGCGGCCACTCCCTCCAGTTGTCCGGTCAAAGCCTCCTTCAATTGGTTGGCGATCGCTACGGGAGATTTCTTGAGTTGACGCGCTAATTGAAATGCCACAGGCATTGCCACCTCGCCAAAGCCCGACTGCTTGGGCTGTTCGGTCGTGACGGGGACTTCAATCGCGAAAGTTGTCTGGAGGTAATGAGAAACGGCTCGTGAAATCGAGCGTTCGAGGCTATGGAACACTAACTCTGAGTGTAGCAACGCTATACTGGACCTTTAGCGAAATCATGCCGAAAATCACGCTCTCGAACGATGGAACCACCTACGAGTTCACCCCGGAATCGGTTCCTTACGGCAACCACGGCAAACCCCTCAGCCTGCTCGACCTTGCCGAACATTTCGGCTTTCACATTGAACATGCCTGCGGTGGATCTTGCGCCTGCACCACCTGCCATGTGGTCATCAAGCAGGGCGACGACAACCTCTCCCCCATGGATGACGATGAACAGGATCGCCTCGACATGGCCCCTGGCCTGACATTGCATTCGCGGCTTGGCTGCCAGTGCGTGGTCACAGGCGACGTCGAATTCGAAATTCCGAGCTGGAATCGAAACTATGTCAGCGAGGGCGGCGGATCGATGAACCTCGGAGATGCAATCCCTCTGCCTAAAAAGTAGCCTTTACTTCGTTCACCTGCTTGGTATGCCGCTCGACATGGCCAGCCATCAGTGTGAACCATTGATAGGCATCGAGCTCGCCAAATGCGAAGTGTTTGGTGACGTGCGAATGGAGCGGCTTGTCTGTCTTCTCCAGGAAGTCGATCGTCGCCTTGCGAGCTGCGATTAGGGCCGCCCGAGCGTCAGCCAAAGTCTTGAATTGACCTGTGGGCGCAACCTCCACGGGAGCAGCAGCCCGGCGGCTTCGATCTGGCATCGCCTTGGCAAGCAACTCAGTCTTACCATTGGTCCTCGCGCGATCCTCTTCGCTCGCTGGAGGCGATTGCAGCAAGCCCTGCATCATCGCGAAAATCCCTCGCTCGGTTACCGCCACATGCTCAACGCATTCGTGCACACTCCAACGGTCGACAGCGGGTTTCTTGACTGCATCGGTCTCGCTTACCCCCTCAATCGCAGTCAGCATCAACTCAAGAGTGCGTTCCAGTTCTGCGATCGCCTTCTTGCGCTCGTCAGGGGTAATGGTTGGGCTTCAAGCCCAATCCCTAGCCCTAAAATCAGAGCCGAGGCTGCGGCGGTTTCAGTGCGGACCATGATCTCACTCCCTTTCGCCTCAACTTCCGCCGGAAGACCTTCTCCCGGTTGGTTGTGTACAGATAGTTCAGTTCGGGGCCGCCGAACACACAATTGGATGGCTGTAAATTCTGCGGGTTGTTAAAAATTCCAATTACCCTGCCTGGAGCATCGCAGACCTGGATCCCAAGCCTCGTAGCGACGTACAAGTGCGCTTCCGTATCCATTGTCATGCCATCCCCGCCCGATTGCGCATCCATGTCCCAGGTCTCCAAATGATAATAAGGCTGCCCGCTCCCAAGCGAGCCGTCCGGCATCGTCTGCCAAATCCAGACCCATTTCGAGCGCATGTCGACACAAAGCAATTGACTCTGATCGGGAGACAGGATCACGCCATTTGGGAACTCAAGGCCCTCATGGACGACCTTCTTAGTCCCTTTGCCATCGCTGAACCAGATCTTGTGTTGCGCAGGCTCAGTCCACCAGAATTCGTTCTTTGAATTGAGCACCAAATCATTCGAGCCCACATCGGTTGCCAGCACGTCTTCGCGTCCGTCAGGGTGGATGGCAACGATTTGCCGCTTCTTCCCCTGGCAGCCATAGAGGCGGCCGTCGCCTCCGAACATGAGTCCGTTGACACCCCCGGACTGATCCTTAAACAGCGTCACCTTCCCGCTTGCGTGATCGATCTTGTGGATCTTGTCGTTGCGCACGTCCGTGAAGTACACATTGCCGTCCTTGTCAACAGCCGGACCTTCGGTGAACCCATGGCCTGCGGACATCTCTTCCCAGTCCGAGGCTGGATCGAGAAACTCGGTCACGTAATGTCGCTCCGATTTCGGATTGCCTTTCGAGGCAATGGTAGGCTGCTTCCAATTCGCCCATAACCATTGCATGCTCTCCACAAACACACGCGAAGAGTGGTTTGAATTGTGGCCGTCCGTTCCTTTGTCAAACCGCACGTCGTAACCCGCGTATTCGAGAGAAAGCGCCAACGCTTGATTGGCCATCCACCAACTGCCCGAGTAGATGTTGAGGTCCGCAGTACCATCCTGCAAGTAGACTCGCAGAGGCTTCGGCTCCGTCTTGCGCACGATGTCGTGATAAACATCTCCACCCCGGAGGTTCACATAGGAACCGATATAGCTCAATACACGCCGGAACAGATCGGGCCGGTTCCAGGCGGCAGTGAACGCGGCGATGGCCCCGGAACTCGACCCACCAATGCCTCGCAGATTCGGATCTGTGGTGATGGGGTGTGCCTTGCCAACCTCGGGCAGTAATTCTTCGTGAAGGAATTTCACGTACCGGTCGCCGAGGCCGTCATATTCAAGACTGCGGTTGAATCTCGACTGCTGCGTCTCGGCGTTGAGCGCCGGCACAACGCCGGGCTGTATAAAGACGCCAACAGTAGGCGGCATTTCGCCCGACGCGATTAGCCGGTCAAACACATCCGCCGACTTGAATCGCCCCTTCTCATCAATAAAGCCGCTGCCGTCCTGAAAGACCATCAAGGCATAGCCTCCGGCCGGAGCAGCCACCGCCGGCACATACACCCAGTAATCGCGAATTGTGCCGGGAAAGTACTTGGTTGATTTGAAACTGGCCTTTGTAACTGTGCCTTTGCCGGCGGCGGTTTGTGCCAGGGCAGCCGTCGCTGCGCCGGTCTGGATGAGGAGTCTGCGTGAGATCACGCCGTTATTCTATACGGAGCGCGGACATCGGTTCGATCGATGCGGCTCGCCGGGCGCTGACAAGCCCGGCCATCAGCCCAAAAGTGCTGATCATCATGACTGCGATGCCAATCGAGACCCAGTCGGCCGGCTTCACGCCATACAGCAACTTCTCTGCCGCGAATCCGAGACCCAATGCCATCGGTACTCCAGCAATGGCTCCAATGCATATATAGATGAGCGTTTCTCGTAGTACGCGCCAAAGGATGCTGCCCCGTGTCTCCCCGAGCGCCATACGAATTCCAATCTCCTTGCTGCGTCGCTCTACTGTGTAAGCCATCACACCGTAAAGTCCGACAACCGCAAGCAAAAGCGCTACGCCCGCAAAGAAGGCTGAAAGTCTGGCCACCAACCGCTCTTGCCGGATCTGATCTTCGACCGCCATTGCCATCGTACTTTCGCGGGAGATCGGAACATAAGGGTCCACCTGCGCCACCCTGGCCCGCAACAGCGCCATCATCTGCGTAGCATCTCCAGAAGTACGAACATTCACGTTCATGCCCTCGATCCTTTCCTGCTGCTCATAGGGCACGTACCAATACATCTCGACTGCTTCATTGATACGCGAGTCCTTGAGATCCTTCACCACACCAATAATGCTGTGAATCGGTTCATCCTTTAGCCCAGGCCGCAACTGTGCGCCGCGGCCAATCTTACGGCCTAGCGCCGACTCCTTGCCAAAGTATTTCCTGGCGAAGCTCTCATTCACAATGGCGACCTTGGCAGCATCCGGACGATTGTCCACTTCTCCAAAATCTCGCCCTTCCAGCAACTTCGCTCCGATGACCGTGAAGAATCCGGACCCGACCGCGTTTCGCAATGGCGTCGGTTCTCCTGGCGGAATCACTACTCCGGCCACCTGAATTCCGCTGCCCCATTGAGATCCGGCCAGCATACCGATCGAACTCAGCGACACGCCAGAAACGCCCGGGGTCTCTCGCAGGGCTTCGGTCACGTTGCGGTAATACCCAAGAAGGGCTTCGCGTGAACGGCCGCCCGCTTCGGGAGCGATCGACATCGTCAGCAGATTCTCGCGACGGAAGCCGGAATCAATCCGCCTAAGATTCTCGAGCGTCTGAAGAAACAAGCCGGCGCCCGACAAGAGCAACACCGACAATGCGACCTGAAAGCTCACCATCAGCTTTCGGCCTGTGATGCGATGGCTGGCCCGGATGCCCTGACGGTCGGCCGTCAGCGCGGGAGCCAAGCCAAACCCAAGCCCTGCCACAATCGAAAGTCCAAGAGTTGTAAGAAGAACCCTGGGTGTGGGCACTTCGGGTACGCTCAGCAGCGCGCTCCTACCAAAGGCTTCGAATACCAGCACGCGTTCGAGGCCAATGGCCAGCAGTAGTCCCGCCGCCCCACCCAATAACGCGAGCGCCATGCTTTCTGTAAGGAGTTGCCGCACTAACCGCCAACGGCTAGCTCCAATTGCAAGCCGGGTTGAGATTTCGCGCTGCCGCGCCGTTGCCCGGGCCAAAAGCAGATTTGCAATATTGATGCAGGCGATCAACAGTACAACTGCCACGACCCCGATCAACAGTTGAAACGCTTTGCCATACAGCCGCTCGCGCCGCACCGTGTCAAAACCACGCTCCGCGCTCATTACCGATGCGGCAGTGCTCGAAATCAACTTCTTGCGGTAATCGTTCAGTTCCTCGCGATCGCTGAATTCCCAATCCCTCTGCAGCAGCGCCGTCATCTCCGCATTCATTGCATCCGCAGGCACGCCAGGTTTGCGGCGGAGCATGACCCGAATCCACCAGCTTTGTCTGGTATTCGTGTCGCTAGGTCCGCCCTGCAACGTTCCGTCCATGACAATCGGCAGGAAGAGAGCCGGCGTATTACCCTTGCTCATTGAGAAGTAGGTAGGAGGAGCGACGCCAATCACGGTGAATTTGTTGCGGTTCAGCTCTAATGTCTTACCCATTACATCCGGGTCGCCGCCGAACTCGCTACGCCAGAAATGGTGAGCCAGCACAACCACCGGATGGCCGCCAGCTTTTATATTGTCTTCAGCCGTCAGCAGTCGGCCGAGGGCAGGTTTCAGCCCGAGCACGTCAAACAGATTTCCGCAAACCAGTTCGGCTGGGATCAGTCTGGAATTGCTCCCGGCTCGATAGCTGGGTTGCCTGCTCGCCGAACAGGTAACGGCGCTGAGCGTGGTTGCCTCTTTGGCGATCACCTGAATCAGCGGATAGGAAAATGAAGCAGTGTAGCTATCCGGCCTGGACTCCATGGTCCGGAACGCCAATTGGTACAAATCTTCAGGCGCGTGAACGGCGAGCGGATCCAGCAGCGTCATTCGGAAAACCGAAAAGATCGCCGTATTGGCGCCAATGCCAAGAGCCAGGCTGGCAACGGCAGCCAGAGTGAAAACTGGACTTTTCCGCATCAGCCGGTAGGCGAAGCTCATATCCTGCCCAAGATCGGTCAGCAACGAGAAGCTCCAGTTTCCGCGCGTTGCCTCGGCAACTCCAGTCATATTTCCAAGTGCAAGTCTCGCGTTGCGGCGCGCCGAGTCCATGCTCTCGCCCTTTGCCATCCTCGCTTCGAATTCCATCTCGAGGTGCGCTGACAGTTCTTCTGACAGTTCCTGATCTCGGTTCTCCCGCCCCGTCAGGCTGTACCATGCCATTCTGACTCGTTTCCAGAGACGCATCAGGATTGCTCCATCACCAAGTGGATCGCGCCACTCAGCCGCTCCCACTGCCACCGTTCGGTCTCAAGGCGCGCCTTCCCATCTGGAGTCAAACAGTAGAATTTCGCTTTGCGCTTGTTCTCGCTCTCACCCCAGGAGGAAGCAATCCAGCCTTGCTCCTCCAACCGGTGTAGGGCCGGATAGAGACTTCCCTGCTGCACCAGCAATACATTGCCACTCACTTGTTCAATTCGGTTTGCGATTCCCCAGCCATGCATCGGCTCCCAAGCCAATGTCCTTAGAATCAGCAGGTCAAGAGTTCCTTGCACCAAGTCAGACGGTTTGCCCATGCTTCGATTCTGCCCTCGCTCTTGTAGATAGTCAAGGGGAGTTTCAAAATGAGATTGGGACGAACCGGAACGGGACTGGCTTGGGACAGGGCATATTGTTTTCAAACACTTAGAGTTTGGCAAGACTCTTGCAGTGAAGACAAGTGTAGACAAGACCGAGAGGCTCACAGAACACAGGGTTGATCACCGCAGTACGACTCCTCGCCAATTCTCCTCATTCTGACCCACCTAACTGGCCTACCAATACGCCCCGCCCAACCAGTTCTAAGAGCCTCATCGGGTCCAAACTCAAAAGCGATAATTCAAATTCCCTTCAGGTTTTGACCTGATAGACCGATAGGAAAAGAAGTACAACAATGGACCAGAATATGACTGCCGAAACTCACATTGAGATCATTGAGCACATCCGGTTTCAACTCGACCTGCTGAAGCTAACTGGAATGTCCGTTGAGCTCACCGACCCCAGCATCATGCAAGCAGAAGAGAATCAATCCGAAGCCGTGCGAGTTGTGCGGGCTTTACAAACGGCCGTTGAAAAGCACCAGCTCCGTTCTTAAAGAGCTTCGCAGTTAAGCGAAAATGGGAAAGCCCACTCGCTTATGGAAATCACCCTATCGGAAACCTTGAACCGTATTCAATCGCTTTGTGGCGGGTTGAACCAACACATGGCAGAGGCTAGGCTACACCCCGAATCCTGGTCTATTTCCCAAATCCTAGAACATCTCGCTGTCGTCGAGCGCAGTTCCATGATCGGCATCAAGCGTGCCTTAGCTCAGACCGAGTCTGATTCTGAAGCCCTGGCCCAAACCAACATAAAATTGGCATTGATTTCCGAGCTCCTCACGAGCCGGGTGGTCAAATTACAATCTCCTGAAAGAGTGCTCCCTTCGGGCCGGTTTGGACCTTGGCCAGCTCCCTTCACGGCCTTCGAGGAAGCAGGAAATACGTTCATCGTCTTCGCATCTCAGGCTGATGTCCGCTTCGACCGTCGAGTGCTTCCACCTCCCGCCCTTGGGCCACTAACCTTGCGTCAATGGTTCCCTTTCACCGCTGCCCACACATTTCGCCACGCCCTTCAGATTGAAGAGATTCTGTTGGCGAAATGACACGTTTCCCCTTACTGATTGTCCTATTCACTCTTGCGTTGTTGATGTGTTACGCCACACTCTATCCCCTGCGATTCAACTCTGAACCTACTCAATTTCTGATGTGGAACCTTGCTGAATCAAGAGGCGGTTGGTTGGATGTTGTCTTGAACCTATATTTCTTCATGCCTCTAGGGATCCTGCTTGGCATCCAGTTCCGGTCCAAACCGGCATATTTCCTCTCTTTTCTAGGGCTAGCCGCGTTCACGGTTACCGTTGAAATTGCCCAGGCTTACATTCCAGGCCGCTACTCTTCGCTGCGTGACGTTCTATTAAATTGCCTGGGCGGCTTCGCCGGGTTGTTGCTTGCGAATCTTCCGATATTTGATCGGGAATTACTATCCGCCAATGTGCGCAGAGCATTTGCAGACCTCGGGGCGATCACGCTGGTTGCAATGTACGGAATCTTTCAGTTTTTCCCCTTTTTCCCTGTGCTGAGAGTGTCTACACTCCAGCGTTTTTTGGATAATCCGGTGGCCTCGAACCAAATCACTTTTGAGCTTCTGGAACTGTTCGCATACGCCAGCTTTGCCGTCCTGATTTGGGGCCACAATCACAGCCCGCGATCGACAGCAATCTTTGCACTCCTTGGAACCGCTCTGACACCGGCGCAAATCTTTCTTTGGGGGCGGTCGACCACTCCGGCACAGGTCGGGGCTTCGTTGCTTGGCTTGTGGATTGGGTTGGCGCTCTCAAAACGAACCCAATGGATTGAACCGCGTAAGCTTGCTGCAGTTGCGCTCGCATTCCTGATCTGGCGCCAATTACAGCCCTTTCAATGGACTGCCGGTTCGCTCGACCGATTCCAATGGATTCCCTTCCTGATTTCATTTGAGATTTCCAGGGATGCCGCGCTAAGAATTCTCGCGCTCAAGTGTTTCCTCTACTGGTTTACAGTGGTTCAAATCCATCGAGCCTTCAAGACTACGATCTGGAAATCCGCTTTGGGAGTAGCAAGCTTTGTGCTGATTGCCGAATTCGGCCAGTGTTTTCAGCCCAGCCGATCACCAGAAATTACAGATCCGCTGCTCTGCATGCTCGCTGTGGTTCCGCTATGGAAATTTGACAACCAAAAACTCAGGGCTTGTAGCGCATCGCCAAAAATTCCACCAGGCTAGCCTTCTGATCGGGCGGCACCTGCGCACCCCAACGCATCATCTTTTCCACTTCACGCTCCCATTGCACCTTGGTCAACTTCTGACCACGAATGAGATCCTCGTTGTGGCAACCCAGGCAACTGTTCCGGTAAGCTGCACTGGTCAGCGGCATTACATCGACCTTCACAGTCTGAATCACATTCCATAGATAGCCGCTCGGATTCCACTCCTGCTCAACCGGCTGAGAGTACCCAGTCGCATCCGTCGCCCTTGCCATCAGCCGGTAGCTGCCGGGTGTAGCATTCCAAGAATAGTCCCAGGTCTGCCAGCCCCACCGTCCATTGGAACTAGTCAACCGTGCGACTAACCAGCTCTTGCCTCCATCGGTGGAAACCTCAACCTTAGCTAGCGGCACCTCGCCCGACCACGCCGCGCCAGCAATCCTGGTTGTACCCTGCGCCATCGTCACATTGTCCTTTGGCGTTGCAATTACACTCTTCACACGCATCGATTCAACCGGCTTCATTTGCGCCGGATCGACAGCAGTGCCCGGGGGCACTCCCTTACCAGGGTGCCGGTAAGCTGTCTTCATGAAGAATCCCTCAAATTCACGATCGAGCACTTGGATCCCGGTCAGCCATTTCACCCAGCAATCCCCTCCCCAACCCGGAACTACCAATCTCAATGGCGCGCCATGCGAGAGGGGAAGCGGCTGGCCGTTCAACTCAAAGGCAAGCATCGTGTCAGGATCTAGCGCCTTCTTCACTGGAATCGACCGCTGAAACTTCGGCATCGTTCCGATCGCCACATCCGCTCCGTCCAGCATCAAATGCTTGGCTGACGCCTTGATACCAGCTTTCTTCAAAACATCCACAAGCCGAACGCCAGCCCAACGCCCATTGCCAACGGAGCCATGCGTCCACTGCAAGCCAGGCACCCGTGGTACGTAAAACGCCCTTCCATTGCCCGCACACTCCATCACGCCAACCAGTTCGACGCGGGGGAGCTTCTTCAACTCACGCATAGACAATGAGAGCGGCGAGCCGACTTCTCCAGTCACCTTCAGAGCATAGGTCTCCAGATCCACCTGCGGTGTGTAATGGTGGCTTCGGACATAAAACATGTCGATCGGAGTGATGGCTTGCAAAAAGCCATCGATTGGCATCTCAATGTCTTCCGGTTTCCTTGAGTGAGTGATCATCGCTGGCGACTTGGTTTCTGCAGAAGCCTGCTCCGCGGAAATCGCGCCTCCCGATTGGCTTAATAAATAGGAAGCGGTCGCGCCAAGAAATTTACGGCGCTTAAGAGAGTTGGTTAAAGGCATGGTTGGTTCTATTTCCATTGGATAGCGAGAGTCTGTATGTAGCCGTTGCGCACTGTAATTTCTTGAGTCTGGAGAGGTAAGCCCTCTTTAACTACTTCTAATGTATATTTTCCGGGTGAAAGTTTCAGCATCGCGGGAGTCTTTTGTCTGGTATCCCGGCCATCGATCCTGACAGTGGCGCCGCTTGGAATTGAATTCACGACCACGGTGCCTTGAGGTTTCTCAAACTCAACGGACAACTGAGTCTGCACGGGTACCCGCAGATTGCGCTTTGCCTCTTCGAATCCCGCCAACCTGATACTCACCTGAAACTCCCCTTCAGGTAGCAAAAGCCGGCAGGGCGTCTTGGGGCAACGATCCTGCTCTCCGTTGTTCACAAGGACCTCCGCACCAGCCGGTGTAGACAAGAAGGACACTTCATGACTCGAGGCCGAAACTGTGCCCGAAGATTGAGGGGGGGGTGCAGGTGACTGCTCCACGGCCGGCTCTGGCGTCTTTTCTTCAACCTTCGCCGGCTTCAGAGCTTCTCCCATGGCGCTGGGTTTGGTCTCGACTGCGGGTGGGGGCGCAACGCTGCTCGATACCAAAGGCGCAGGCCTACGTCCGAAGCTAAACCACAAAAGTCCGATCAGCACGCCTGCGCCCAAAAGCATCCCTGCGACCGGCTTCCAAATTGATGGCTTTTGCGGCGGCGGCAAATTCACGGGGGGTAGTACCACAACCGGCGCCTCGATCGGCACGTCCGTGATCGTTGGCTCATTTTCACTCACTTCGCGTTGAGGAGTATACTTCGGAGGCTCCAGGCCCAGGGCGTGGTCCAGCGCAGCAACAAAGGCACTACAGTTGGCATACCGATGCGCTGGAACTTTGGATAGCACCCGCGCCAGAACCTGATTTGTCGCCGCATTCAAAGTTGCAACCGGAGGCACGGCAGCTTGAGTAATTTTGTAAAGCAGGTTGGCAAGATTTTCGTTCTCGAATGGCTTCACCCCAGCAAGAAATTCATAGGCGATCACCCCAAGTGCATATTGATCGGCGGCTCCGGTGATTTCAGAGCCAGCGACTTGCTCCGGGCTCATGTAACTGGGCGTCCCCAGCAAATTGCCGCTCTGTGTGGAATCTTGGTGCAACAATCGGGCGATTCCGAAATCCGTGACCTTGACCTGCCGCCCGCTGAGCATCAGGTTTCCTGGCTTGATATCGCGATGCACGATTCCGCGGCCGTGCGCATAATCCAGGGCTTCAGCCGTCTGCTGCAAGATCATCAGCAAGTCTTTTACAGGAACCCCACGCGCAAAACTGTCCAGAGTGGCGCCTTCTACGTACTCCATGAAGATGTAAGCGTTGCGCGTGTCTTCTGAGACATCGTAAATGGTGACAATGTTCGGATGCGAAAGGACCCCGGCCGACTGCGCTTCTCGCAATAGCCGCTCGCGCAATGTTGCGCGGCTTTTCTCATCGCCCAGCTCATCAATGCGGATCGTCTTGATCGCGATGCGTCTTCCAATCGCGGGGTCAAAAGCGCGATACACGATCCCCATGGCCCCACGACCAAGCTCGTGCTCCACCTGATATCGTCCAATTTTGTCCATCAGCCCGTGAAATGAGTTTCCCACAATCAGGGTGATGCCAAAATAGAAAGGTTCATGTCCAGATTTAGTTTGAAACATTGGACGGCCATTCTGTTTCCGGTATTTCTTGCTTTGTTCCTCTACCGACGAAGCTTCCGGATCTGGTTTCTGGCCGATGACTTCGCCTGGCTGGGGCTCGGCCTCAGCGTCTCAAACTGGTCCGGCCTGGTGGACGCGCTGTTCAGCCCCATGGCCCAAGGCACGATTCGAACCTTGAGCGAACGGCTCTTCTTCCTCGGCTTTGAAAGAACGTTCGGCCTGGAATCGCTGCCCATGCGATTGGCTTCGTTCGCTACGCTGGCCATCGCATTGATTTTATTGGCCTTAATTGTGCGACGGTTGTCCGGCAGCCTGGGCTCGGCAGTGTTGGCTTCTATCCTTTGGTCGCTTAATTTCGGCGTCACCATTGCCATGAGCTGGCTATCGAGCTATAACCAGATCCTCTTGTCGGCGCTATTTCTAGGGGCTTTTTATTGCTTCCTGCAATACTCAGACTCGCGCAAGCCGCTCTGGCTAGCAGGCGCGTGGATTTCGTACCTGCTTGGATTTGGCGCGCTGGAAAGCATCATCGTCCTGCCCCCCGTTTTGCTGTTTTGGGCATTCCTGTTTCATCGGCCTTCCATCCGGACGGCTATCCCCTTTTTCGGTCCTGCAATCCTGTTTGCCCTTGCCCACCTCTTTTGGATCCCGAAAGCGAAGGATGCTGCGGCCTACCGGATGTATTTTGACGCCAGTTTGTTTGAGTCGATTGCGGTGTATTGGGATTGGCTACTCGGCGCGGAACGTCTCATTCATTTCGATCCTGGCTACCTCTGGATGGTGCAGCTATCGCACTTCGTGCTTACGCCCGCACTCCTGGCCTTCCTGATCTGGCGCACCTTGAAGCGAGACTATCTGCCCCTCTTCTTCGCCTTCGTCAGTCTGGCGCTGATTGGGCCAATGTTGCCTTTGCGAGACCACCGAACTGATTACTATCTCGCCAGTGCCTCAATCGGAGTCGTGGCGGTCATGGCTCTTGCCCCCGGCAGGCTTCCGCCTTTGGCAAGCCGCTTGAGCTTCCTTCTGCTCGCCCTTTATGCGGTTCCGAGTTTCATTGTGCAGCAAGCCAGCTTCGAATGGTATCTCGAGCGAACGGCCCCGCTGCGGCCCCTCCTCCGCGGCCTGGCCCATGCCGCAACTCTGCATCCCGGAAAGCTGATCCTTCTTGAAGGAGTCAGCGAAGCAGTTTACGGAAGCTCCATTGCCGACTCGGCGCTGCGGCTCATTCCCCGATCTGAAGTTCGCCTTGTTCCTGGTTCCCTCCCGCTTGGCAATCCAGTCGCAATTGCACCTGCTGCTGCGCGGGCAGCCTTTGAAAGTCAGAATGTCGTCGTGTATCGATTCGACGGTGTACGGTTGCATGACGTCACCAGAGAGTGGGAACGGTCAAAAGCGCGCGCTCTCGCCAGCGGCCTCTCGCCGGAAATCCTCGCCGGTGATCCTGCCTTCGGCCCTCAGTTCCTCGATGGCTGGTACCAGATCGAGGACACCCACCGCTGGATGGCGAAGTCGGCTCAAGTTAGTTTGGGGGGGCCATTTCCAGTTGGCGCCAAGCTGTTCCTAAATGCATTCGCCCCAAAGGAACTGGAATCATTTCAACTGCAAATTTCAGCGGCTGGAGTGGAAATTTACAACGCAGTGCATTCATCCGGCCCAATGGAGCTCAGCGCGCCAATCCCGCCATCGCTTCTGGATCGGACGGAGTTGCAGGTTTCAATCCAGTCCTCCAGGGCCCTCAGGCCGCCAGCCGACAATCGAATCCTCTCAATCCTGGTCACTCGAATCTCAATTCGCTGAATTTTGAATGTGATACAAAAAGAGACTATCGATATGAGAAAAAAATCCGATAACCTTTCTCAGACGTAAAGAGTCTAGACAATACAACCGATTGTTTTGGGATGGTCTCGGACCAGATCTTTATATTTTGCAGTAATTTGAGCCGTTTGGCCTCTAACAGCCGCGTTTCGACATGAGATCTCAAAAATCTTCATTTCTTTAAAATGGTTTGGTTAAAGGGCTTGACAGCCGTGTTATGATTTTCTGAGTCGATTGACTACCCGCGCCCGTCTCTAGCGTCCGTTCGGAATGATCATGAGCTCCGAGAGCGGTGGGAAGTGAATTGCAACCTGCCTTGCAGGGTCGCACTGTATTTTGAGCAAGCTAACGGCAAGCTCCAAAGGTGTGATTCTCAATCATCTTGCTCCAAGACATCGACGAAGTTGACAGCAGTTGCAGATTATTGTGGCTTAATTTGATGTGAGCGTAAGCCGCTAATATTATTTTGAAACTTTCGCATGGATTTTCCGTCTGTAGAGTGACACAGCGATGAACAATCGCAGTAGTAAAAAAATGACGGCCTGAAGGGAAGCCTGACAAACCAGTCTGGCGGGTGACGGATGGCTGAGGCGGTCATACCAATTCGCCTCAATATAGGTAAAGGAACATAGGTAAAAACAATGACAAAACAAGAACTCAACAAACTGAAGGACACTCTCGAGAAGAAGCAGGCAGAACTGCTCCGCGTGATTGTCAATCGTGAAGGCATCGAGATCGAAAAGAGCCCCGACGCCCTCGACGAAGTACAGCACGCCGCAGAGCGTGAACTGGCCATCCGCAACCTCGATCGCGACAGCGCATTGCTCCGCAACGTGCGCGCCGCCCTCGGCCGCTGTGCCGACGGCTCTTATGGCGTTTGCATGCACTGTGAAGAAGACATCAGCCCGAAGCGCCTGAATGCGGTGCCGTGGGCGGCCTTCTGCATCCAGTGCCAGGAGATCGCCGACAAGAACCAGGCGATGGGCCAGGAGAGCTTTGACGACATGCTCGTCACCGCATAAATCAAATCCCCCGAGGTGTTGCCCGCAATTGGCAATTCACCTCTTCACCGCAAGCACAATTGCAAGAACGCGCCGATGGGATGTTTCCCTCGGCGCGTTCTTTTAGCTTATGGCCTTAACAGTTCCAGCAGCCCGATCAATTCTTCAATCTTTTCCGCACTGAGTTTCTTCATCTGGTCAGCATGAAGATCGAGCAAAGGCTGATCGATCTGGCCCACCAACTCGAGACCAGCTTGAGAGATCGAAGCCATCACAACACGCCGGTCTTCTGCGGATCGCGAACGTGTAACAAGACCTCGCGATTCCAACCGGTCGAATAGCCGGGTGATGTCAGGGTCATGCGAAATCATCCTGTTTGCGGCCTCCGTGCAGGTCAGGCCTACCGGTCCGGCGCCCCTCAGGATGCGCAGCACATTGTACTGGGTCGTCGATAGGTTATAGTTACGGAACAATTCCGCCAGCCCTTGCAACAGATGCTCATAGCTGCGAGCCAAATTGAGAAAGACCTCTTCTTCGCGGCAAGAAAAAGGCTTCGTTTGTGAGATTTCCGCGGCTACTTTGCCGGACATGTCCAATAGATCCTGATCGATGCGGACAGGATCGCGATGTCCTGGCCGCAGGACGATCATATCGGTTCAACGATCCTAACGTCGAGCGTTCCCGTGAAAAGAAATCTCGATGCTAAAGTCGTTCCTCCGTCGCCGCCTGCAAGACCGCCTGGACTTTGATTTGCTTTCCGCCACGAATCAGTTCGATCTCAACCGTATCGCCCACACGCTTGCCGCGAAGGGCCCTGGGAATCGAGTTGGCATCTTCAGCTCTGCGTCCATTGATCGTCACTAACAAATCGCCTCCGATCGCCACTTCGTACCGCCCAATAATGACGGCCCGATTCCCCCCTCGAATTCCGGCTTGAGATGCGGCAGAACCGGGGCGGATGGTCTGCACCAGTAAACCTCCCTGAGCCGGATAACCCAACTCCTGAGCCAGGTCTCCGCCAATTGGTAAAACAGTCACGCCAAGAACCGGAGGAGCATACTTGCGACCGCTCGCAAAAGAATCGAGCATCTCGCGAGCCCGATTGATCGGCATCGCAAACCCGATGCCGATTGACCCGTTCGGCCCAAAGATTGCCGTATTGATGCCAATGGCATTCCCTTGGGAATCGAGCAGCGGCCCGCCGGAGTTCCCGGGATTGATCGAAGCATCCGTTTGGATCATGCCCTCAAGCGTCCTGCCGTTTTCATCCCCAATCGAGCGCGCAAGCGAGCTGACGATCCCGGTCGTAAGCGTTCCCTCAAGCCCAAACGGATTGCCGATCGCAAGTACCTTTTGCCCAATCTGCACCTTGTCGCTGTCCCCCAATTTCAGGAATGGCAACTTGCCGCCTTTCAGGTCCACCTGGATCAGGGCAAGATCATTGTCCGGGTCTTTATCGAGCAGTGTAGCTTTGAAGTTCTTCTTGTCCGTTGTCGTTACAGTCAGCTCCTGCGAGCCGGAAACCACATGGAAGTTCGTCAGAATTTGGCCGCGGTCATTGATCGCAAAGCCGGATCCGGTCGACTTGGAAGGATAGACCTGCAGGAACCAGTCCTGCCGCAGCGTTGTGGAGGTAATGAACACTGTCGCTGGGTGGGCCATCTTGTAAATGTCGACGTTATTCACTTCGTCATTCGACAAGCCCGCGCCTTGAGTTACCCCCGGGCCAGACCAGATCGGACCGGAAGCCGAACTGCCACCCATGCCCGTCAAGAGCATCCGTGGACTCCACTTGGCAACCGAAGTCGCATAGATAAATCCACCGACCAGCACTGCCACAAGGGCAGCGATTCGAAATTTCATACAATCTCACTCCGTAGCGCGGCATAGACCGCGCCTGTTTGTTCGAGGGTCGATTCCATCGTCCCCGATGTATCGATCAGGTAATCCGCGAATTTCTTCTTCTCTTCAATTGGCATCTGATTCGCGATCCGCCGCCGGGCCTCATCGCTGCTCCAGCCAGAACGCGTCATAGCCCGCTCCACCATCAAGGCCTCAGGGCACCAGGTGACGATCAACTGATCGAAATGCTTGTAATTGCCAGTCTCGATCAAAATTGCCGCTTCGACAACCGCAATCGCACCCGATTCAGCCTCGCCAATCCGCCTCAGCCAATTCTCCTCATATGCAAATACGGCGGGGTGGATAATCGCGTTCAATTTATCAAGTGCGCCGGGTTCGTTGAAGACCACCATCCCAAGTCTCCGACGCTCTATGTTTTCATTTTGACCCAAAATTGCACGGCCAAAGGTATTCACTACCTCCTGATAGCAGGGCCCACCTTTTTCAAGCAATTTATGGCCCAACTCATCGGCCTTCAGCAAATGACATCCAAGCCGCTCCAACTCAGCGCCAACCGTAGACTTTCCGGTCGCCATCCCTCCCGTCAGCCCGACCTGCAACACTAGGCTCTGCGCCTCTCCGCCGCCTGCACCGTGTTCGACATCAGCATGGCGATCGTGAGAGGCCCCACTCCCCCAGGAACAGGCGTATAAGCTGAGCTCAACCGGGCCATCGCTTCCGGATCGACATCTCCCGTCAAACGCCCGTCAACGCGGTTCATTCCGATGTCGATCACGACAGCGTCTGGCTGAATATGCTCCTCACCCAGCATCTCTGCACGTCCGATCGCCGCAACCAGAATATCCGCGCGTCTGCATTCCTCAGCCAGGTTAGACGTCCGGCTATGGCAAATTGTCACGGTCGCATTCCCGGCCAGCAAGAGGATTCCCATCGGCTTTCCAACAATGTCGCTCCGCCCAACAACAACGGCCTTGCGCCCTGAGATAGGAATCTTATATCTCCGAAGCAATTCCATCACACCTGACGGCGTGCAGGGCCGCAACCCAGGCGTGCCAGCCAGCAGTTTGCCTGAGTTCACCGGATGAAACCCATCCACATCTTTGTCAGGCGCTACGGATTCGAGCACAAGACTGGCGTCTACCTGTGGCGGCAGCGGCAATTGCACCAGGATGCCGTCTACTTCCGGGTCCGCATTCAATTGGGCAATCAGAGCGAGCAGCTCTTGGGTAGATATCGACGCATCCGGAGTCAATTTCCGGCTTCGAATGCCAACCTTCTCGCATGCCGCGATCTTATTGCGGACATACACTTCAGATGCCGCATTGTTCCCTACCAGCACGACCGTCAGGCCCGGAGTGTGGCCCTTTGCCTTTAAGACCTCAATGCGTGGCGCAAGCTCCGCCAGAATCTGGTCTCGAATCAATTTACCGTCGAGGATCGTTGCCAAGAATCGGCTCCTTTCAATTGCCTTTGATAAAACACTGCGCCGACGCCAATCAGCGCACACGCCACGATCGCAATCCGCGGCTCAAGCGTCAATCCGAAAATCGTCATCCATGTGCCTATCACAATGAATAACACTGGCTGCAAGGGCCACAGCCACGACACCGGTTTCAGCCGCTTCCAGCCCGGGCGCTTTCTCAAACGAAACAGGGACGCAACGCTCATCACCGAGAAAAAGTTCAACGTAAAGCCGATGAAGAAGAACAGCGATGGCAGCGAAGTCATCGTCATCAGCATGGCCACCACGGCCTGCATCAGAATTGCCGGCGCAGGCGTGCGCCATTGAGGGTCGACTTTGGCGGCTGTTCGAAAAAACGCCCCATTGCGAGCCATCGCATAGGCAACGCGCGGCCCCACTGTCACCAACGCATTGACCATTGCCAGCAAAGCAATCGCAATCAAGGCGCTGAATAACCCGCCGACCTGCGCTCCAAAAAGCCGCGAAGCGGCAAGCGAACCAATCGCGACGACACCCTTCATCGCCCCTAGCGGCGCGGCATAAACAAAGACGAGATTCAGCAAGAGGAAAATCACAGTCACAAGAACAGTGCCGATAGCCAGGGCGCGAGGCAGATTGCGGGACGGGTCACGCAATTCCTCGGCAACATAGGTCGCCGCGTTCCAGCCTGAATAGCTCACATAAACATAGAACAGGCTAATCGCGAATTGAGAACTCAAGGAGACATCGGAATCGCGCAACGCCACAAGAGTAAAATTGCTCCAGTTCCCCGCTCCGGCCGTCAAACCGAGGACAATGAACGCCGCAATCACACTCAGCTTCAATCCGGTCAGCACCTTCTGAAGGGCCGCCGCCCGTTGCACTCCAACCAGGTTCGCCACGGTAACGACGCCCACCACCGCACACGCCAGTATCTGGGCTCCTCCCACCTGGACGCTCAACAAGCCACTCCCCGATTTCCAAAACACATTCGACGCCTGGAAAACGGGAAAGAAGTATCCGCAGTAGTCAGCAAAGGCGAGCGAAGTCGCGGCAACAGGAGCCGCAAAACCAGCGAAAAAGCTCGTCCAACCGGTCATGAATCCCCAGACCGGCCCATACGCTTGAGTGAGAAAAACATACTCGCCCCCCGAGGACGGAAAGTTGATTCCAAGCTCTGAATAGCAAAGAGCGCCGATCAGAGCCACCAGGCCGCCGGTCAGCCAGATCGCAAAGTAAAGCTTTGGATCTCCAAGATCTCTGGCAAGAAATCCAGGTGTCGTGAAAATACCAGTACCCACCATGTTCGAAACAACCAGAGCTACCGCGGCGCTGAGCGAAATCTGTCTGGAGAGTGTCGGCGTGGTCACGGTCAAGCTTCTAGCATAGCGAGCCAAAAAATAAGGCTGCCTGGTCAGTTCGCCGGGCAGCCTTTCTGCTTCTGACCTGGGGAGATCAGATAAACCTAAAATCCTATGCTTTCCTCGATTGGCTGTCAAGGCTGCCCAGCAATTTCGTCACAGGCACTCCAGCCTCCACCAGCCTCGCTACATACTTCTCGTTTACCCGGTGCTTGCCGAAGAATGCTTTCAGACGCGAATTGAACACCTGAAATGTGGCGCCATCTATGGCAAGACTCCAGGCCGATGAAATATGCGTCCCAGGCTCACGCTCCTTCAGCGCAAACTCGGCGCAATCAAAGTAAAGCTCAATGGCAAGTTTCGGATCTTTGGCCATGAACCCATCGGCTAGCTTTCTCCAAGCGGAAAGTTTGGCGCCGTGCTGACGAGCCTCGAGCAACGCCTCATCGAGCCTCTCCTCTCCAAGCAGCAAATCGATGTGCAGACTCTTGGCCCGATCGGCGATCAGCGCCAGTGCACGATCGCGCCATTCCGAAAGCTGCCTGCCCTTACCGGCGGTCTTCATCAAGTCTTCAAATCTCTGGCTCGTGACTTCGTTTTCCAGCAGGTACCAGCGGTACGGCAGTGCTTCTTCTGACTGATTCTGTCGCTCATAGCGGTCAGCGAGATAGGCGGCCAGTTTTGCGCTCGCCGATTTTTGGTATGCATGCCGGACAGTCTCGATCGCGTCAATTGGGCGCTTCCGAGTCTCAAGATAAGTGGCCACCGTCAGCACATCCTGAGGGTGCCGGGACATGGCAAGCAGAATCGCAACCTGCTCATCCACGTCCTCGGTAATGGTCGCCCATTCAAACAGCATCAGTCGACGGTTGAGGTAGTGCTTGGCTTCGCGCTGCGTGCGATGAGATGGTTTCTCTCCATGCACTACCACCTGATAGGTGGGTTCGAGTAACTGACGGTACCTCTCGATACCCTGTGCTCCAAGCAAGCCCATGTAAGCGCGGGGCGAGTCGGGGAGGATCGCCGCAACCGATTTCGACCGGAGTTCGAACAGACGCTCGGCCAATGCGATTGGCTCCGGGGCATCGATTTCCGTCACCCTCAAGTGCAACGAAGCAAATTCCCGTTGCACCTCAGCCAACTTCGCTTCTTCGTTGGCCATCGCATCGAAAGAAATCATCGACCGCTCCACCAGATCGGCCAGCCCCTTCTCGGGATGAAAATCAAGGCAAGCCCGCAGGCATTCCAGCAGGAACCTGCCCTGTTTGACCAATTCGGCCGGCTTAGGCGTTTGACGCGCCGCCTGCAGCGCGCCAAAGCGCTCGATCGCTTCGTAGGTTGCCTGAACAGCCGCCTCCCAGGACTTGTGTGTAGCCACATAAAAATGCAATCGTTGCTTGAAATCAGGCGAATCCTTCGCCACGCCCTGAAGCCAGTCCGCTAATTGCTCACGCGAATGCTCCAGCAGAAATTGATGAAGTTCCTTCTTGGTCAGTGCCACCGTCTAACCAGAGTAGCGGAGCCATCGATAGAGCAACAGCCCGGCCACGATCGCAAGGCCGAGGCTCAGCCCCATCCAAAGGCCAGCCACTCCAAACCCTTGATAAAAGCAGAGCCAGCTCCCGAGCGGCAACCCAATCACCCAATATCCGACCAGGCTTGCAAGAAACGGCGTCCTGGTGTCAGAGGCCCCGCGAAGCGCCCCTGTAGCAACTACCTGTATGCCATCGAACAACTGGAATGCGGCCGCACAGAACATCAAGGGCACAGCGTAGGCCACCACTCTCAAATCGTTCGTATAGATTCTCAAAATTTCGCGTGGGAATAAAAATAACAACGCCGCCGAGAAGGCCATGAATCCTGCCCCTAGCAGCAAGCCAGTGTTGCCGGCCAGCCGCGCCATCGCGTGATTGCCCGCGCCCACCGCATTGCCAACTCGCACCGCAGTTGCGCTCGACACCCCTAGTGGAACCATATACGCGAGAGCCGCATGGTTCAAGGTCACCTCATGAGCTGCCAGCGCGACCGCTGGAAAACGTCCCGCCAAAGCCGTTGCGGCGCCAAACACGGCAATCTCTGCAAAAACGTGTCCCGCCGCCGGCAAACCGAGCCGAAACAGCTTCTTGATTCTTGTCCAATCCGGCCCCTCCCAGCGCAACACACTCGAGTCTTGACGAATCAGCACTACACAGAGAAACAGAGCAAGGTAAATCCGCGCACCGACAGTCGACCAGGCTGACCCGATGACACCAAACAGTGGAATCAGCATCCAATTCAGCGCAAAGTTCACCAGATTGGCGCTCAGCAGCGCCACCGTGATCGGCTTGACGATATGCAGACTCTGCAAGTATCGACGTTGGGCGGTATAAAAGGCAATCGGCGCGACGCTCAAAGCCAGCACGTAAGTAAAGGGCTCCGCCAGCTCGAAGACTTTCGAGTCGAGACCCCAATACCCCATCATCGGGACCAGTGACATCATCGCCACCATTAAAATCGGCGCGGTCAGGATCGCCAGCCAGAAACCTTGCCGGAGCGAATGCTTCGCATCTTCGAACTCTCCCGCCCCCACTGCTTGCGAGATCAGTGTATCCAGACCTAACAACAAGCTGAACGCAACCAGGCCGATGGTGTTGAACAGAACGCTGCCGATCGCCACTGCGCCAATCGCCTCAGCGCTGATCCGTCCCACCATGATGGTGTCCACAACGCCCATCCCCATCCAGCCAAGTTCGGCAAGGATTACGGGGACAGCCAATTTGAGGAGTCCCCTGAGTTCCTGGCGCATACTAGTAATGATCGCAATATGGCCGAACTGGAACTCTGGCAATACGCGGCCGGAGCGGCCTGTGCATTTATGGTTGGAATGGCGAAGACCGGCATGCCCGGGCTTGGAATCCTTGCCGTACCCATAATGGTGCTCACTGTCGGAGATGCCAGAATGGCAGCCGGATGGTTGCTGCCAATCCTATGCTGCGCGGACTTGTTTGCCGTTTACTATTGGCGAAAACACTCCGCCGCCGGCATGCTATTTGCCCTCATGCCCTGGGTGCTCGCAGGCATTGCAGCCGGAGCAATCACGCTCACTCTGCCGGAACGCCAGCTCAGACCCATGGTCGGCATGATCGTCCTGTTGATGCTGTGCCTCTACCTCTGGAGGCGCTTCCAAGGCGACAAAGTTCCTGTGGCTCACCCAATGCCCTACGGCGTGGCGGCAGGCTTTGCGACCACAGTTGCCAACGCCGCGGGACCAGTAATGAGCCTCTATCTGCTCTCCATGCGCTTACCCAAAGAGGACTTCGTAGCTACCGGCGCATGGTTCTTTTTCTTCATAAATCTGGTCAAAGTTCCCATCTACGCGTGGCAGAGCATGTTCACCGCTCAATCGCTTTGGTTTGGCATCTACGTCTCGCCTGCCGTGCTGATTGGCGCTATTGCCGGCCGGTGGCTCATTCACCGAATTCCGGCCGCGGTATTCGAATGGTCAGTGGTCGTGCTTACCGCCATCTCAACTGTTCTGCTACTGCGCTAAGGTCGCCAAGTCGTTGATCGAAGCACGCAGAGCGTCCGATTGGCTGGATAGTTCATGCGCAGCAGAAGAACCTTCCTCCGCCGATGCAGCCGCATTTTGAGTCTGCCGGTCCAGATTGCTCAACGATCGCGATACAGATTCAATCCCGCGCGTTTGTTCGTTGCTCGCTTCGTGGATTGCCGACAGAATGTTCTTGATTTCCGAAGCGCGCTTGTACAAACCGTTGACAGCCGCTTCCACTCCCTGGGCTCGAACCTGCCCCTCTGCCGCCCGGCTAATCGATTCATCGATCAACGTTGTCGTATCCCGTGCTGCCTGCGCGCATCGCTGAGAAAGCGATCTCACCTCGTCAGCCACAACCGCAAAACCTTGTCCGGACTCACCCGCCCGCGCTGCCTCTACCGCAGCGTTCAGCGCCAGAATGTTCGTCTGAAAAGCAATCTCGTCGATCACCTTGATGATCTTGGCAATCTTCTCACTCTGAGTGTTAATCTCGCGCATCGACTCGCCCATGAGAGTCAGTTTCTGGAAGGTCTCTTCATAATTCTTCTGCGTTTCGGCAACAATCGCCTCAGCACTGTTCGTGCGGCCCACAGTCTGCTTTGCCATTGCCTTCACTTGCTCGCTGGCGGCGGAAACCTCTTGAATCGAGGCAGCCTGCAGACTTGCCCCGTCCGCCAGACCCAAGCTGGTTGAAGCCACTTGCGAGGCGGCCGCACTCAGCTCATCAGCCGTTGAGCCCAGGCACTGAATGCTGTGGGAAAGCTTGGTCTTCAACCAACGCACCAGGTAGATGGAAGATCCCAACCCTAAAGCAATCGCGAACAACATCGAAATCCAACTGTATAGAGTCGCGGAGCCCAGGGTGGCCGACACACTCGCTAGCGCCTTGTTGCTTGCCGCCAGGTTCCATGCATTCATCACTTCCAAGAGCTCGTTGGTCTGCTTGAGATGACTTTTGTGTTGATCTGAATTTAGATTGGCCCAGTAGTCCGATGAAAGCGCTCGCAAACGCGCAAAGTTGGCCCGATCGTCAGACTGCGAAATCGTGCTCTCATAACGGCGCATCTCCGTATCGAATTCTGCTTTGGAAGCGTGCAGCTTCGTTTGAACCGCGCCAATGTAGGCGAGCCCAGGAAGCGAATCTGCCTTTACAAAATTGAGCTCACGCTCCACTCGGGCGTTTGCCATTAAGGCCAAACCGCCTACTACCAATGTCAAAACATTCGGAGCAATCGCAAGCAGGGCGATTTTACGGGAATTCGAGATGTTAAAAGTCACCAAAGATCATATCGCCGCTTTCAGCAATACCTTAAGCGAAAAGGTCGGTTACGATTTTTCCCTTGACCAACTCACGAGGCTGATTCAAATGGTTTCGGATCTCCATATCCGGATCAATGCCGAGCGCGTAATAAATCGTCGCCAGCAAATCGTTCGGATGTACCGGCTTTTCCTTCGGGCTCGAAGCCGTCGAGTCCGATTCTCCATATTGCATCCCGCGCGCAATCCCGGCCCCGGCAATCACCGAGCTATAGCAATAGGGCCAGTGGTCTCGACCATCCGGACTATTTACATTGCCTGACGTGGATAGGCCCATCCTCGGGCTGCGTCCAAATTCACCCACCGCGACCACCAGCGTCTCCTTCAGCAATCCACGTTCATCCATATCCTGCAGAAGCGCAGAAAGCGAACGATCAAGCTTCGGGCAATGAAGATTCTTCAACGGGGCAAAATTCGCGGCATGAGTGTCCCATGCCGTCTTCTCAGGGTCGCCATTGGCAACCGACGGCCAGTTCACCTGCACAAACCGCGTGCCGGCCTCAATCAAACGCCGAGCCATCAGCACGCTTTGGCCAAACGTGTGCAGGCCATAGCGCTCACGCATCACTTGCGTTTCCTTCGATAAGTCCATGGCATCGCGAGCTTTTCCACTCAAGACAAGGTCGTAGGCTTTAGCGTAATACTCATCCACGGCCGACGCATTCAGGGCCTTCTCCAACTCAGGCATCGACCCATTGATGCCCTTCAACAACTCGAAGCGATCTTTCAGCCGCGAGGGCGGAATCTCCTTGCGCAACGCAAGATCCTCCAATGTCACCTTTTCTGCCGGATCCTGATAGAGCCGATAAGGATCATAAGCCTTTCCGAGAAAACCAGCCGCGCCGCCTTTGCCAATAATTCCAGACTCTTGCAGTGGCCGGGGCAGTTCGATAAAGGGCAGCATCGAATCCTTGAGCGGCTTCAACTTGCTGACGTGGCTCCCGGCTGTCGGGAAATCTGCCGCGTTTGGTGGTTCCAACTGACCAGACGGCGAAACCTTGTCGGGCGGATATCCCGTAAGCATTTGATAGATAGCAGCCGTGTGGTTGAACAGTCCGTTCGGGGTGTAGCTCATCGAACGGATCAGCGTCACTTTATCGAGAGTGTTCGCCATCATCGGCATGTGCTCGCCGATCCAGGTGCCAGGGATCTTGGTCTTGATCGGCTTGAACTCGCCGCGAATATTCGACGGCGCATCCGGCTTCGGATCCCAGATGTCGATGTGGCTTGGCCCCCCTTGCAGAAAGATCATGATCACGTTCTTGGCGTTGCCAAAGCCTTTGGCGCCAGCGTACTTCTGACTGGCCTGTGCCGCCTTCTGGCTCAGGAAGAAGCCAGGCAGATGCAGGCCCGCCAGGCCAAGTGAGCCGATACGCATCAACTCGCGGCGTGTGGGGCCTTCGCAGGTTTGAGCGGAATGTCCGGGAATATTGAGCATGATCGTTTCTCCTAGTAACTGTAAAGGAAGCCCTTGCTATTCAAAAGGGCCCAGAGCAAGTCCTGGGCGCGGGTAGCGCGAGCGCCGCCCGAAAGATACTTCTGACCTTGCTCTGCTTCCTGTTTGGTTGGAAAGCGTGAAAGCGAAGCAAGATAAAGCTCCTCGACAATCGCGGCATCTGTCTTGCCGGCGAGGATCAACTTAGCCACTCGGCCCTTCGGGTCTGCCACAGCATCTGAAATAGTCGCGCCATTGACCAGATTCAGCGCTTGAGGCAAACTCAGGTCCGCACGCCGCTCGCACTCACAAGCAGACTCGCGATTGGGACGGCCAAACAAATCAAGAAAGCCATCGCGACCTACATGAGGATCGGGTAGCTGAGAAGCATTGGTCTCTTCAGGAACCTCCGGAAAATTCGGCTTTGCTCCGGCCGCTTGCGCCACCGCATCCATCAGTTGCTCGGAATTCAGGCGTCGCGGCATCGCGTGTGAGAAGTTCTCTGCGTCCAGCACATTCCATTCATTGGTCAAGAAACTGGTCTGATATACCCTCGAGTTCACGATCACGCGCATCAGGTGTTGCAAGTCAAAGTTGTGTTCGGCAAAGTCTTTGGTCAACGCATCGAGCAGTTGCGGATTTACAGCCGGGTTCGAGGCCCGAATGTCATCCACCGGATCGATAATTCCCTTCCCGAAAAAGTAGCTCCAGAGCCGATTTGAAATTGCCTTGGCAAAGAACGGGTTCTGCTTGGACACCAGCCAGTCAGCCAGCGCATCGCGACGCCGCTGGTCGCTCGGAATCTTGACCGGAGTGGCCGACGCAATCAGAAACTCAGGAGCAACTACCCGGCTGTCCTTCGGATGCTTCATCTCATAGTCGGCGCGCTGATCGTAGATGATCTCCTCACCCACTTCATAGCCGGGCCGCAATCCCACTGCCGAGAAGAACGCCGACATCTGGTAATACTGATTTTGCGTCCACTTCTCAAAAGGATGATCATGGCATTGAGCACAAACCATGCGCACGCCAAGAAACACCTGTGTCGTCTTCTCCATCGTGGGCTTCGGCTCGCGAGTCGTGCGGAAGTAATTGGCAGCCGGATCGTCGTACGATGATCCCCGGCTGGTCAACAGCTCGCGCACCATCTTGTCGTAAGGCTTGTTCGATGCGATCGAAGTATGGATCCATTCGCGGAATCCATAGGTGCCCTTCTCACCCAAAAACTTGCGGGTGGACTGCAAAAGGTCGCCCCACTTCACCGTCCAGTGGTCAGCATAGGCTGGGCTCGCAATCAGCTTGTCGATCTTGCGGCTGCGCTTCAAGCGCTGCGGCGCCGGATCGGCAAGAAACGCGCGTACATCCTCAGGTGACGGAAGTGCTCCGGTAAGGTCCAGAGTGACGCGGCGAAGAAAAGCGGCATCGTCCATCACGCCAGACGGTTGCAATTTCAGTTTCTGCAGCTTCGCATCGACGAGTTGATCGACGTAGCTGTACTGCGGCAGCGGTTTCCAGCTAAAGCCCGGCTTCGGGTTAAGAATCGTCACCGGGATGGTTGAATACTTACCTTGATAACGAACGAGCAGCGTAGCTTCGCCAACGCGCACCCCATCCACCTTGGCCGTCGCATCCACCTTGGCAACGTCTGGCACATTCGACTCAATCGTGGCTTCCTTGGTGACGTCCCGCGTCTGGCCGTCGGCAAAGCGCGCAATCACCTTGATCTGCGCGGATTCACCCGGCTTCGGCATCGCCAGTTCTTTCGGTTCTACTTCGATCGAAGCCACTGCGTCCTTGGCAGGATCGCCATAGGGAACGCCTTGCGAAATCCAGTTGTAAATCGTCTTGTAGTAGGTAGAAGTCTGCTCAAATCGCAACCCACCGCCATGAGCAACCTTCATCACCGGCTTGGCCAGCATCAGGCTCGCCGCAGGTTCGCTGCGATTGAAGCGCCGCCCCCCCAGATCATAGAGGAGCGATTGATAGTCGAACTGCGGATCATAACCACGCAAGGAAAGCTTAAAGCCGTTCTTGCCCTTGGCAGCTCCATGACAAGGGCCCGACGTACAGCCGGTCTTGTTCAGAATCGGTGCGACATCGCGCAGAAACGTGACGGGTTCGGCCGCAACGAGCGGAATCGACAGGCTAGCGAGCAGCAGCAGTTGACGCATTAGTCTTGTTCTCTTCATTTGCAAGTTCAGGAATATCAAGTCGCAGCAGCGGCGAGAATACATCGATCCCGCCCATCAATTGTCCGGAAACGCCGATGTTGTATGGGCCAGGCAGGGAATTCTTCGAAGTGGTCACCAGGAAAGTGCCGGTGCGCTTGTCGGTCTTATCCAGTTCCATCTCGATGACACGTGTTCCGCCGAGGTTAGGCAGGTCGACCTTCACCGTCTTCGGCACAGCCTGCGAAGGGTTGGCCGCTGTCCAGCGCCAACGGAATCGATACTCATACCCGGACTCCTTCTTCTCGGCCTTGACCAGGGAAAGAACCAGTGTTGCCGGTGTGGGCGCCGTCATTGCCGCAGGCATCCGATAACCCAAGTGACTGCCATTCAGCGCGCGTTGGCGATCGACAACACCCTGAGTATTCGCACCATTGACGGAAATCAGATAGGCAAGTCCGGTTGCCACGCGCTCAATCCCGTCTCCCCTGGCGACAAAGCCAAGCTCAATCGGCGCAAGACTCAGATCTTTGTCCGCAGTCAATGAGAGTGTCGCGCGACGATTCATCGTGCGGATCAATGGATCCGGAATATCCGCCGCCACATCGCCGCCCTCTACTTTGATCCCTTTGGGCAGGCCTGCTGGCACGACCTTCAAGGGACCCATGTACCCGCGCCTCTCCACATCCACGGCAACAATCGCCGTGCCGCCGGCGGGGATATTGACGAAAGGCGTGATGATGGTGGCCTTCAAATCATAGGGGGCCTTCCGTAGAGTAAGCCGGTAAGGATAGTGAACACCGCCGCGCTGAGCGAGATCCTCAACTGCGACCTTGATTTTGGTGGCGCCTTCGGGAACCTTGAACATCAAGAGCGGATCGCCCAGGGTTCGGCTCGAAACCTGCACCGCACCGACATCCACCGGCAGAGGCCCATCCCCGGCTGAGGCCAACCGCTTGCCCGCCTCATCGTAAATCGTAATCAAGCCGGTCAATTTCGAAGTGCCGAGCTCGCGCGCCTGAAGCTCGACGAAGAGTTCCTCGCCTGGAGTTACAGCCAGATCGTATGTGTCCACTTCAGCCGGCTTATCCAGCCGCCCGTTGATCGTAACCGGCATATTGAGCGCCTGAGTCACAGGTTCGCGCACCTCAGGATAATCGCCAACCGCGAATGGCAGCGGCAGGGTTGGAGAATCAGGTAGATTCACCTGTAGTTGGCTCGACGTTGTCTTGAGATCAGCCTGAACGGGAGTCTTGCCAATCATCACTTCGACGCGCTCGCCACGCCTTCCCCCAAGCGGAAAGATCTCTGATGCATATTGATAAGTGCCGGTTTTGAAGCGGTAGAAGTCCTGCATCTGCGCGGAGTACCGAGCGTCGAACAATTCCACATAGACGAACCCTTCTTTAGCGAAGGTGTGCTCAAGCCGCGGATCGAGGCTCAACATCGGATCATCCTCAGATCGGGCGATACGCTTGCCGCTGGCATCGTAAATCTGAATCACAGGGTCGAGTGCGGACCCTACCCGGCGTGCTTCCACTTCAAAGACACGACGCTCGCCAGCCTTCACGGGGATGCGGTAAACATCCCGCTCAGGGCCGGAGAGCTTGCCATTCACAGTGATGCTCGAGGCTGGAAGCGTCTGCGCCTTTTCAATCGAATCGTTCTGATGCGGCAACGAACCAGGCCGCGACTCTTCCTCAATCAACTCAGCGAAAGCCCCCACAGTGAAGAGCAATATGTTTGAGATGCCATTGGGTGCCTGCAAACGGATCGTATACGTACCCACCGCCCATTCGCCGGTCGGCTCAACCAGAAACGTTAGATAGCCGGGCTTGCTCGAAGCAAGTGCTGTGAAGGTGGCTGGCAGATTGGAAACCACTGCTGGCCCTTCAGCCAGATCCTTGCCAACCACAGTAAGCTCGAATGGCCTGCCCTTCTGGGCCCCGCGTGGCTGCAAATCAGTAATGCTTGGAGGCGCGGCCTGCAGCGCGAGTGCAAAGGCAAGCAAAAGATATCTCATTGGGCGCCTCCCGTTGGCGACAGCGGAACCGGTATGAATTCGCGAATCAGCGAGCCATCCTTGGTGGCATAAAGCCTCACCTTGCCATCGAAGCCTCCGGTTGCCAGCGTCTTGCTGTCTGGTGAAAATGCAACCGTATAAATTCCAGCCGAATGACCCGAACAACTCGCTGCCAGCTTGCCGGTCTCCGCATCGTACAGATTTACATTGGGCGAACCTCCGCCAATCGCAATCCACTTGGCATCGGGCGACCAGTCGAGGGCCGCGATTACCCCATCCTGCCGCTCGATCCGGCGCACCAGTGTCGAATCATCGGCAATCTTCATGTTTCGCGCACGGTCCAGCAAATAGACATACGGGTACCTGTCTTCCCCGCCAATCACAATGATGTCCTTCGAAGGATGCCGGGAAACGGCGTACAGCTCCGTCTTGAGCAGGTTTGCATTCTCGAGAAAAGCTCCAGAGGCGGCATCGTTGATCTTGGCCGCCCTGTCACGGCTTACGGTAACAAAGCGCTTCGAATCCGCGCCAAAAATCGTGGACAACACCCAATCTTCATGATTGCCAATCTTGTACAGTTCTTTGCCTGAACTCGTCTCAAACACGTGCACCGTGTTGTCCGCTGCACCAACAACAATGCGGCTCGCGTCGGGTGCAAGCGAAGCGCCGAAAACCGTGTCATTGGTTAGGGTCGCGCTACGCAGCATCTTGCCTTGACTTGGATCCCAAACCTGCACTTCCCCAAACCGGGCAGGAGTTCCCCCACCCGCAATCAACAAAGTGCCGTCTTTGGAATAGGCCAGCGAGAGGATGCGCTCCGCCTTGCCTTGCAGGCGCTTGGTAGGAACGTTGCCACTCAGAGAATGGATCAGAATCTCTCGATTGCCCGACACCGCAAGAGATTGGCCGTCGGGGGAAAATCGAAGACTGTTGATCACTGGAGGTTGGAAATAGACGGTGGGATTATTTCCTTCGCTCGCCGCGGGAGTGTCATCCTTGGCGCCGTCCTTGATCCACTCGCGGAATATAGTGATCTCTTCATTGCTGAGTGGCGGCTTGGCCAGCGGCATGCGCGGCTGTAGCGCTGCTACGAGGTATTGGACCGTAATGCTGTCCTCGGGTTCGCCCGCGACAAACGCAGCACCACGGCGTCCACCCTTCTTGAACTCTGAATAGCTTGTCAGATCAAGCCCTGCCGACTTGGTGGATGGCTGATGACACCCGGCACAGTGCTTCTGCAACAAGGGCTGGACGTCATTGTGAAAGGAAGGAGCGGCTGCGAGAAGAAGTAAACTACCAAGGAACATTAGGATGTGTGAATTATTTCACATCCATACGCAGAAAGGCAGCCCTGTAAAGGGCCGCCTTTCCAACTACTATGTACTATCGAACTGCGATGAACTAGTCGACTACTTGACTTCGACAGTCGCGCCGGCGTCGACGAACTTCTTCTTCATCGCTTCGGCTTCGTCCTTCGTTACGCCTTCCTTGACAGTCTTGGGAGCGCCATCGACGAGGTCTTTGGCTTCCTTCAGACCGAGCGCGGTGAGTTCGCGAACGACCTTGATCACATTGATCTTGTTTGCGCCAACGCCGGTGAGGACAACGGTGAATTCCGTCTTCTCTTCAGCGGCCGGGGCGGCAGCGCCGCCTGCGGCGGGAGCAGCAACTGCGACGGATGCGGCAGCAGCCGATACGCCGAGCTTTTCCTCGAGCATTTTCACGAGTTGAGAAGCCTCAAGAAGGGTGAGGCCCTGGATTTGTTCCGCAATTGCGTTGATGTCAGCCATTTTGATCTACTCCGATTGAAATTTTCTATTACTGATTGAACTTGTTTTCTTTGACGCCTTGGTCGACGACCACAGCCAGGTTGCGGCCAACGCCATTCATGGCGGAGACCAAACGCTGAGCGGGCGCATTGATGAGGTAAAGCAGCTTTGACAGAACCTCTTCACGCGCGGGCAAATTGGCAAGGTCGTTGATGGATGAGACTTCCACGACCCGCCCCTCGACGAAGCCAGCCTTGAAAGTAAAGGTGGGATTCGCCTTGGCGTAAGCAACGAGAGCCTTGGCGAGGGCGACCGGGTCACCGCTCGTATAGGCGATCGAATTCATTCCCTTGAGGCCGGTCACGGCGGGAGCGACGGCCAGGCCTTCGCTCGCCTTCTCGGCAAGGGTGTTCTTCACGACTTTATAGTTGCCACCGACGCCACGAATGGTCTTACGCAGCTGGTAATCCTGGGCGACGGTCAGCTTTTCGAAACCCGTAACGAAGACGTTCGGCGACTCGACGAGAGCCTTTTTAATGGCTTCGAAATCTACTTGCTTGTCGGCTTTATTCTTCATGAGTCAGATCCTTAAACCGCAATGGCCATTTTGGAAGAAAGGTCAGAAATGTCGATCGAGATACCTGGGCCCATGGTGGAGCACAAGGTAGCACTCTTGACGTACTTCCCTTTGGCAGCGGAGGGTTTGGCGCGCAATACGGCACTGATAAGGCTTTCGGCGTTCTCGATCAGCTTACCCGTTTCAAACTGGATTTTGCCAACCGGGGCATGCACAACTCCGGTCTTGTCGACCCGGAATTCCACCTTACCTGCCTTCACTTCATTGATTGCCGTAGTAACGTCCGTGGTGACCGTACCCGTTTTCGGGTTCGGCATAAGACCACGCGGGCCAAGGAGCTTACCGAGACGCGCCATGGAGCGCATCATGTCGGGGGTCGCAATCACCGCATCGTAGTCGAGCCAGTTCTCTTTGATGATCTTTTCGATCAACTCATCGCCACCGAAGAAGTCCGCTCCGGCCGCTTCGGCCTCACGCACTTTCTCACCGGAAGCGATGACGAGAACCTTCTTGGATTTTCCTAAGCCGTTGGGTAGCACCACCGTGCCACGGACCATTTGGTCCGCGTGCTTGGGGTCCACTCCAAGGCGCATGTGTACTTCAACGGTTTCGTTGAACTTGGTGAACTTGATTTTCTGGGCCAGACCAACGGCTTCCGTCACGGAGTAAGTCCGTGCTTCGACCTGCTTGGCAGCGGCCAGGTATTTTTTTCCCTGTTTTTGAGCCATGTTTCGTTTAATTCGAACGGTTTTACTGCTAGATACTGCAAAAAGGACAGGTGAGCTAAGGCCTCACCAATGAGGAGACTACTCTGAGTGGTCCAAACGGCTTCAGGCCCGGTACAGCAGCCATCAGCCTCCCAAACGGAGGGATACCGAAAACACTAGTATACCAATCTGTGTTGTGTTTGCAACAAGCACTAACGTTTCACAGAAAGAAATACTGCTGGCGAACTGCGGTTTCCACCGGCCATCCTTCTCAACCATCCTTCTCAGCAGAACTGCTGAGCTAAACTCTTGGAATGTTAAATCGCAGAGTGTTTGGGATGACCCTCGGAGCGGCAGTTGCAGGCCGTGCCCAGTCCAGCATCGACTTGTCGCAAGTGAGTCTTACCGAAGCAGCCGCTCGCATCCAAAGCCGGCAATCGACTCCCACTGCCTTGGTAGAAGCCTGCCTTTCCCGCATCGAGGTTTACCAGCCGAAGATCAACGCATTTATCACCGTGCTGAAGGAAAGCGCCCGGGCGCAGGCTCGAGAGGCAGAAGCCGAGATCAGAGCGGGCAAGTATCGAGGCGCTTTGCACGGCGTCCCGATTGCGCTCAAGGACAATATCGACACGGCCGGCATCCGTACTACGGCGGCAAGCGCCGTTTTCGACAATCGCGTCCCGAGTGAGGATGCCGAGGTGGCCCGCATCCTGAAGGCCGCAGGCGCGATCCTGATTGGAAAGCTCAACCTGCATGAGTTCGCCTTCGGCGGAACTTCGGTAACAAGCTACTTCGGCCCCGTCCGCAACCCATGGAGCCTGGCGCGGCATCCCGGCGGATCTTCAGGCGGCAGTGCGGCAGCCGTTTCTGCAGATCTCTGCTTTGGAGCCTTAGGCACTGACACTGGCGGCAGCATCCGCACCCCAGCCAGTTACTGCTCGATTGTCGGTTTCAAACCCACTTATGGCCTGGTCTCGATTCGCGGAATCGTACCGCTGGTTGTGTCTCGAGATCACTGCGGCCCGATGACCAAAACAGTTGAGGATGCGGCGCTGCTCCTGAACTATCTCGCCGGCTATGACCGTCTGGACATCACCAGCGTGGAACACGAGCGTGAAGACTACCTTTCCCAGATGGGGCAACCAGTCAAAGGATTCCGCATCGGGATTCCGCGCGCACCCTACTTCGACATGTTGGACGACGATGTGGCCAAGGCCGTGGAAGCTGCAATTGCAAAGGTCGCATCGCTAACCAACGGAATCAAGGATGTACACCTGCCAAGTACTCGTGAAACTTCTGGCCCTGGAGAAGCATACGCCTACCACGACGAGTTCTTTTCAAGAGGCAGCGGACTCTACCAGATTCCAACTCGACGCTCACTGCAAGGAGGCAAGGACGCCAAAGCTGTCGATTACATCAAGGCAATGTGGAAGCTGCAGTTGCTGCGGCGCACGATCGACGACGCATTCGCCTCTCAGAATGTCGATCTGATGGTGCTGCCAACACGCCGCCGTACCCCACGCACGGTCGTTGATTCCATCAAACGCGAAGAGAGTGATAAGCCGCGCAATCCGGAGCTCGAAAACCCGGGCGACTTCAATGCGTTCGGCATTCCGGCGCTCTCTCTGCCTTGTGGATTCGGCAAAGAGAACATGCCCATCGGGTTGATGATCGTCGGGCCACGTTTTTCGGAAGGTAAGGTGCTCGCATTGGCTCGCGCCTACGAGCAGGCCACCGGCTGGTACAAGCGCAAGCCAGAGCTAAGGCCGGACATGGTTGTTCCTCCGCTCGATAAAACGGACGAAGGATAGCTACCAGTTCACCTGACTCAGAAAGTCGGTCAGGTATCGCCGCCATACCAGCCAGGTGTGCGCACCCTCAGTCTCGACATACTTGTGCTCAATCTTCTTCGACTTCAACCATTCGACGAATCCCTGATTGTTCTTGAGCAAAAAATCACTCTTGCCAACGGCAATCCACAAAAGCTTAATTCGCGCATTATCCTTCTCACTGAGCGAGGCGAAAACTTCATCCGGCTTGCCTGCCAGTTGCGTGGCGCTACTCATTGCCCCGATCCAGGCGAACTTGTCGAGGTGTCGCAGCCCCGTGTACAACGTCTCACCTCCGCCCATCGATAACCCAGAGATCGCACGCTCCGCAGGCTTTGAACTCACTTTGTATTGCTTCTCGGCCAGCGGCAAAACCTCCTCAAGCAAACTCTTCTCAAAATCCACCGTGTTCTTGACGAAATTGTTGCCCGACCGGATTGCGCCCGCGCGAAGTTCCTTCTGTGTCATCCCGTACCCCAAAGGCATCACCACAACAAAAGGCTTCTTCCCACCCGCAATCAGGTTGTCAAAGATAAAATTCGCCTTGCCAACTGTGGTCCAGCCATCCGCCGCATCGCTGTAGCCGTGCAAAAGCACCAGCAGCGGATAACGCTTGCCCGCATCGTAGTTGGGCGGCGTATAAACGTAAAAATCACGGTTCTCATTCACCACCGCCGAATGGAAGAAATGACGATGAACCGTGCCATGCGGAATCGCAGTAAACTCCCAGGGCTGCGGTTTCTCGCCCGCTACCAGCACCATGCTGTTGGGGTTGAGCGCATTCGTTTTGATCTCGCCGTTCAGAGGATCAATCATGCCCACACCGTCGACCTGAAAACTATAGCCGTAAAGATCGGGTTCCAGCACCGGCGTCGTAACGCTCCAGATTCCCTTCTCATCCTTGACCAGGGGGAACCGCTTGCCGCTATCAAGCGAAACCTCAACCTTCAGCGCATTCGGAGCGCGAAAGGAAAATGTGATCGAACGATCCGCATTCACAACGGGAGAAAATACCGACTGTGCCGGAGGCTGTGCCAACAAGGCAGCAGCAGCAAGAATGGTGGCGATCAAGAACGTGCGCATCGGCATCATCATATCGGAGAACTCAACCAACTAACGAATCGGAAACTTCTCAGCCGCCATCAGCGTGAGCGCCAACACTGTCAGCGTGGGGTTTCCAGAAGGGTTACTCGGAAATGTACTGGCGCCAAGAACATACAGGTTGGGAACTTGCCAGTGCTGGCCATGCGGATTCACCACGGAATTTTCCGGACTCGAACCCATGATCGTACCTCCCTGTATATGCGTACTCTTGTAGCTCATGACGTCATAACGCCTGAGCGGAACCGCCATCACATAACTCTTGACCTGCATTCTTTTGACGATGCCCTCAATCTTGGAGCTGATGAAGTTGTGGATCTTGCGCTCGTTATCATTCCAATCCAAAGTCAGCCGCAACAACGGATCGCCGAGGTGATCCGTATAGGCCGGATCAAGATCCATGTTGTTCGTCGTGTACGGGATATGTTCGCCCGACGAGCGCAGGCGTCCAGTGCGATCGTAGGCAGCAATCGCCGCCTTCTTCCATTCGCTGCCCCAATTCGACTGGATCGACAAGGGAACTGCTCCAAAATTGGCGATGGGACGCGAGCCATATGCGGGGCTCGAAATATAAGCCCCCCGGATGAAGTCTAGTTTGGAATGATCGAAGTTGTCGCCATCGAAATCGCTAACCGTAACATTGCTTGCCCCGGAACCCATATATCGATTCAAGACTTGGTCGAAAAAGAAAGTCGCCTCCGCCCCAACCACCTGGTGAGTCAGATTCCGGCCCGTATTATGGTTGCCGATCTTGGAAAGCATCAGCAGGCGATTGTTATTGAGTGTCCACGAAGCAAGAATCACTTTTTCTGCCGGTTGAAAATACTCCTTCCCCTCAGACACATAAGTAACCCCAGTTGCCCGATTGGCTTCTGTAAGTACCCTTCGCACCTGAGCGTTGGTCTTCAACGTCACGTTCTTCTGCTTCTGTATCACAGGCAGCAGCGTATTGGTCGGCTGGGCCTTGGCACCCACCATGCACCCAAACCGCTCGCAATAACCGCAATACTGGCAAGCCGGCCGGATCACTCCATCTGGATTGCGATATGTCTGACTTAGGTTCGCGCAAGGGACCGGAAAGGGGTTGTAGCCCATCTCCCTCGCAGCCTGAGTGAAGATGGTCCCGAAATAAGTCTCCTTGATCGGCGGAGTAGGAAACGGACCTGACCTTGGACCAGCCATCGGATTGCCAGCCAAGCCAGAAATACCCAGCAACCGCTCAGCTTTCAAGTAATAAGGCTCAATATCGTTGTAAGTGATGCCCCAATCCTGGATCGAGCTTCCTTCCGGCAACCGGCTCTTCCCATAACGCTCCACGGTGGCTTTGTGCATTTCAAAGACATCCGGCAAAAAACGTGGCGTCATCCCATTCCAGTGCTCACCCGCGCCCCCAACGCCATCCCCGGGCAGAAAGCCTCCAAATTGACGAACCGGCAACGACCTCTCCTTCGAAGTACTGCGGAAAGTAATCGTCTCCTTGGCAACATCCTGCATCATGCGAAAGCGCAAAGCATAGTCCAGCTCGTCCATGCCTTCGATGTATTCCTTCGACCCGCGAGGCTTCCCCCGTTCCAGAACAATGATCTTCAAACTGGACCTTGCCGCGAGTTCCTTAGCCATCAAAAGCCCAGACCAACCTCCGCCGATGATCACTACATCCGTTGCCGGAAGCGTCGTCATGGTTCCTGCTCTTCCCACGGAGTGATCTTGCGATTGAGGATTTGAGAAAGCGACTGCGGCCTCGGCCGGTGGGGCTCCCCAAAGTGCTTCTCGATGTCATTAGCCCAACTCATGTACGGTCCGGGAAATCCAATCAATTGCCAACCGATCAAATCCCGATTACCCCCATGCATCGGGTCGCAAAACATCCCCTCGAGCGTATGCTGCCTCAGCAGGCCAAAGAACGGAGTGTTCTCGATCGCGCGCAATCGAAGGTCCTGTTGCGCACCCTCAAGCCGAGGCAAATCCACCAGACCCTTCAATGCTGCCCGATAGATCTGACGAGGATTGGAAGCCCCCTGATAACCCTGTTCGCGACTGCCCTCTACAAACGGCGCTTGCGTAAACCGATAGCGGTCCCGTCCATAGGGTCCTGCCAGTTGCCGGTCAATATAAACAGTCACTCCAGCCTCCGCAGCCCCCGGCCCTGATTCATCCGTAGGAAAGATCCGGGACGTTGCAGCCTCAACGATCAGCGCCTCCTCTGCCGTGAAGAACTTCAAAGCCACTTTTCGCTCAGCCTTCGATGTGCTGACTGTGGGTTGCCCATCGAGTGAATAGACAAGCAGCGCCCCACCCGCGGGAAGCGTAAAGAATTGTCGGCGGCGCATTGGGAAATCTTATCTTGAAACTGGCATCGCAGCTAAGCCAGCACTTCCGTCACCACGCGAGCCGGAAATTGGTCCGTCAGCCGCTCTTCCAGACCATGCCGCTTGTAGACAAGATCGCGATGGTTCATCCCCAACAAGTGCAGCAGCGTCGCATGGAAATCGTGCACACTCACCTTGTCCTGCTCAGCCTTAAATCCCAAGTCGTCAGTCGAGCCATGTACATGCCCCTTCTTGACGCCCGCTCCAGCCAGCCAAACAGAGAAACCATTCGGCCCATGATCGCGCCCAGCACCCTTATCCGTGCCCTGGCTCATCGGCAGCCGCCCGAATTCCCCTCCCCAAACCACCAAAGTAGAATCCAGCAAACCGCGCTGCTTCAGGTCCTTCAGCAAAGCGGCCACTGGCTTATCTGTCTTCCGGCACGCGTACCCAAGCGAATCCTCCAGCTTGTCGTGCGAATCAAAGATCTGGCTCTCGATGTAAAGCTGCACACAACGAACTCCGCGTTCCACCAACCGTCGGGCCATCAGGCAGCGCTTCCCGTAGGAAGCAGTCACCGTGTCGTTCAAACCATAGGCCTCGCGCGTTGCCTCTGTTTCCTGAGTGACATCCAGCGCATCCGAGGCCGCCATCTGCATGCGTGCCGCCAGCTCATAGCTAGAGATTCGAGCATCGAGCTCTGGCTGAAACGGACGCTGCGAACGATGAACCTGATCGAGCTTGCGCAACAAATTCCGCTCGGCTTCAACCAGCGGCGCCGGAATCTCCTTGCGCGGCTCCAGGTTCAAAACCGGCGGACCTTCCGCACGAAAACGAGTGCCCTGATAAATGGGCGGCAGCCAGGCCGATTGCCAATTCGAGATGCCATTGATCGGCAATCCCTTCGGGTCGTCGAGAACCACGTAAGCGGGCAGATTCTGATTCTCGCTGCCGAGCCCATACGCAATCCACGATCCGATTGCCGGACGGCTCGCGATCGTACGCCCACTATGCATCAGAAACAGCGCCGGCTCATGATTCGCGTGCTCACCATACATCGACCGGATCACCGTAATGTCGTCCACACAACCAGCCAGATGCGGAAGCGCGCTCGACAATTCAATGCCCGCCTTCCCATGCCGCGCAAACTCAAAGGGGCTCGGCATCAGCAAACCAGGCTTGTCGCCGTTGGAGATCGCAAAGCTCAGCTCACGGCCCGGTGCGGTTCCCGCAAGCCGGGTCAGCGTGGGCTTGGGGTCGAAGAGATCGACCTGGCTAGGACCACCGTTCATGAAAAGTTGAATGACCGACTTCGCCTTCGGTGCAAAATGCGGGGCCTTCGGTTTGAGGTCGAACTCGGCTGAGGCCTTGGCTTCAGCCGCAATGATGGAAGCAAGCGCGGCACCATGCAGGCCATTTGCAATAGAGTTGAAGAAGTCGCGGCGGTTGGTCTTTTGCATGATATTTGCCCTTAATCGATGAAACTGAATTCCGCGGAGTTGAGGACGGCATGGCAGAGATTAGCTAGTGCCAGCCATTGCGCTTGGGCTGCATGAGGCGCTTCGGCATGATCCGCCTTGAGCCGCGCCGGCCATTGCTTCTCAAAATCAGCAATCGCACTCAACGAGAGATCCAGCTCTTGTGGCGAAGCCTTGCGAGAATAGGTCCGCATGTAAAGATCCTCAACCTGCTTTGCACGATCCGCGCCGGCCTCATCCATAATGCGCCCAGCCATGAACTTGGCCAGATCCCAAGACATCGACCCGTTGAAGAGATGCAATGCCTGCGTAGCAACGTTCGAACGTCGCCTCTCAGTACAGTTCGGAGTCATCGATGGCTGGTCGAAAGCATCCATCAACGAAACCGGCGTCTGCCGTCGGTGCAACGTGAAAATACTGCGCCGGTAACCTTGCGGTCCAGGCTTCACCAGCACCTCTTTGTCCTCGGTCAATCGAATCTCGGCCGGTGAGCCATACGCAGTCTCGTCCAGTCTCGAAGACACCAACAGCAACGAGTCATACAGCGTCTCGGCATCCATGCGCTGCAGCTGCATCCGCGACACCAGCGCATTCTCCGGATCAGACGCGATCTGCTGCTCAGTCGTCGATGACGACTGCCTGTAAGCCTGGCTCGTCACCATCATCCGGTGCATCGCCTTCATACTCCAGCCGCCTTCGACAAACTGGGTCGCCAGATAATCCAGCAACTCCGGGTGACTCGGAGCAATCCCCGATTTACCAAAATTGGATACCGTTGGCACAATGCCGCGCCCAAAATGCCGCATCCACATCTGGTTCACTGCCACGCGCGCAGTAAGCGGATGATTGGGTTGAGTCAACCACTGGGCCAATGCCAAACGACGGCCAGAAGTGCCTTCAAACGGCGGCGTCGGATTATAAGGCTTCAAGCTGGCATGACGCAGCATCTGCGGAATATTGGCTTCCACCGGTTCGCCAAAACTGGCAGGGTCGCCGCGACGCAAAAGAAACGACTGTGACGGTTGTCTATTGTCCGTTAGCACGCGCGTATGCGCCTTTGGCTTAAGCTTGCCCCGCAACTCGCCCAATTCCTTGTTGATCGGCGCAAGCTTGGTGCCAAGCTCAGGAAACTCCTTCTCCAACTCCCCGCGCTTGTAAGTAAAGCCAGCCTTCTTATAAGAAGCGGAAAGCGAGTCAATTTGCTCACCCAACCGCTTCATCTCGGCCTCGACAGGCGCATTGTTCTTCTCAACTTCAGCTATTTCTTCCGCAAGAGCGAGGGGCAATTCGCGCTTGTTCGGCGAACGCCATTCATAAGGGTCATATGCACCTTGAAGAATCGCGCTCAACCGGTAATAGTCCCTCTGCGGAATTGGATCGTACTTGTGATTGTGGCAACGCGCACATCCCATAGTGATACCCATCACACTCGACGAAAGCACCTCCACCTCATCCGCCAGCACATTCATGCGCTCAGCCAGCAGCCCGCGCTCATTGGAATTCGTCGGGTCAGGAGTAGTACGCAAAAACCCCGTGGCCGCCAACCTGTCAATCAACTGCTGACTCACCGGCCCCTTGGCCTGCTTCCAGTCATCCGACATCTCATCGCCTGCAATTTGCTCCGTGAGGAACTGCGAATACGGCTTGTCCGAATTCAGCGAACGGATCACGTAATCGCGATAACGCCAAGCGTAGCGCCGCACACCATCATCCTGGCCAAAACCTTCGGAATCAGAATAACCAGCGAGGTCGAGCCAATGCTGCCCCCAGCGCTCCCCATAGCGCGGTGAGGCAAGCAGTCGATCCACTAATCGCTCATAAGCGTCGGGCGAGGTATCGCCCAGATAGGTTGAGCTCTCCGCCGGCGTAGGAGGCATTCCAGTAAGGTCCAGGTACACCCGCCGCAGCAGCGTCAGCTTTCCAGCCTCGCGGTTGTAAGTCAGATTCTTTGCCTCAAGCTTGGCCAGTAGAAACAGGTCGATTGAGTTCCGCACCAGTGCCTTGTTCTTCACAGCAGGCAGCGAAGGAGCAACCGGCGGCTGGAACGACCAGAACTTCTTGTCCGTCTCGCGAACAATGTCGGGAGTAATATCGGCGGTGTCAGCATCCCGCGCGCCGCTAGCGATCCATGCCCGAAGCTTCTCGGTTTCAGAGTCTGTCGGCAACTCCACCGCCAACGCCTTGGCTTCCTTGGCAGGAGGCATTTCGCCCTTGATAATGCGCGTCAGCAAAAGGCTTGCATCCGGGTTGCCCGCAACGATCGCCGGCCCGGACTTGCCTCCCTTGAGACGAGAAGCTACCGTGCGCAAATCCAGCCCGCCCTCTTTGCGATCGCTCCCATGGCACAACACGCAACGAGCCTGGATGATGCCGCGGACCTCATGCGGCGAAACCTCCGAAGCAAGCACCGGAACCTTTGCCATGCCTGTATTGATCCATTGACGAATCTGATCAATCTCAGCGTCTGAAAGCTTGTCTTTGCCGGGAGGCATTTGACGGGTAACAATCTTGTCAATCAGAAGACTCTTGGCTGCTTCCCCAGCCACTACGGAAGCTCCCGTTTCCCCGCCCTTCAGAATCGCGGCTTCGCTATGCACCGACAACTTCCCAAGCGCCAGTTTCTCGTTATGACAGGATGCGCATTTCGCGGCAAAAATCGGCTTCACGCTCGATTCGAAGGTTGGAGCCGCCAGAAGGGGATTTCCCAACAGCAGAGCAAGCAGGGTTTGGGTGCGCATTAGGAAAAGATTTGTTCATAGTTTATCCCAGCCAACCTGAAATAAAAATGCGGGAACTTTTTCAATCAGTTGCGTCTATGCATGTTGTTGAAACTATCTTTGGTAATCCCATGTCTCTGTCTGCTTCAAACCGCTGCCGCTTTTCAGAATTTCGAAGTGGCCACGATTAAGCCAAACGCTGCCAACGACAACCGTGTCATGCTTCAGTTCCAGCCAGGCGGCCGATTCGCTGCAGCCGGGATCTCGTTGAAGCAACTCGTAGCTTTCGCCTACGACATGCGCGACTTCCAGATCTCGGGCGGGTCAGGATGGCTCAATGACGATCGCTATGAAATCAACGCCAAATCAGAGGCTCTGACTAGTGACCGGCCAAATCCCGAGATGGCCCGCAAGGTGATGAAGAATTTCCTGGCCGAACGCTTCCAAGTGAAGGCGCAACTGCCGCCGAGTTGTCCAAACGCCCGATCGAATATGACACCGGCTTCACCTTGCTACCGGGCAAGTACCAAGTCAAATTCCTCGCCCGCGATGCCGAAACAGGCCGAATGGGCACCTACGAACTCCCCTTTGTCGTACCGAACCTGAATAAAGAAACGCAGCGCATCCCCATGAGTTCCGTTGTGCTCAGCAGCCAACGCGTCGACATGCGCGAGGCCCTGTTCAACGCGTCGAAAGACAAAGAAAAGTTGACTCAGGTTTCCAACCCGCTGGTTCATGAAGGCATGAAGCTCATTCCAAGCGTTACGCGAGTCTTCAGCAAGGCCAAGGACATGTATTTCTACCTTCAGACCTACCAGCAGGACTCGGAAACAGTGAAGCCAATGTTCGCCTTCTATCGCGGTCAGGATAAGGTCTTTGAGACCTCCCCGCTCGGCAGCGTCGACGCCATGACCAACCGCCTAAAAACAATCCCGCTGCAATTGCAATTCCCATTGGACAAGCTCGAGGCCGGCGAATACTTGTGTCAGGTCACTGTTCTCGACCCAAAGGGCGAAAAGGCTGGATTCTGGCAGGCTCCCGTGATGCTTGTGCCGTAGGATGGGAGTGTGAGCGTTGAAAAGATTGCTGAAGAAGATTTATACCAGATCATAGGCGAGGATGGCTTCCGCCGCCTGGTTTCAGGCTTCTATCGGCAGGTTGCCGTGGATGACATCGTGGGTCCGATGTATCCGAAACACGATCTGCAAGGAGCCGAAGAGCGTTTGCTGGACTTCCTCGTATTTCGGTTCGGCGGCCCAATGGATTACCTCGAAAAGCGCGGACACCCGCGACTTCGAATGAGGCACGCGCCATTCCGCATCGATGAGAAAGCGAGGGATCGATGGGTGCGGATGATGGACCATGCGCTCGCTTCAGCAGAATTGCCAGCGCCAGTGGTCGCCACGCTGAAGGACTTCTTCCACTCAACGGCATCCTTCCTGCGCAACGACCAGACCTAATCCGCCCTGAGCGTGATGGCAGGATCGATCGCCGCTGCCCGGCGCGCCGGAATCAAGCCGGAAATCGCAGCCGTCAATAGAAAGATCAGGCCAATAACAACAAAGGTCAACGGATCAAACGGACTCGTCTTGAACAACAGGTTCCGCAGAGCATTCGTGACGATCATAGAGCCGATCACCCCTCCGAATATTCCAGCCGAAACTAGCAATAGCGAATGCTTCAAGATCATCCAAAGCACATCAATTGGCTGGGCTCCGATTGCAAGGCGAATGCCAATTTCCCGGGTTCTCTGCGCAACCGTGTAGGACATCACGCCCGTCAAACCGATAATGGCGAGCAAAAACGCGACGCCGGCAAACAGCGCCATCAGGAAGAGCGTGAACCGTTCCCTCGCCAGCGAATCGCTGATTGCTAATTCCATGGACTGTATCTGCCACACCGGTTGAGCGCTGTCTGCTTCCAGAATCTTCTGCCGCACACTCTGGGCGAGTAGCGCCGGGTCGCCATCCGTTCTAGCCACAACGCTAAATGTGGTCGCTTGTGTCTGTATGATGCTGGGCGAGTGAAAATAGGGGGCGTAGACCTGAATCCGGACATTCTGCTCCACTCCTAGTGTCTTCACATCCTTGGCCACACCAATAATCTGCCTCCAATCGCGCGGATTGATCAATCCGATTTCCATCCTCTTCCCCACCGGATTTACACCCGGAAAGTGTGTCTTGACGAAAGTCTCATTCACGATGACAACCTGTGGAGCATCGATCTTGTCGGCATCCATGAAAGCGCGGCCAGCCAGAATCGGAATCTTCATCGTTTCAAAGTAGGCCGGACTAACAGCAAAGTAATCTGTAACGGCAGCCGTTGCTGTCGTCGCCGGCGCCCCTTCGACGCTCATTAGGTATCGCGGATGATTCCCCATGAACGGCAACCCGGTCGAAACAGCCGCCGACCGCACGCCAGGCAGCCCCGAAACAGTCCGGATAATCGCCTGCACAAACTGAACCTGTCGCAAAGTGTCGCCGTCATACTTCGCCGGAAGCGGTGTCACCTTCATCGTTATCATGTGATCCGGCTGGAACCCCAGGTCAACTTGGGTCAGTTGGTACAAGCTGCGAATCAATAGTCCGGCCCCGGTCATCAGCATCAGGGCCACCGCCACTTGCGCAACAACCAGCAAGCTGCGAAATTGGGTTCTTCCCGAACCCCCGCGAACTTTGTCTTTCAACGAACTGTGCAAGTCCACTCTTGAAAGGCGGAGCGCAGGGAACAAGCCAAACACCATCCCCGTCACCAAAACAATGGCGAGATTGTACCCAATCACCCGAAAATCGATCGCAACTGCGTCAATCCGGGGCAAGTTATGAGGCGCAAAGAGCTTGAACGCAAAATACGCCCCCGCCGCGATCACAAAGCCAAGCAATCCCCCCATCGTAGAAAGCAGCAGGCTCTCAGTCATCATTTGGGCAATCAGTGCCGACCGGCTGGCGCCAAGTGACGCCCGCACAGCGAATTCACCCCTGCGCGCCGCCCCCCTGGCCAGCACCAGGTTCGCCACATTGGCGCAAGCAATCGCCAAAACGAAGCCAACCGCTCCAATCAGCGCCACTAGCGCCGGCTTGATCTTGCCAACCATATCCTCGGACATCGGCTCGATGTAGATCGTCTTCTTGCTATTGAATTCAGGAAATTGCCGCGCGAGGTTTCCGAGTATCCCGGCAAATTCGGCCCGAGCCTGCGAAATCGAGAACCCGGAGCGAACTCGACCCTGCGCGATCAATCGGTGAAAGCTCCTGCTCGCCTTCTCATCCGGCTTCATCGTGAGCGGTGCCCAAATCTTGTTCTTTATCGGAAAATCAAAGCCGGACTCAACAACACCAATAATGATTCTGGATCGGCCATCCAGATTGATCTTCCGGCCAATCGCCGCCGGATCTGCTGCAAAACGATCTACCCAAAGCCCATGGGAAATAATCACCCCATCGTCACGGCCCACCTGATGGTCGTCGAGTGTAAAATCACGGCCCTGTTGGATTCTTGCGCCGTAAAACTGAAACCAGCCTTCAGAAACCGCCACCCCCGCATAGCGTTCCGGGCTCGATTCCGGAAGCATCAGCGAAAATGGACTCAGCCCATAGCAAACCATATCGGCCGACTTGGAAATCGTCCGATAATCCAGAAAGTTTGCTGCGGTAAGCGGATATTGTGAGGGGCCTCCAGAGCGGATCACCTGCTCACGAACCACAAAAAGGTCCTGAGGCTGCTTGAAGGCAAGCGGCTTCAGCAGGATCCCATCCACTACCGAAAACATGGCGGTGTTCAGGCCGATGGCAACGGCCAAAGCCAGGATTGCAGCAGCGGCGAAACCTGGGTTGGAGAACAGCGACCGCCAGGCAAAACGCAGATTTTGCCAGAACATATCAGACAAGCGTACCAACATTCGACATAATTGAACGGAATTTATCTTCTGGTTCCATCGATTTGTTTTTGACGGAGCTTTGGTTTCTGCCAGGCTTGCGTCATCGCAACAGGAAGCTCGTACACGTTCCGGTAGTCGTTGTTGGTGAAATACATTTGACTGTCAATCGACCAGATCGCAGTCAGATCGGGGTGCGCGGGATATGGATAAATCACAGCGAGCAAAGCTCCCGCAGGTACCGTCATCAGCTCCGAAAACTTGCCCCTGGGTCCGTGGGCGGCCAAATGACCCGATTCCAACTTCAACAGGATGCCTGGGGCTTTCGACTTGGCATCCGGCAATGTGGCTGCCCTGGGCCGAGAAACTCGCATCGTGTCGTGATCCAACCCGGCGGACATTACTCCTTTGTCGGATTCAAAGTAGATCGTCGTTGTCCGGGAGCGCAAATCATACGATGCAGCCAGAGGCCTGCCGACAAATCCGGCCGAAGTAGCAGGTGCGAGGAGTGCCAGAAATGTGCGGCGGCCGGTCACTACTGCCTACGCTAGCAGAACTGTTGGCTCTGATAAACTGCCTGTCAAATGTTCACCCGCCGAGCCCTCCTGTCAGCAATTCCCTTGGCCGCCGCAGCGCTGCCCAAATCAATAACCATTCTTCAGGGCTCGAGCAATTCAGTGGTGCTCCGCCGCAACAGCAAAGCGCTGGTCATCTATGGCGATCCTCTCAACCGCGTTTCTAAGGCCGACCAGGTGCTGCTAACCAGCGCTCGCCGGGACATCGCGTGGTCTGCTCAACGGCTTGTCGAACAAGGTGCCACTCCCGTCGTTCCGCTTTCGGAAGCTCCGCTGTTTTCGGACCCTCAGTCCGCCTGGAAAGCAATCTATTCCACCACCCGCCTACACGATTATGCAAACCAGGGAACTCACTTTCCCACCCAGGCATTTCCACGCATTAGAACCGTCGAGGATAAGGACAAGATCGAGTGGCAAGACCTCTCGATCGATGTAATCGCAACGCCTGGATATACCCGGGGCGCCGTTTCCTACTCAATCAAGATAGATGGCCAGCACCTGATCGCTACCGGCGACCTCATTCAGTCCGATGGAAAGATTGCAGACTTGTACAGCCTCCAGGACGCAATTCCAGAGCTCAATGTCCGCGGCTATCATGGATTCGCCACCCGCATCGGCCAACTCATGGCCAGCCTTCGGCGAATTCAGGCCCTCAAGCCAGACACCTTGCTCCCGGCCCGCGGACCCGCGATCCACAACCCCCAGCAAGCGATCCAAAGCCTCCTCGACCGACTCGCCGCCTTCTACGCCAATTACCTGAAGACCGATGCCTACCGCTGGTATTTTGGGCCTGACAATTACAAAGCACGGGCCAAACGCATTCTCGGTGACACCCCACCAGCCGGCCTCCCCTACGCCGAGACCATTCGCAAAGAACTCCCATCCTGGATGCGTCTAGTCTCCAATTCCCGCCTCGTTGTTTCCGAATCTGGCGAAGCCATCCTGATCGACTGCGGCAGCCAGCGAAACTTGAATCAGGTCCACGCATGGCGCGCCGAAGGCGTCTTCAAGAAGCTCCGTGCCGTCTACGTCACTCACTATCATGACGACCATACCGACTTCGCCCAGACCGCTGCCGACCAGTTCGGCGCAGAAGTGTGGTCCAGTTCCGAGCAGCAGGACATCCTCAAGAACCCGGCAAGCTATCGCATGCCCTGCCTGACCGGCAACCCAATTCCTGGTCTCAAACCTTGGCGCGACCGCGAAACCCGTGATTGGCACGAGTTTCGGCTGCAGAATTTCCACTTTCCCGGTCAGACCATCTATCACGGTGCACTCCTTGTCCAGCCCAAAAAACCTGGAAGCGATCGGGTTCTCTTCCTCGGCGACAGCCTCACCCCCAGCGGCGTTGACGACTACTGCCTCCTCAACCGGAATCTGCTTTCCCCCGGCCGAGGGCTGTTGTACTGCCTCAAGATTCTCGAACAAATGCCAGACTGCCTTCTGGTCAACCAGCACGTCGATCCACTGTTTCGATTTTCCCCCGCCCAACTCAAGCAGCTCAGCTCGAGCCTGACCGAACGCATCCACCTGATTTCAGAGCTCGTCCCCTGGGGCAACCCGAATTTCGGCATCGACGAGCAATGGTTCCGCCTCTCCCCATACGTCCAGAAAGTCAAATCCGGCCAGCCTTTCCAGATTGAAGCAACGGTCCTCAACCACTCCCCATTGGCTCAGCCCTTCCAAATCCAACTCCACCCACCACCGGGTTGGCCGGCGCTAAGACCATTCGAGATTGGGGTGGCGCCGGACCAGGAACGAACCCATCCAGCAACCTTGACTGCTCCGTCAGGCATCACCGGCATCCAAGTCATAACAGCCAGTGTCCGCTTCACCGGCAACGACCTCCGGCACTGGACGGAATGCATCGTTGAATTCACGTAGCCACTAGTACTTTAGTAATAGATCCCCATGATTCGGGCGTCTCGCAAGAACGAACCCATTTTTGGCTAACTGATTGAAGAAAAAGCTTTTGAGTCTAAACGCAAGTTCTCAACCATAATTTTAGTACTAAGGTAATTTTTACTTAGGCCAGGGACTTTTGTCGTGGTACTACTAAAATAATGCATCAGTCAAGATCTAGGGTTGCGATCCTGTTTTCGGTCGCGCTAGCCCTGTTTTGTTCGTCATCGTACTCTGCCACTATTTTGGTGAACGGAACTAATACCCAACTCTTCGTACAAGCCGAGAACGGCGGCCTTCCAGCAATTGTTTACGGCTATGACTCCACAAACGGCTCGATCCCAAGCTCATTTAGTTCAAACTTCCTGGTCAAGGGGGACGGTACCGCCTCCAGTCCAGCAATCACTTTCTCGACAGCGCCCACCGTGACGGTAGGCGGGGCTCGCTACTTTGTCTTCGTCCTCGATTCGCAAGAGCAGAACAACCAGGAATTGCTTTCCATCGACGATGTCACGATCACTGCAAACAATCAGGTCGTTTGGTCGATGGCCGATACGATCCGTCTAAACTCTGCAGCGCCCTTTACCCTTACCGTTCAAAGCAACGGAGCTGATATGGCATTCTACGTGCCCGTAGCTGCCTTCAACGGTTTTGGCCTCACAGGTTCGAGTACTTTCATCTTTACCGCGACTCATTCTCTGAGCAGCGGTGGAAACGAAGAATGGCTGTTCACTGATCGCGGCATCCCATCAGCTATCACCTTTTTCGCGACTAATGCGCCTATCGTCGACATCGTGGTCCCTGAACCCTCGACCATCTGGACGGGTGCTTTCAGCCTACTTGCAATTGTTGCTCTTTCCAGGCGTAGAATGAAGGCATGAGTCTATTCGCAATCTGGATGCTCCTTGCACAGGGAACTACTCAGACTGCGCCTCTTCCTAATCCTTACTCAAACACAGTTCGCCGGCCAGCCCCACGACAACGGATTGTTCGTCCAAGAGTCCGCCCCATCTGGCTGGGCTACCAACAACAGTATGAAACGGTAGTCCAAGTCCCTGCTCCGCCTCCAGCCGATCCTCTCAAAGAATTGATCATCTCCCCCGTCTATCAGAAGGAAAAGTTCACGCCCAAGATGGTCGAGATTCCTTAACTGAGATCGAAGTCGTCCCCACGCGATGGGATCACAACTTCAACCCCATACATTGCCTGAACCGCGGATTGAAACGCGACTTGTTGCCGCGCCTCGCCGTGCACCAGGAAGATTTTCTTAAGCCCGCCAGCAATCGGACGAAGCCATTCCAGCAATTCGCGCTGATCGGCGTGTCCTGACAATTCATTGATCTTGGCAACCTCGGCCCGCAGCCGGAACATGTCACCAAAGATCGGAACCTCGGGCCACTTGTCAAGAATCTTGCGGCCCAACGTATGCTCGGCCTGGAACCCGGTGATCAGCACGGTGTTGCGCGGATCGGCAACCGTGTTACGCAAATGATGGATCACGCGCCCGGCCTCGCACATTCCGCTCGCCGAGATGATCAGCATCGGCCCGCGTAGATCGTTTAGCGCCTTTGAGTCGGCCACATCGCGAATATAGCGTAGCCTCGAGAATCCGAAGACATCGCCTTCTGAATCATCTTTCAACATCGCAGCCGTTTCCGCATCGAACAGATCACTGAACTTGCGGAAAATCTCCGTCACATTCACAGCCAAAGGGGAGTCGACAAAGATGGGAATATTCGGAATGCGCTTGGCCATCGCAAGCTGATGGAGCAGTAGCACGAGTTGCTGAGTCCGGCCTACTGCAAATGCCGGCGCAACGATCTTGCCTCCACGCGCCGCAGTACGGTTGACTATGTCGGCCAGCTTGTCGAGGACTGCACCTTCGTCCTGATGCAATCTGTCTCCATAAGTCGATTCCATGATCAGGTAATCGCAAGGCGGCATGGGCTGGGGATCGCGGATGATCGGCAGGTTTGCCCGTCCAATATCGCCGCTGAACCCAACCCGGGTCGTTCCGTCAGTGAGAACCATCGAAACACTGCCGAGCATGTGACCCGCCTCGACCGTGTGAACGCTCAGGCCTTGGCCAAGGTCCTGAGCGCCGTTCATCGGAAGATGCTCAAACAAAGGGAAGGTCTTCTGGGCGTCGGCCGAAGTGTAGAGCGGCTCGACCGTTGGCTCTTCGTACTCATCCAGCACTCGCTTGCGCCGGTCACGGCGCCGCATCAGGTACTCGGCATCGCGCTCCTGCAGGTAAGCGCTGTCCATCAACATTGCCCGGCACAGATCCTGTGTCGCCGCCGTTGCGTGGATTGGCCCATCAAAGCCCTGTTTGACGAGGTTGGGAAGGTTCCCGGAATGGTCAATATGAGCGTGGCTGAGGACGACTTTGTCCACCGTTGCAGCCTGAAAAGGAAAGCAGCAATTGCGGTCGCGGGCCTCAGCACGCCGTCCTTGAAACAAGCCGCAGTCGAGTAATATTCGCCGGTTGCCGTGTCGTACCTCATGCATCGATCCCGTCACAGTCTTCGTGGCGCCCCAGAAATGAAGTTCCATAGTTAATGCCAAACTATATACTAACGATGACCTCGCGACGCTCTCTTCTGATTGCTCTGATCCTCGCCTATACGCTCGCGGCGCAAAAGAAACCCATCACCCTCGAGACCCTCAAACAAAGGGCTGCAATAGACGCTCCTCTGTCACCCATCCGGGCGCCCAACGGAACGCAGTTTGCCTACTACAAGGGCGGAGCTCTTCACCTCTACGATTGCCGCGCCAAGACCACCAAAATGATCTTCGGAAAGATCTCCGACCTGAGTGCACTTGCCGTCAAGGACTCACATCCTGAGACTGCCTTCGCCTGGCAGAACAGGCGGGTTTCCGAGCAGCGTTACCAGTGGGCGCCAGACTCTTCGGCATTACTCATCGCCGAAGGCGGCGACCTGTTTTGGATTGAAGTCGGCAAGAGCGAGCCAAAGCAACTCACTAAAACCGAATCGACCGAGAGTGACCCGAAGCTCAGCCCGGATGGCAAGAAAGTCAGCTACCGCATTGGCCACGACCTATACGTCCAGGACATCGCTTCAGGCAAGGTAACTCGTCTTACTCGAGACGGTTCCGAAACCGTACTCAATGCCGAACTCGATTGGGTGTATCCAGAAGAGCTGGACATCAACACCGCTTACTGGTGGAGCCCCGATTCGGTCCGGATCGCATATCTTCAATTCGACGTCTCCAAAGAGATGATCTACCCGCAGGTTGACCTGCTAAAGACTCCCGCAGTCCCTGAACCGGAAAGGTACCCGCAGGCCGGCTCGCCCAACGCGGACGTAAGGCTCGGGGTGGTCGATATCGAAACCACCAAGACTCGGTGGATGGACCTTGGAGAGACACGCGACTACCTGCTGGCGCGCGTGGCCTGGATGAGCCCGAGCGAAGTCAGCGTGCAGCGGATGACCCGGGTGCAAGACAAACTCGACTTCCTCGCCGCCAACTGGGAAACCCGTCAGATCCGCAGGGTGTTCGGAGAATCAGACCCTTACTGGATCAACGTACACTCCCTCACACGCATCGACCAGGGACGCAAGCAACTCGTTTGGGCCAGCGAGAAGACTGGCACCCGCCACCTCTACCTGCATTCGTTCGACGGCAAGGAACAGACTCAAATCACTAAGGGTGATTGGGAAATCAATGATGTCGCGGCGGTCAACTGGGAGAAGCGACTTGTCTACTACACCTCGACCGAGGTCAGCCCGCTCGAGCGGCACCTTTATGTGATCGGCTTTGACGGCAAGAACAAGCGCAAGCTCACCACTGAAACGGGCACCCATTCGATTTCGATGAACCCAACGGCTGACTTCTATACAGACAACTATTCAGCCATCGACAAGCCGACCCGTCAGACGTTGCACAGCGCCGATGGCCAGCAACTGGTCGAGCTCAAGGCTTCCGACCGGAAGATACTCGAGGAAAACGATGTCCTTCCAACTGAGTTCCTGAACTTCAAGTTGAAGGACGGGACAATTCTCTATGCGAGGTTGATCAAGCCGAAGAACTTCGATGCGACCAGGAAGTACCCTGCTATCGTGATGGTCTATGGCGGCCCTCACGCGCAGACGATTCGCAATATGTGGACGGGCGGCGCGAACCTCGATCAGGTGTTCGCCCACAAGGGGTTTGTCATCTGGCAAGTCGACAATCGAGGCAGCGGCGGACGCGGCCATCTTTGGGAATCAAAGCTCTACCGCAAGTTCGGCGAGGTCGAAGTGCAAGACCAGAAGGCAGGCGTCGAGCACCTCCTCTCATTGGGCTTTGTGGACCCAATGAGGATTGGCATGTCGGGTTGGAGCTATGGCGGATACATGACGCTGAACACCATGCTGAGCGAGCCCAAACTGATCAAAGCCGGCGTCAGTGGAGCCCCTGTTACCAACTGGCTTCTTTACGACACGATCTATACCGAACGCTACCTTGGAACGCCTCAGGAGAACGAGAAGGGTTATCGCGATTCGAGCCCGGTGCACAAGGCCAAGAACCTCGAAGGGAAGCTGATGCTGGTTCACAATATTGGCGACGACAACGTGCTGTTCCAGAACATACTCCAGATGACCGACGCGCTGCAGAAGGCGGGCAAGCATTTCGAGCTCAGCGTCTACCCGCAGAAGTCACATGGCGTCACTGGTCCGGCTCGAAACCACCTGAATGAAGCAATGGTTGACTTCTTCGAGCGGCACCTTGGCCGATAAGTACAAGTACTACATATTGCCTTTCTGGGCGATCCTTGTGGTGGCCTATCTGCGGTACAAAGCTCCTCAAATCTGGCAAGCAGACTGGACCCATGATGACCTCATGAATGCGTACTGGGCGATGACGAATTCATGGAGCGATTTGAGCAAACAGGCTGCCCTCTTCTGGCAACCGTCACCCGTTTTTCGACCACTCGGGGAGATGTTTTACAAGTTGTTCTGGGAACAGTTTGGCTTCGATGGCCTGCCCTGGCGGGTTGGCGCTAGCGCGTTTCTTATCGGGAATGCGTTCCTGATAGGGCATGTTGCGATGCGGCTGTCCGGCAGTATCTCCGTGGGCCTTGCAGCGACGGCCGCGGCCAGCTTTCATTCTCTTTGGACGCATCTTTACCTCAACACCGGAACCATATTTGAGATCTTGGCCTTCTCGCTTGTTTTTGCGGGGCTGGCTTACTACATCGAGTTCCATGATCCATGGGGGACCACGCTATTGCTGATCCTTGGGCTAAATGCCAAGGAAAGCGCGGTCATACTCCCAGCGCTCGTCGTACTTTACGAGTGGATCTGGCGCAGGCGCACTCCCTGGTTGTTCTGCGCCTTATCCGCCACTGTCTGCCTCGCCTTCATTGTTGGCCGAGTCTACGGTCCGGCTGGCATCAGCACGGTCGGCTCTTATCAACCGGTTTACAGCTTCGCCACTTATCTCAACAGTTTCAGGGGCTACCTTGGACCGCTGATCCTGTGGAAGGAAGTTCCACTTTGGGCAGCCCCGCTGATCGCCGCCCTTCCCTTGCTGCTTCGGAACAAGCTCGGCATCTTTGCTGCCGCTATGTTTCCGGTTGCAATTCTGCCACTTGCCTTCGTCCCTGACCGCGGACTGGAAGGAGTCTATATTGCTTGTGCAGCCTTGCCGTTGGCGGTTTCAGCCTTGCTGCTCAAGATTCCGAAGGAAGACTTCCGGCTGGCGGGTGCAGTCGCAGTATTCGCGATTACCGCGATCACGATGCCTGGCTTGAGCGGGATCGAAGGCTGGCAACGAGAAAATCAAGAGATTCGCTCCTTTAGGGAGAGTCTGCTCAACCAGCTTCCGCAGCTTCCTCCCCGGGTTCAGATCCGATTTGTTTCTGAACCCTTTACGGCAGACTATCCGTGGGCCAGCACGTTTATCACGCGACTTTTATACAAGAACCCTGACATTGTGGTGGTGAGCCCGATGAACGAACAAACCAGGAATTTTCCAGCGTCCAACGACTTTGCCAGCTTCCAATGGCAAGCGGGGAAACTTCAGCGCATCAAATGATAGGCAGAATGCCAGAACTGGTATTCGTGCTCCGCTCCGGTTTGGAACAAGCGCACTAACTTCGACTGGTCGGCGCCCGCGCCGGCCTGATTCATGATGGACAAGGCCTGGTCCACTGTCTTTCCGTATGCAGGATCTGAGTAGTAGTCGATCCAGCGCTGGTAGCTCTTGTTCTTGCTGCCTCGAGCTTTCAGCGTCTTGCCGACCTCCCAATAAATCCAATAACAAGGCAGGACAGCTGCCATGCCTTCGGCGAAACTGCCGCGCGCAACATTCTCACGCAGGAATTTGATGTATGCGGCATTGGCCTCGGAAGGTTGCTTACCCCTGACCTTGCCGCCGAGGTAGGTCTGGTGGATGTGAGCGACTTCCTTGTCGCAACCGGCCGCGCCTTCGATCAGAAATGCTTTCCACTCGGGCTTTGGAGCTTTGGCGGCCAGGGCAGTCAGGACCTCACCGTAGGCGCGGAGGTAGGCAACATCCTCGAGGAGATACCGTTCAAAGCGAGCTTCGCTCAGGGTGCCATCCGCAAGCTGCTTCAGAAACGGATGGGCGATCGTTTTGTCGTAGGTTGGGCGTGCAGCCTGCCACATGGAGTCGGTCAGGCTGAGAGCCAGAAATAAGAAGCCAAGCATCAGGTGTAGACCTTGGCGATTGGAGTGCCGCCAAAGTCAGTCAACTTTTCGTGACGGCCGTTGTGCAGATACCAGAGCTTGTGCTGGTCGAGTCCGAGCAGGTGTAGGATCGTGGCGTGGAAATCTCGCATGTGATAGCGCTCGCCGACACCTCGCAATCCGAACTCGTCGGTTTCGCCGATGGTTTGACCACCTTTGACTCCGCCGCCGGCAAACCACATGGTGTAGCCATGCATGTTGTGGTCGCGACCGTTGCCGCTTTCAGAAGTCGGGAGACGGCCAAATTCGCTGCCCCAGATGACGAGGGTTGTATCTAACAGGCCGCGTTGTTTGAGGTCTTTGAGGAGGGCGGCGACAGGCTGGTCGGTGAGGCCGCACATCTTTTCGTGGTTCGCCTTCAGATGGCTATGGGCATCCCACTGGATGCTCACGGGGCCGCCGCCGGAATAGATTTGAACGAAGCGGACACCGCGCTCGACCATGCGGCGGGCGAGCAGGCAGCGCGTGCCGAAATCCTGGGTTCGTTTTTCGCCAATGCCGTACATGCGACGGATATGTTCTGGCTCTTTGGCGATGTCCACTGCCTCGGGGGCGCTGGTTTGCATCTTGAAAGCCAGTTCGTAGCTGGCGATGCGGGCAGCCATTTCGTTGTCGCCGGGGGCGGTGTCGATCTGGTTCATTTGTTGGATCAGGTCGATGGTCCTGCGTTGGCGTTCGGGCGTGACTCCCGCAGGAGGCTTCAGATGGAGTATAGGGCTTGGACCGGGACGGAGCAGGGTGCCTTGATGGACGGCGGGCAGGAAGGCTGAACCCCAGCAGGGAGTTCCGCCTTCGGGAGTACCTTCGGGCTGCGGCATGACGACGTAAGCCGGGAGGTTGTCGGTGGCGCTGCCGAGGCCGTAGGTAACCCAGGAGCCCATGCTCGGGTAGCCCATCAGAACACGACCGGTGTGGACCTGATACATGGCGGGGGCGTGAACGACGCTTTCGGTGTAGAAGCTGCGAACGAAGCAAATATCATCGACGCATTCGGCGAGGTTGGGCATCAGGCTTGAGACGGGCATGCCGCTTTGGCCATACTTCTTGAATTCCCAGGGGGATGCCAAGAGGGGATTGGAGCCATCGGTGAACTGACCGCCGACTTTGCCGAAGCTGGCCGGGAGGGGCTGACCTTCATACTTCTTCAGCGCGGGCTTGGGGTCGAACAGATCCATGCTCGATGGCGCGCCGACCATGAACAGGAAGATAACGCTTTTGGCCTTGGGGGCGATGGCGGCTGTCGCGTCGCGCTGCAGCAGCCATTCGGCAGCGATTGCGCCGAAGCCGTTGCCGGCGGTGCGGAGTACGTTTCTACGGGAGATAGATGAATTCATTGCGATTGAACATGGCGAGAGCAAAGTCTTCCGCCGAGCCTCCCTTCGAGAAAAAGTCTTTGGCTTGTAAAAGCTCTGCGGCGCTGGGTGAGCGGCCGAGTGCCAGTTGGTAGGCGCGTTCGACCGAGCCTTTGGTGCGGGCGGCGAAGGCCTTTGCCTGCTCCTGCATGAAGTCGCTGTTGAGCATTGTCAAGCCCTGTAGGGCATGTGTAGATGTTGGACGCTCAGGGCAACTCGACATGGTGTCGGGCTGGTCGAAGTTCATCAGCAAAGGCAGGCGAATGGTTCGGCGGTTGAGGACATAGATGGTGCGCCGGTACATTTCCGATTTGTCTTTGGGCAGCGGCCAGAGATTGTCGGGTTCGCCTTCGGTGAAGATGATGTCGTAGATTTCGGGTTCGATTGGCGTCTTGACCGGCTTGCCGTACATTTTCAAATTCAGCATGCCGCTGACGCCGAGTACTGAGTCGCGGAGCGAGTCGGCGTCCATGCGGCGGCGCTGGAGGGCTTGTTGCTGGTAGGCCTTGCTGGTCAGGATCAGGCGATCGATGTGGCGGATGTTCCAGCCGCTTTGAATGAACTCCGTTGCAAGCCAATCGAGGAGTTTGAGATTGGTCGGCCTGGCGCCGAGTGCGCCAAAATCGTTCATGGTGGTGACGATGCCTTTGCCCATACGAAACTGCCAGATTCGGTTGACCATGACTCGCGCTGTAAGTGGGTGAGTAGAATCGGTTAGCCAGTTCGCCAGACCGGTTCGACGGCCGCGCGGATCGCTTGAGAAATTGCCGAGGTCTTTCGAGAGCACGAGTGGCAGGCCGGCAGCGACTTCCTGTTGTTTCATGCGGGGGTCGCCGACCTTGAGGATGTGGGTTGGCTGAGCCTGATCTACGGTGATTGCGGCATAAGCGTGCGGGGCAGGATCCGGCTCATCCATATTGATGGCGTGTATCTTCTGGCGCAGGGCGGCGCGTTTGGCTTTGAGATCCGGCGGGATGAGGGCAACCACCTCGTCCCAGGTCGGAGAAAGTTGGCGGTCGGCCTCTTTGGCGAGGCGCTTCTGATCTTCTGATCGTTTCTCTTTCGGGATGTCCAGGGCGTCGCGGAACTGCTTGTCGAGGGTCGGGAGCTTTTCGACGCGAAACTGTTCGCGGAAGGGCTTCTCGATATTCTTGATCTCATCCTCGATGGGCTTAATCAGAGCGTCGTGTCTGGCTTGCCTGGTATCGGTCGCGAGCATTGCGTCGCCATCGACGATTTGGACCTCACGGAACTGGGTGGAAGCGAGGATTGCCTGAAGACGGTAGTAATCGGCCTGGAGGATGGGGTCGAATTTGTGGTTGTGACAACGGGCGCAGTTCATGGTCATGCCCATGAAGCTGGCGGAGATGGCATGAGTCATCTCGATCAGGTCTTCCTGCCGGTTTTGCTCTTCGTCCTGATTGCCGCCAACAACGTGGCGGGGACCGGCGCGGAGGAAACCGGTGGCGACTAGCGCCTCTGCATTGCCGGGATGGATTTCATCGCCAGCGATCTGTTCGCGCAGGAACTCGTTGTAGGGTTTGTTTGCGTTGAATGACTTGATTACATAGTCGCGGTAACGCCAGGAATGGGGCCGTTCAGCGTCAAGTTCGAAGCCGTTGGTATCGGCGTAGCGTACGATGTCGAGCCATTTTTGCGCCCAGCGTTCGCCGTAGCGCGGGCTTGCCATAAGACGGTCGATTGCCTGCGTGTAGGTTCCCTCAAAGTTGGTTGGCGGAAGCCCGGTGAGATCGAGAGTCAAGCGGCGGATCAGGTGCGGCTTGTCGAGAAGCGGCCTTTGGGCTGGTTCGAGAAAATCGATCGGGTGCTGACCGGCAGGTATTGCCGTGCGCACAGGGGGAAGAAATGCCCAATAGTTGCGCCGTTTGGCGACGAGAGCTTCTTCTTTCGGGTCTACCCGAGGATCCGCCTGAAGGAGACCGAAACAGAGGATAGGGACCAATAGACGCTTCATCTGGGCTTCATGACCAAGTTAACACAGGCGGCAAAGTTATCATTTTGCAGGGCTCAACTAGCGTTTTGCCGACATTGCGAGAAGCAGCATGTCTTCGTTGGTGAGATTGATGTGAGGTATGTCTGGCTTCGTTTGGTTTTCAATGATGGCCTGCGATTCCAGAGTGTTTGTGAGAACCATGTTGGCAAGCTGGAAGGCGCTTGTATTGGCCTGGCTAGACCTACGCATTTCGAAGACTGGCAGCGTGGCCGGGATGGTTGCTTTTTGTTCCATCAGGTACATTTCGTTGTGGACGTCGAGGGATGAGAAACGGTCGCGCTGGAGCTTTCGCAATTCATTGAGGGCTTTGTCGGCTCGGCGTTCCTGGAGTGCGCCCAGTTTTTGGATTCGCTCCATTTGGAGGAACCACTGGTCTGAATTGGGTTCGTTTAGCCAACGGTCTTGCGCATCGATTTCCATTTGGCGGGCACGGTCGGCCTGGAAGGTGGCGAAGGTGTAGCGCTCGAAGGCCTGGAGCTCGAGTTCGCCTTCGGGGAGGATGCTGGCTAGGAGTTTTTCTTTCAAAGTGTCGTATTGGGTTCGTTCGTGCGGATTGTTTTCGAAGATGGTGGTGGGGTTGGCCTGTAGGCCGTGCTTGCTTGAATTGGCAGCGGATTTTTGTTTGCCTGCGGCGGTCTTGGGGCCGGTGGATCGTTTGGCGTTTTCGCGGTTTGCGTTGAGTTGGGCGGTTGAGGCCATGGTTTGCTGGTTCCTTTACTGTGAAATCAAAAAAGAGGCGCACGAGGCGCCTCCCGATCGAGACATTAGCATTTCGAAGTTCGATTCCGAACCATGGTTTTTGTAAGCTGTTGGTGGGGCTCGGAATTTAGGCGAAAAATTTCCGTGACTGCTGTGGCGGACCCGTTGACTGAAGGGCTGCGGCTCGCTAATGTGGCAGATTCAGGGCGAGAATCCAAATGAAACTCATACATAGAAACCATTCCATTGGGGCAGTGTCAATATGAAGCCGCGGGCGGGTGGTGTACCCAAGCCGGTTCCGGCGAAAGCGATTCGGGCGAGAAAGGGCGCAAAAGCTGTCGTCCTCTCGGGCGGCAATCCACAAATTGCCAAGTCAGATGGCGACGCCCCGGTGCAAGCGTATATTGCCGCCATGCCGGGATGGAAGAGCGAGCTTGGTGCGTTGCTCGACTCGTTGATCGTGCGCACTGTTCCCAATGTGCGCAAGGCCGTAAAGTGGAATTCGCCGTTCTATGGCGTTGCGGGCCAGGGTTGGTTTGTATCGTTCCATGTCTTCACACGTTATGTAAAGGTGACCTTCTTCACTGGCACGTCACTGATGCCTGTTCCGCCTGGCAGTACGCCCAAGAGCAAGGATGCGCGCTGGATCGACATCCATGAAGGCGACAAGCTCGATGAAAAGCAGTTTGCGAGTTGGGTGAAGCAGGCGGCTTTGTTACCGGGTTGGGGTGGCGGCTGATCGTCCTTAAAATACGTTGGAAGTGCGCAGGCGACAGTGATGCTTTCGCGCTCAGCACGTCAAGGCTCAGATCCTCGTCAAGATGCGCCTGAATGTGGACGAGGAGGGCAAGACTCATTCGTGGCGCCCGCCGAGTGCGCAGGCGAAGAGTTTTGTGAGATAACTGAGTCCGATCAGGAGAATGGATGCGCCGGTCCAGCTTTCCATCATTCCCACCAGCATCGCGCCGTCAATCACAAAAAAGATCGCGAACAATGCGAGGGCGGTGGGCCGCGATCTCGCGATCCAGCGGCTGGCGGCGTAGAAGATGGGGGCGCCGGCGAGGATGGAAACCCACGGGCTCGACTCTTCAGCATAAGCTTGGTACGTCGCCATCGGCTGCCCGGGTTGATGAGGTAGCTATAGATAGCGACCCATCCAAAGGCTGCCGCAATTTGCGCGATTTCGGCGATCAAGGCTCCGGCGCAGGCGCGTCCCCAATTTATTTTCATGCACTCATCTATATGCAGCGCGTACCGCTTAGTCTTGACGATTCTTGCGCTCTGCGTCGCGAGCCCGCAGGACTCGACCGCGAAAACTTCTCGATTAGCAGAGAATTGAAATTATGATGATTCGCGTGATTGTCCACAAAGCTGAGGAGGGAGGCTTCTGGGCCGAAGTACCTTCGCTACCAGGCTGCGCGACCCAAGGCGAGACCATGGAAGAGATCAAAGCTAATGTGCGCGAAGCGATCAAGGCGTGCCTATCCGCTCAAGACGAAGAACCCAAAATCCAGTTCGATGATTAGGGGATCGAACTCGCCCTGTGAAACCCCTTTTCCAGTAAGAGCTGGAAAAGCTGGCTGAAGCCAGGGGCTGGACGGTGGTTAGGACTCATGGCAACCACCACGTGCACTCAAAGTCCGGAGTGAATGCTAGACTTTCCATCCCAATCCACGGCGCTAGTATGCTCAAAATCGGCTTGCCCGGCCACTTGATAAAACTTGCAGGGCTGCTAGTCGAAAACTAGGCCACCCATCGGGATTCGCTACTTCTTAGTGACAACGGGCACGGCGGGGGCATCCGGGTTGCTGATGTCATCGACCATCTTCCAACTGCCATCCGATTGCCGCGCGTAGACCGTCACATACTTGCCCGACTCGCGGACGGCCTTCTTCGATACCGGATCTGTCATGGTGAGCGTGTATGTGCCCCTGGTGTAACCGAGTTCTCCTGAGGTTGCAGCTTCCACCTTTACAGTATTGAAGGCCATCGAGAAGTTCGGGTCTGCCATCATCTCTTTGATGACAGGCTTGACCGCGGCTCCAGTCACCAGACCCATGTTAGTCATCATCAAAGCGGCGTCGGGTGCGTACATGGATGCGGAGAGTTCGCCATCGCGTTTGCCGAAGGCCTGGATGGCTGCCTCCTCGGCGGCACGGATGCTCTTGATGGCTTCCGCACGATTGTCGACGACGGTTGGAGGCGCAGTGGCGCAGCCAGAGAGCAGTGCGATTGCGATCCAGGGCAGGATTGAGAGTTTCATCGCTCGATTGTATAGGACCCATCAGGGCGTGGGAACTCAATTTAATCGCGGGGCGCCTTAAATAAGTGGCCGAAGCGTTTCATGTCGATGCGTGTGCCGTGCACGATGACGCCTTCAGATTCGAGGCGCTGGACCTGGTCGACGCCGCCGGCTCCGCGCAGTAGGATCTTGCCGCCTTTGCCCAGGACGCGGTGCCAGGGCAAGGTTGGGTCGAAGGTTTTTAGTGCCCAGGCTACCTGGCGTGAACCGCGAGGGAAGCCGGCGGCTATCGCTACATCGCCGTAACTCGCTACTTTTCCCTTGGGAATTTTCTTGACGAACTTGCGGATCTCAACGAACATTCACCAACTCGATCTGGTAGATCCTGGGCCAGAGTTTGCCGGTGACGAAGAGCCGCTTGGTGGCAGGGTCGTAGGCGATTCCGTTGAGTACGTCGGTCTGGCCGTTGTGCTGACCGAGTAGTCCGCGGAGGTCGATGATACCGGTGACGCGGCCATCGGTGGGGGAGATGCGCAGGATGTAATCGGTCTGCCAGACGTTGGCGTAGATTTCGCCGTCAATGAATTCAAGTTCGTTAATCTGGTCAACGGGTTGCTTGCCATTGGTGACCGTGATGCGGCGGAGCTCTTTGAGAGTGACGGCATCCCAGATGCGGATCTGCGCGCTGCCATCGCTCATGTAGACATGCCTGGCATCGCTCGTGAGTCCCCAGCCTTCGCCTGGATATTTGAACTGACCGATTTGTTTGAGGGTCTTGCGGTCGTAGATGAAGCCTTGCTGGGCCGTCCAGGTGAGTTGGAGAATGCGGTCTTTGAGAACGGTGATGCCTTCGCCGAAGTATTGCTCGGGGAGGTCGATCTTTTGCAGGACCTGACCGGTTTCGAGTTTTACTCTGCGCAGGCTGGACTTGCCGTTGAGGCCAGTGCCTTCGTAGAGCACACCGTCCTTGAATTCGAGCCCCTGGGTGAATGCGTCGGGGTCGTGCGTGAAAGTCTTAACGACTTTGTAGCGGTAGTGGGCGGGAGGTTGGGGTAGGAACTGAGCGAAAAGGGCGAGCAGGCAAGCGAGAATCATCCTGACTACTAGGGTAATGGAATGGTCTCAGCGTTTATGGACCTCGACCGCGTAGCCGTGGCTTTCACCGTGCATGTTGGATGGGTTGCGGCAGCAAGCAACCGAGGCAGCATGGCTAGATCTTATCCGCAGCCTGCTTGAAGATGTTGACCAGCATGGGCATGGTGAGGCGGCCGGTTTGGGTATTCTGCTGGCTGGGGTGGTAGCTGGCGAGGATGGGCGGATTGGTTTGTAGCCAGAGGCCGTGGCCGAAGGGTTGGGTGGGGAGTTGGACGGCTTTTGTGTAGGAAACGAGGGCGATGCGGCCCAAACATACTACGACCTTTATGTTTTTGAGGATGTTGAGTTCGGTTAGCAGGTAGGGGCGGCAGTTGGACAGTTCTTCGGGCAGTGGTTTGTTGCCTGGAGGCGCGCAGCGGCCCGAAGCGGTGAGGTAGGCGTTGATTAACTGAAGGCCGTCGTTGCGGTATTGGCTGGTGGGTTGGTTGGCGAAGCCAGTGGCATGAAGGGCGGCGAAGAGGAAGTCGCCGCTGCGGTCGCCGGTGAACATGCGGCCGGTTCTGTTGGCTCCGTGCGCGCCGGGGGCGAGGCCGACGATGAGGAGGCGGGCATTGGGGTCGCCGAAGCCAGGTACGGGTTTGCCCCAGTATTGTTCATCGAGATAGGCGCGGCGCCTGGTGACGGCTACTTGTTGGCAATGTTCGATGAGCCGAGGGCAGCGGGTGCAGTTGATGATCTGTTCATTCAGTTGTTGTAGCGGCTTGGACACGGGATAGGTATTCACGTTCGGCTCGATTGGTGGTGAGGCGGATGGCGCGATCGAAGGCGGCGCGGGCTTCGGCGATGCGTCCGACCCTTCTCAGCATTTGAGCACGAGCAGCGTGGAAAGGGAGATAGTCGTTTAGGCCGGCGATGCTTTCGAGCAGCGTCAGACCATGTTGCCAACCGCAGGCGTAGGCTACGGCAATGGCATGGTTGAGCCGGACGACTTCGCCGTTGTCGAACCGGAGTAGTTCTTCGTAGAGTCTGGCGACCTGGGGCCAGTCCTCGCCTTCTGAGTGGACAGCGGCAATGGCGGCCTGAAGCTGGTAGGGGCCGAGGGACTTGCGTGAGAGGGCTTGTTCTACTAGGAGGATGCCGTGTTTGATCTCAGGGGCGTGCCAGAGGGAACGGTCCTGCTCATCGAGGGTGATCAGGTTGCCGTTTGGATCGGTCCGGGCGTCGCGGCGGGCGTGGGTTAGGATCATCAGCGCCAGCAGGCCTTCGATTTCGGCTTGGCCGGGGAGCCAGCCGTTGAGTTGGCAGGCTAGCGAGATTGCTTCAGAGGAGAGTTCGTGGCGGAGTCGTGAGTAGCCTTCGTTATAGATCAAGTAGATGACGCGCAGGACGCTGAACAGGCGGTCCGGGAGTTCATCCGGGTTGGGGATGCGGTAGGGGACGCCGGCGTCCTGGATCTTGGCTTTGGCGCGTACGATGCGTTGGGCCATGGTGGATTCCGGGACCAGGAAGGCGCTGGCGATCTCGGGTGTCGAGAGACCGCCGATGGTGCGGAGGGTGAGCGCGATCTGGGCCTCGGGCGACATGACCGGATGGCAACAGGTGAAGATCAGGCGGAGGATGTCGTCGGGGAGTTCTTCGGGGGATTGGGTGTCGACGATGAGTTGGGAGAGGAGTTTGCGGCGGCGGGATTCGACGCGACGACGGTCGATCAGGCGGTTCTTTGCGGTGAGGAGAAGCCAGGCGGCGGGTTTATCGGGGATGCCTTCGGCGGGCCATCGTGTGGTGGCGGTGGCGAAGGCATCCTGCAGGACTTCTTCGGCGTCATCGAGGTTGCGGGCCCAGCGGATGAGGGTCGCGAGGATACGGCTGCGTTCATCGCGGTAGACCGTCTCGATTGCCGCAGCGACCACTAGGACTCGAAGACCATCACCGGGCGTACCTCGATATAGGAGTGATTCCAGGTGTGGAGGCGACAGATGCGTTCGGCGATGGCGGTGGCTTCCTCAATGTCCTTGACGTCGACGATATAGTAGCCGCCGAGTTGCTCTTTGGATTCGGCGTAGGGCCCGTCGGTGGAGACTCGTGCGCCATTCTTGAGTTTGACGGTTGTGGCGGTGAAGCTGGGTTGAAGTGCTTCTCCGGCAACCATTTTGCCTTCTTTTTGAATGTCTGAGGTGAAGTCCATATAGCGCTGGAACAGTGCACCCTGTTCGGCCTGGCTGACTGTGGCGTAGGGGGCCTGGTCTTCGTAAATCATGAGCATGTATTTCATAGGGATCTGAAATCCCTCCTTTCATCTGATCGACGAGTGAGGAATCTCGAAATCGACAGACTCAACGAACTTTTATCGTAATTTGTCCGATGCCACCGTGGACGCTGAGGCGGATCTTGGTTTTGGCGGTGGAGAGGTTGGCGCTTTCCCACCTGTCGCCATGCTTTTCGAGGCCAGTGACGTCAATGCCGCCAATACCGCCGTGGGCCTCGGCGCGGATGCCTGCCGATGAGGGCAAGGTGACTTCGCATTCGCCTACGCCGCCGCGGATGATGACTTCGTAATCGCGCCTGGGAGTGCCGGTGAAGTCGGCAATCACTTTGCCCGCGCCCATGTGGAGTTCCACTTTGCGCAGATCGATCGTGCCGAGATCGAGGCGGGCCTCACCGGCTCCGATATTGACTTCAAGATCGGTGGTTAGCTTGTTGGGCAAGCGAACCAGCCAGGTGTTCTCAAGCATGTTGAAGCCCTCGAAATCCTTCTTGGATTGTTCGATTACGGCGCGAGCGCGGAAGCTGGTGGTGTCGAGTTTGAAGATGGGGGCGAGCCCGCCTGGAGAGTAGCGGAAATCGGCGCTGACTTCGTCGGAATCGGTGCCCTGGACCTTGAGTTCCCCGGCCGCCATCTTGATCTCAGCTTGGAGCATCTCGGCCTTGGCCACGCTTCCCTTCTTCGTCTCTGTGATGGGTGGCCCGGAATCGTGGCGGTCGCGATGGTCACACGATATGAGCAGGACGGAAGCGAGGCAAGGCAGGATGGGTTTCATGGCGCTGGTATCAAGGTTATGCGTTCGAGAGTGACTCCTTCGAGGCCGTGCGGGCCAGCGCTCTTGACTTGCAAGGTGTGCTCGCCTTTGTCGAGACTGAGGTTGCCCAGGGTGTGGGACTGAAATACCCAGTCATTGCCGGATTCCACGATTTTGCCGCTCACGGATTGCTTGCCTATGAGAACGAGATAGTCCTTGTCTTTGTTCCCTCTGGTTGCGCCGTAGGAGATTTCTATTTTGTAGCGGCCTGCCTTGGGTACGGCGAAGGTCCAAGTGGGGATGTCGTCGGGACGGCTCCAGTTGGTGAGGTAGACGTGGCCGAGGGCGTTCTCTTTTTTGGCGCGCTGTTCGAAACGGGTTTCGATTTCGCTCGATTCGATGCCGAGGCGAATCGTGCCTTTGTCGTTGGGCTGGATGATGTAGGGCTCGACTACGGGCGCACCATCCAGGCGGAGGGCGACTACGGTTGCGCGATCGTCCGGGGCGGTTTTGGGGATGTTGAGGATGATGTCATTTCCGTCGCGACGCCAGCCGAGAGGAGTCTTCTTGGGGTCGGCCAGGAGGTGGGCGGTGTGGACGAGGTTCTTGAGGCCGGGTACGCGGAGTTGGCCGTCTTGTGGCCAGGCGAAGACGTGCAGGTAGAGGTTGGCGTCCTTTTGGGTGGCGCGTCCGAAGAAGGGGAGTTTCTTGAAGGGGCTTGCTTTGGTGTTGTAGATCGCCTCGCCGTTGGTTGTGAGCCAGTCGCCCATGGCTTCGAGGCGGGTGACGAATTCCTGCTGGATGGTGCCGTCGGGCTTGGGCCCGATGTTGAGCAGGAGGTTGCCGCCTTTGGAGACGACTTCGACCAGCATGCGGATGAGATCGCGTTCGGTCTTGAAGCTGGTTTCGTACTTGTTGTAGCCCCAGGAATCCATGTTGATGGTGACGCAGCTTTCCCAAAGTGCGCCGTCGAAGCCGGTGGCGGGGACGTATTGCTCCGGGGTACCGAAGTCGGCCTTGTTGCCGGGCTTGCGTTCGTAGAGCCGGTCGTTGATCAGCGTGTTGGGGTTGAGTGTGTGGATGTAGTCATAGATCTCGTCGTCGCGCTTGAGATCGGCGAGGGTGTGCTCCCATTCGCCGTCGAACCAGATCATCGCGACGTCGCCGTAGCCGGTGAGGAGCTCGCGGAGTTGCTCCTTCATGAAGTCGACGTAGAAGTTGTTGTTGCCGCCTTCCTTTGGATCTTTCGCTTCCCAGGCGCGCTTGGGACGGTAGGCGGGGTGATGCCAATCCATGATCGAGTGGTAAAAGCCGAGGCGGAGGTTGTGTTTGGGAGCGGAGCGGGCGAGGTCTTTGAGCGGGTCGCCGGGGTAGGGCGTGATCTCCATGTCGTAATCGCTGATTTTGGAGCGGTAAATTGAGAAGCCGTCGTGGTGCTTGGAGGTGATTACGACGTACTTTGCGCCGGCGCGTTCAAAGAGGCTGGTCCAGGCTTCGGCGTCGAAGTTGACCGGGTTGAATTGTTTGGCGTAGGTGTCGTATTCAGCTTGAGGGATCTGGAAGCGGTGGCGGGCCCATTCGTGGCGGCCGAGGACGGAATAGGGGCCCCAATGGACGAAGATGCCGAATTTGGAATCTTGAAACCACTGCTGGCGGGTCTGGCCGCCTCGCGGAGGTTGTTGGGGTTGGGCCTGGAGATTTAGAGCGATCCAGAGAGCGGGCAGCAGAATTTTGGACATAGGGCTTGTCGTCTATTCTATTAAGTTCATGGTCAAAGTCGATCCGGGAATTACCCCATACACCTTAGTACGCTCGATTGAACGAATGTGGCAGGCTTCCGCTGAGAAGATCCTGAGCCTGGAGGGGGATTGGGCCCCTGAGAAGGGGTCGCCTGTTTTCACGATAGAAGGCAAGTATACGAGCAGGGGCTGGACGGAATGGACGCAGGGGTTTCAGTTTGGGGCCTCCATTTTGCAGTTCGATTCGACGGGTGACCCGGAGTTTTTGGAGATGGGGAGGCGGCGCACGGTGGAGCTGATGGCGACGCATGTGACGCATGTGGGCGTGCATGATCATGGGTTCAACAATGTGAGCACTTATGGGAATTTGTTGCGTTTGATGGGGGAGGGGCGGATTGCATTTGACGCGTGGGAGAAGCGGTTTTATGAATTTGCGCTGAAGGCTTCGGGGGCGGTGCAGGCGGCGCGCTGGTCGACGATTGCGGGTGAGGGCGGCTATGTTTATTCGTTCAATGGGCCGCATTCGCTGTTTGTGGATACGATCCGATCGTTGCGGGCGCTGGCGGTAGGGCACCGGTTGGGGCATGTGTTGACTGGGGAGAACGACCGGCGGATCTCGCTGCTGGAACGTGTGATTGAGCATGCGGAGGCGACGGCGAAGTACAGCGTTTATTACGGGGAGGGCCGGGATAGTTATGATCTTCGCGGGCGGACCGTGCATGAAGCTGTATTTAACCGGAATGATGGGAATTTCCGTTGTCCTAGCAGCCAGCAGGGGTATTCACCGTTTTCGACCTGGACGCGCGGATTGGCCTGGGCGATGTGCGGGTTTGCCGAGCAGTTGGAGTTTTTCGAGACCTTGAGCGAGGATGGGTTGGATGGGGTGAAGTCTACGATGCGTCGTGCGGCTGAGGCGACTTGCGACTTTTATCTGGAGCATACGCCGGTTTGTGGGGTGCCTTATTGGGATACGGGAGCGCCGAATTTGCATCGATTGGGCGATTATTTGTCGCGACGGGCGGAGCCGTTTAATGACTGGGAACCGGTGGATTCTTCAGCGGCCGCGATTGCGGCGCAGGGTTTGATCCGGCTGGGGAACTATCTGGATAATCCGACTTACGTGAAGGCTGGGCTGAGTGTTTTGAAGACTTTGCTTAGTGAGCCTTACCTGTCAACAGATGCTTCGCACCAGGGATTGTTGCTGCACAGTGTCTATCACCGTCCGAATGGCTGGGATCACGTGCCGGCGGGTCGTAAGGTGCCTTGCGGAGAGAGTTGCATGTGGGGGGATTACCATTTGCGCGAGGTGGCGTTGTTGGTGGAGCGGATGGCTAAGGGTAAGCCTTATTTGACGTTTTGGGCTTGAGGCTACTGATTGAGGCTGTTGGCCATGGCGCGGAGATTGCTGGCCATTCTTGATTCGTCAGAATCGCCCTCGAGCATGGCAACAAATAGGGGGACGAGCTCTGGATCTCGCCAACCGGCGGCGGCTTCTTTTTCGAGTTGACGGCAGGCCTGATCCATCGTGAGCGCCTTCTTGTAGGAACGTTCGCTCGAGAGGGCATCATAGACGTCGGCGATCTGGAGAATTCTCGCGAGCAGGGGGATCTGCTTGCCTTTGAGCTTGTCCGGGTAGCCGGTGCCATCCCATTTCTCGTGGTGGTAGCGGATGATGGGCAGCACGTTGGTGAGACTTTTCATGGGCCGGCAAATTTCTTCGCCGCGGATGACGTGGCTGCGCATGATGCGCCATTCGTCTTCGTTGAGTTCGCCGGTTTTGTTGAGGATGGAGTCGGGAATGCCGATTTTACCGATGTCGTGGAGGTAGCCTCCGCGATGGAGGGCGAGTAAATCATTGCGACCGAGGCCGAGTCTGATGCCCAGTTCGACACTGAAATAAGAAAGGCGCCGGCAATGGTCTGAGGTGCATTTGTCGCGTTCTTCCACGGCTTGGGCAAGCGTAAACAGGATGCTTTCGACTTCATCAAGGCAGTCGAGCGCAGCCTTGTGGCGGAGCATCGAAAGCACGCGGGCTTTCAGAACGCTGGGGGGCGCCGGTTGGAGCAGGTATTCGTCCGCGCCGCTAGTGAGACCTTCAACCTCGTGCTCACTGCCATGAACGCTGGTCAACATAAGGACAGGCATCAATTGGGTGTTGCGGTCTGCCTTGAGCTGGCGGCAGAATTCCATTCCGCTGAGCTCAGGCAGGAACATGTCGCAAATGACAAGGTCAACCCGCTCATTGCGCAGGATTCTGAAGGCATCGCTGGGTAGTCTGGCTTCAATGAAGTTCGCTCCGATCCCGTTGAGAGTGGCCCGAACCACCCTGCGGTTCAGGTCCGCGCCGTCCACGATCAGGATGGATGGTTCCGCATCGAGAACCGTAAATAGCTCTACGTGCTCTCCGATAGCGGCCAATGGTGCGGCGGTAGCGAGACTTGCCATTGCTATAAAGAGAATCGGTTCACTTGACCAGATTCATTAGGAGAACTCCGTAGAAAAAGTACTAGGATAAGTGAGATATGACTCGTACTATGCTTCTTTGGTTGTTTGTAACAATGCACTTGTGGTCAGCGCCCCTGACACAAGGGGAGCGCGACCGGGCGATGAGCGAATTGCATGCATCGAGGAAGATGCTGGTGGATGCGGTGTCGGGCTTGAGCGAGAAACAGTTGAACTGGAAATCGGGGGCGGACCGCTGGACGATTGCGGAGATCGTTGAGCATCTGGCAATTACCGAGGATTTCTTGTTTGGGTTGTATAAGCAATTGGCGGGTGGGGCATCGGTGGCTGGGGCCAAGGCGGAGTTGTCGGATGAAGAGTTTCTGAAGGCGGTCCGAGGACGGGATCAAAAGATTTCGGCGCCGGAGGCGGCGCGGCCGAAGAAGAGTTTTGCGAATACAGCAAAGGCGCTTGAGGTGTTCGGAGAGCGCAGGGCGAATACGATAGCCTATGTCGAGACGAATCAGGATCAGGACCTGCGTTTGAAGATTCTAGCCTCGATGAAGGTGGACGGTTATCAGATGTTTCTGCTGATCGCCGGGCATACTCAGCGGCATGTCGCTCAGATTGCGGAAGTGAAGGCGACTGGCGGTTATCCGAAAAAATAGCGAGAATTGAGCAATGTCGCTGGCCATTTCGAAAATTCTCCCGGTTCCTTATTTTTCGCAGCCTACTGGCACATCATGCCAGGGTACAGTGCTCAAAATGATGGCGTCGTGGATTGAGCACAAGAAGGCATACAACGTCGGCGGCCCCATGTTGCAACCGGTGGATATCAAGACCACGATCAACACGGATGCCGACCGGCCAGATAAAGTGAACACCAATTCGCATGCGAATCTGCGGTGGTGGCTGGAACAGAAATTTCCCACTTTGACGACAGTCAAGTTGAGCACTCCCGTGGTGCACGAGGCCAAGGATTTCTTTGTCCGGCAGATCAATGGCGGCATGCCTGTGCTTTGCAGCGTTACTCATGCGAACAACAACAGCGGGCACATCATTCTGGTGGTGGGCTATGAGAATGAGCGATTGAACATGTCTAGCATGGACTTCATGCTGGTGGCTCACGATCCGTATGGGGCCTATGATCCAACGCTGAAATCCACGCTTTATGGCAAAAAGCGCTGGGAAGGCGGATCTTCTCTGTTGGGTGGTGGAGAGTCTGCTCCAGGGCGCAATGTGCGGGTGCCTCTTGAGGCTCCGAGCCGGCAGTTCAAAGGGGCGCACAGCTACGGGCAATGGCTGTTGAGCTCCGTGCTGATTTAGAGGAACAGCGGCGCGGCTACCAGCGTGATGGTGCTGAGCAGCTTGATCAGAACGTGGATGGATGGCCCGGCCGTGTCCTTGAAGGGGTCACCAACGGTGTCGCCGACGACGCTGGCCTTGTGAGCATCGGAGCCCTTGCCGCCGTGGTGGCCGAGTTCGATGTATTTCTTCGCGTTGTCCCACGCACCGCCACCATTATTCATGAAGGTGGCCATCAGGATGCCGGTGATGGTTCCGACCATCAACATGGCTGCAACTGCGCAAGCTCCCATGGGTGTTCCATCAGCGGCTGGCGGTAGATTCTTGAAGACCAGGCCAATGACTACCGGAGCCAGCACGGGCATAGCGCCGGGAATGATCATCGCCTTCAGGGCGCCAGCGGTAACGATGTCGACGCACTGTCCGTAGTCGGGGTCACTGGTGCCTTTCATGATGCCGGGGTTCTCGCGGAACTGGCGGCGGACTTCTTTGATGACAGTCTGCGCGACACGGCCAACGGCCTGGATGGCGAATGAGCTGAAAACGAAGACGAGCATTCCGCCGAGGAGCGCGCCGATGAAGACCGGGACCTGACCGATGTCGACGCTGAACGGTATTTCTTCGAAGGGCTTGTCGAGGCGCTTGGCAAGCACCATCTTGACTTCATCGATGTAGGCGCTGAATAGCAGGAAGGCGGCCAATGCGGCGCTGCCGATTGCGTAGCCTTTGGTGAGGGCCTTCGTGGTGTTGCCGGCGGCGTCGAGCAGGTCGGTACGGTGGCGGACTTCGGCGGGTTGTTTGGACATCTCGACGATGCCCCCGGCGTTGTCCGTGATGGGGCCGAAGGTGTCCATTGCAAGGACGTAGGCGGCAGTCGAGAGCACACCCATCGTGGCGATGGCGGTGCCGTAGAGGCCGCTCGATAGCAGGCTGACACCGGGGAGGGCAGCTTGAACGCCCATCCAATAGGAGCCGAAGATGGCGGCCGAGATGGTGAGTACGACCAGGCCAGTGCATTCCATGCCGATGGCAAGCCCCGAGATGATCGTGGTCGCCGGACCAGTGGTGCAGGACTCGGCAATGAAGCGGACGGGGCGGTAGTTGTGGTCGGTGTAATACTGAGTCAGGAATACGAACAGAAAGCTGGTGAGGATGCCGATTACGCCCGCGCCGAACAGCCACATGTTGCCGCCGAGGAGCTGTTGGACCGCGATGTAAAAGCCGCCGATAGCGATGATGCTCGAGACATAGAAGCCGCGATTGAGGGCTCGCATGGGATCTTCATCGCCTTTAAGTTTGAAGGTGAATACGCCGATGATACAGGCGATCAGGCCGAGGGCGCTGGTGTATAGGGGGAACAGTACGCCTGAGAGGCCGAAGACTTTGTAAAGGGTAACGCCCAGGATCATTGCACCAATGTTTTCGGCGGCTGTCGATTCAAAGATGTCCGCGCCACGGCCAGCGCAATCTCCTACGTTGTCGCCAACCAGATCTGCAATGACGGCGGGGTTGCGAGGGTCGTCTTCAGGGATGCCGGCTTCGACTTTGCCAACCAGATCAGCGCCGACATCGGCGGCCTTGGTGAAGATGCCGCCACCGAGTTGGGCAAAGAGTGCAACGAAGCTGGCGCCAAAGCCGAAGGCCACGATTTGCCTCGGGACGTCCTGCGGTTTGTTGATTCCGTCGAAGAACGCGAACAGGAGGCCAACACCGAACAGCGAGAGGGCGGTCACTGCGATGCCCGTTACCGCACCGCCCCGGAGGGCGATCTGCATGGCTTCGGCAAGGCTGGTTCGGGCAGCAGCGGCTACGCGGATGTTGGCTCGGATTGACACCCACATGCCGGAAAAGCCGGCGGCAAGTGAGCAGACTGCGCCGAATAGGAAGCTGACTGTCATACGCACGGCGAGTTGCGCGTCGTCTTTGCCGAGCAGGTAAGCGAAGTAGATGGTGAGTGCGAGAACGACGGCAAGACCGGCGATGGTGCGATTTTGCCGGTTCATATAAGCCTCAGCGCCGCTCTTGATGGCGTTGGAAATCTTCCGCATTTCGTCGGTCCCGGTATCTTTAGCCAATACGAAGCGGGCTAAGTAAGCGGCCACTAACATGCCAAGCGCACTGATGCACAAAATCGTAAAGAGCGTAGTTTGGCCGTTTGTGCCGCCAGGAAAACCCTGGAGCCACAGCGCACACGGGGCGTTGAGGTAATGATTCACTTGTAAAGAGACCTTTCGAAATACGAAAACGTTTGCTAGCTTAACTGATTTGTTATGGGCGAGGCAATGGAAAAACGCATGGAAAAACGCGCTGCAACAGAGAGATCAAAATATAAGTGAGATGGTGGTGTTCGATCCAGACTGGCCCCTGACCGATGAGCAGAAGATCCTTAAGGGACGGTAATGAATGATAGAGCGAAGCCAGGAGAACCGCCAAATCGCAAATCCCATCCCGTTCAATCTGCGATTCAATGGTAGGACACTCATGAGCGTCCACCCTGCCGCTGGCACCCATCCGACCACCCTCGTTGATCTGGCCAAACTCGAGGCTGCCTACTATAGCCTCCACCCCGACCCGTCAATTCCCGTCCAAAAAGTCGCGTTTGGCACTTCCGGCCATCGAGGCTCTTCTCTGCACACAACCTTCAACGAAGATCACATCCTGGCCACCACCCAGGCCATCGTTCTCTACCGCAAACTCCAGAACACCACCGGCCCCCTCTTCCTCGGCATCGACACACATCCGCTCTCGGTGCCCGCTTACCGAACCGCCCTCGAGGTCCTCGCCGCAAACGAGATCGAAGTTCGCATAGCTCCCAACGATGGCTACACACCCACCCCCGCCATCTCCCACGCGATCCTCTCAAGCCCAAACTCTGATGGCATCGTCATCACTCCTTCCCACAACCCACCTGAGGACGGCGGCTTTAAATACAACCCTCCCTCCGGCGGGCCGGCCGGGAGCGATGCCACCACCTGGATCCAGAACCAGGCCAATGACTACCTGGCAACCCGGCTGAGCGGCGTCAAGCGCATCCCTTACGAGCAGGCCCTCAACGCCCCCACCACCGTCGAACACGACTTCATGCACAACTACGTCGCAGACCTCGCAAACGTCATTGACTTCGACCTGATCCGTGAAGCCGGCATCCGCATCGGCGTCGATCCTCTTGGTGGCGCTGGCGTCCACTACTGGGCTCCCATTGCCGATCGCTATAGAATCCATCTCACAGTCGTTAACGACAAAGTCGACAAGACCTTTTCCTTTATGACTCTCGATTGGGACGGCAAGATTCGCATGGACCCATCCTCCGCTTACACCATGCAAGGCCTCATCGGCCTCAAGGACAAATTCGACGTCGCGGCCGCCTGCGACACCGATCACGACCGCCACGGCATCGTCACAAAATCCAGTGGCCTGCTCCCGCCCAACCACTACCTCGCCACCTGCATCCACTACCTCTACAACAACCGTCCCGAATGGTCGCCAACAGTGCAAATCGGCAAGACCATCGTCAGTTCTTCGATGATTGACCGCGTCGCCGCACAACTCAACCGCAAGGTGTATGAAGTCCCTGTCGGCTTCAAGTGGTTCGTCGACGGCCTGGTCAATGGGACGCTCGGCTTCGTCGGCGAGGAAAGCGCCGGCTCTACATTCCTGCGCCGCAATGGCCAGGTCTGGACCACCGACAAAGACGGCATCGTCGCCGCCCTGCTCGCCGCCGAGATGACCGCCAAGCTCAACCGCGACCCCGGTGAAATCTACGCCGGCCTGACCAAGACCCTCGGCAACCCCGACTATGCCCGCATCGACGCCCCAGCCAATGCAGCCCAAAAGAAAATCCTCGCCAACCTCAAGCCGCAGGACATCAAAGCCACGGCACTTGCCGGCGAACCCATCCAGCACATCCTCACCAACGCACCTGGCAATGGCGCTTCCATCGGCGGTCTCAAGCTCGTAACCGAAGGCGGCTGGTGCGCTGCCCGCCCTTCAGGCACCGAGGATGTCTACAAGATCTATGCCGAAAGCTACCACGGCCCCAACCATCTACAACAGATCCAACAGGACGCCCAAATGATCGTCGCCGAGGCCTTCAACCAATGAGCACTCTACTTCTGCACTCTGTCAGCTACGCCGGCTTTTGGGGCCAGCCCGCTCTCAATGTCGAACAGTTTCTCGACAAAGCTGCCGAACTCGGTTTCGGCGGTGTCATGCTCGCGGCCAAACGGCCCCATGTCGGCATCCTGGATTACAACAAAGCCGCACGCACCCGCCTCCGCAACCGCATGGAGAAGCTCCAACTCAGGGATCTCTGCCTTGCCGGCTACTGCAACCTCACTGCCGACATCGACCACACTGACATCCCCACGCTTGAGATCCAGACCAGCTACCTGGTCGAGCTCGCCAGGCTCGCCAGCGATCTTGGCGGCAACATGGTCCGTGTCTTCACTGGTTACGAGAACCCCGCTCAGGATTACACGAGGCAAATCCGTCTCATCGCAAAGGGCCTAAAGGAAGCCAGCAAGCGTGCCGCGGACTTGGGCGTCACGATCGCCGTCCAGAACCACCACGACCTCGCCGTCGGCTATGAAACCCTCCACGACCTGCTGACACAGATCAACGAGCCAAATTGCCGGGCCGGTTTCGACGCCTGGGCACCTGCTCTCCACGGCGTGGATCTAACCCAGGCCGCCATACTCATGGCCCCTTACACGGTGCACACCACAGTCGCTGACTACGTGAAGCGGCCCCGTTATAATTACGATCCCGCCCTCGTCAATTACCGCGAACAGCTCCCTGCAATCCAGGCCGTCCCCATGGGCGAAGGTTTCATCGATTACGAAGCATTCTTCGTCGCCCTAAAGGAAGGAGGCTTCACCGGCACAGTCGCCTACGAAATGTGCAGCCCACTCCTGCACGGATCTGACATGCAGACACTCGACCGTTACGCAGTTCAATTCCTATCGTATATGTCTGGTATATCAGAGTCATGATAGCTTGATATGTTGTGTCTATCTCTGCAACAGACAGAGCATATGAGGCTCTGAAAATCGAAATCCTTCACAATCGCCTCTCCCCCGGCGCGCCGATCTCTATTGACGACTATGTCTCGAGCCTCGCCATCAGCCGTACCCCTGTTAGGGAGGCCATCCTCCGCCTCGAACGTGAAGGCCTGATCGAAATCCGCCCCCGCCAGGGCACCTTCGTCGCTCCTCTCGACCTACACCAGATCCGGGAACTGTACGCCGTCCGCCGGCTCCTCGAAGGTGAAGCCGCCCGCCTGGCCACACCCCACATCCCCGCCGAGGACCTTAGCAACCTCCAACGCCATCTCAAGAAAATCGAGGACCCGGCTGAGCGATTCGAAGCCGGCCAGGAAGTCCACCTGCTCTGCGCCCAACACTGCGGCAACCGCACCTTGCGCCGCATGCTCGAAGCCATGCAGGACCACTTCATTCGCTTCCGCGCGCTATCCCGGCGGCTGCCGGTCGACATCCTCAACTTCGACCGCCAACACCAGGCCATCCTCAAGGCTCTGATTTTGCGCGATGCCAAGAAAGCCGAAGCCTGTGCTCAGGCCCACATGGAATACGCCGCCGCTGTCCTTCTCGAGAACATCATCAACCGCCATGAAACCGGCCCACGCGTCACGTTGCGTCTCCCCGAAGTACCATAGTGTGTTGAAGCTCTCCCTGTCCGCCCGCCAACTGTTCTTTGGCCGTCTTATTCTCGACCTCATCCTCTGCAGTTGGCAGATCCTCTTAGTCAAAGCCGCCGAGCGCGCACCTGAAACCCCCTTCTACGCCAACCCCATGGTGATCCTCGCCGTGACCAATCCCGCTGTCACCCTGCTCTCCACCACTGCCTTCTCCGGCGCACCGCTAGCCCGCGAATGGATCTGGGTTCCGCTATATTTGATAACCGACGTCGTGGTCTGGGGCGGACTTTGGATCATCATCCATTGGCTTCGCCAACCCACCGACTACAAGTAACTATGCGCCGCCGCCTCTTTCTGCAATCCACCGCCGCCCTCGCCGCCGCCCCCTCTCCCAAACCTCGCTCCGCCGAAGTCAGACCCCACAACAACAAGCCCACGCTGTTTATCGACAACCAGCCAACCATCGCCAGCTTCTACGCGCTGACAGACTCAACCGGCGGCCGCTTCAGCTTTGACGAGCAACCCCAGCAGTCCATCCGCCAGTTCGCCGCGATCGGCTTCAAACTCTACCAGCTCGACCTCTTCCTCGCCGACTGCCTTCCCAAGTCTGGTCCTCTCGACATCACCCTCGCTCGCAAGCAAATTCGCGGCGTCCTCGACGCTTGCCCCGACGCATCCATCGTCCTCCGTTGGCATCTCAATGCTCCCGACTGGTGGAAGAATCAAAACCCCAACGAACTCACGCGCTACGACAATGGCGACTTTGAAATACCAGACCGCAAACTCCCCGTCCGCTACATGCAGGACGATCTCCGCCGCACCCCGAGGGCGTCGATTGCCTCCCAGTCATGGCTCAAGCTGGCCGAAGACAATACCATTCAACTCCTCAGACAACTGGCAAAGACTCCCGAAGGCAATGCCCTGATCGGCGTCCATGTGGCCAACGGTGTTTACGGCGAATGGCACTACTGGGGCTTCATGCGCAACGAACCTGACACCTCGGCCCCGATGCAGGCGCACTTCGCCAATTACCGCAAACAGCCTTCAAAAGTCCCCACCCTCAACCAACGAAAGTCGCTCGACGAAGGCATATTCCGTGACCCGGCCAAGCGCAGCGAAGTCATCGACTACTACCGCTGCCAGCAAACCCTCGTAGCGGACCGCATCATCCACTTTTGTCAACTCGTCAAGAAGCACTGGCCCCGCCCCATCGTTACCGGCACATTCTACGGCTACTTCTTCAGCGTCTTTGATCGACAAGCCACCGGCGGACACCTTGAGATCCACAAGCTTCTCACCTCACCACACGTCGACTACCTCAGCGCCCCGCAATCCTACGGTCCGCAATATCGCGATCCCGGCTCCTGCGGCATCACCCGAGCCCTCATCGAAACCATCCGCCTCAACGGCAAGCTCTTCCTCGACGAGATGGACCAAACCCCGAGCTGGAAGTGGCGCAACGACGTCGACGAAGCCTTCGTGCTCACAGACCTTGACCTCGACTACGCTCTAATCCGCCGCAATATCCTGGAAGGCTTCACTAGAGGCGCTGGCCATTGGTATTACGACTTCGGCCCCGCCAACAACTCCGGCTGGTGGGCCGACAAGCGCCTGATGGCCGAGATTGAGCGCCTCCACAAAGTTCTCAACCAATACCACCAGCGCAAGTACGAACCCGCTGGCGACGTCCTCGCCGTCTTCAATACCGAGACCTTCTACTTCACCGGGTCCATCCAGGGTACGGACAAACTCACTGACCCACTCGCAGTCAACCGCACCATCGCGACGCTCTACAAATCGGGCGCGGCAATCGAAACCATCCATCTCAACGATTTGGAAAAACTCGACCTCTCCCGCTTCAAAGTTATTCTCTTCGCCAACACCTGGCACATGACAGAATCTCAGCGGCGGTTCATCGCTACCAAAGTGATTTCTCCCGATAGACATGTGATCTTCCAGGGACTCCCCGCTTACACCGATGGCAAGACTTTGTCCATCGATTTCGCCAGAGAAGTTACAACGCTCAACCTCGAACCCACAACCCACGAGCTCTTTCGCCCTGCCTTGAAAGCCGTCAATTCAAAGCCCAACATCCACTTCTTCACTGAACCTCCAACCAACTGGCAGCCCATCTTGAAGCAGACAAAAGCACATCTCTATACCGATCATGACGACGTGGTCCACGCCGGAGGGGGCCTCTTGCTGATCCACACCAAACAGGGCGGCGCGCGCAACATCCGGCTCCGCAATGGCAAAGTGATCCAAACCACATTGCCCGCCAACCATTCGCTGCTACTCGACGCCTCAACTGGCCAAACGCTCCTCTAGCTAGAACGTGCGAGAGGCCGGAACGCGTTGATGTAGTGTTCCGGATCGTGGTCATGAAAAGGCCCCACCACAAACGGCCCCTTCTGCTGCAACTGGACCTGCCTCACCAAAATTTCGAAGAACGCCTCAAGCGCCCCACCGCCGAACAGTGATAGCGGCGCCTTAATCGTTCGAAGCATTGCCAGAGCCGGCGCCACTGCCTCAGGCCGCGATGCCATCTCTGAGATCTTCAACAACGGCTCCAACACTGAACTCACCACACTTGGAATCTCAACATCCTCCCCCAGAAATTGCCGCATCGCGTCATCAACTGTCTCAACGCCATTGGTGACCTCTGTGACTCTTCCCTTCACAATCCGAAACTCGCGTCCGAAGTGGCGATAACCCAACGTATACGGAGGAATCTTCGGCACAACATCGCGGTGATGTACAAACCGGTAATACCTCCTGCCCAATTTCTTCTGACACCCTTTGGCAAAATCCGCGTCACCAACCCTTGGCTGCCCAAAAGTGCACACATGGATTGCAGCGCCGTCAATCCTCGACGCAGCGAGCACGGCTAGCGCCCCACCAAGACTGTGTCCCGTCAGATAAATCTGCTTCTCCCCAGCAGTGCTCAACCATTTCCGCACCGGGCTCCAGATCAAGTCCAGCGCCTCGGCAAACCCCTCATGAACGTAGCCACCCTCCTCGCAATCCATCTTGTTCAAATTTGCATCACGCTGCCAGTCCTTCAGGCTGTGCAGTACAGACCCACGAAAGACAAGTACACGCTCCTTGTCTGTCTCAAAACAGTAAGCTTTGGTCCCGCCCTTCTCAATAAAGTCGGGCTCCCCTTCCCCAAACTTTTGATACCAACTCAAGAAGTCATCGGGCTTACGATACGCCTTCGAAGACGCTTCAGCTAACAATCGAAACGTTTGCGCAGTCATATCTCCATTAGAACTCCTGCAAACTCATCACACTGGCTGGAATGCCTTGATGTAGTGGCGAAGATCATGATCATCGACTGGACCAATCGATCCAGCCCCGGACTGCTGTTGGATCCGCGTGATCAGAGCCTCAAAAAACTCCTCGAGTTTCGCGCCTCCGAACCAGGCAAAGGGTGCCTGAATCTTCCGTAGCAACGCAGTAGCCGGAGCCACTGCTTCCGGCCGCACCGCCGACTCCGCAACCCGTAGAATCGGTTCCAGCACTCCCTCAATCACCTTCGGAATCCGAACCTCATTGCCAACAATTTGTCGAATCGCATCTTCAATCGATTCCAACCCAAAATCAACCTCCGTCGACTTCCCATCCGCGATATGAAACTCCCTCCCAAAATGCCGGAATCCAATCGTGTACAACGGAATCCGCGCCACAATGTCCCGATTGTGAACGAACCTGCAATAGCGGCTTCCCAACTTCTTCTCCGCCTGCATGGCGAACAACTGGTCTCCCACCCTCGGCTGCCCGTAAGTACAAACATTCGCCTCGATCCCGTTCAACCTCGCCCCAGCCAATAACGCCAGAGCACCGCCAAGGCTGTGCCCGGTGATCCAGAGCTTTTTCGCCCCTGCGGTCGATAGCCATTTCTCAGTCGGATTCCAAACCTGGTCCAAAGCTCGCGAAAAGCCCTCATGCACGCAGCCGCCCTCCTGCATCGAAAGCTTGTTCAGATTCGCATCGGCGCGCCAATCCCTCAACTGCTCCGGCTCAGTCCCACGAAACACCAGCACCCTGTCCACATCGGTCTCAAAGCAATAAGCCTGCGTCCCCGCCTTCTCGATAAAGTCAGGACTCCCCGACCCTACTTTCTCAAACCATTTGGAAAACATATCGGGTTCGCTATAAGCCTGCGAGGACGACTCAGCCAGCAATAAAAATGTTTGCGGAGTCATGTTTCTATTAGACATCTTCTGGATTCAATCAAGGATCTGATGTCGAATTGGACTTGTCCCCTTTGTTGAGACAAAAGTTTAGACACAGTACTCGGACCAGCCAAAAAAGTACTGGACAGAGGGGCAATAATTTAGCAGAATCGCATTGGTCGGAGAGACAGAAGCGAGC
>Ga0163144_10000342_pt1 | contig 107548 bp, 97 predicted proteins | sample OliLak19BULKMAT1_FD_123175 | JGI IMG/M metagenome (GOLD analysis project Ga0163144, IMG submission 123175) | Freshwater microbial mat bacterial communities from Lake Vanda, McMurdo Dry Valleys, Antarctica - Oligotrophic Lake LV.19.BULKMAT1 | ecosystem: Environmental > Aquatic > Freshwater >...
AGGTCGATGCCGGCGCTGAACGATTCGCCGGCACCGACCAGCAGGACGACGCGCAGCGAGCGGTCGCGCTGCAACCTTCGCGCGCTCGCATGCAGCTGCCTGAGCAGGTCGAAGCTCATGGCGTTGCGCTTGTCCGGGCGATTCAGGCGCACCGTGGCGATGCCGTCGCGGGTTTCGACTTCGACCAGATCCGTCGGGCGTGCTTTGTCCATGGGCCAAATATAGGGCACCCGCACGACAATCGCGCAGGCGCTTTATCATCAGGCCATGGGGTCGCGCCGCGGCCATGGAGAGGCTTCGTGGGCAAGCAGGACATTCCTTTCGATTTTTCCGGCAAGACCGCCCTTGTTACCGGCGCTGCCAGCGGTATAGGCCGCGATACCGCGCTGGCCTTTGCCCGCGCCGGTGCGCAAGTAGTGGTGTCGGATATCGCGGTGGCAGCTGGCGCGGACACGGTCCAGCAGATCATCCAGGCCGGCGGCAGCGCCATCTTTGTGCGCGCCGATGTGGCGGTGGCCGCCGATGTTGAAGCGATGGTGGCGGCGACAGTGGCGCACTACGGCCGCCTCGATTTCGCTTTCAACAACGCCGGCGTCGAGCTGGAAAACCAGCGCCTTGCCGATTCCGAAGAAGACCTGTTCGATCGCATGATGGCGATCAACGTCAAGGGCGTGTGGCTGTGCATGAAGCACGAGATACAGCAGATGCTCCGGCAAGGCGGTGGCCGCATCGTCAACACGGCATCAGTGGCCGGCCTGATCGGTGCGCCCAAGCATTCGATCTATGCGGCCACCAAGCATGCGGTGGTGGGCCTGACCAAGAGCGCCGCCGCCGAATACGGCAAAAAGGGCATCCGCGTGAATGCGGTCTGCCCGGGCGTGATCCGCACGCCGATGCTCGAACGTGCGCTCGAGCGCGAGTCGGGCTGGGAGGAAGGCCTCAAGGCCCTGCATCCGATTGGCCGTATCGGCGAAGTCGGCGAAGTGTCGGCTGCCGTGCTGTGGCTGTGTTCGGAGGCTTCGTCTTTCGTCACTGGCCATTCGCTGGCGGTGGATGGGGCGATGACGGTGGTTTGATCGCCTTGACCTTGTCCGCTGCGGAGCCGGGCAATCAATCCAGACCGGATTGCCGGTCGCATTCGTCATTCACCACCGGCACACTGCGCGGCATGTTCTGGTCTTCACGGGTTGCACTGACGATCGCTGGCCTGCTGCTGGCTACCAACGCCGATGCACGCACGGTTTACCGCTGCGTGCGCGACGGCACGGTGAGCCTGGCCACGGCTCCCGAGCCGGGCTCGCGCTGCGAGGCGAAGCAGGTCGACGACAACGCCGCCAAGCTGCCCAACCTGTGGGGCGCGCTCGGCGTGGTCAGCGGCCATCTGTACGAGCGCCAGCAGGATGGCCGCACCGTCTACAGCACGCGCAATCTTCCCGGTTCGGTGGAAGTATTGGCTTTTACCGTAAAGACGCCGGAAGCCGAACCGGCGCACGCCGGGCTTGGCCGGATGGGGCCGCCGCAGTTGAATCGCCATGACGCGCAATTTCGCGCAGCCGCCAAGGCCAGTGGTGTCGACGATGCCTGGCTGCGCGCGATTGCCCACGTCGAAAGCGGTTTCGATGAAAAGGCGATATCGCCCAAAGGCGCGAAAGGCGTGATGCAGCTGATGCCCGATACCGCGCGCGAACAGGGCGTGACGGATCCTTTGATCGCTGTGCAATCAATCAACGCCGGTGCCCGTCATCTGCGCAACCTGATCAAGCGCTACAAGGGCGACTTCGCCCTGGTCGCTGCTGCCTACAACGCCGGCATCGGCACCGTCACCCGCTACGGCGGCATTCCGCCTTACACGGAAACCCGCGACTACGTGGCCCGGGTGCTGGCCCTGCACTCGCGCTATCGCGAGGCGTTGGCGAAAAAACCGGCGTCGAAGAAACCGCCAGCGAGAAAACGCTGAAACTCCCGCCAATCGATTGGTATCTGTGGCGTCTGCGGCGGATCGATGCTGCGGGTCGGCAGCGCGATGGCAGCATTCGTGCAGGCGCTGCTGTCGATATTGCAGACCATGTAGCTGGCCAGCGCGGTGCCGACCGGTTTTTCACTGTAGCCGCCGCTGTTGCTGACCGTGGCGCGATCAGCAATTGCGATGGATATCCACTTGTCCGGAGCCGCGTTGCCAGTTCAACTGCACGAGGTTCGGGCCTTGGCGACCACGAGGCGACAGCAAACGGGCCGACAGTTGGTTGCGCCGACTGGGCTCGGGATTGCGCACGCAGTCGCAGGTTTCGATGATGCGCGCGCCGGTGTCGATCACCGCGAAATCCTGCACGGGCACCACGGCGCTGGACACGGAAAGATCGAACACGCGTGAATCGATGCCCAGCTCCGGCCATTTGTGCGTGGTGTAGAGATCGGTTTCCGCAGTGAGTGCGATGTTGCCCCCATCCGAGATCACGATGCCGTAGCGTTGCATTGTGCGCAGGACCACCTGCGCCGCTGGCGAATACAGATTCACCGGGAAGTCCGCGCGCAGGCGCGAGCCGTACGGAATCGAGGTTTCCGGCCCGTTGGGCCCGCCGGCATGGCTGGCCGGCCGTACGCACAGCTTCACGCGCTGGCTGCTGCCGGGATTGGTCGGACGCGAGGCCATGCGTGCGTTCGGCAGGATGAAGCAGATGGCATGGCCGCGGTCGCCTTGGCAGCCGATTTTGGCGCCGGAGATCGAGGCGTTTTCCTCATTCATAGCGAGTGCATGGAGATTGACCCGATCGAGCACGGTGATGAGGTCACGCATCACCTAGAATTGCCGCTGAGTATTGCGACGAGAGACCAAATCAACGCAGATGACCGACGATCCTGCCCTGCAGACCTTGCTGCATCCGTTCGCGAGCGCCGCGCTGTCGTGGCCAACGGACGGTGACGTGCTGTTTCTCAACGCACGCGCCGGCGCTGGTTTTCCCGCGTCGGTGCGCGCGCGGTTGCGCTGTCGGCAAGATTTCAAGCCGTTTGTCGATGGGCTGGCGCATGAGGGGCTTGTCGCAATTGAAGCGCCATCACCGGAAAATTATCCGCTGGTTCTGCTGCTGCTGCCGCGCCAGCGCGATGAGGCGCGTGCCTTGCTGGCCAGTGCGCTGCATGCGGCCACGCCCGATGGCATCGTCGTCGCGAGCATGGGTAATGACGAAGGCGCGCGTTCCGGCGAGGCTGACTTTGGTCGACTTGCCGGCTCGGTGCACAGTCTTTCAAAAAACAAATGCCGCGTTTTCTGGGCGCGGATGAATGATTCGATGGTGGATGCAGCGCTCATCGACGAATGGAAACAACTGGACGCGCCGCGCCGCATCGCCGACGGACGCTTCCTGAGCCGGCCCGGTCTGTTCGCATGGGATCGCATCGATGCCGCGTCCGCGCTCCTGTCTGCGCACCTGCCCGGCGATCTGGCCGGGCGCGGTGCCGATCTTGGTGCAGGTTACGGCTATCTGTCGGCCGAAATCCTTGATCGCTGCCCCGGCGTGACCGCGCTGGATCTGTACGAAGCGCAGGCACGCGCGCTGGCACTCGCCAAGCAGAACCTCGTTGTTCTGGCAGGTCGCGTTGCCCTGGATTTTCATTGGCACGACGTCACCCTCGGTTTGCTGCAGCGCTACGACTTCATCGTCAGCAATCCGCCTTTCCACCAGGGGCGCGCCGATGAGCCCGGGTTGGGCCGCGCCTTCATTTCAGCGGCGGCGGCTGCGCTGCATCCGGGTGGACGGCTGTTGCTGGTCGCCAATCGCCATCTTCCCTACGAGTCGACGTTGCACGAAGGTTTCACGCAAGTCCGGGTGCTGGCACAGGCGCAGGGGTTCAAGGTTATCGAAGCCGTAAAGTCTGCGTCTACATTCAAGGCAAACAAATGAAACTGGTAAAACTGCTGGCCAACCTCGGCTACGGCAGCCGCAAGGACGTGGCTCTGATGCTGCGCAATGGCTGGGTGACGCGCCGCGATGGCAGCACGCTTGGCCCCGATGATGGCGCCGCGCACGAAGACATTCTGGTTGACGACGAACCGCTGGACCCCGCGCAGGGCTTGCTGCTGATGCTGCACAAACCGATCGGCCATACCTGCTCGACCAAGGACCATGGTCGCCTGATCTATGACCTGCTGCCGCCGCGTTTCCGTTTGCGCAATCCAGTGCTGTCGCCGGTGGGACGGCTGGATCGCGACACGTCGGGCCTGCTGCTGATGACTGATGATGGCGGCCTGTTGCACCGGATCACTTCGCCGAAAGCACATCTGCCGAAAGTGTACGAAGCCGCGCTGGCATCCGAACTTCGCGGCGATGAGGCAGCAATATTCGCCAGTGGCACGCTGATGCTGGAATCGGAAAAGACGCCGCTGGCGCCGGCCGTGCTTGAAATGATTGAGCCGAGACGTGCGCGGATCACCCTCATCGAAGGCCGTTACCACCAGATCCGGCGCATGTTCGCAGCGGTCGGCAACCATGTCGAATCGCTGCATCGGCATTCTCTGGGCGGTCTGGCCCTAGGCGACTTGCCGGCTGGCGCATGGCGATTGATTAATGCCGGCGATCACACGCGGATATTCGGCTGATCCGGGCACCCCGGCGTTGATGGACTTTGGTTTTTGATCTGCCGATCCCCACCAACGCTATAATGCCGCCATGATCGCCTTCCGAAACTTCGCCCTGCGCCGCGGCGAACGCCTGCTGCTGTCCAATGTCGACCTGACCCTGCATTCCGGCTGGCGGGTGGGCGTGATCGGCCGCAACGGCTGCGGCAAATCCAGCCTGTTCGCCACCATCATGGGCGAGATCGAGTCCGACCTCGGTGACCTCGACATGCCCAGCCGCCTGCGCATCGCCAGCGTGGCCCAGGAAACCCCGTCGCTGCCCGATCCTGCCATCGATTTCGTGCTCGGCGGCGACGAAGTCGTTTACGAAGTGATCAAGGCCGAAGCCGCGGCGATGGATGCCGAGGATTACGACGCGGTCGCTGAATGCCACCACCGCCTAGACGAGATCAATGGTTACGACGCCAGCGCGCGCGCAGGCCGGCTCCTGCATGGACTAGGCTTCCCGGCGGATACGCATACACGTGCGGTGTCGACATTCTCCGGCGGCTGGCGTGTGCGCCTGAATCTGGCGCGGGCGTTGATGAAGCCTTCCGACCTGCTGCTGCTCGATGAGCCCACCAATCACCTCGATCTCGATGCCGTGCTGTGGCTTGAGCAGTGGCTGCTGAAATATCCGGGCACCCTGCTGCTGATTTCCCACGACCGGGAATTCCTCGACGGCGTGTCCACGCATACCCTGCACCTGCACGAGGGCAAGGCCAAGCTCTACCACGGCGACTACACCAGCTTCGAGCGCCAGCGCGCCGAGCACCTGCGCCTGCAGCAGATATCGCACGAAAAGCAGATGGTCGAGCGCGCCCACCTGCAAAGCTTTATCGACCGCTTCAAGGCCAAGGCCAGCAAGGCCAAGCAGGCGCAGTCGCGGGTCAAGCGCCTGGCCAAGCTCGAAGGCACCGAGGCGGTCCGCGCCGAGCGGTCGATGCGGATCAATTTCGCTGAACCGCTGAAGCTGCCGCACTCGTTGATCCGCCTCAACCATGTCGAGGCCGGGTACGGAAACACCCGCATCCTGGACGACGTCGGTTTTGGCCTCGAAGCCGGCGATCGCATCGGCCTGCTCGGTCCGAATGGTGCGGGTAAATCGACGCTGGTGAAGACCCTGGTCGGCGAGCTGCCGCTGCTGAGCGGCGAACGGATCGCCCATCCGGACCTGCGCATCGGCTATTTCGCCCAGCACACGGTCGAGAGCCTGCACGAAGGCCAAAGCCCGCTCTGGCATTTGAAGGAAATCGAGCCCAACGCCGGCGAACAGCAGCTGCGCAGTTTCCTCGGCCAGTGGAATTTCGTCGGTGATCGCGCCTTCGAGAATGTCGATGGTTTTTCCGGCGGCGAACGCGCGCGCTTGGCCTTGGCGCTGATCGCCTACACCAAGCCCAACGTGCTGCTGCTCGACGAACCGACCAACCACCTCGATCTCGACATGCGCGAGGCATTGGCCGAGGCGCTGTCGGATTTCGACGGCGCCATCGTGCTGGTCTCGCACGATCGCCACTTGATCGGCCTGGTCTGCGAAACTTTCTGGCGCGTGGCCGACGGCCGTGTCGAAGCCTTCAACGGCGACCTCGACGAATACGCGGCCTGGCTGCGTTCGCGCGGCAGCGATCAACGCAACAACAAATCGGAAAAATCCCCGCCCGCAGCCGTGGCTGCGCCCAAGCCCGTTCGTTCCAAACAGGCGGTCGACGCCTCGGCCAAGCGCTTCAAGCAGGTGGAAGCGCGCATCGCCGCCATACAGTCCGAGGCCAAACACATCGAGGACGAACTCGCCGACCCGACCATCTACGGCAGCGACGGCGGTGGCGCCCTGGTACGCCTGACCCAGAAACAGGTCGAGCTCAGTCGCGAACGCGAAGCGCTGGAAGCCGAGTGGCTCGAACTCTACGACCTGCAGTCAGCCTGAATGCCTGCAGGTAAAAGCCGCATCTGAAATTGCTTTTTCCGATTCCCGATTCCCGATTCCCGAGTAACCCATGCCCATCTACGCTTTTGAATGTGACGCCTGCGGCCATCAGTTCGACCGGCTGCAGAAACTGTCCGACGCCGATCCCACGGTGTGCCCGGAATGCGGCATGGAGCAGGTGCGCCGGCAGTTGACCGCGCCCAGTTTCCGCCTCGCCGGCGCCGGCTGGTACGAAACCGATTTCAAGAAAGACGGCGACAAGAAACGCAATCTGGTCGACAAAGCTGAAGCCGGTTCGAGCAGCGGCAGCGAGCCTGCGCCAGCGAAAACCGAGTCGAAGCCGGAGGCCAAGCCCGAAAGCAAACCCGAAGCGAAAAGTGAACCGAAAACCGAATCCAAGCCGGCGGTAAAACCGCCGCCGCCAGCATCGGGCGCTCAATAAAAACCTGTCATTTGCGAACGCCACCCAAAAAAATACCCCGGACCAGCCGGGGTATTTTCACTGCAGGGTGTTGTCTCAGTTGCTGGTGAAGCGCGCGCGGCAACCGGCGTTGACCCACAGGCCATTGCGGTTGTCATAACCCCAGCTGCGACCTTGGGTGCAGTTGGCCTGCGAAAGAGTCTGGGCGACGCGCGGCGAACCGTAGCGCGCATCCCAGTTGCAGCGGGTCATGCCGTTGTTCTCGCTGGCGCAGGTGACCGCGTAGTTGTTGTCAGGATTCCAGCCATTGTTGTTGCCATTGTTGTTGCCGTAGTCATCGCGGGGACCCGGACGGCCTATCGAAGCGAACTGCGCGCGGCAACCGCGACTGACCCAGACCTGTCCTTGGCGCTGACCCCAAGTGCGGCCTTCGATGCAGGCAGCGCTGTTGTTGAGCCGGTTCACCAGCTGCACACGGCCACGGAAACCGGTGTCGCACTGGCGATAACGGTTCCTGCTGCTCTTGCAGGTGATCAAGGGGCCATTGCCGTAGTTGCCGTTATTGCCGCTGTTGTTTTCGCGATAAATGCCGAAACGTGCGCGGCAGCCGCGGTTGACCCATATCACGCCGGGCTTTTCGCCCCAGGTGCGGCCTTCGATGCAGGCCGAATCTGACAACTGCTGGGAGACGGCCGCCTTGCCGCGAAACGGCGCGGAGCATTCCTGGTACATGTTGTTGATGCTGCTGCAGATGACTTCACGAGCGGTCCAGCCGGATTGCGGGCGCCACGGGTTGTTGCCGAACTGCTGCCGCGAATTGACGATGTCCCGGTTGATCTGGTCGTTGCTCCAGCCGTCGTAGGAACGGTCCATGTAGTAGCCGAGCTGCTCGTCGGAAATGGACTGCCCATTGTTCTGGCGCGAATACTCCTGCTCGATCATGCGGACTTTTTCGCGGTCATTGCTTTGTGCGGCAGCCGGGGACAAGCCCAGCAGGCTGCTCGATGCAAGCAGTGCGGCGAGTACTAATTTCGAGAGCGGAAGTCGTGACATCGGAATCTCCTGACGGGCGTTAAGTGTGGGCAAGGTTGCTGGATGGCAGCCATCGCGGTCTGTTCGCCAACGCACCGAGCATGGTTGCACTGCATCCGATGCGCATTGCTTGGTGAAGGACAGGTTCAATGGCCTGCGCGTGAATTACGCTTGAATAAAAGAACGACATTGCCGTTCGGTATTCGTCGATGGCGCCAGCGTGGAATGATCGTGGAGTCAGCGGTCATCGCAGCTTTCATGCAGTCTGCGCAGACGCATCCGGTCGTTGGTTTCCTGCGATCAACCGCGTGTGAAATGTTGGGGGCCAGAAAGACAAAGCCCCCGGATTTTTGCCGAGGGCTTTGCATTCCGCAAAACATGATGTCAGGTCAATTCCGGAAGTGAATTGGCCAGTTCGTCATCAGCGGTCATCACCTGCTTCGCCCTGCTCACCGGCGTTGCCTTGGTTGCCCTGGTTGCCCTGGTTGCCCTGTTCACCCTGCTCGCCGGTTTGACCGGTGTTGCCAGTATTGCCGGTATTGCCCTGCTCGCCGGTGTCACCGGTGTTGCCAGTATTGCCAGTATTGCCCTGTTCACCGGTATTGCCCGTGCTGCCGGTACTGCCCTTGTCACCGGTGTATCCGGTGTTGCCGGTATTGCCCTGATCGCCCTGTTGTCCTTCCGGACCGACGCAAGCGGCAAGGCCCAAGACTGCAAGCAGCACGATGGCGGGTTTTGTATAGTTCATGGGATGGTTCCTTTTCGAAGTGGGTGGATTTCAAGGCCGTGTCGGCCGATTCGACCGGTTGTACGTGGAACGTATGTCTGTTGTCGTGCGCTGCATTGCCAGAAGCATCTAGATTGTCGTCATGGTTGCTTGTCGACTAGATAAGGCCGGGTTCCGTAATAGGCGTGGACCTCGTTCGCCCAGGTCTGGTCGGCCATGTTGGGCCACTTGTCCTTGTGGAAGCCCGGCGCCTGAGTCAGGCGGTCCTTCTCGACGTTGAGCACGAACCGCTTGTTCTGCGCGTCCAGCGTCAGTGCGTTCCACGGCACGGCAAACAGCTTGTCGCCCATGCCGAGGAAGCCGCCGAACGACAGCACCGCATAGCCAACTTTGCCGGTGCGGATATCGAGCATGATTTCCTTGATGTCGCCCAAGTCTTCGTCGCGATGGTTGTAGACATCGTTGCCAATGAGCGTGTCGGCGCCCATCAGTTCCGGGCCTGGCCCATGGCGGATGTCGGGGCCGGGGCCGCCGGGCGTGTTGCCCCGGTAGATGCCGTAGGTATCACGATCTTCGTAGTTCAGATTCATGCTCGTCTCCGATGGATTAAAATCGCAACCGGCTGCCACCACTTGCCTGCTTGGCTTTGCAGCAGCCGGTTGCTTGCTGGTCGGCCTGGCGATTCCTTCGCCAAGAGCCGATTCATTCAATCTTTTTTTCGTCTCAACGCTGCTTGAGCAGCCAACCGAGCAGGAATCCGCCCGCTACCGCCACGCCGATCGAGGCGATTGGCTGGGCACGAACCTGGCTGCGGCAGCTTTCGGTCAAGCGCAATTGCGCATCACGCACTTGTTCGCCGCGCATCGCCAGCGAGTCCGCGGCATGGGTTGCGGCTGAGCCGATACGATCCACCGCGTGGTGGGCACTCGTGGCCATGTGTTCGACGGCTGGACGCGTCACGTCCTGCGCCTTGTTGATCGCCCGGTGCGCACTGCTGGCCGCGTTGTCTACCGTGCGCGAGACCGCGCCGTCCATTTCATGCATGTTTGTCATTGAAGTTTCCTGGGTTACAAAAAGTTTTGGTGTCGCGGCTGCCGGAAGATGCTGCAAAACATGTTGAGCGGCAGGACGTGCCGACGATGCGCTGAACTGGTGCATGCGTCTGTCTTGCAACGCACATAAGCTGTTTCTGGATGGCACACGCGTTCGATACGTTGCCGTCGTGCGCCTCGCCAGGGATCAGGCGGGATTGCCAGCCAACGAAGGTTGCGGTGTCGCTGTTGCTGCTGATGCCGGTGCCGGTGCTGGTGCCGCTTGCAGCAGGTCGGCCAGTTCATCGGCATGTTCTTCTTCCACCGCAAGGATGGATTCGAGCAGGCGCCGCGTGGTTGGATCCTTGTCGCCCAAGTACTGGATGAATTCGCGATAACTGTCGATGGCGATGCGTTCGGCGATCAGGTTCGCCCGGATCATGTCCTGCAGGCTGGTGCCCTGTGAATACTCGGCGTGGCTGCGGCTGGACAAGCTGTCCGGGGAAAAATCCGGCTCACCGCCCAACTGCACGATGCGCCCGGCCAGTTGGTCTGCATGGCCAAGCTCTTCGTTGGAGTGCACGAGAAATTCGCTGGCGACCGCCTGCGAATGGATGCCGCGGGCCATGAAATGGTGGCGCCGGTAGCGCAGTACGCAGGTGATTTCAGTGGCGAGGGCGTCGTTGAGCAGCTTGAGCACGATCTTCCGATCGGCAGCGTAGCTCTCGGTGACGGCGCCTTCATCAATGTGCAGGCGTGCGCGCTGGCGCAGCGTGGAAACATCGCTCATTGCGGTTGGAGTTGTCATGGTTAATCCCGGGTTGGTTGGCATGGACAAGGTCATTGCACAGTCGCGCAACGACCGCGACGTCATTACTTCATCTGCATGGAATTGGTGACATCGGTAACGCCTTCGACGCCATTGGCCAGCGATATCGCACGGTCAATGTCCGCCTGCGAGCCGACAAAGCCGCTCAGCTGCACCTTGCCCTTGAAGCTTTCGACGTTGATCTCACTCGACTTGAGGCTGGCGTCATTGAATATGGCCGCCTTTACCTTGGTGGTGATTACCGAATCATCGACGTATTCGCCGGTGCTTTCGCTGTCCGTCGTCGGGCCACAGGCGGCGAGCACGGCGATGCTGGTGAACAGGGCAAGCGCCGCGATGCGGTGCAAAAGTGCGGTTTTCATGAAGGTTCCCGGTACTGCTGGCTGCCATGCAAGGCAGTAAGTTGAGGTCGCCGAAATCACTCGGTCTTTGCGTCCGGTGGATTTTGGCTCCGGGCTTAAGAAGAGCGTGGCGCCCAAGACCCATCCGGGTCGGTGCGCTGGAGCACATACGGCGATCAGCCGAAGACGTCCTCGCCCGCATGAATATCAGTACGGGCTTTTGAAAGTTGCGGGCGGCTGGCTGGTTTCAGCGGAAAGTTGCCGCGCAGGTGTGAAACGCTGACGGCAACAACCGACAGCACCAGCTTCAGGCGAGCGTCGAACCATGGTTGGCGCCATCAGCGCCATCAGCGCCACCATCACTGGCGTTACTATCGCTGGTGCCGTGGTTGCGGCCGCGATGACCGTCGTGATTGCTGCCGTGGTTGCCGTCGTGATTGCTGCCGTGGTTGCCGTCGTGATTGCTGCCGCGATGACCGTCGTGATTGCTGCCGCGGTGACCGTCGTGATTACTGCCGCGATGGCCGTCGTGATTGCTGTTGTCGATGCCGCTGTCATGTGCTTTGTTGGTCGGCCTGCCGCCGAGCAAACCTTCATAATCAGCGAGCATGTCGCCGATCCGGATGCCGTCGTCGTTGATGCTGAAAAGTCGCAGTTCATTCGAATGTGCGCTGCCGCGAACCTTCACTACCGCCATTACGCGCTCCAGGCGGCTGTCGACCTCGATATAACGCTGGACGATGATGGCATCGGTCAGGAAAGCGGTGCCGTGGGGGCTGAAGCTCAGCTCGTTGTAGCGGTCTTCCAGCTCCGAGGTCATCAGCACGGTGACGCCGGTGCTGGTCAGCGCCAGCAGCATGCGCGAGAGGGATTCCCGGAAGTCGGCGCGGAAGGTCGGGGCGAGGGCGAGCTCGAAGCCCGAAAGCGAGTCTATGACCACGCGGGTCGCCTTGCTGCGCTGGATTTCAGCAATCAGCAGCGTGGCGATCTCGTCGACCGAAAGATCCGGGCTGTGGGTATCGACCACGCTGACGCGCCCGCTGTCGATGAGCTCGACCATGAGCTGGCCGCGCGATGCGCCGCGCCGCTGCTCGAAGGCGGCGATGATCCCGTGTTCGCCGGCGCGCGCGCCTTCGGCCAGGAAGGCTGACGCAGCAATGCTCTTGCCCGCGCCGGACGGGCCGGACACCAGCAGTGAATAACCAGACGGCAGGCCGCCGCCCATCATTTCGTCGAGGCCGGGTATGCCCATGCTCAGACGCGCCGCCTTGGGTGGTGCGGGTTTAGTTTCACCGGATTGCGGGTGTTGCGGTGGCGAAAACACCTTGATGCCATCGGCGCTGATGCGGAAGGTGTGCAGTCCCGGCAGTGTCGGCTGGCCGCGCATCTTCCTGATTTCCAGTTTGCGCACGATGGAATTGCGTTCCGTGCTTTGCCGCAGCCAGATCAAGCCGTCGGCGACGGTGAAGACCGGATTGGGGTCGCTCTCGGAAAAATACTCACCGAGCAGGAAGGTGGTGGCCTGCCAACTGGTCATCAGCACGCCGAGGTTCTGGATGAATTCCTGTTGGCTGAGGTAGCTGTTGTCATCGCTCTGGTTGGCGAGGAGCACGGAACGGAAGGAGTCGATGAACACCAGGCCGGGCCCGCGCGCCTCGACTTCGCTGACGATGCGCGCCAGCACCTTGTCGATGTCACCGGCGACCGTGTCTTCGGCGAGGTTGATGAATCGGATCGAGCGATTGAGCTTGTCGAGGTCGAAAAAATTGAACTGCTGCTGGTAGCGAAGCATTTTCAACGGCGGTTCGCCCAGCACGGTGAAATATAGCGCCGGACGTTCGACCGTCGCCAACGCGAACATCATCTGGTGCGCCAGCGTGGTCTTGCCGCTGCCGGGCGAGCCAGCAATGAGGTTGAAGGAGAATTCCGGCAGGCCGCCACCCAAGGCTTCGTCCAGTCCTGGTACGCCGGTGTGCAGGCGGTTGATTTTCACTTTGACCTTGGTCATGGCTGTATGTCCTGCACGGTTTTGGCGTCTGAGGGGTGATGGATGGATTGCAGCAACTGCTCGCCTAGCGACTGGCCTAACAGATGGGTCAACAGTTCGCCGAAGGCTTGCAGCAGGGAAGTGCTTGCCGCTGCGGCGTCGACACTGGACTGGCTGGACAGTGCCGTTTGCAATGGGGCGAACTCGCCTTGGGCGCGCGTGACCTCGTACAACGCCGTCAGGCAGGGGTGCTTGCTGCGGGTCAGGTACAGGCTGCGCTTGTAAAGCATGCTCACGGCCCGCTGGCCGAGGATCGGGGACAGCGCATCATCGATGCGGCGCCACGTTGAGACCGCGTCGAAGGCGATCCGCTCAGCGCTGTCGTCCTGCGCCGGAGGCACTGCAGGCCGAGCCTCGGTCCGTTGCCTCTGACCCGGTCGGATGCCTGAGTGTTCAGTCGATGCCATCGTCGAGCCGTTCTGCTTGTGTACGTGCCGGGAATCGCCGTTCGCCGGCATTTTAGCAGGAAAAGGCGCCGTGGCCGGACGCGTCCGCACAAAAAAGACATCGGCGGGAGTCCACGGCGAACCTGGTTCGGGTGGCTGGGTCGTCGTCATGGACGGACTATAGCGGCCATCTGAAAAAGCGGGCAATAGCCGCGCGGCGGCGTGATGATGGGCTGGTCATGTGCACTTCCTGGACGTATTCGCTGGGTCTGGCAGCACGGCAGGGTCGCCGGTGCCGTTCAGACGTTGCGTCCGAGACAGATCGATTGCAGACGCCGGTAAAGCGTGGTGCAGCAAACCGGCGCAGTCGGTGCGTTACTGCACAAATCCCTGTTGCCGGTTCACCCTGACGCAAGGCTTGCGCCGGACTGTTCTCGGTGCGGTGCGGGGAGCGTGGCGACGCAGCCTGTCGAGGCTGCCTGCCATCGGTGTCATTCGCGGAGATGTCAACGAACCGACGTGTCCGCAACCACCCGCCAGACTATGTTGCCGACATCGTCCGCCACCAGCAGTGCGCCGCTCGCATCGAACGCAACGCCGACCGGGCGGCCGTAGGCTTCGCCTTCGTCGTTGACGAAGCCGGAAAGCACGTCCAGCGGCAGCCCCGTCGGTTTGCCTTCGGTGAAGGCCACGAACACCACCTTGTAGCCGCTGCGCGGATTGCGGTTCCAGGAACCGTGCTGGCCAATGAACATGCCGCGCTGGAAAGGCGCCGCCAGTGAGTTGTCCGACGAGTAGGCCAAGCCCAGTGAAGCCGTGTGCGCGCCCAGTGCGTAGTCGGGAGCGATGGCAGTGGCAACCATATCGGGCCGCTGCGGTTTTACCCGTTCATCGACGTGCTGCCCGAAATAGCTGTAAGGCCAGCCGTAGAAGCCGCCGTCGCGCACCGAGGTCATGTAGTCGGGCACAAGATCGTTGCCCAATTCATCGCGCTCATTCACCGACGTCCACAGCGCGCCGGTGACCGGCTCCCAGGCCATGCCGTTGGCGTTGCGCAGGCCCGAGGCAAAGATGCGGTGATCGCCGCTGGCGCGGTCAATTTCCCATATCGAGGCGCGGCCGGTTTCTTCGTCCATGCCGTTCTCGCCGACGTTGCTGTTGGAGCCCACGGTGGCATAAAGCTTGCGGCCATCGGCACTGGCAATCAGGCTCTTGGTCCAGTGATGATTGCGCTGGCCTGCCGGCAGGTCGACCAGCTTGGTACCCGCTGCGCTGATATGGTCCTGGCCCGGGACATACGGAAAACGCAGGATCGCGTCGGTATTGGCGACATACAGGTCGTTGCCGACCAAGGCCATCCCGAACGGCGAGTTCAGATGGTCGATGAACACGGTCCGCATGTCGGCAATGCCGTCGCCATCGGTGTCGCGAAGCAGGCAGATGCGGTTTGCGCTCGGCGTTCCCGCTCCGGCGCGCTTCATGAAGCGTTTCATCAGCCAGCCTTTGACTCCTTTGCCATCCGCGGGCCGATCAGGGGCATTGGTCTCGGCGACCAGCACGTCGCCATTGGGCAACACATGCAGCCATCGTGGATGGTCGAGGCCGCTGGCGTAGGCAACGACAGCCATGCCTGATGCCGCGGCCGGCCTTGATCCCTTCGGCCAACCAACGGCATTGGCCACACGGATGGTGGGAATCAGCCTGCTGCCGGGTGGCGGCAATGCCGGATGCAGCCCCATGTCCCTGCTGTCGGACATGCCCATCGCGCTGCAGGCGGCGATCACCGCGAGCAGCGCAAGCATGGCCAGGAAAATGCAGTATTGGCGCACGACGGTAATCCTCTTCCGTTCAGTCTGCCGTCAGTAAGCCCCGTCGCCGTGCTGCGGTCGGTGCGCTGGAGCACTCACGAACGCAGTTCTTTTCAGAGGATCAATGCACGGGACTGCAGCCGCAGGCGGGAATGCGGCTACAGCCCATTCCGTCGTGCGATGGCCTGCGCGTCCATCGACGAAGTGGAAGTTGTGTGCGCCAGCGTACCGAACAGCAGTAGCGGCTACCGCCATCCTCACCTGCAACCGCCGGCCTGTCCGGCACAGCTACCGAGGACGACGTCATGACCCTGCAATTGAGTCTTGCTCCCATCATCGCCCTGCTCGCGGGGATCCTGATCCTGGCGCAGCCGAAGCTGCTCAACTACATCGTTGCCATCTACCTGATCGTCATCGGCCTGCTTGGGCTGTTCGGCGGCAGTGGCCTCAACCTGCGCTGAATACGCTGCAACACACACGCGCTGCAGTTGCGCAGCGCATGCCTGCTCGTCCATGTAATGAACGGAGAACGCAAATGTCTATTGGAACAATCCTGATCATCCTCGTACTGTTGATGCTGGTGGGCGCACTGCCGACCTGGGGACACAGCAAATCGTGGGGCTACGGTCCCAGTGGTGGACTCGGCCTGGTGCTGGTCATTGTGTTGGTCCTGGTATTGCTGGGACGCCTCTAAGAGTCGCCTGCGAGCCGCCTGATGCACATGTTCCAGCCGTTTCCACAGGACTGACCGAATGGTGACCTCCGAAACAATTGATGAGCTGCGACGACGGACCTCGGTGTCTTCTTTGGAAGCAATGCAGGCCTTGTCCGCGTCGCAGGGCGATCTCGAGCGTGCGATCGACTACCTGGGAAAGCCGCATTCCGGCAGCAAGTCACTGCATGTGGGCGGCATGGAACTGGCCAAGCGGACGGCGGATGAGCTGGTGGCCACCGGGATGTGGTTCGAGTGCGAGCGGCTGAATCGCGAACAATGGCAATTCACGGTGGCGCCTGCCTCTTATGCTCGGCTCGTTGCTCTCCATAGTGCGCTGCTCGGATCACAGGAAGCGTGAGCGGGCTGCGCACTGCAAACAGAGGATGGTTTCACGCTTTTCGCAGCAATTATTCCAGCGACAAATGAACTAAGGAGCTTTCATGAACGCACTCAGGATTGTGGCCATCGGACTGATTGTCATCGGCATACTGGGCTTGGCCTATGGCGGGTTCAGCTATACCAAGGCGACACATACGGCCGATATCGGCCCCCTGCACTTGGCTGTGCAGGAAAAACAGCGCGTCAACATTCCGCTGTGGATGGGCATCGGCGCCATCGTCGGCGGCGTGCTGTTGCTGGCGACTGCACGCAAGTCCTGAACGGGCACGCGATGGCGTCAGCGATCGCGTGGTTTCACCCGCTACTAACCGTCGGGAGCAATCTTCGGCGGGTTGGCCGGCGCCCACGCGGTTAGCGGGTTAGAGCGCGTTGTCCCGGCAGCTGCCGCTGGCTCAACCTTTGTTGTGCCTGTGGCCGTCCAGCGCGTAACACGAGCACGCTGTCGCCTCTAGTCCATCTCCATCCAGGATGTGGATGTTGCCGCGGCTGTAGTTGATGAGTTTGCGTTGCCTGAGCGCGTGCGCGGCCTTGGTAATGCCAACACGGCGGACGCCGAGCATGTTGCCCAGAAATTCATGGGTCAGGTGGAAGTCGTTTGAATCCACGCGGTCGCGGGTCATCAGCAGACAACGCGCCAGCCTTTCCTCTATCACATGGAATCGGTTGCACGCGACTGATTGCGCGATCTGCACCATCAACGCATGGCTACAAAGCTGAACCTGCTGGCGCACGGACAGGCTTTGCTGGAATTTTCTCAGGAACGGCGCCGCCTTCATCCGCATGGCCCTGCCGCTGCCCTGCACCAGGACACGAAATGGACTGGCGCCCACGCCGAGGGCCAGCGTGGCACCGACCATGCTTTCGTGACCAACCATACCCACTTCGATTCCGTGCTGAGCGTCAGCGAGGGTCAACAGCGAAACCAGCGAATTTTCTGGAAAATAGACGTGTTCGATCGGGTCACCCGGCTCGGAGAGGATATCGCCGAAGCTCAGCGTGACCAGTTCCATCTGCGTCATCAGGCGTCGGTAGACGGCGTGCGGCAAGGCCGCGAGCAGCCGGTTCCTGATCGGTGGGCGTATCGTGATCGCGGTCGTTGTCAGGTGCTCCGGGCTCGATTCCATTCCGCTGTAGCCATTGTCCACGGAATAGGCGATTGCCAGTCTCTGGTTTCGTTCGGCGACAAGGGGATGTTCGTAGAGATGATGCCGGTTCATGCCGATCAGGCTACGCAAGGTAAACACGTGCGTATGTGCGCGAGCCAACACAGTGACGCAGCCGCCATGGCACAGACCGTGGCGTTGGATCGCCAGCGATTGGCAGGGACGCAGACGGGAAATCAGATGCATCAACAGCGGCTGAAAAAAAGCGGTGAGGTAAGTGCGCAAACGTACAGAGCATCAACGCAGCAGCAGGCAGCATGGCCGGCACACGAGGTTGACTATCCAGCTTCGTCTAAAAAGGATCAATGCCATGCTCTATACCATCGCTGTCATCCTCGTCATCCTGTGGCTGCTGGGAATGGTCACCTCGTTCACCATGGGCGGCCTGATCCATGCACTGCTGGTGATCGCCATCATCATGGTCCTGCTGCGCGTGATCAGCGGGCGCAGTCCCCTGTGACCTGCCGACGATGAGCTACAAGAAAATCCGCAAGCATGGGATGGGAGCGGTGAAGCCGTTTGTATGGGTCTTGCTGGGCGTCGGCGTGCTGTTGACCGGTATCGGCATAAGCGCCATGAACTCCGCGAGCTCCGATCTCAGCTATCTTTATGGCGGCGCGCCTGCGGAACGGGCGTTATGGCAACTGCTGGCCGGCATGGTGATCTCGTTTGCGGGACTTGCCGGCCTGCTGCCGGCTTTCAGGAAGAACAAGCGCCGGCTTGATTACAGTGGCTACGGCGACGATGCCCCGCTGGAAGCGCCGGCGGTGGCAAAAAGCTTTCGAAGGCTGGTCTCACGAAGTGCAAGCCGGGTCAATGTCGAAAAACCGGCCGTAGGTGCCGACGGTGAGCATGAAGACGCGGGCACGCGGCCGCGTGAGCAAGCGCTGGCGGACAGTGCAAGCAGTGCTCTGCACGCGAGCAGCGCCCGTCCATAATCCAACACCAGCGTCGCCATGGAGGACGCCGCAAGCAAGGCACGGCATCGATCATTCGTTTACGTCGGCGACAGCGGTTGTATTTTTTGCGGCGGCGCAGGCGCTCAGGTCGCTACGGTGGCCGGCAGCAGCCGGTCATATTCGGTCTTGACCACGCGATAGCACTCGCACGTGCGACGTTCGAGCCCTTTGCGGTCGAGCACCGAGATGTGGCCACGACGGTAATGGATGAGCCCGGCTTCCTGCAGGTGGCCAGCGGCTTCGGTGACGCCTTCGCGGCGTACGCCCAGCATGTTGGCGATCAGCTCCTGGGTCATCACCAGGTCGTTGGAATCCAGGCGATCCAGGCTCAGCAGCAGCCAGCGGCACAGCTGCTGGTCCAGTGAATGGTGACGATTGCACACGGCCGTCTGGGTCATCTGGCTGATCAAGGCCTGGGTGTAGCGCAGCAGCAGGTGCAGCACCGGGCCGGAGCGGTTGAACTCCACCATCATCAGGTTTGCTTTCAGGCGATAGCCTTGGCCCGCGCTCTGCACCACGGCGCGGCTGGTGGTGGTCTCGCCGCCCATGAACAGGGAAATGCCGACGAGGCCCTCGTTGCCGACCACGGCGATTTCGGCCGAGGCCCCGTTTTCCATCAGATAGAGCAGGGAGACAATGGCCGTGGTCGGGAAGTAGACGTGGGACAGCCGAGTGCCCGATTCGTAAAGTACTTTGCCGAGCGGCAGCTCCACTGGCTCGATATTCGGCTGCCAGCGCACCCACTCGCTATCGGCCAATGCCGCCAGGAGCCGGTTTTGTCGCGGGTCAGAAGCCAGTTTCATGCGGATCTCCGATGCTGACTGTGGCAACACGCCAAAATGGCAAGCGTGGATTTCCCATTGTCGGGAAATTATAGTCAGGTTTCCACGGCAAGATCGAACCGTGGCAGTTCTCAGCCCGGGCGTAGGTCGGGTTTCAACCCGACACAACACCGCCGCGCATCCCACAAAAACCCCCAAACACACCCTCCAATCAGCACGCCACCATTACCGCGGCCCAAACCGCCCACGACAACCGTTGTCAACCCACAGCCCACGAGACTGGTCATAGCCCCAGTTGCGGCCTTGTATGCAGGCCTTGTCGGACAATTGTTCGATCAGCTTGGGCGTGCCGTAGCGGCGATCCCAAGCGCAGGTGCGGTGGCGGCTGTTCTCGCTGGCGCAGGTCACACTGTAGTTGCTGCTGTTGCCGCCACCGCTGTAGCTGTCTTCGAATTCGGCGCGGCAGCCGTTGGTGACCCAGATCTGGCCAGGGCGCGAGCCCCAGTCGCGGCCGGCGGTGCAGCTGCTGCTGGAAAGCTGGCGACTCAGGCGTGCAGTTCCACGGAAATTGGTGCGGCACTCGCGATAGTTGCCATCGCGGCTTTCACAGGTGATGCGCTGGCCATTGCCCCAGTCGCCGTCGTTGCCCCAGTCGCCGCCAGTGTCTTCGCCGAAGCGAGCCCGACAGCCATTGTTCACCCAGAGCATGCCTCGGCGCTGGCCCCAGTTGTTGTTCTCCAGGCAGCGGGTGTCGGAGAGCTGCTGGACGATGCGGGCGCGGCCCCTGAACGGCGTTTGGCATTCGACATGGCGCCGGTCCACGCTGGAGCAGATCACCGTGCGCTGGTTCCAGCCGGAACCGGGCGGCTGCCAATCGCCACCATTGCCGCTGTTGCCACGCAGGGAGGTGGCGATATCAGACTTGATGCGGCTGAAGGTCCAGCGCGAGTACTGGATCTGGTCGAGGTAGAACTCGAGCTGGTCGTCGGGTATCTGCCGCTGGGCGGACTGGTCGGAATATTCGTTTTCGATCACCCGGATGCGATCCGGAACCGAGAGTTGCGAGAGATCGTCAGGAGCGTAGGCCTTGCTGTCGCCACGCTGCGCCGCAACTTCACTGAAAGGCGCTGCCGAGAGACAGGCCAGAAGCAGGACTGCCGTCAAAATTTGCCTGAACATGCAGTCCTCCCCTGAGTTTTGGTGCCACGAAGCGGCAATATACCGATATTCCGGTGCGGAAATAGACGCACGGAATAACAGCAGGCCCGGCCCGGCGAATTGCCCGAATCGTCCAGAACCCTTAAAATTCAAAGGTTTCCAGCACCTATTGTGCTGATGCGTCCGGAGCTCCCATGCGTACCCATTTTTGCGGCCTCGTCACCGAGGCCATGATCGGCCAGTCCGTCACCTTGTGCGGCTGGGCCGACGTCGCCCGCAACCTCGGCGGCATCTGCTTCATCGACCTGCGCGACCACGAGGGCATTGTCCAGATCGTCGCCGAGCCGGATAACGCCGCCTATGCCACCGCGGCCGAGGTGGGTTACGAATATTGCCTGCGCGTCACCGGCATCGTGCGCGCCCGCCACAGCGTCAACGACAAGCTCAAAACTGGTCGCATCGAAATCGTGCCGAGCGAAATCGAGATACTGAACAAGTCCGATCCGCTGCCGTTCTACAACCACGAGAACCCCGGCGAGGACATCCGCCTGCGCTATCGCTACCTCGACCTGCGCCGGCCGGAAATGCAGAAGACCATGCGCAAGCGCATCGCCTTGGTGCAGGCGCTGCGCCGCCATCTCGATGCCGCCGGTTTCCAGGACATCGAGACGCCGATCCTGACCAAGGCCACGCCGGAGGGCGCGCGCGACTACCTGGTGCCCAGCCGCGTGCATCCGGGCGAGTTCTTCGCGCTGCCGCAGTCGCCGCAGCTGTTCAAGCAGCTGCTGATGATGGCCGGCATGGATCGTTACTATCAGATCGCCCGCTGCTTCCGCGACGAGGACCTGCGCGCCGACCGCCAGCCGGAATTCACCCAACTCGACATGGAATTCGCCTTCGTCAGCGAGCGCGACATCCAGGATTTCGTCGAGTCGATGATTCGCGGCGTGTTCAAGGCCGTGCAGGGCGTCGAACTGGCTGAACCATTTCCGCGCATGACTTATGCCGAGGCGATGCGCCGCTACGGTTCCGACAAGCCGGACCTGCGCATCGACCTCGAATTGACCGATATCGCCGAGCTGGTGCGCGGCTGTGAGTTCAAGGTGTTCACCGACTGGGCGTCCAACGATGAAGGCCGCGTCGCCGCCTTGCGCGTGCCCGCTGGCGCCACGATGAGCCGCAAGCAGATCGACGACAACGGCGCGTACGCCGCGCGCTACGGCGCGAAGGGCTTGGCGTGGCTGAAGGTCGAGGACTTGACCAAGGGCCGCGAGGGCATCAACTCGCCGATCGTCAAGTTCCTCGATGACGCCACGCTCGCCAAGCTGCTCGATGCCACCGGCGCGCAGGCCGGCGACCTGCTGCTGTTCGGCGCCGGTCCCTGGAAAACCGTTACCGACTTCATGGGCGCGCTGCGTTTGAAAGTGGCCAAGGATGCCGGGCTGGTCGGCAATGGCTGGGCGCCGCTGTGGGTCACCGACTTCCCGATGTTCGAATGGGATGGCGACGAGCAACGCTACGTTGCCCTGCATCATCCGTTTACCGCGCCGAAGGTCGATGACGTTGCTGAGCTCGCGGCCAATGCGCGCACTGCCGTTAGCCGCGGCTACGACATGGTGCTCAACGGCAACGAGATCGGCGGCGGCTCGGTGCGCATCCATCGTTCTGACATGCAGAGCACGGTGTTCGACCTGCTCGGCATTTCGCGCGAGGAAGCGCAGGGGAAATTCGGTTTCCTGCTGGAAGCGCTCAAGTATGGCGCGCCGCCGCACGGCGGCATCGCCTTCGGCATCGACCGCATCGCCGCCCTGATGGCGGGCACCGACTCGATCCGCGACGTTATCGCCTTCCCGAAGACGGCCTCTGCGCAGTGCCTGCTGACCTCGGCGCCGTCGGCGGTGCCGGACAAGCAGTTGGCCGAACTGCATGTGCAGGTGCGCGAGAAGCGGCAGCCGTAGTTAGGCGCTGCGGCACGGTTCAGCCCCGAGCAGCATGATCAGGCAGGGCGTCGACACTATGGCCCCGTCACGGGCTGACCCAGGGCTTGCGATGGGGATGGTGGCTGGATCCGATCGCGGCTGAAACCGCTGCTACGGGAAATCTCTATTCACGCGACGGCGAGCGGGTTCGCGATCGCGGTCGTATCCCACGGCAGCAGACGCACGTATTCCGCGCGCACTGTTTCGTAGCATTCGCAAGACAACGTTTCCAACTGGGCGCGATCGAGCACTGTGATCTTGCCACGCGCGTAGCTAATCGCACCGAGCTTTTGCAGTTTGCCGGCCGCTCCGGTGACGCCTTCGCGGCGCACGCCGAGCATGTTCGAAATAAGTTCCTGGGTTATCGTCAAATCGTTGCCCGACAAGCGATCGATGCTCATCAACAGCCAGCGGCATAACTGCTGGTCCAGGCTGTGGTGGCGATTGCAGACCGCGGTCTGGCCTATCTGGATCATCAAAGCCTGGCTGTAGCGCAGCAGGATCTGCTGCGACGGACCGCCGCGTTCGAATTCCGTGCGCAGACTCTTGGCTGGCATTCGAAGTGCGACGCCAGCCGATTGCACGATCGCGCGATGCGGCGACCGGCTGCCGCCGGTGATCACCGGCATGCCGACCAGGCCGTCGTTACCGACGATCGCGACTTCAGCGGTATCGCCGTCCGCCAGCACGTACAACAACGACACGATGCAGTTGACCGGAAAATAGACGAACGATTGCGCCGCGCCGGCTTCATGGATCACTTCGCCCATCGGTAACGTTACCCGCTCCAGATCGACAGCCAGACGTTCCCGATCCGATGCCGGCAGCGTGGCCAGAAGATGGTTGGATTTGTCGCCTTGGACTAACACCGAATCACCTCGTCGTTACGGCAGCGCACTGGATTGGCAACGCGACAATGCGCGCCGCAAAAAAACATCGTCTGATGGGCAACCGCGCGAAGCACGCGGGCGAATAGCAATCCCTTTCAATTCTATCAGCTTGCTTATCCTCTATCAGCTTGCTTATCCATCTGGCGTGCCGTAGCGATAGAAAAGCCTACCGACGGTCAGGAACGACGAGCGGAAACGCGAGCGGATGCGGACGCCCATTAAACAGGGAGGGACATCCAGACAGAAAGGACAGAAAGGAAAGGACAGAAAGGGACATCCACGATCCACAGCCCTGACGTTCCCTTTTCATGACACCCCTTCCATCTGCCGAAAACGCGCCGCATCAATGGCGCGTTTTTTTCTTGGCACAGCCACCCTCCAGGCGCCCGGGTCTGAGCTTCTGCGGTAATCAAGCCTTGGCCAAGCGCCTCCGCCTGCAACTACCCTTGAGGCAACGTTGGCCAGTTGCTCAACTTCACCGCCGCGCATGCGGGCATAATGCCGCCACTTCCCGTCCCGAGCAGCGCACCAGCCGTGCCCCAGCCCGTCATCCTCCTGCATGGCCTGATGATGCGCAGCCCGGCGCTTTGGCTGATGGCCCGCCGCTTGCGCCGGCGCGGCTATGAGCCACTTCTGTTTGACTATCCGACCCTGTGGCGCAATCCCGGCGAGGCCATGGAGCGACTGGCGTTGCGGCTTTATCCATTCGAAAAGCAGAAAGTGCATGTCGTGGCACACAGCCTCGGCGGCTTGATCGCCTTGGAAACCATCAACCGCTACCAGGGCCTGCCTCCCGGACGCGTGGTCTGTCTGGGCACGCCGCTGGCCGGCAGCAGCGCGGCGCGCGGATTGGCGGAAAAAGGCTTTGGCCTCCTCAACGGCAAGAGTGGCGCCTTGCTGCGCGGCGGCCTTTCGCAGCTGCCGCACAACCGGCAGGTCGGCGTGATCGCCGGCGCCCATTCCATGGGGCTGGGCCGCTATTTCGGGACTTTCGACGGCGTCAACGACGGCACCGTGGCGGTCTGGGAAACCCGGCTTCCGGGCCTTGGCGACCACCTGGTGCTGCCGACCAGCCACTCGGGCATGGTGTTCTCCGGCCTGGTGGCCGAGTTGACCGCCAACTTCCTCGATGTCGGCGTATTCCGGCCTTGAGCGCGCCGCGCCGTATAATTCGCCACCCCGGAATCGGCAAGAGGTTGTACGCATGGGCAGGTTGATGGCCATCGAAGGCCGCAAGAACGCGCAGGACGCCAAGCGCGGCAAGGTATTCACCAAGATCATCCGTGAACTGTCGGTCGCCGCGCGCGCCGGCGGTGGCGACGCAAAAATAAATCCGCGCCTGCGCATGGCGATGGACAAGGCGCTGTCGGTGAACATGGCCAAGGACGTCATGGAGCGCGCGATCAAGAAAGCCACAGGCGAGCTTGAGGGCGTCAACTACGAGGAAATCCGCTACGAGGGCTATGCGCCCGGCGGCGTTGCGGTGATCGTCGACTGCATGACCGACAACAAAGTACGTACCGTTGCCGAGGTGCGCCATGCCTTCAGCAAATGCGGAGGCAACATGGGTACCGAAGGCTCCGTCGGCTTCATGTTCAAGAAGCTTGGCGTGCTCAGCTTCGCACCCGGCGCCAGCGAGGACGCGGTCACCGAAGCGGCCATCGACGCCGGTGCTGACGACATCAAGGTCTACGAGGATGACGGCACCATCGAGGTGCTCACTTCGCCCGATGCTTTCGAAGCCGTGAAACAGGCCATGGCCGCCGCCGGCCTGGTGCCGACGCAGGCCGAAGTGACCCTGCGCGCCGACAACGACATCGCCGTGTCCGGAGAAACCGCGCAGCAAGTTGCCAAGATGCTGGATATGCTCGAAGACCTCGACGATGTGCAGAACGTCTATTCGAATGCGGATCTGGGCGAAGACGCTTACCAGTGACCCGCATCCTCGGCATCGACCCGGGTTCGCAGCGCACCGGCGTCGGCATCATCGACGTTGATGCCGGCGGGCGGACCGCGCATGTATTCCACGCACCGATCCTGTTGCTGGGTGCCGAGGACTTTCCGGGACGACTCAAGCTGCTGCTCGATGGTTTGGGTGCGATCATCGAGCAATACCGGCCCGATGAAGTGGCGATAGAAAAAGTGTTCATGGCGCGCAATCCCGATTCCGCGCTCAAGCTCGGCCAGGCGCGCGGCGCCGCCATGTGCGCGGCGGTATTGCGCGACCTGCCCATCCACGAATACGCGGCCAAGGAAATCAAGCTGGCGACGGTCGGCAAGGGTGGCGCCGACAAGGTGCAGGTGCAGCACATGATCGGGGTGATGCTCAACCTGCACGGCAAGATCCAGGCCGACGCCGCCGATGCGCTGGCCGTGGCCATTACCCACGCGCATGTGCGCGCCACCGCAGCGCGCATCGGCGTCAGCGCCAAACAGGTCTGGAGCCGCAAATGAGCGCTCGCGCGAATCATAGACAAGCGTCCAGCGCTTGCGCGAATGATAGACAAGCGTCCAGCGCTCGCGCGAATCATAGACAAGCGTCCAGCGCTTGCGCGAATGATAGACAAGCGTCCAGCGCTTGCGCGAATGATAGACAAGCGTCCAGCGCTTGCGCGAATGAAAGACAAGCGTCCAGCGCTTGCGCGAATGATAGACAAGCGTCCAGCGCTCGCGCGAATGATAGACAAGCGTTCAGCGCTCGCGCGAATGTAAATGGAAAAGCGTCCAGCGCTTGCGCGAATCTAGATAGACAAGCATCCAGCGCTTGCGCAATGAGGACAAACACGTGATCGGTCGCTTGAAAGGCATCCTCGTGCACAAGCAGCCGCCATGGCTGATGATCGATGTCGGCGGCGTCGGCTACGAGCTGGAAGCGCCGATGTCTACGTTCTACGACTTGCCCGAGGTTGGTCGCGAGGTCACGCTATTCACCCATTACGCGCAGAAGGAAGATGCCGTCGCCCTGTACGGCTTCATGCGCGAGATCGAGCGCCGGCTGTTCCGCGACGTGCAGAAGGTCACCGGCATTGGCGCCAAGATCGCGCTGGCGATTTTGTCTGGCGCCAGCGTCGATGACTTCGCGCGGTTGGTGCAGTCGGGCGATGTTGCCGCGCTGACCCGCATTCCCGGCATCGGCAAGAAAACCGCCGAGCGCATCGTGGTCGAACTGCGTGATCGCGCCGCCGATTTTTCCGGCGCCGGTGCGGCGTTGCAGGGCAGGACCGTGGCTACGGATCCGCTGTCCGAAGCCAGCGTGGCGCTGCAGCAACTGGGCTACAAGCCTGCCGAGATCAGCCGGATGGTCAAGAGCGCCGAGGCCGGCGACAGCGCCGAGGACATCATCCGCAAAGCGCTAAAATCCGCACTCCGCAACGGCTGAGCCGAGCAGGAAAGTATCCGTCATGTCACAGCATTCCCAAGCCGGCGGAAAGCCGCGCGGATGGTCGTTGATCGTAGGTGCCATCGGCGTCGTTTTCGGCGACATCGGCACCAGCCCGCTGTACACGCTGAAGGAAGCCTTCGGTCACCAGTACGGCCTGCACCCTGACCCGACCAACGTGCTCGGCGTGCTGTCGCTGGTGTTCTGGGCGATGCTGCTGATCGTTACCGTCAAGTACGTGATGGTCGTGATGCGCGCCGACAACAAGGGCGAGGGCGGCATCCTGGCGCTGATGACGGTGGTACACCGCAGCCTGCCGCTGGCCTCGCCGATGGTATACGGCGTTGGCCTTCTGGGCACCCTGGGCACCGCGCTGTTTTTCGGTGACGCGGTAATCACGCCGGCGATTTCCGTGCTGTCGGCGGTCGAAGGCCTGGAAGTGGCGGCGCCGCAGCTGCATGAATACATCGTGCCGATCACGTTAGGGGTATTGCTGGTGCTGTTCTCCCTGCAGCGCAAGGGCACCGAGCGGGTCGGCAAGATATTCGGACCGGTGATGGTGCTGTGGTTCCTGTGCCTGGCGGCGCTCGGCATTGCCCAGATCATCAAGAACCCGCAGGTGCTGCTGGCGCTCAACCCGCAGTACGCGGCCATGTTCTTCATCCATCACGGCGTGGCGGCGTGGCTGGCGCTGGGCGCGGTGGTGCTGGCCGTTACCGGTGGCGAGGCGCTGTATGCCGACATGGGCCATTTCGGACGCATGCCGATCCGCAAGGCTTGGCTGTTTTTCGTGATGCCTGCCCTGGTGCTGAATTATTTTGGCCAAGGCGCGCTGATACTTGCGCACCCGGAGGCGGTCGCCAATCCCTTCTACAACCTGGTGCCAGCACCGTTGCTGATCCCGATGGTAGTGCTGGCGACGCTGGCCACGGTGATCGCCTCGCAGGCGGTGATTTCCGGCGCGTTCTCGCTGGCCCGCCAGGCCATCCAGTTGGGTTACCTGCCGCGCTTCAAGCTGATTCATACGTCCACCCAGACCATCGGCCAGGTTTATCTGCCGTGGGTCAACCGCATCCTGCTGGTGATGGTGATGGTACTGGTGGTCACCTTCGGCACGTCCAGTTCGCTCGCCTCGGCCTACGGCGTGTCGGTGACTGGCGCCATGCTGATCGATACCCTGCTGCTGATGATCCTGGCCTCGGCGCGCTGGCGCCAGCCGGGCTGGGTCATCGGCGTGGTCGGCGCCATCTATCTGATCATTGACGGCGCGCTGTTTTCCGCCAACGCCATCAAGTTCTTCCACGGCGCATGGGTGCCGGTGGTGCTGGGGCTGGCCGTGTTCACCATCATGCGCACCTGGCGCCGAGGCCGTGACCTGGTGCGCGAGCAGGTCAACCGCGACAGCCTGCGCATCGAGCATTTCGTGCAGAGCCTTATGGTGGAGCCGCCGGTGCGCGTGGCCGGCACCGCCATTTTCATGACGCCTTCCAACGACTACATGCCGCCGGCCCTGCTGCACAACCTCAAGCACAACAAGGTGATCCACGAGCGCAACGTGCTGCTGAGCGTGGAAACGGTCAGCCTGCCGCGAGCCGAGGATGTCGAACGCGTGGCATACAGCGATCTTGGCCATGGATTCGCTCGATTGACACTGCGCTTCGGCTACATGGAAGACCCGGACGTGCCCAAGGCGCTGAAGCAGTGGTCCATTCCCGGCCCACCGTTCGATCCCATGGACACGACGTTTTTCGCCAGTCGCGAGGCGCTTACCGCCAAGGCTGACCAGGGCATGGCGCTATGGCGCGACAAGCTGTTCCTGGTCATGTCGCGTAACGCCACGCCGGCCACGGAATTCTTCGGCATTCCAGGCAACCGGCTGGTGGAGCTGGGGACGCAGGTGGTGATTTGAAGGGTGGATGTCGGGTCGAGACCCGGCCTATCATCATGCGGTTTTGGGTTTGAGCAGCAGCCGCGTCTTCACTTTCACTTCGTTGGGCAATACCGAGGTGTCGGCCCACTCGCCCTCGCCGACCTTGAAATCAAGGCGTTTGAGGCTGGCTTCGCCGTTGAGCACGGTGCTGGCGCCGCTGGTCCAGATGAAGGTCAGGGTTACCGGCTTGCTCAGGCCGCGCAGGCTCAGGCGGCCATCAGCGGCGTAGCGGTTGCCGCCGAGGGCGCGGAATTTCGTGGCCAGGAAGCGCGCCTGCGGCATTTGCATCGCGTTGAAAAATTCCGCGCCGCGCAGCAGTTCGTCGCGTTCACCGTTGCGGGTATTGGCGCTGGCCAACTGGATGCTGACGTCGAAGCGGCTTTCGGCCAGTTTTTTCGGGTCGAAGCGGATCTGCGGCGTGAACCTGTCGAAGTGGCCTTCGAAGGCTTCGCCCTGCTGGCTGGAGCTGAAGCCCAGGATCGAGCCTGGCTGCATCGTCCAGTCGGCGGCGAAGGCGTTGCTGGCCGTCAACAGCAGCAGGCCCAGGCAGATACGGATCATGGTTGGTTGTCCTTGGTCGGATTCCGGATGGGATCGGGCATCAGCGGCAGCATGCGCTTGAGGGTGGTGTCCCGATCGAAGTAGTGGTGCTTTAGCGCAGCCGCGGCGTGCAGCAGCAGTACGCTGGCAAGGACGTAGAAAAGTGTTTCGTGGGTTTCCAGTGCGAATTGCTTGATGCCGGGGTCATAGCCGGTGAGCTTGGGCAGCGAAAACAGCCCGAACCATTTCAGCGGAAATCCCGAGGCCGAGTTGTACAGCCAGCCGCTCAGCGGCATGGCCAGCAGCAGCGCATACAGCAGGCCGTGGACTCCGTTGGCGGCCCAGTGCTGCCAGCGCGGCACGCCCGGCACCGGTTGCGGTACGCCCGCCATGAGCCTCCATGCCAAACGCAGCAGGGTCAGGACCAGGACGGTCAGGCCGAAACTCTTGTGCAGCGCGTAGACCTGGATCTTGAAAGGCGAGGTGGGCAATTCGTCCATCAGCAGACCGACCGTTGCCAGCCCGATAATCAACAGCAGGGTCAGCCAGTGCAGGCTGATGCTGACGACGCCCCAGCGTTCAGTCGTGTTGAGGATTGGCATCGCCGTCGTCTCCCGTGGTGGAAGGGTCGCGCTGGCGGGTGGCTTCAACCTCGATAATCAAGCGTATGTCATCGCCAACAAGGGAAGGCCAGGCGTCGATGCCGAAGGCCTTGCGGCTAAGTGTGGCGGTGGCGGAAAACCCGGCCGTGCGCCTGAGCGTCAGCGGATGCCGCTTGATGGCGTTGATGCGCGCGTCCAGCGTCACCGGCCCGGTGTGGCCATGCAGGGTGAGTTGGCCGTCGATGCGCAGCCGCCCCGGTGTCACTATCGAGACCGTAGACGATACAAAACGCGCTTCGGGAAAAGCGCCGGCATCGAGGAAGGTGCGGTCAAGGATCTTGCGGTTCCAGTCGTCATTGCCGAAGGCCAGCGTTGCGATCGGAATGGTGACCTCGACTCTCGCATCCGACCAGTCGGACTGGTCGAAGCTGAGGACGCCGGAGATACCGGAAAAGGTGGCCATGGGGCTGGAGAAACCCGCGTGGTCGACCTGGAAGGCGAGGCGGGTGTGGATCGGATCGATGGCGTAGTGTTCCTGAGCCGCATGCGCGGTGGTGACCGGGCTGGCAAAGGCCGGCAGCAAAAAGAACAGGAAAGAAGGCAGGCGGCGTTTCATCGGGACTCCACTGATTCGTGCATCTTAAGGGTCGGTCGTGATGACGGCGCGCTTGCCGGGGCAACGGTTCGTTGCGAGGATGCCCAAACGTCCTGCGGCAGGCGACTTGCCGCAGGCATGGGGGAGGATGGATGCGCCATTTGCTTGTCTTGGTATTGTGGCTGTCGTGCTCGTGTGCCGGCGCGGCCGTGCCGCAACTGCCGCAATTCCGCAGCCTCACGGTGGAGGATGGCTTGCCTTCGGGCATGGTCAACGGCATCGCTCAGGATCGCGATGGCTATGTGTGGATGGCGACCAAGGATGGCCTGGCACGTTACGACGGCCTTGAATTCAAGATCTACCGCTATGCGCCAGGTGATGCCTCGTCATTGCCGGGCAATGCTGTGCTGGCCGTCCATGTGGATGCCGGCAACCGCATCTGGGTGGGCATCGAAGGTCGCGGGCTGAGCATGCTCGACGTCGATCGGCGCGCCTTCAGGAATGTGCCGCTGGCGGCTGGCAAGGTTGCTGTTGAAGACATTTGGGCCATTGCCTCCACGCCCGACGGCGCCCTGTGGCTGGGCACCTTCGGTAATGGCTTGTACCGGATCGGGAGCGATGGCAAGCCCAGGCAGTTCCTGCCCAGGGAGGGTGATGCCAGCAGCCTTCCCGATGCCAACGTGCTGTCGCTGGCCGTGGATGACAAGGGCGTGCTGTGGGTCGGCACCACGTCGGGACTGGCGCACTGGACGGGCAGTAATTTTGCGAAAACTGACCCGGCCAAGTTGAGCAGCCCGGTCATTTTCGGCATATCCCAGGATCAGGACGGCAGCCTGTGGGTGGGTACCGAGGCCGGGCTTGAGCATCGCTTGGCAGATGGCCAGTGGCAGCGTCCCGAATGGCGCAGCCAGCTGAGTGATCCCGGTGTTTATGCCGTGCTCAATGATGCCGACGGCATGCGTTGGATTGTCACGCGGCGCGGGCTGGACCGGCTTCGCGACGGCAAGGTCATGTCGGTTCGCGCGGGCGTGGGTTTTTTGGCAGCGATCGCCGACCACGAAGGAGGCCTGTGGTTCGCCAGTTCCAGCATCGGCGTAATGCGCCTGCCGGCCGGGTGGCGGCATTTTTCCGTGCTGCAGGGCCAGCCCGGGCAACCGGATGCCTTGGCCAATGTCGTTATCAAGGGAATGGCGCCGGGCCGATCTGGCCAAGTCTGGCTGGTCGGTGGCAATGGTGCGGTGGACCGTTTCGATCCCGGCACCGGCCGGGTCGAGCACGTCCTTGGCGAGGCCGACGGCTTGCCCGTGCCGCGCCTGTCGTCAGTGTTCGAAGACCATGCCGGCAATGTCTGGATCGGCTATTTGCACGGGCTGGCCCGCTACGAACCGAAAACCCGCCGGCTTGCACACTGGCGTACTGGCAGTGGTGAGCATCCGACCCTGATGGGGCCGTTGAAACATATTGTCGAAAGCGATGACCGGGTGGTCTGGGTGGCATCAGAGGGCGGTGGCCTGCAAGGTCGGGATGCTGACGGCAAGGTGCTGCACGAGATCAAGCCTGGCGATGGCCGGGGAATGCGCTTTGCCGATCCGAACCAGCTGTTCCGCGGTCCGGACGGCAACCTTTGGTTGGCTGGCGGCGAAGGACTTTTGCGCTGGGATGACGACGAATTGCGTCTGCGGCCCGTGCCGGGAGCGCCGGACGAGCGCGTCTACGGCGCGGTGTTCCTGCCTCCCGATACCTTCTGGCTGAGCCGGCTCGGTGTGCTCGAGGCCTATCGCTGGAATGGGCACTCGCTGGCGCCTTTCCGGCGCATCGACAGCACTCAGGGGCTGCCTGCGGTGGAAGCGGGCGGACTGGCCGTGGATCGCAGCGGTGCGCTTTGGCTGACCAGTACGCGCGGTTTGATCCGCTACGACCCGGTGGGTGATCGCCTGCGTGTATACGGCGTGCGCGATGGCTTGCCAAGCCAGGAATTCGAGCAACGGCCACCGCTGATGAGGGCAGACGGAATTGGCATTGCGGCCAGTCGCAAGGGGCTGGTGCTGTTCACGCCCGAACGCATGCGTAGCGCGACGGTGACGCCGCGGCTTCTGATTGAAAGCCTGCGCCTGCGCCGCGGCGAGGACGACGTCGATTTGCCGGTGGGCAAGCCATTGCTGTTGCTGCCCGGAGACCGCGATTTGCGGGTCACGGCGCGGTTGCTGTCCTTCGATGACGCCAAGGCGCACCGCTACCGTTTCCGCCTCAACGGTTTTGACCCGGACTGGGTGGAAATCGGCGCCCAAGGCCAGCGCGTATTCTCGACCTTGCCAGCCGGCCGCTATCAATTGGAGGTGATCGCCGCCAATGCCGAGGGCCTGTGGTCGCCGCGCGAGATGCTGGATCTGCAAGTGCAGCCACCGTGGTGGCGGACGCCATGGGCGCGAATACTTGGCTTGTTGCTGCTGTTGGTAATGGCCGCAGCGCTGGCGATGCTTTACCGCCAACGGCTCAAGTCGCGCCACCAGGCCGAACGCCGGGAAGAACAGCGCGCCCAGGCCGAACAGAATTCGCTGGCGAAATCGCGCTTCCTGGCCACGCTGGGGCATGAAATCCGCACGCCCATGACCGGCGTTCTTGGCATGGCCGAGTTGCTGCTGTCGACGCCGCTGGAGGCCCGGCAGCGCGGCCAGGTCGAATCCATCCAGCGCGCCGGCCAGCACCTGTTGCGTCTGGTCAATGACGCGCTGGACCTTGCCCGGATCGAGTCGGGCAAACTCACGCTCGATGATCGCAGCTTCGACCTGCATGCCCTGCTGGACGAGGTCACCAACCTGCTGGCGCCGCTGGCACGGGCCAAAGGGCTGGCATTTTCGCTGCAGCGTTCGCCAGCCACGCCGCTGGGCCTGCGCGGCGACGCCGACCGCATCCGCCAGATCCTGTTCAACCTCGGCAACAACGCGATCAAGTTCACCGAGCGCGGCGAGGTCGCTCTGCGCAGCCAGCCGGTGGCGCCGCATGGCGTGCTGCTGGAAGTCAGCGACACCGGCCCGGGCATGAACGCTGAGCAGCAGGCGCGGCTGTTCCAGCGCTTTGAGCAGGCCGAGGGCCTGCGCACCGCCCAGCGCTATGGCGGCAGCGGCCTGGGACTGGCGATCAGCCAGGAGCTGGCGGCGGCCATGGGCGGACGCATCGAAGTGATCAGTGCGCCGGGGCAGGGCGCGACCTTCCGGGTCAGCCTGCCCTTGGCCAATGCGGAGCTGGAAGCTCCCGTAGTGGCAACTGCCGGGCAGGCGGCAACCGGCCGGCGCGGCTTGCGGCTGCTGGTGGTGGAGGACGAGGCGACGGTGGCCGAGGTGATCGTCGGCCTGCTGCAGTCGCGCGGGCACATCGCCGTGCACGCTGCCCAAGGGCTGGCGGCTCTCGCGGAGCTGCAGACCGGTCAGTTCGACCTGGTCTTCCTCGATCTCGACCTGCCCGGCCTGGATGGCCTGGAGCTGGCCCGGCTGATCCGCGCACAGGGCCATCGACTGCCCCTGCTGGCGCTGACCGCGCGCGCCGACGCTGAGGCCGAGCCGCTGGCCCTGCAGGCGGGCATGCAGGGTTTTCTGCGCAAGCCGGTGACGTCAGCGATGCTGCAGGCGGCCATGGACGACGCGCTGCCGGGTTCGGTTGGAGCCAATCCGTAGGAGCGGCGTCCCCCAAGGGGATTTAGCGACCGCTCCCGCAACGATATGGAATTGTGGTCGTGGCTTGTGCCCCGAAGGAAATCCCCGTGGGGGACGCCGCTCCTGCCGGGCTGCTGTTGAAACCACGGCCATCCGACGCCCGCCATCAATCCACCGAGGTACTGCCGCTGACGAACTTCCAGGTGCGGGTGATGTACAGCTCGTCGATGTTTTCCCGGGTCTTGGGTGGCGGCGGGAATGGTTGGGCCAGCCGCACGGTGCGGATGGCCGCCTCGTCTAAAATCCTGTGGCCGCTGGGCTGGGTCAGGGTGATATCGCCAACGCTGCCGTCCGGACGGATCATCACGGTCATGATCAGTCGCCCGCTCAGGCCGCTGTCGCGGGCTTGGGCGGGATAGTTGGCGTTGCCGGTGCGCTTGACCTTCTGCACCCACTGGCGCATGTATTCAGCGTATTCAAACTCGCGGGTGCTGGCAGTGATCTGCTTGCGCTTCGGGCGCCGGGCGTAAAGCTGCTGGTTGCGGTCGACTTCAGCGGCGAGACGCGCCATCTCCAGGCTTTTCTGAAGCAGTTCGCGGCCGCTGGGCAAGGGCCGCTCGCTGTCGGGCTTTTGCTCGCGCGGCAGCGGCAAGTGCTGTTCGCTTGCACCGGTCGTGGTGATGCTGCGTGGGGTGGGCAGGGGTTCCGGCGGCGGAGCCTGCGCAATCATTTCTTCGGCCGCCAGGCCGTCGCGGGTCTTGGGCACCACGCCGAGCTGATTCTCGCGCGGGCGTTCCGCGCGGTCGCGGTCGCCGCCGCCCTGGTTGTTGGCTTGGGCGAGGAAATCGGCTTCTTTCGGCGGCTCCATCGTGCTGGTCTGGCTGAGGATGACGTCCAGCGTCGGCGTCACCGTCGCCGCATCGTCCAGGGTGAAGCCCAGCCCGAGGATGAGCACGGCGTGCGCGATCAGCGACAGCGTGATCGTGGCCGACAGGCGCTCGCCCGGGCCGATGCGTGGGCCGCCGAGCGTGCCCGGCTCCACGTCAGGCGCGGGCTTTGCGGAGGCTTTCGATGGCATCGAACAGGTGTCCGGCGATGTTCAGGCCGAACTCGGCATCCAGCTCGCGGGCGCAGGTCGGGCTGGTGACATTGACCTCGGTGAGGTAGTCACCGATCACGTCCAGGCCGACGAAAAGCATGCCCATGCGCTTGAGCTCGGGTCCGACCTGGCCGGCGATCCAGCGATCCCGCTCGCTGAGGGGCCGGCCTTCGCCACGACCGCCGGCGGCGAGGTTGCCGCGGAACTCGTCGCCCTGCGGGATGCGCGCCAGGCAGTAGGGCACGGGTTCGCCATCGACCAGCAGGATACGTTTGTCGCCGTCGCGGATTTCCGGCAAGTAGCGCTGGGCCATGGCCAGGTGGCGACCACCGTCGGTCAGGGTTTCCAGGATGACATTGAGATTGGATTCACCCGCACTGGCGCGGAAGATCGAGCGCCCGCCCATGCCGTCCAGAGGCTTGAGCACGGCCTCGCCATGTTCGGCCACGAACGCGCGCAGCCGGCCGGCTTCCCGGCTGACCAGGGTCGGCGGACAGCACTGGGGAAAGCGCAATGCGGCCAGTTTCTCGTTGAGATCGCGCAATCCCTGCGGGTCGTTGACCACCAGCACGCCCTCGGCCTGCGCAAAGGACAGCACTTGGGTGTCGTGCAGGAAATCGGCATCGACCGGCGGATCCTTGCGCATCAGGATCACGTCGATGTCGGCAAGGGGCCGATACTCGGCCGGGCCGAGCCGGTACCAGCGCCCGGAATCGTCGAAAACCTCGAGCGCGGCCATGTTGGCCATCGACTTGCCGCCGGCCAGGCCGAGGCCGCCAGGCATGACGTAATGCAGGCGATGGCCCCGGCGGGCCGCTTCCAGCAGCAGAGCGAAGCTGGTGTCCTTGGCAATCTTGATCGATCCGATCGGGTCCATGACCACGGCCACGTCAAGGGGCACGGCGATTTCCTGCTGTGGGAACTGGCCTAGACTAGCAGGGCCATCCATCATCTTGCAGTCGGCCCAAATCGAACTATCGCTGATACGGCTTGACACATATGATGAACGCTGGGATATAAAGCAGGCGGGAAGTCGATGAAAATCGGCTCACGCGCACCCGGATCGGGTTTCGCCATGGGGAGTGAGATGGAACAAAGCAATCTGACCGGCTTGAGGGTCATGGTGATCGATGATTCGAAAACCATACGACGTACGGCGGAAACCCTTCTCAAGAAGGAGGGCTGTGCCGTGGTTACCGCGAGCGATGGTTTCGAGGCGCTGTCCAAGATTGCCGACCAGCAGCCGCAAATCGTCTTCGTCGACATCATGATGCCGCGTCTGGATGGCTACCAGACCTGCGCACTGATCAAGAACAACCAGATGTTCAAGGGCACGCCGGTGATCATGCTGTCGTCCAAGGACGGGCTGTTTGACAAGGCGCGCGGCCGAATCGTCGGCTCCCAGGAGTATCTGACCAAGCCCTTCACTCGCGATGAGCTGCTCAGCGCGATCCGCAAATACGTCCCGGACAACGCCTGACCGCCATGGCCAAAGCCGACAAAAAAGTCAGTTCCTTCGACGCACTGCTCGATTTCGAGGTGCGCTCGATGGCGCACGTGCCCGGCCGGCCGGAGATGATCGAGGCTGCCGGCCACTGGCGTGGCGTCGGTTATCGCATCGGCAAGCGCCGGCTGGTGTCCTCGTTCGAAGATGTCATGGAGATACTTTCCATGCCGCCGGTGACTGCCGTGCCCGGCGCCGAGCCTTGGATGCTGGGGATCGCCAACATCCGCGGCAACCTGCTGCCGGTGGTCGACCTCAAGCAATTCCTCGAAGGCGAGCGCACCGTGGTCCACGAAGGCCAGCGAATGCTGGTTGTGCGCCAGTCCGGCGGTAACGTGGCCGTGCTGATCGACGAGCTGTTCGGCCAGCGTGTATTCAATGACACGCACAAGATGGAGTCGGATGGCGACAGCGAGGGCCGTTACGCCCATTTCGTCAGCCAGGTATACCGACTGGCCGAACAAACATGGGGGGTGTTCAGCATGTCTGCGCTGACCCGCACCCCCGAATTCCGGCAGGCCACCGTATGACGGCGGTCATTGATGTCTTTCCCAGGGGTGAGGTCGAGTCATGAGCACTAATGCGCGCTCTTTCAAGGAACGGTTGAGCAACTTCGGCCTCGGATTCTGGGCCCTGATACTCATCCTGTCGCTGGCGGTATTCGCCGCCAACTTCATCTATGCGGCCTATCTGGCGGGCAAGGAAAACGAGGCTCGCTCGTTGACTGCCGAGCTGCAGGTGATTTCGCAGAAACTGGCGAAATTCTCCAAGGAATCGGTGGACGGCAATGCCGACTCCTTCGCCGAGTTCAAGGACACGCAGACGCGCGCCCAGGCCGTAGTCGATGCGCTCAACAAGAACCACAACTCCCAGGGCGTGGGCGGTGCACTGCAGAAGGTCACCGAGACCTGGAAGGGCATGGCCACCAACGCCAGCCGCATCGTCAAGAGCGAAGAGCAGATCCTCAACCTCGCCGACACCGCGACCCAGTTCAATACCCGCATCCCGCAGATCTCCGCCCGACTCAGCGAAGTCGTCAGCGCCATGTCGGACTCCAACGCGCCCGCTTCGCAGATCAACCTGGCCAACCGCCAGATCGTGCTGGCCGACCGCATGTCGCGTCGTGTGACGGAAATCCTCGCTGGTGGCGAGCGCGCCGTGTCCGCTGCCGACGCGCTCTCGCGCGACTCCGCCGTGTTCGGCCAGGTGCTGACCGGCCTGAAGGAAGGCAATCCCGACCTGAACGTCGCCCGCGTCACCAGCCCGGCGGCCCTGAGTTCGGTCGAGGCCACCGAGAAGCTCTACGCCGATTCACAGAAGGAAATGGACATCATCCTGCAGGCCTCGACCGACCTGTTCGAAGTGCAGGAAGCCGACACCTCGATCTCGCAGGACTCCACCGCGCTGCTGGAAGATGCCGAGAACCTCTACAAGGCCTACGGCAACATCAATTACCGCCGCGTCTTCCCGAACAACTATATCGCCATCATCTCTGGCGGTATCGCCGCGTTCGGCATCATGGGCCTGCTGTTCACCATCTACCGCGCCCAGACCCGCCAGCTCGGCGCCACTACCGAACTGAACCAGCGCAACCAGGAAGCCATTTTGCGGCTGCTGGACGAAATGGGCTCCTTGGCCGAAGGCGACTTGACGGTTAAGGCAACGGTCACCGAGGACATCACCGGCGCGATCGCCGACTCGATCAACTTCGCGGTCGAAGCGCTGCGATCCCTGGTGTCGACCATTAACGAAACCGCCGTGCAGGTGGCTGCCGCCGCCCAGGAAACGCAGGCCACCGCCATGCACCTCGCGGAAGCTGCCGAACATCAGGCCCAGCAGATCAACTCGGCCTCGGCCAAGATCAACGAAATGGCATCCAGTATTGACGAGGTGTCGAAGAACTCCGCCACTTCCGCCGATGTGGCCCAACGCTCCGTGCAGATCGCCGCCAAGGGTGCTGACGTGGTGCGCCAAACGATTCAAGGCATGGACAACATCCGTGACCAGATCCAGGAAACCTCGAAGCGAATCAAGCGACTGGGTGAAAGCTCGCAGGAAATCGGCTCGATCGTGGAACTGATCAACGACATCGCCGAGCAGACCAACATTCTTGCCCTCAACGCCGCCATCCAGGCCGCGTCCGCCGGTGAGGCGGGCCGAGGCTTCGCGGTGGTGGCCGACGAAGTGCAGCGACTGGCCGAGCGCGCGTCCAACGCCACGAAGCGAATCGAAACGCTGGTACAGACCATTCAGTCAGATACCAATGAAGCGGTGAGCTCGATGGAGCAGACCACCGCGGAAGTGGTGGCCGGTGCTCGACTGGCCGAGGACGCTGGTCTGGCGCTGGGCGAGATCGAAAAGGTGTCGAACGACTTGTCCGACCTCATTCAGAACATCTCCTCTGCATCGCGTCAGCAGTCCGCCGCGGCGACCAACATCACCGCGACCATGACCGTCATTCAGGAAATCACCACACAGACCTCGCAAGGCGCCAGCCAGACAGCCGAATCCATCGGCAACCTGGCCCAGCTCGCTGCGGATCTGCGCCGCTCAGTGGCCGACTTCAAACTGCCGGGTTGATCGGGAGTTTGGGCGTCAAGGCTTTATTGGCATTGGCTTGGCAGGGATGTCGCTTTCGGCATCCTTGCATTGACGGGACCTCGGCATGAGGCTGCACGAAAATACCGATTTCACCACGCTCACCTGGGTCAAGCCCGAGCTTGACGAAACGCTGCAGCAGGCGCGCAACGCCCTGCTGACGTTCGTCGAGGAAGGCGAGGATCCCGGCCAGCTGCGGACCTGCGCCAACTGCTTGCACCAAGTGCAGGGCACTCTGCGCATGGTCGAGCTGTACGGCGCCGCCATGGTGGCCGAAGAGATGGAGCAGCTGACACGCGCCCTCTCTGAAAACCGCATCAATGACCGTGACGCCGCCTACAGCGTGCTGATGCAGGGCATTGTCCAGTTGCCGGACTACCTGGAGCGCCTGCAGAGCGGTTACCGCGACATTCCCATCGTGCTGCTGCCACTGCTCAATGGTCTGCGCGCAGCGCGCGGTGAAAAAGACTTGTCCGAAGCTGTCCTGTTTTCCCCCGACCTGACCCTGCCCCTTCCCGCATCGGCGCAGGGTCCGGCCGAGCCGCTACCGCTGGAGGAATTGCGTGCCAAGGCCGAGGCGTTCAGTGGGCAGTTTCAGACTGCCTTGCTGCGCTGGCTCAAGGACGACCATAGCCCGGATGCGCTCGCTTCTTTGGCCCGCGTCTGCGACCAGTTGGTGTCCATCACCGAAGCTGAGTCGGCGCGACGCCTGTTTTGGGTGGCAGCCGGCACCCTCGATGCATTGTCGAGAGGCGCGTTTGAAGCGGCCAAGCCGCTCAAGCAGTCCTTGGCCAAGGTCGAGCGCGAGATCAAGCGACTCGCCGCCCAAGGGGATGCAGCATTTCGCAATGATCCGCCCATCGACCTGACCAAGCAGCTGCTGTACTTCGTGGCGCATGCGCCGGCCAGTGAAGGCCGTATCAACGAAATCCGACTGGTGTTCGGACTCGATTCTGTCAGTCCTGACGAGTCTGAGCTTGCGCATGCGCGCAGCAGCCTGACCGGGCACAACCGTGCCCTGCTTTCCACCGTCGCCGGCGCCATCAAGGAAGACCTGCTGCGTGTTAAGGATGCGCTCGACCTGTACATGCGAACGCCGGGCGCTGCCACTACCGAGCTTGGTGCCCAGGTCGAAGCTCTGGACCGCGTTGCTGATACTTTGGGCATGCTGGGCCTGAACGTGCCTCGCCGCGTGGTTGAAGAACAGCGTTCGTCGATCCAGGACGTCGTAAGCGGCAATCGCCAGGTCAATGAGTCCACCTTGCTCGATATCGCCGGTGCCCTTCTTTACGTCGAAGCCTCACTCGACGATCAGGTTGAGCGCCTTGGTCGTGGCGATGATGCCGGCCAGTCGCAGGCGGTCATGCCGGCCTCTGAAACCCGCAAGGTGCTTGAGGTGTTGATCAAGGAGGCTATCGGCAATTTCGCCCAGGCTCGTCAATGCTACGTCGCCTTCGTCGAAACCCACTGGGATCACTCCCAGTTGGCCGTTGTGCCGCGCTTGCTGGAGGAGGTTTCAGGCGCCCTGCGCATCCTCGACATCAATCGTCCGCCGCTATACCTAACGGCGATACGTCGCTTCACCGAAAACGAGCTGCTGCGCCGCCAACGTGTTCCCAACGGCCAACAGATGGATCGTCTGGCTGACTCGTTGGCGAGCCTCGAGTACTACCTTGAAGCGTTGCGCGACCGCCGTCCCAACCGCGAGCACATCCTCGACGTTGCCGAGGAAAGCCTGAAGGCCTTGGGCTATTGGCCGCTGCAGGACGAGGATCTGGTTGACGAGCGCGCAGAAACCGTCCCGGTCGCAGCACCTGTATCAGCACCTGCAGCGGTGGTGATTGCCGCCGCCGCGCCTGCTGCGGCTGTTGTCCAAGCCCCGCCGGCGCTGGACCTGTCCGTTGAAGAGGAGTTGGCCGCGCAGCCGGCGGCCGAACATCCTGTCGAGACTATTGTCGAATCAGTCGCGGTGGCTGAGTTGGCGCAGGAACCGGTGTTCGAACCCGAACTGACAGCAGTTGTGCCTATCCCCGAGGTCGTCAGTTCCGAGCTGCCAGTTGTGCCCGTCATGATAGTTGCACCTGCTCCCGTGGCGGCTGCGCCTGTCGCTATTGCTGCCGTCCCCATCTCCGGTTACGACAGCAGCAACGAGGAAATCGACGACGAGATCCGCGAAGTTTTTCTCGAGGAGTTCGAGGAGGAAATTGCCAATCTTGGGCAACTGCTGCCGTCCTGGCGGAATACGCCGGACAAGGCCGACCTGATGCGCCCGATCCGTCGCGTTTTCCATACCCTCAAGGGCAGCGGTCGTCTCGTCGGCGCCAAGGCTCTCGGCGAATTCAGCTGGAAGTTGGAGACCCTGCTTAATCGCGTGCTGGATGGATCGCGCACGGCGACGCCGGCGGTGATCGCTATTGTCGAGAAGGCTTTCGATACCTTGCCAGTACTGCGTGCCGCGCTGCAGGGCGAAACCGTCTATGCCGATCTTGCTGGCATCGAGGCCATTGCTGATCGCGTTGCCAGCGGCGAAGAAGTGCGTTATCAGGCAGGTCCGCTGGCCGCTGCGACAGCCGAGATTCCCTCAAGCGCTGCCATGGTCGAGCCCGCCCTGGAAGCAGAGCGTCTGCCGGAGGCCGAGCCTGAACCGGTCGAGATGCCGGTCGCCGCCGAGGAGCCGATGCCCGGGGGGCTCGAGTTCTACATCGATCCGGTGCTGTTCGAGATCCTCAAGCCGGAAGTCCATGGCCATCTCGAGATGGTCGACGCTTGGCTGGCGCAGTGTTCCATCCGCGGCCCGCAGCCGGTGAACGACCCGCTGCTACGCTCGATCCACACCATGAACGGTGCTTTTGCCATGACCGAGGTGACCACCATCACCGAGGTCACCGCGCCGCTCGAAACCTATATCAAGCGCTCTCTGGCGCATCAGGTCGTACCTAGCGGCCACGGCATCGAAGCCGTCGCCGATGCGGCGCGCGCGATCCGCCAGACCATCAGCGCGATGGACAAGCCCAAACCCGTGCTTCCCGCCTTCACGGCGCTGGCCGCACGGATCACCGCGCTGCGTGACTATCTGCCAGAGTCGCTGATGCCCTCAGTGCCCCTGCATATCGAGCACGAGGAGGCGCCGGTGGCGATCATGCCGCAGGTGGCCGTGATGGAAGCGGCGGATACTTCGGCCATTCCCGTGTTTTCCGCCGATGCCAATGTCGACGTCGAAACGGCCGATACCTTGGCGACAACCGAAGCTGCCGTGGAAGCGCAACCAGAAATCGGCTGGCTGATGGACGCTGAACTGCCGGATGCGGCGTTGCCGGAAGTGGCCGAAATGCCTGCTGTAGCCGAAGAGATGCCAGCTGATCTTGAAGCCGGGATGTCTGAGCCGGTTGATGAAGCGGTCAGCCTCGAAGCCGAACAGTTGGCCGAGGCCGTATTTGAATACGATGAGGCCCCGACTGCTGCTTTCCCGGCGCTTGAAGAACCCAGTATTGAGATGTTGGAAAGCTTTGAGCTGGAATCGAGCGAGCTTGCGCTCGAAGAGTCGGTGACTGAACAGCTCGTCTCAGAACAGCCCGTCTCAGAACAGCCTGTCTCGGAACAGCTCGTCTCAGAACAGCCCGTCTCAGAACAGCCCGTCTCAGAACAGCCAGTGTCCGAACAACCGCAGCAAGTTGACGAGGCCCCGGCGTCTATCGATGAGTCCTTGGAATGGGCGGCAGACGAAGTGCTATCTGTCGAGCCTCTGGCCGTTGAACCTGCGCATATTGAAGAGGAGGCCACGCTGGAAGCAGCGGTGGTTGCCGATGCTGCCGATGATGTGGCTGATGGCCTGACGGAAGATCTGCCGGAAGCAGAACTCCAGCCCGAGGCTGTGGACGAAGCACCTGCAGTCGTGGAATACGAAGTGCAAGCAAGCGCCTACGCCGGGATCTTGGCGTTGGCGCCTGCGGCCGAGTCGGCAGACGAGACTCTCGTTTCTGACGGCTTGCACGAACTGGTTGCAGAGCCGGCCTTCGAAGAACCGGCGGCACAGCTGGTCATCGAAGCTGGCGAGCTTGAATCGACACCGGTAGCCATCGACGAAACTGCCGCTGCCGAGGATTCGGATTCCGCACTGGCGGCCATGATCGCGGCTTACGCTACCGAAGCGCCGGTTTCCGTGGCGCAGGCTGCGGATATCGATACCAGGGATGGACTGACCGAGCCGGCAGGCGAATGGCCTGCTGTCGAGGCAGAGTCATGGTCCGAAGACGCCGCGGTCGAAACATCGGATGCCGATGAGTTGGCGATCGAGGAGGCGACTGCCGGAGAAGTTATCGAGGAGGCGACTGCCGGAGAAGTTATCGCCGAGGACACAACAGACGACGCACTGGCGCCGGCAGAAGCAGCATTGCCTGAAGATGCCGATGTCGAAGAAGTGATGGCTGAAGATCCGAGTGCAGACGAAGCCATCAGCGAGCAGTTGGCCTATGAAGAGGCCGTCGCCGAAGAAGCGACGGACGAGCACGTGGCCACTGGAGAGCTTGCTGACGCCGGCCTTTCCGATGATAGCCAGACCGTGGCTTTCCTGGTAATGCCCGCCGAGATACCCGTGCAGGCGTCGATTGAGGCCCTCGCCACTTCCGATGATTTCTACGGCATGTCCGAGGATGAGTTGGATAAGCTTACTTCGCCCGAATCGGTTGGACCTGAGAAGTATTCCGTACTCGAAGAAACCAGCGAGCCTGTCCCGGAAGTCGCCACAGCCGAGATCGTTGACGTCGAGCAGGCTGTGCTACCGGAGGAAACCGACGAAGCGGCTGCCGAAGTCGCCGGCGACGAGTTCGTTACCTTTGTCGCAGAAGACGCCGACGCTGCCGAAATGGCTGACGCGACGGCCGGCGAATTCGCTGCATACGATGCCGAAGCGGTCGAAGAGGCCCTGGCCGACGTATCCATCGATGACGAGATATTTGCCGATGATCCTGAGGAAGTAGCCGCATTTGCCGCCGGCACTGCCGTCGTCGCTGTTGTCGAGGAGGCCGAGCGGGCATCCCTCGAGAGCCTGGTGGTGCCGCAAGCGGTGGATCCGGCCGATCCGGACGCCGATCTGGACATGACCGATCTCGACTCCGAACTGTTGGACATCTTCATGGAAGAGTCCAGCGACCTGCTCGACCATTCCGATGGGCTGCTCGCCCGGTTGCGCAACGAGCCCAAAAACCAGGAGCTGGTTGTTGGCCTGCAGCGCGACCTGCACACACTCAAGGGCGGCGCGCGCATGTCCGGCATTTATGCCGTCGGCGAGCTGGGCCATGCCATGGAATCGCTGCTGGAATCGGCAGCCGAAGGTCGCCATCCGCTCACGGCAGCAGGCGTGACTGTTCTGGAACGTGCTTTCGACCGACTGCACGGCATGGTCGGGCGGGTTGGAGAACGCAAGGCCGTGGCCTTGCCGGCCAACCTGATTGCCCAGATCGACACGCTGTCACGTGGCGAACTGCTGGTAGCCGAGTCTGAACCGACGGAAGTGGCCGAGGCTGCCGAGCCGGCAGCGCTGTTGGTGGTGGAATCGGTTGAAGCCGCCGATATCGTTTCCGGGGCCACAGCCGTCGAAGTCGACTCTGCACCGGCACCGGCCGTGCCAGGCAAACCTGCACCTGCACCTGCCGCTGCACCTGCACCTGCCGCTGCATCAAGTTCGCTCAAGCCGCTCTCGGCCCCGGTCGATGGTCTCGGCGATGAGGACGAACTCAGCAGCGTCCGTGCCCCGCAGGAACAGGTGCGCATCCGCGCCGACCTGCTCGATCAGTTGGTCACCTACGCCGGCGAGGTGGCTATCTACCGCGCCCGCCTCGAACAGCAGTTGGGTGCCTTCCGAGCCAACCTTGGCGAACTCGACCAGACCACCACGCGTCTGCGCGAGCAGCTGCGTCGGCTCGACATCGAGACCGAAGCGCAGATCTCCGCCCGTTACCTGCGAGAGGGTGAAGACAAGGAAACCGGCTTTGATCCGCTCGAACTCGATCGCTTCACCAACCAGCAGCAGCTGTCGCGCGCGCTGGCCGAGTCGGCCAACGACTTGGTCAACCTGCAGACTTCCCTCGAAGATCTGACCCGTCAGTACGAAACCCTGCTGCTGCAGCAGTCGCGCGTCAGTTCCGACCTGCAGGAAGGCCTCATGCGCACGCGCATGGTGCCCTTCGATGCGTTGGTGCCACGCCTGCGCCGCGTGTTGCGTCAGGCCAGCATGGACAGCGGCAAGCAGGTGCAGCTCAAGGTCGATGGTGCCTCCGGTGAAATGGATCGCAACGTCCTCGACCGCATGACCGCGCCTCTGGAGCACATGCTTCGCAACTCGGTGGCCCACGGCCTCGAACTGCCGGTTGATCGCCGCAAGGTCAAGAAACCCGACGAAGGTACCGTTCGCATCGTGGTGTCGCGCGAAGGTTCGGAAGTCGTGCTCAAGGTCATCGACGACGGCCAGGGCCTGAACAAGGAAGCCATCCGTCGCAAGGCGATCGAACGCGGCCTGCGCAAGCCCGAAGACGTGATGTCGGATGAAGAGCTGTACGCACTGATCCTCGAAACCGGATTCTCGACCGCGGAGACGGTCAGCCGCCTGTCCGGTCGCGGCGTCGGCATGGACGTGGTCTACAGCGAAATCCGCCAGCTCGGTGGCTCGCTGCAGATACGCTCCACGGAAGGGCTGGGCAGCGAGTTCATCATCCGCCTGCCGTTCACGCTGGCGGTCACCAAGGCGGTGTTCGTCAAGATTGGCGATACCAACTTTGCCGTGCCCATCGCGTCCGTGCAGGGCGTGGGCCGCATCGCCCGCTCGGAGCTGGACAAACAGCTCGCCAGCGAATCGCCCAAGTTCACGTACGCCGGCGAGGACTACGCCATCCATGACCTCGGCCATCTGATTGGTCATGCGCCGGCCAAGGCCGCCGAGAGCCTGCAGATGCCGCTGCTGCTGGCCCGCTCGGGTGATTTGCGCGCAGCCATCAGCATCGATCAGGTGCTGGGTAGTCGCGAGATCGTGGTCAAGCCGGTGGGTCCACAGGTGAACTCGGTTCCCGGTATCTTTGGCGCCACCATCATGGGCGATGGCCGCGTGGTGGTGATCCTCGACGTCGCACCGCTGGTGCGTCGTCAGGCCGCGATCAGCCGCGACGCACAGCGGGCGGCGCCGGCACCGGTGCCAGTGGCACGTCGGGTGCCTGCAGTCATGGTGGTCGACGACTCGATCACCATGCGCAAGGTCACTGGCCGCGTGCTCGAGCGTCACAACTTCGAGGTGCTCACCGCGAAGGATGGTGTCGATGCGGTCGAGAAGATGGCCGAGCGCGTGCCCGACTTGGTCCTGCTCGATATCGAAATGCCGCGCATGGACGGTTACGAAGTGGCGCAGAACATGCGCAACGACCCGCGCCTGCGCGAGGTTCCGATCATAATGATCACCTCCCGCACCGGCGACAAACATCGCCAGCGCGCGATGGAAATCGGCGTCAACCGTTACCTCGGCAAGCCTTATCAGGAGCCGGAACTGATGCGAAACGTCTTCGAGATGCTCGGCATGGAGCCGGTCAATGGCTGAACAGGCCATGCGAATCGCTCTGCTGGCGCGTGCCGGCAACGCGCGCGATCAGCTGCATCGCGCGCTCACAGATCTTGGCGCTAATCTGGTGGCAGAAGGCGATCCGAGTGAACTGGATCCCGCACACGTCGCCAGTCTGCAGCCTGCCCTGGTCCTGATCAGCGTAGAACCGGCCATCGAGGCGGCGCTGGATCGTTTCGACGACCTGCTGGCCATGCCCGGCATCGACGTGATGTACGACGATGCAGAAGTCACCCGCCAGCTCGATGGCTGGGATCTCAATCGCTGGGCGCGCCATCTTGCCGCCAAGCTGCTGGGGTCCGATGTGCTGCCACCGGCACCGGAGGGCGCCGTGTCCGTGTCGGCGCAGGTTGCAGCGCCATTGCCCGAACCCATCGCCTTGGTCGTGCCTGCGCTGGAAATGGCACAAAGCCTCTCGCCCGCCAGTCTGGAAATGGCGGTGGAGGAGCCAATGATCGACCTGACGGTTTCCCTGCAGGAAGACTTTGCCGCGGACCTGCCCATGCCTTCGTTGGGGCTGGACCTTGATCCCGCCGATGTCGAGCACGCGATCGGACTCATGGATGCTGGCACCGAGGCACATGGTCAGGAAGCGCAGGCCGGGACGCTGGCATTTTCGGGGACGTTGCAGGAAGATTTCACGATCGATGCCGACCTCGGCAATTTCGACCAGATGATTGAGTTCGAATCCTCGGCACCGTCCCGCCCCAAAGCCGATACCGGCAGCGACGAGTTGCTCGCCGACATTGATTTTGATGCGCAGCCTACCGGCTTTTCCCATTTCAGCAGCGGCGACGACGCATCAGCCGTGGGTGTGGATGATGACGTCGCGGCCTTGGCGGCGCAGCTTGACGCTTTTTCCGCTGGCGACCAGCGGCAACAGCCACAGGAACCGGATTTCAGCCGCAGTTTGCCTGAGGCTTTGGCCGTGGATGAGCCAGCCGCGCAGGCCCGGAAACCCGAAAGTCGCCCAGAGGCCGTCACCACCAAGCAGAGCTTCGATTTCAGCTCGCTGTCACTCGCACCCATGGACGGCGAGTCCGTCGTTGTGCCAGTGGCGATCAAGCCGGCAGCGCCGTCGCCCACCGTTACGACGCGCATGAACCTGTCGCTGGAGCCTACGACCGATGAAATCGGTGCAGGCATACCCAAAGCCGCGCCAAGCTTCGCTGCGGCCATACCCGAAGCCGCGCCAAGCTTCAGTGCGGCCATTCCTGAAGCCGCGCCAAGCTTTGATACCAAAGGCGCCGTCCTGATCCTCGCTGGACTTGGCGGGCCTGATGCCGTCCGCCAGTTGCTCAAGGCACTGCCGCCACGCTTGCCGGTACCGGTCCTGCTTTGCCAGCATCTTGAAGTGGGCAACCACGACCGACTGGTCAGCCAATTGGCCAAGGTCAGCGCTTGGCCTGTCTATCTCGCCAGCGCCGGCATGCGTGCCCAACTCGGCCAGGTGGCGGTGTTGCCGCATGGGATCGGCGCGAGATTGGAGGGCACGGCCATGGTGTTTGCCCCGATGGCGAACCAGCAGGTCATGGTCGAAAACCTTCCGGCGGGCGAGAGCATGGTATTCGTGCTTAGTGGCGCCAATCCAGATGCGGTGCCGGCCGTCCTGGCCATGGCCGGCAAGGGCGGTGTCGCGATGGCGCAGGATCCGTCGACCTGCTTTGATCCATCCGCGGCACAGGCGCTTGCCTCCGGAGGGGCAACTGCCGGCGATGCCGGCGCGTTGGCACGGCGACTGAGTACGCGGTGGGCCTGATGATGCGCAATCGCGATGTGAAAATCACGGAACAGGGTGGGAGCAAGCCATGAGTGCAGTGCAGCGCGACATCCGCGGCGTCATGATCACGGTCACCGAAGGTCGCATCTTGCTGCCCAACGCCAATGTCGCTGAAATCATCACCTATTCGGATCCGGAGCCGGTCGAGAACGCGCCGGATTGGCTATTGGGCCGCATCCGCTGGCGCGGCTGGCGCCTGCCGCTGATGTCGTTCTCGCGCTTCGCCGGCTGGTCGAAGGAGGAAGGTCATTTTGGTGCCAAAGTCGCGGTGCTCAAGGCCTTGGGCGGCAATCCCAAGCTGCCGTTTTTCGCGGTGATGTCGCAGGGCTTCCCGCGTCTGGTGACGGTGAACACCGGCAACCTGGCCGATACTCACAACATCAAGGATCTGCCGCTGGGCATCTATTCCCGCGTCACCCTGAACGATGACGCCGCCGTGGTCCCCGACATGAACACCATTGAGTTGATGATCACCAAAGCGCTGACACAGCCCGCCGCTGCCTGAAGTCCCTGATGTGCGGCGGGTCTCGCCCCGCCATCGCCCCGCCTGGCCCCCACGCGTGTGGCTGCAATGCTCACCAATCCCCGAACATGGCCTGCAGCGCTGCAATCGCGGCCAGTCCAGCCGTTTCCGTGCGCAGGATGCGCGGGCCGATGCGCACGCCGCGAAAACCACCAGCGCGCAGTGCCGCGAGGTCGCGTTCCGACAGTCCACCTTCCGGGCCGATGACCAGTGCCACGTTCGGCTGCGGCGGTGTCGACGATATCTGCAGGTCGGAAAGCGACAGTTCGCCCTCAGGATCGAGCACCAGTTTGATATTGGCGGTTTCTGCTGCCGCATAGCGGGCCAGCGTAGTTGGTTCGTCCAGGCTCGGCAGCCGCGCACGGCCGCTCTGTTCGCAGGCGGCGGCAATGACGCCCTGCCAATGCTGCTTTTTCTTGTCCGAGCGTTCGCCCTCAAGCTTGACTTCGGTGCGCTCGGTAATGATCGGCACGATGCAAGCCACGCCCAGTTCAGTGGCTTTCTGAAGGATCAGGTCCATCTTTTCGCCACGGGCAATGCCTTGCGCCAACGTGATGGCCAGCGGCGACTCGTTGGCAACCGCGGTGCAGGCGAGGATTTCCACATCGCTGCTGCGCTTTTGCGCGGAGACAAGCCGTGCGGCGTAGTCATGGCCATCGCCGTTGAACAGCAGGCATTCATCACCCACGGCCAATCTGAGCACGCGGGAAAGATGGTTGCTGGCCGCTTCCGGCAAGGTCAGCCGCTGGCCAACAGCCAAAGGATGTTCGAGGTGGATCCTTATCGCTCGCATCAGCGGCAAGCCTCCTGCAATGCGTCCGTCGTGGTGCGCGCCAGATGCAACAACGCCGTCTCGTCGATGCAATAAGGCGGCATCCAGTACAGCACGTCACCCAGCGGGCGCAGCACGGTGCCATTGGCCAGCGCCGAGCGGTAAGCGCGCAGGCCGCGCCGCTCGGCGCTGGCAAAGGGCGTCCGCGTCGTTTTGTCGGCCACCAGTTCGATGGCCAGGATCATTCCGGTCTGCCTGACTTCCGCAACATGGCGATGCTCGTTCAACGGCGCGGCCAGTTCGGCCATGCGTCTGGCGGTATGGCGATTGCGTTCGAGCACTGGTTCGCTGGCGAAGATGGCCAGCGAAGCCAGCGCCGCCGCGCAGCCGAGGGGATTGCCGGTATAGCTGTGCGAATGCAGGAAGCCGCGTTCACGCGAGTCGGACAGGAACGCTGAGTAGACATCAGCCGTGGTCAGCACCGCCGACATCGGCAGAAAGCCGCCGGTCAGGCCTTTCGACAGACACAGGAAATCCGGGCTGATGCCGGCCTGCTCGCAGGCGAACATCGTGCCGGTGCGACCGAAGCCGACCGCGACCTCGTCGGCGATCAGGTGGGCCCCGTGGCGGTGGCAGATTTCACGGGCGCGCCTGACGTAGGCGGGATGGTGCATGCGCATGCCACCGGCGCACTGCACCAGTGGCTCGATGATCAGCGCGCAGATTTCGCCGTCGTGGCGTTCGAACAGTGCTTCCAGTTCGTCGGCTCGGCGCAGCGCGCAGCCCTCCGCGCTTTCGCCGGGTTCGGCTTCATAGGCGTCGGGCGAAGGGGCGAAGATCGTTTCCAGCAGTAGCGGCGCATAGACGCGGCGATACAGCGGGATATCGCCCATCGACAATGCGCCCAGGGTTTCGCCGTGGTAGCCGTTGCCCAGCGCGATGAAGCGGGTGCGCCGACTGTCGCCGCGATTGAAAAAGCTGTGGAAACTCATTTTGAGCGCGACTTCCACCGCCGCCGAACCGTTGTCGGCGTAGAACACCCGTGCGAGCCCCGGTGGCGCCAGCGCCAGCAGTTGTTCCGCCAGCAGCAGGCCGGGCTCGTGGCTGAAACCGGCGTAGATGACGTGTTCAAGTTCCAGCGCCTGCCGGGCGATGGCGCTGGCGATGCGTGGCTCGCCATGGCCGAACAGGTTGGTCCACCAACTGCTGACCGCATCGAGATAATGCACGCCGTCCACACCTTCGAGCCAGGCGCCGCGGCCGCGCCTGATAGGCAGCAAGGGCAGGGTGTCCGGATGTTCGGCCATCTGCGTACACGGATGCCAAAGCACGGCAAGGTCGCGCGCCCGCAGGGCGGCGGCCTCTGATAGCATCATGGTCATATCGTCGTTCTTCAGCATGCCTGTCATGATCCCGACCTGCCGCCGTCCTGTCCATGCTTCCGGCAGTCGCTTTCGTCGCCTGCCCGCATCATCCCTTCTGGCTGCGCACACTTTGGCCAGGTGCCGTTGATGCCGATCCTGCCCATCATCCACTCCCGCGAAGAGCATGAAGTCGGCGGCTTTCGCCGCGAGTCGCTTGACCTGGAGTTTTCCAACGGCGAACGCCGCCGCTACGAGCGACTCAAGAGTCGTGGCCACGGCGCTGTGATGATTGCCGCCATTGCCGATGCCAATACCCTGCTGCTGATCCGCGAATACGCCGCCGGCATGCATCGCTATGAACTCGGCCTGCCCAAGGGCCGCATGGATGCCGGCGAAACCGTGCTGGAAGCGGCCAATCGCGAACTCAAGGAAGAGGTCGGCTTTGGCGCGCGCAAGCTCACGATCCTGCGCACGATCACCTTGGCGCCCACCTACATGACCCACGAAATCCACCTGGTGCTTGCCGAAGACCTGTATCCCGAGCGCCTGCCCGGCGACGAGCCCGAGCAACTGGAAGTGGTGCCGTGGAAACTCGATGCCCTGCATGAGTTGGTATTGCGCGAGGATTGTTCGGAAGGCCGCTCGCTGGCCGGCATGTTCGTGGTCCGTGAATACCTCAGGAGCCGCGCATGAGCCAGCGTCAATGAGTACTTTCAACGAGCCGGTGATCGCCCTGGCGCGCGCTGCCGGTGCCGCGATCATGCACATCTATGTGCGCGACTTCGAAGTGGAAAAGAAATCCGACAACTCGCCGCTGACCGAGGCCGACATGGCCTCGCACCACATCATCGTCGATGGCCTCAGGGCGCTCACGCCTGATATCCCGGTGCTGTCGGAAGAATCGGCCGATGTACCCTGGGAAACCCGCCGGCGGTGGACGCGTTACTGGTTGGTCGACCCGCTCGACGGCACCCGCGAGTTCGTCAAGAAGAATGGCGAATTCACCGTCAACATCGCCCTGGTTGAGAATGGCGCGGCGGTATTCGGCGTGGTGTATGCGCCGGCGCTGGACATCCTGCTGCACGGCGAACAGGGCATTGGCGCCTTTGTCCGCGACAACCACGCCGATGTCCCGGTGCAGACGCGACGTCCGGCGCTGTCGCCGCTGCGCGTGGCGGCAAGCCGCTCGCACCTCGATGCCCGCACCGCTGCCGCGATGGAGCGCATGGGCGAAGTGGAAACGCAGGGCTTGGGCTCATCGCTGAAGTTCTGCCGCATCGCCGAAGGCCTGATCGACGTTTACCCGCGCTTTGGCCCGACCTCGGAGTGGGACACCGCCGCCGCGCAGGCGGTGCTGGAAGCCGCCGGCGGCGTGCTGCTGCGGCTGGATGGCTCGGCATTGACCTACAACACGAAAGAGTCGCTGCTCAATCCTGATTTCATTGCGCTGGGTGATCGGGATCTTCCGTGGGCCTCATGGCTGACCTGAGCGTGGAAGACTCGGGCATAGGCGACCTGCTCGCCATCATGGCCCGCCTGCGCGATCCCGAAAGTGGCTGCCCCTGGGATGTGAAGCAGGACTTCGCCAGCATCGCGCCGTACACCATCGAGGAAGCCTACGAGGTCGCCGACGCCATTGATCGTGGTGATTACGATGACCTCAAGGATGAGCTCGGCGACCTGCTGTTGCAGGTGGTGTTCCATGCGCGGATGGCCGAGGAGGCCGGGCACTTCCAGTTCCACGATGTAGTTGCGAGTATCTGCGACAAAATGCTGCGTCGACATCCGCATGTGTTTGCCGATGCAAGGGTCGAAGACGCCGAGCAGCAGACAGCGCTTTGGGATGCGCAGAAAAAACGCGAGCGCGAGGCCAAGACCGGCCACGATGACCGCAGCGCGCTGGCCGGCATTGCCCGCGGCCTGCCGGAATGGCAGCGTGCAGTGAAGCTGCAGAAACGTGCGGCCACGGTCGGGTTCGACTGGCCCGGCATCGAGCCGGTGCTGGACAAGCTGCACGAGGAAATCGGCGAAGTGCGCGCCGAGTTCGCCAAGGGCGTCGGCCACGAAGCATTGGAAGATGAGATCGGCGACGTATTGTTCGTTTGCGCCAACATCGCCCGCCACGGCAAGGTCGATTTTGGCGCCGCGATGCGTCGCGCCAACGCCAAGTTCGAGCGCCGTTTCCGGCGCATGGAGGCGATGGCGGGTGAGGAGGGCATCGCATTGTCTTCCCTTTCACTGGAAAGCCAGGACGGCTACTGGCGACGGGTCAAGGCAGAGGAAAAGTCAGGCATATCGGCGCTCTGAGGCACGATCATGCCAAAGAGAAGCCGCCCGGCATGCGCCCTCCAAGCCAATTGCCTTCCGGTCGAGAACACCTGCGGAATTTGCCGGCGCTACGTCCGTGCAGCGTCGAAAAACGACGTGCTCCTGCACGCATCCCCGGCGTGCAGCCGGGGTCTACCCTCCGGTGCTCGCCGCGTGGCAGGGGCAGAGCCCCGCAGGCGGCCATCATGGCCGCAGAAGCGAATTTTCTAGACTGGGCTGACAAGCCTCGCTTCTCTTGACCGGAAAACAAGGCTGGGCTTGCAGTCAAACCTACGATACTGACCAGCTGGCTCTCCAGCCCAACCGACGACGCATCAACGCCATCAAAGATTCTGATAATTCGGCCCCGCTCCGCCTTCCGGCGTCACCCAGTTGATGATCTGGTACGGGTCCTTGATATCGCAGGTCTTGCAGTGCACGCAGTTGGCGGCGTTGATCTGCAGGCGTTTTCCCGCATCGTCGCTCACCATCTCGTAGACGCCGACGGGGCAGAAGCGGGTGCACGGGTTGCCGTATTCCTCGGCGCATTTCGTGATGCAGATATTGGTGTCGGCCACGTGCAGGTGCACGGGCTGGTCTTCGTCGTGTTCGGTGGCGGCGAAATAGACGCCGGCGAGGCGGTCGCGCGGCGCCAGCGTCCGCTCAACGTAGTCCCGCTTGGGGAATTCGGCGTCGGAGAGTTTTTGCAGCGAGGAATAATCGGGCTTGCAGCGCCAGGTCCACGGCGAGAGGCCGGCGGTGGCGGTTTCCCATGCGGAATTGAGCAGGCCAAACCACAGCCCTTTCTTGAAGCTGGGCTTGAAGTTGCGAACTTTCTTCAGCTCGGCCATGGCTTCGGAGGCGCGCAGTTTTCCATCGAAGCCGGTGCTGCTCAGTGTTGCTGCATCGCCCTGCGCCGCAATGTGCTCGGCGGCCAACATGCCGCTGCGGATGGCCTGGTGCGTGCCCTTGATCTTGGGCACGTTGAGCAGGCCGGCACCGTCGCCGATCAACAGGGCGCCGGGCATTTCCGTTTTCGGCAGCGATTGCCAGCCGCCGGTGACGATGGCACGGGCACCGGCGGACAGGATGCTGCCGCCTTCGAGCAGCGATTTCACCTGTGGGTGGTTCTTCCACTGCTGGAAGGCTTCGTAGGGCTGATAGTTGGGGTCGCTGTAGTCGAGACCCGAGACATAGCCGAGTGCGATGCGATCGCCGTCAAGGTGGTAAAGAAAACTGCCGCCGTAGGTGCGGGTGTCGGCGGGCCAGCCCAGTGTGTGCACGATCTTGCCCGGCTTCGCACGGCCGGCCGGCACCTGCCACAGCTCCTTGATGCCGATCGAGTAGTTTTGCGGATCGGACTCGCTGTCGAGGTTGAATTTCTTCACCAGTTGCTTGGTGAGATGGCCGCGAGCGCCTTCTGCAAGCACCGTCACCTTGGCCTTGATGTCGATGCCTTGTGTATAAGCGGGCTTATGCGCGCCGTCCTTGGCCACGCCCATGTCGCCGATGCGCACGCCGCAGACGCCGCCGTGCTCGTCGAACAAAGGTTCGGCGGCAGCGAAGCCCGGATAGATTTCCACGCCCAGCGCTTCCGCCTGCGGCGCCAGCCAGGCGCACATCGCGCCCAGCGAAACGATGAAGTTGCCGTGGTTGCTCATTTGCGGCGGGACGAACGGGAATTTTATTCCACCGGTTTTGGTCAAGAACCAGAACTCATCTTCGGTCGCCGGCACGCAAATAGGCGGCGGATTTTGACGCCAACCGGGCAGCAGGGCATCAAGCGGGCCGGGTTCGATCACCGCGCCGGACAGGATATGCGCGCCGATGGTCGAGGATTTTTCGATGACGCACACCGACAGTTCCGGCTTGAGCTGCTTGAGCCGGATCGCGAACGACAGCCCGGCCGGGCCGGCGCCGATAGTGACCACGTCGTATTCCATGACGTCGCGTTCGGACATGGGGATTCCTGCACAGCTGTGGAGAGTGGGCTGATTTTCGCCGCATTGGCCGGTGCCGGCAATCAATTCCGGGCGTTCACATTGAGATGCGGTTAGGCCACAGCATACTTGGGTGCAAATACTCGGGAAAATGATGCTGCGCCCTGTCCGACTTCCTGATGCCGAGCTGGCGTTCGACGGCAATTTCTTGCCGCTGGATGAGGCTGACGCCGTGTTGGCGACGCTGCGTCATGAAATCGCCTGGGAGACGCACCGCATCCGGATGTTCGGGCGGATGGTGGACTCGCCGCGGCTGAGCTGCTGGATTGGCGACGCCGGGGCCGGCTACGTCTATTCGGGCACGCGCTTCGAGCCGCGGCCTTGGACGCCCATGCTGCTGGAGTTGCGCCAGCGCATCGAACAGGCCTGCGGCAAGGGATTCAACAGCGTGTTGGCCAATCTTTATCGCGACGGCCGCGACGGCATGGGCTGGCACAGCGATGACGAGCCCGAGCTCGGCGTGCAGCCGGTGATTGCGTCACTGAGCTTGGGCGCGACGCGGCGGTTTTCATTCAAGCATCGCCGCGAGGACGGGCAAGCGCTGGTGCTTCAGCTCAATGCCGGTAGCCTGCTGCTGATGCGCGGCGATACCCAGCGGAACTATCGGCATGCGTTGCCGAAGACGGTGAAGGCGGTGGGTGAGCGGATCAATCTGACCTTCCGCCGCATCCTGTAGGAGTGGCGCCCCGCCAAGGGGGCTTCCTTCGGGCACAAGTCGCGACTAGAGCGGGTTTGTTGGAAAAGCTGTCGCTGCTTGCGCCGCTCCTGCAGGGCAAGGTTTGGCTCAGCGTGTCGGGCCAACGCTTTGCGCATTGGCCTGGCCGGTGACCAGGGTCCAACCGACAATTTCCGACAGCGTTTGGGTCATGGCGCTTTCGAAGGCGGTTATCACGGCCGGCATCTTTTCATCGGAGGCGGGCACGGCGATGCGGAAGGTCTTCGAGGCCAGGACGCGACTGCTGGGATTGGCCAGCAGCTTGGCCTGGATCTCGATGGTGGCGGCGGGCGGTTGCGCCGGATCGGCGTAGACCGACTCGAACTGGCGGATGTCGAGCAGCAGGGCGAAATCACCGCGCACGCCGCTGGCCTGGCGGCCGATGGCGACGATCTTCCCGGAGTCCTCGAAAGCGCGCACCAACTGCGTCTGCAGCAGGTCAGGCACCGGGTCGGACCAGACCGCGCCCTTGTACACCTGAAGCGTGCCCGGCTGCGGGCGCACTGCGATGCGGGTGGAATCGAGGGCGTCGCTGGCCAGCGGCTTGATCACCACCAGTGGCCAGCTGACGCTCGGCCATTCCGGATTGGCGGCCACCGACAAACGCGGCGCGTGCACAGCAATGTTGGGCGAGTCGCCCAGCGAGAAGCAGCCGGCCAACAGCAGCAGGGTGGCGCTGGCGAACAGGAGTCGGGTGCGGCGCAGGATCATGTTCATGGAGTTTCCGCTGTGGGCGTGGGCTGGCGTGGAGGTGTTCACGGCTCGAATTCCTCCGGCTTGCCGCGGCCGAGGATGAAGGCGGCGGGGTTTTCCTCCAGCCGCGCCGAGACGCGGTTGAGCTGGCGCAGCAGGCCGCGCAGCTCGGTGATCGTGGGGCCGACCTGGGCCAACCCCTGGTTGCCGAAACTGCTGATGGCCTCGCGATTTTCCGCGACGACGCCGTTGACGTTGCGGCTGAGCGCTTCCAGCTGCACCAGGGTGCGGTCGATCTTGGTCACCAGCTGCGGAATCTGATTGACCAGGTTCTGGTCGAGCTTGTTGACCACGTTGTTGGTGCTGACGAGGGTTTTGTCGAGGCTGGCCGCAGCGTTCCGCGCTTCGGCGATGAGCTCAGCGATGTTTTTCTTTTCGCTGGCGATGGATCCGGTGACGGCTTCGATATTGGACAGCGTATTGCTGATGCGCTGCACGTTCTCCTCGCTGAGCATCTTGTTGATGCGCAGCAGGACGTCGGCGGCGGTGACGGTGATGTCGGTGGTGGAGTTGATGAGTTTGGCGAAGGCCGATTCCTCGGCATAGATCTTCGGGATCTCGGTGTCCTCGCCAGCATGCAGGCGGGGACTGTTGACCGTGCCGCCGCTGAACTGGATCTGGGCCACGCCGGTGAGGCCGACGAAGGCGAGCTTGGCCTTGGTGTCGACCTTGACCGGCGTTTCGGCGCCGACGCGGATGCGGGCGATGACCTTGTTCGGGTCCTTGACGTCCAGCGACAGCTTGCGTACGTCGCCAACCGCGATGCCGTTGTATTGCACCACGCTGCCGACGGTCAGGCCGGTGACGGCTTCGTTGAAGATGACGTCGTATTCATTCCAACTCTTGTCCGAGGAATACTTGGCGGCCCACAGGGCGAACAGGATGGCGGACAGCAGCACGGCTAGGGTGAACAGGCCGATCAGCACGTGGTTGGCGCGGGTTTCCATTACGGTTTCTCCTGTGCCGACTGCGCGGCGCGGCCACGCGGGCCGTGGAAATATTCCTGCACCCAGGGATGGTCGAATTTCTCGACCTCGCTGATCGGGGCATTGATCAGCACGCGCTTGTCGGCGAGCACGGCCACGCGGTTGCAGATGGTGTAAAGCGTATCGAGATCGTGGGTAATCAGGAACACGGTCAGGCCCAGCGCCCGCTGCAGCGACAGGATCAGCTGGTCGAAGGCGGCGGCGCCGATCGGGTCGAGGCCGGCGGTGGGTTCGTCGAGGAACAGCAGGGCCGGGTCCAGCGCCAGCGCACGGGCGATACCGGCGCGCTTGCGCATGCCGCCGGACAGCTGCGAGGGAAATTTAGCCGCCGCGGTGTCGGGCAGGCCGGACAAGCGGATTTTCAGCATCGCCAGCGCTGTCACCAGGTCGGCTGGCAGCGCCGAGTAATGCTCCTTCAGCGGCACCATGACGTTTTCGGCAACGGTGAGCGAGGAGAACAAGGCGCCGTTCTGGTAAAGCACGCCGGTGTTTTTTTCGACGGACAGCCGCTTTTGCCGGTCTTCCGACAGCGCATCCACGCCCAGCACCTCGATGCGCCCGGCCTGCGGGCGGCGCAGGTTGAGGATGGCGCGCATCAGCACCGACTTGCCGGTGCCTGAGCCGCCGACCACGCCGATGATTTCGCCCGGATGCACGTCGATGTCGAGATTGTCGTGCACGACTTGGTCGCCAAAGACGTTGCGCAGGCCGCGCACCTTGATTGCCAGCTCATTTTCACTAGCGGCGGCAGGCGCCGTCGCGATGGCTGCGGCGTCGGTGCCGGCGTCGACGCTTGCGCTCACCAGTCCATCTCCATGAAAAACATGGCAGCAAGTGCGTCGAGCAGGATCACCAGCGATATGCTCTGCACCACGCTGGAGGTGGTGCGCTCGCCGACCGACTCCGCCGTGCCCTGCACCTGGAAGCCTTCGAGGCAGCCGATCAGGGCAATGATCACCGCGAACACCGGGGCCTTGCTCATGCCGACCCAGAAGTGGGTGATCGAGATGGTTTCCTGGATGCGCGCGATGTACATGTCAGGGGAAATGCCGAGGCTGCCGGCACCCACGGCCATGCCGCCAGCGAGGCCGGCCATCATCGCCATGAAGGTCAGCAGCGGCAGCATGAGCACCAAGGCGAACAATCGCGGCAACACCAGCAGTTCGATCGGGTCGAGGCCGAGCGTGCGGATGGCATCGATCTCCTCGCCGCTCTGCATCGCGCCGATCTGCGCGGTGAAGGCGCTGGCGGTGCGGCCGGCAAGCAGGATGGCGGTGAGCAGGACGCCGAATTCGCGCAGGAAGGCGATATTGACCAGTTCAACCACGAACACTTCGGCGCCGAACTCACGCAGCACGGTGGCGCCGAGGAAGGCGACCACGCAGCCCACCATGAACGACAAGAGCAGCACCAGCGGCACCGCGTCGAGGCCGACCGATTCCATGTGGTAGATCGTCGAGGTGATGCGGATCCGCGACGGCTTCAGGATCGTCGCCGCGATGGTCTTCAGGCACAGGCCGCCAAAGCCGATCAGGGCGATGACTTCCTTGGCGTAGTCCTCGACGGTGATGCCGAGGCGCTCGGCCATGCGCCGGAAGCCGTAGTCCTTCTTCACCGGCAGCGTTGGCGTTTCGCAGATCTCGCGCACCGATTCCACCAGACTCTGGTGCTCGGCCTTCACCTCGACGGTGGCCAGGCCCAAGCCGACGCGGGTGGCATAGCGCGACAGCAGCATGGCGCCGGTGGAATCGAGCCGGCTGATGTCGCGACCGTCGATGTCCTTGGCGACATGCGGCGCGCTGTTGATCAGCGCCAGCAGGCGCTCGGCGTTCGGCAAAGTCCATTCGCCGGACGCGCGCAGGATCTCCGGGTCGCTGCGACTCGGCTCCATCGCGGGCAGGCGGGAGGCTGTGGCTGTAGTCATCTGGCCCACAGCATGCAGGAAACGCCGCTCAGGGTCAGCCCCACCCCGACCAGGGCGCGCCGGGTCAGCGGTTCCTTGAGCCAGAAAGCCGCCAGCAGCAGGATGAAGATGGACGCAGTCTCGTTGAGGATGGCAGCCACCGAAGCCTGGGTGTACTTGTAGCCCGCCAGCCATAGCACCATGGCCAGGAACTGGCCGATGAAGGCGGCGAGGATGAGTTTCGCCCACGGCATGTTCGACGTGGCCGGCGCCAGATGCGCTGTTTCGCCGCGCACGATCGCGATCACCACCATGCCGGCCAAGGCGCCGAGCATGCGCAGCAAGGTTACCCACAGCAGCGGCTGCGCCTCCAGCACACGCTTGACCATCACCACCGACACCGCCATCAGCACGATCGCCAGCAAGGCCAGAAAAAAGCCGCGCAGCGCGTGTGCCGGTCGTGGCGCTGCGCCATTGCGCGGCCAGGCGGCGATCCACACGCCGATGCTGACGAGCACAAAGCCCGCCATCTGCATTGGCAGCAGGTATTCGTCCAGGAACAGGAAGCTGAGCACGATCACGAACGGGCTGTAGAAATTGCCGAGCACGCCCATGCGACCGGCGCCGAGTTCGTTGAGCGCCCGGAAATACAGGGTATCGGCGATGCCGATGCCGAGCAGGCCGCTGATGATGGCCAGGGCCGCCTGCTCCAGCGGGAACTGCGGCAACGCCCAGCCGTGCAGCAGCGGGATCGCCGGCAGCAGCATCAGCAGCACGAGTGCGTTCTTGAGGAAGTTCAGCTGCAGCGGCGGCAGCGTGGTGCCAAGTTGGCGGTAGAAAATCACGCCGACTGCCCAGGCCATCGCACTCAGCAGTGAAAACAGCTCGCCGATGCCAGGGCTCAAGGAGGACTCTCGTGGATGCGTCGGCGCATTGTCCGTTGCCCGGCGGTTTCATGCCATGATTTTGCGATGACCACGACCGATGCCAACCTTGTCGACGCCGATAGCCAGTCGCCCATGTTGGTGCGCATCGATTTCGTGATCGAGCTGGCGCGCCGGCTGCATATCTACGGCACCTCGGCACAGCGGCTGGAGGCTGCCGTTGGCAAAGTTGCGCGGCACCTGCAGCTGGATGCTGAAGTCTGGTCCAACCCGACCGGCATGATCCTGAGTTTTCCCGATCCCGAGCGTGGCCCCGCCTACCCGATGACCCGCGTGGTGCGGCTGGAACCGGGCTCGGTCAATCTGGGCCGATTGGCTGCGGCCGATGCGATTGCCGAGGATGTGATTGCCGGGCGCCGGCAGATTGCCGATGGGCTGGTCGCCATGCGCGCACTGGATCGTCCGCCGCGCCGCTATGTATTGCCGCTGTCGATCTTCAGTTTTGGCCTGGCGTCGGCGTCGGTCACCGGCCTGCTGCCGCGCACTGGCTGGGCCGATCTGGTGACGGCAGCGGTGCTGGGTACTTTGATTGGTTTGATTGCCGTCTACAGCGAGAGCCGGCCGCGCTGGAACGATGCCCACGAGGCACTTGCGGCCTTCATCGCCACCTTCATCGCGTCGGCGGTGGCCAGCTTCATCGCGCCGTTGTCGCTGCAGGGCGTGATCATCGCCTCGCTGATCGTGCTGATGCCTGGCCTGACGTTGACGACGGCAGTGGCCGAACTCGCGGGCCAGCAACTGGTGTCAGGCACGGCACGTTTTGCCGGCGCGCTGACCATCCTGCTCAAGCTGACTTTCGGCGCGGTGGCGGCCAGCCATGTGGTCGGTTTGCTCGGCTGGCAGCAGTTGTCGAACGCCAACGCCGCAATGTTGCCTTCGTGGATGCCGTGGCTGGCGTTGTTGGCCGGCTCGTTCGCGTTCGCGGTGCTTTTCAAGGCCTCGCGCCGCGACACCCTGCTGGTGATGGCGGCGGTCTGGCTGGGTTATCTATCGACCGCGTTTGCGGCAACGCTGCCGGGTGCCAACAGCAACGCCGTGCCGACCGGGGTGTTCTTTGCCGGCATGGTGGTGACGGCGGTATCCAACGCTTACGGCCGCTGGTTCAACCGGCCCGGCGCGCTGATCCGGGTGCCGGGCATCATCCTGCTGGTGCCGGGCTCGCTGGGTTTCCGCAGCTTCAACTTCGTGTTCGAGCGCGACGTGATGCTGGGCCTGGACATGGCGTTCGCGGTGATCACCGCCCTGATTGCGCTGGTGGCCGGCATTTTGTTCGGAAATTTGCTGTTGCCGCCGAGGCGGAGCCTTTAACGACACGTTTTCCGAGTGAGGTCTGCTTGTACAGGAGCGGCACCAGCCGCGACCAACGCCTGCGGCAATGCCTTGGTATTGCAATCAAGTTTCGCTTGCCCGGGTAACGCTGTCTCGCAAAGCGGTCGCCGCTTGCGCCGCTCCTACAAAATCATGCCCAGCGGCGCAGTACCAGGGTGGCGTTGGTGCCGCCAAAACCAAAACTGTTGGACATGACCGTATTCAACACGGCATCCCGCGATTCGCGCACCAGCGGCAGGCCTTCGGCGGTCGCATCGGGGTTCTCGACATTGGCCGAGCCGGCGATGAAGCCGTGTTCGAGCATCAGCAGGCAGTAGATAGCCTCGTGCACACCAGCCGCGCCCAGCGAATGACCGGACAGCGATTTGGTCGATGAGAACGGCGGTACTGACTTGCCGAAAACTTCGCGGATCGCGCGGAGTTCGGCTACATCGCCGACCGGCGTCGAGGTGCCGTGGGTGTTCAGGTAGTCGATTGGCGTGTCTACGGTCGCCAGCGCCTGGCGCATGCAGCGCGCCGCGCCTTCGCCCGAGGGCGCGACCATGTCGGCGCCGTCCGAGGTGGCGCCGTAGCCGACTATTTCGGCGAGGATGCGGGCGCCGCGCGCTTGCGCATGCTCCAGCGATTCCACTACGACGATGCCGCCGCCGCCGGCGATGACGAAACCGTCGCGGTCGGCGTCATAGGCGCGCGAGGCGCGCTCCGGCGTGGCGTTGTATTTGGAAGACAGCGCGCCCATGGCGTCGAACATCGCCGTCTGCGACCAGTGCAACTCCTCGCCGCCACCGGCGAACACCAGGTCCTGCTTGCCGAGCTGGATCTGCTCCATGGCGGCGCCAATGCAGTGCGCGGACGTGGCGCAGGCTGAGGAAATGGAATAGTTCAGGCCACGGATGCTGAAAGCGGTGGCGAGGTTGGCTGACACTGTCGAGCACATCGTGCGCGGCACCATGTAAGGCCCGATCTTGCGCACGCCCCTGGCGCGCAGCAGGTCGGCAGTTTCCACCGTGTTGGCGCATGAGCCGCCGCCGGAACCGGCAATCACGCCGATGCGCGGATCGACGATCTGCCCGCGCGTGAGTCCGGCATCGGCGATCGCGTCTTCCATCGCCAAGTAGGTGTGCGCAGCCGTGTCGGCCATGAAGCGGCGCAATTTGCGGTCGATGCGCGCCTCGAAATCGACAGCGGGACGTCCGGCAACGTGGCTGCGAAATCCGTGCTCCACTTGTTCGGCATTGGTGGTGATGCCAGAGCGGCTTTCGCGCAACGAAGCGGTAACGCTGCTGCGGTCATTGCCGAGGCAGGAAGTCAGGCCGAAGCCGGTGATGACGACGCGCTTCATGGACTCACATGGCCTCGGTGGAAGTGAACAGGCCGACGCGCAGGTCGGTGGCGGAATAGATCTCTCGGCCATCGACGTACATTTTGGCGTCGGCGATGGCCATTACCAGCTTGCGCTCGACCACGCGCTTCATCTCGATGACATATTTCACCAGCGTGGCGCTGGGCAGCACCTGGCCGGTGAACTTCACCTCGCCCACGCCGAGCGCACGGCCGCGGCCGGGATTTCCCTTCCAGCACAGGAAGAAACCGACCAGTTGCCACATCGCGTCAAGGCCCAGGCAGCCGGGCATCACCGGGTCGCCCTCGAAATGGCAGCCGAAAAACCACAGGTCGGGCCTGATGTCGAGTTCGGCCTCGATGCGACCCTTGCCGTGTTCGCCGCCCTCGTCGGTGATGGCGGTGATGCGATCCATCATCAGCATGTTCGGCAGCGGCAGGCGGCCGTTGCCCGGGCCGAACATCTCGCCACGGCCACAGGCCAGCAGTTGTTCGCGGGTGAAGGTGGAATGCATGCGGGTTCCTGCGGTCGCGCGGAACGGCGACTAAACCCGCAATTATTCGCACAGGCCCTGCGCGGATGCGATTGCATACTCGGGCGTACTTTCCAAGGCATTGATTGGCTTGGAGACGGATGCTGCGATTTCCCGCATACGTCGGCGCACGGTCAGGCGCGATTGCGCAAGGCTGGCAGTGCCCTTTCGGCGTGGTTACTAAAAAATATGGACAAAACAGCGCTTTCAGGGCGGATGCGCGGAGGAAGCGCCGCGGAGTAAAACCGGATGCCAAACAAGCAAAGGGACAGGCCTTGTTGCTTCCCGTGCACTACTCCGCAGTCTGTGCGCGTCCGCGTTGAATCTTTCGCACTTGATCCCTGCCTCACGCGAACAGCGCAAACACCTCATCACGCGAAAGCTGCCGGCTCTCGCTGTCGCGTCGGCCGCGGTATTCGAAGCTGCCGGCGGCAAGGCCGCGTTCGGACACCACCACGCGGTGCGGGATGCCGATCAACTCCATGTCGGCGAACATGCCGCCTGCGCGCAGGCCGCGATCATCCAGGCAGGCTTCGATGCCGCGTGTGGTCAGTTCGTCGTACAGCGCGGCGGCGGCCTCGGCGACGCTGGCATCGTTGCGCGGGTTGATTACGCACACCACCACGCGCCAGGGCGCCATCGGCTCGGGCCAGGCGATGCCGTTGCCGTCGAAATTCTGTTCGATCGACGCGGCGACGATGCGCGAGACGCCGACGCCGTAGCAGCCCATGTACATCACCTGAGCCTTGCCTTCGCCATCAAGCACGGTGGCACCCATGGCCTCGGCGTATTTCTGGCCCAGTTGGAAAACATGACCGACCTCGATGCCGCGGGCGATGGCCAGCGTGCCTTGGCCATCGGGTGAGGGATCGCCTTCAACCACGTTGCGGATGTCGGCAACCACATCGGCTTCGGGCAGGTCGCGGCCCCAGTTGACGCCGGCCAGGTGGTAACCGCGCTGGTTGGCGCCGACCACGAAATCGCCCATCGCGGCGACGCTGCGGTCGGCGATGACATGGATCTTCTTCTTTGGTGACACGGGGCCGAGGAAGCCGGGTTCGCTGCCGAGGTGTTCGGAGATTTCCGCTTCCGTGGCCAGGCGGTAATCGGCCATGCCCGGCTGCTTGACCAGCTTGATCTCGTTGACCATGTGGTCGCCGCGCACCAGCGCCAGCACGAAGCCGTTCTCACCAATCATCGCTACTGACTTCACGGTGCGCGCCAAGGCGATGCCCATCAACGCGGCCACGTCGTCGCAGGTTTTCTGGACCGGCGTGTCGATCCTGCGCATCAGTTCCTGCGCTTCGCCGCGCGGGCCCGGCGAAACCGCCTCGGCCATCTCGACATTTGCCGCGTATTCCGAGCCGTTGGAGAAGGCGATGGCATCCTCGCCGGAATCGGCCAGTACGTGGAATTCATGCGAGGCGCTGCCGCCAATGGCACCGGTATCGGCGTTGACCGCGCGGAATTTCAATCCCAGGCGGCTGAAGATGCGCGCGTAGGCGTCGAACATCGATTGGTAGGTCTGCGCCATGCACTCGGGCGTGAGGTGAAAGGAATAGGCGTCCTTCATCAGGAATTCGCGTGCGCGCATCACGCCAAAGCGAGGCCGGATCTCGTCGCGGAACTTGGTCTGGATCTGGTAGAAATTCAGCGGTAGCTGCTTGTAGCTGCGCAGTTCGCTGCGGGCGAAGTCGGTGATTACTTCCTCGTGGGTTGGCCCGTAGCAGAACTCGCCGTCCTTGCGATCCTTGATCTTCAACAGCTGGCCGCCGAACTTCTGCCAGCGGCCGGTTTCGTCCCACAGTTCGCGCGGCTGGATCGAGGGCATCAGCATTTCGATGGCGCCGGCGGCGTCCATTTCCTCGCGGACGACGGCTTCTACCTTGCGCAGCACACGCAGGCCCAGCGGCGTCCAGCTGTACAGGCCAGCAGCGAGCTTGCGGATCATGCCGGCGCGCAGCATCAGCTGGTGGCTGACGACCTCGGCGTCGGCGGGAGTTTCCTTGGAAGTGGACAGGTGAAAGCGGGACAGGCGCATCGGGCGGGCTTCACAGGGCAAGGAGCGCCATTGTAGCGGGGCTGTGCTTACTGCGGCGGAGCGGACTCCGGTTCCGGGGGCGCCATGGGCACGATGTTGACGTCCTCACGCAACGTCACTTTCTCGAACTTGCGACCCTTGGGGGGCGTGTCGGTGAGCTGCAGCACGCCCCTGTCGTCGCGCCAGCGGTACAGCGCCGGCCCTGCCGCTTTTTGCGAGGCTTCCAGGCGCTGCAGCTGTTGTTCGGTGGTTTCGTAACCAGGGTGGCCGAGGGCCCACCAGCCGGCGAAACCGCCGACCACGACACCAGCGAGGATGGCGTGTATCAGCCTCATGGGCTGGCGCAGGCTCGACGGCTGATAACCAGAGCGCGATCAAGCTCGGCGGCGCGCTCGACATCGCTGAGCAACTCGGCCTCGCCGTCGTTGTTGCGGTCCATGCGCACACTGTCGTTGTTGGCGAAAACCGCGATGTTGGCGCGCGCACGGGTGCAGGCGGGGTTGCTGGAAGGCGCCCCCGTGGCCGTTTCCGCGGTCTCGGCGGCACGCTGCCCACGCTCGCGGATCTGGCGCGGCACGTAGTTTTCGTGCGCCGGCGGTGAGTCGGAGAAATGACGGACGCCGTCGGCATCGCGCCAGCTGTAGAACTGCTGGGCGTACGCCGGGGCAGCGGCAAGGCAGGTCAGGATCAGCAAGAAGATTCGCATGGTGGCTTGTCTCCAGGTTCGGGAGCCAATTGTTAGCACCCGCTCGGAAGGCTGGCAACAAGCCGGCTGCCAATGGACCCGCTGCCAAGGGACCGGTATGCCGTTAAACTCCTGCCATGGAACCCAACGACGACCCGCAACGCCCGCGCAGCCGGCACATCTACCTGCTGCCGAACATCCTTACCACCTGCGGCATGTTCGCCGGCTTCTACGCCATCCTGGCGGCGGCCAGCGGCCATTTCGAAAACGCCTGCATTGCGGTGTTCCTGGCCGCGGTGTTCGATGGACTCGATGGCCGGGTGGCGCGCATGACCGGTACCAGCAGCGAATTCGGCGTGCAGTACGACTCGCTGGCCGACCTGGTCAGCTTCGGCATGGCGCCCTCGCTGGTGATGTACCACTGGGCGCTGGTGAGCATGCGCGGCGACGGTGTGCTGGCCGGCAAGATCGGCTGGGCCGCTGCCTTTCTGTACGCGGCTTGTGCGGCTTTGCGGCTTGCGCGTTTCAACACCCAGGTCGGTTCGGTCGACAAACGTTGGTTCATTGGCCTGAACAGCCCGTCCTCGGCCGCCCTGATGATGTCCTTCGTCTGGGCCATGAGCGAGTTGGGCTACAGCGGCGACAGTCTGCGCTATGCCGCACTGGCGCTGAGCATCACCTGCGGCCTGCTGATGGTCAGCCGCTTCCGCTATACCAGCTTCAAGGGCGCGCCCAAGGGCGACCGGGTGCCGTTCTGGGTGATGCTGCTGATCCTCGGCGTGCTGGTGGCGTTGTTCGTATTCCAGGAAATGGCCCTTCTGGCCGTGGCGATCTGCTATGCCGTCTCAGGCCCCGGACTTTGGCTGTGGGGCAAGCTGCAGCGCAAGCCACTCGCATGAACTGGTACACATGAACTGGTCGGCCGCGCAGCAGCGGATGTTGTCGGCAATGGGCTATGCGCTGTATGTGCGGCCCGGCGCCACGCCTGCTTCGATGGCGACAACCTCGGCGGCTGTCGTTGCGGCGGGCTTCCCGGACGCCGGTTCAGCCATGTTGCCGACTATCGCCAGCGGTGAGCCGCGCCACGAGCGACTGCTGGCGGCGCTGCGGCGTGCAGCGGGCAATGCCGATGTGACCAATGTACTGCCGGACCTTGATGCGTTGCGTCGCGATCCACTGCTCAAGCGCGCGCTGTGGCCAAAATTGCGCGCGCTGCGAAAGGCAACAGGCGTGAGCCTTGCGCAAGGCGTGATGCCGGAAGCGCCGGCCGTCCTCGGAAACGGATAGCCGCATTGCGATGAACGCCCGGCTCGACAACGCCTCGCAAATGCGGCCCATGCGCCAGACCGACATCGAGGCCGTCGATGCGATCGAGCAGCGCGCCTATCCGTTTCCATGGACCGCCGGCATTTTCCGCGACTGCCTGCGCGCCGGGCACCAGTGCTGGGTGCTGGAGGCGCGGGTCGGCATCATCGGCTACGGCGTGTTGAGTTGTGCCGCCGGTGAGGCGCACGTGCTCAACGTCTGCGTGGCGCGCGAGCACCAGGGTCACGGCCACGGCCGGCACCTGCTGAAACGATTGATCGACCTGGCGCGCTGGCACATGGTCGACCGGGTATTCCTTGAAGTGCGGCCGTCCAACCCGAATGCCATCACGCTGTACGAAAGCGCCGGCTTCAACGAAATCGGCCGCCGTCCCAACTATTACCCGGCAGCGAAAGGCCGCGAAGACGCCATCGTGATGGCGATGGAAATCCTGCCGCCGGAAGCGTCCTGGCCGCCGCGATTGTAGGAGCGGCGCAAGCCGATATCGCCTTTCGCTGGATGGCTGCGGGTCGCGGCTTGCGCCGTTCCTGCAGGTGGTCTCAGAGTTTTGCGCGCTGTGCCGCCAGCGCCGCCAGCTGCTGGCTCCAGTCGGTCAGGCGCGTGCGCTCCTGCTCGACTACGGCCGCTGGTGTGTTCGGGCCGAATTTGTCGAGCTTGCCTTGGCACTTGCCGATCTCGGCTTCGATTCGCTTGATCTCCTTGTCGACGCGGATTTTCTCCGCATCCAAGTCGATCAGGCCGGCCAGCGGGATCAGCAGTGTGAGTTCGCCCAGTACCGCTGCCGCCGCGGCTGGAGCATCGCCGTCGATCCACGCCAGTGATTCGATACGGGCGAGGAAGCGCAATTGCGAATCGAAGCGCTGCATGCGTGCGCGATCCTCGGCATTGCCGCCCTGCAACAGCAGCGGCACAGTTTTGGAAGGTGCGATGTTCATTTCGCTGCGGATGCGGCGCAGCTGAGTGACAGCAGACTTGAGCCATTCGATATCGGCCTCGGCGCCGGCAAAATCGTGCGCGACGTCGCCGGCTTCCGGGTACGGGCGCAGGCTGATGCTGTCGCCCTCGATGGCCAACAGCGGCTTGACGTAGTGCCAGATTTCCTCGGTGACGAAGGGGATCAGCGGATGCAGCAGGCGCAGCAGCGATTCAAGCGTGTACAGCAGCGTGTGCCGGGTGCTGTCCGCCGCTTCGGCATCACGATGGCTCAACGCCGGCTTGGCCAGCTCCAGGAACCAGTCGCAGTAGTCGTTCCAGGCGAATTCGTACAGCGCCTGCGCGGCCAGGTCGAAGCGGTAGGCGGCGAATTGCGCGTGGACTTCGGTCGTGGTCCTGTCGAGGCGGGCAAGGATCCAGCGCTCGGCGTCGGTCTTGGGCTTGGGAGCAGCGTTTGCGGGAAGGGCTTCAGACTCGACGGTCGGGCCTGAAGGTCCTCCCACAAAATCACCCGCCACGAAGCCTTCGCAGTTCATCAGGGCAAACCGCGCCGCATTCCACAGCTTGTTGCAGAAATTCTTGTAGCCCTCGCAGCGCTGCAGGTCGAACTTGATGTCGCGGCCATGGGTCGCCAGCGAGGCGAAAGTGAAACGCAAAGCGTCGGCGCCAAACGCGGCGATGCCGTCCGGATATTCCTTGCGCGTGGCCTTCTCTATTTTCGGCGCGTCGGTCGGCTTCATCAGGCCGCTGGTGCGCTTGGCGATCAGTGCATCCAGCGTGATGCCGTCGATGATGTCGATGGGATCGAGCACGTTGCCCTTGGACTTGGACATCTTCTGGCCGTGCGAATCGCGCACAAGTCCGGTGATGTAGACGTCCTTGAACGGCACGGTGCCAGTGAAGTGGTCGGTCATCATGATCATCCGGGCCACCCAGAAGAAGATGATGTCGAAGCCGGTCACCAGCACCGAGGTCGGCAGGTAGCGGTCGAAACCGCGTTCAGCCATGGCCTGTTCGTTGGGCCAGCCGAGCGTGGAGTGCGACCACAGCGCCGAGGAGAACCAGGTTTCAAGGACATCATTGTCGCGCCGCAGGGTGGGTTTCAACCCGCCGCTTTTTATCGACGCCTGCGCAACCGCATCTTCCTCGTCACGCGCAACGTAGATATTCCCCGCCTCGTCAAACCACGCCGGAATCCGGTGTCCCCACCACAGCTGCCGCGAGATGCACCAGTCCTGGATATTGCCCATCCAGTGCCGGTAAGTGTTGATCCAGTTCTCGGGCACAAAGCGAAGCGAACCGTTTTCTGCCAGATCCAATCCGCGCGCGCCGAGTTGGTCCATGCGCATGAACCACTGGTCGGTGAGGTAGGGCTCGATCACTTGACCGGTGCGGTCGCCGCGCGGGACCTGCAACTTGTGTTTTTTCGTTTCGACCAGCAGGCCAATTGCTTCGAGGTCGGCCAGCACGGCCTTGCGGGCCACGTAACGGTCCAGTCCACGATATTTTTCCGGCGCATTGCCATTGATCGCCGCTTCCGGCGTCAGGATGCTGATCATCGGCAGCGCATGACGTTGGCCCACCGCATAGTCATTGAAATCATGCGCCGGCGTCACCTTCACCACGCCGGTGCCGAATTCGCGGTCCACGTAGTCGTCGGCGATTATCGGGATATCGCGCTCGCACAGCGGCAGGCGCACGGACTTGCCGATCAGGTGCGCGTAGCGTTCGTCTTCTGGATGCACCATCACCGCGGTGTCGCCCAGCATCGTCTCCGGGCGCGTTGTCGCCACCACCAGTTGGCCGCTGCCATCGCTGAGTGGGTAGGCGATCGACCACATGAAGCCGTCTTCCTCCTCGCTCACCACTTCAAGGTCGGAGATCGCCGTCTTCAGCACCGGATCCCAGTTCACCAGTCGCTGACCGCGGTAGATCAGGCCTTCCTCGTACAGCCGCACGAAGGTTTCGACCACCGCCTCCGAGGGCATCGGGTCCATGGTGAACACGGTGCGCGACCAGTCGCCGGACGAGCCCAGCCGGCGCATCTGCCGTTCGATGGTGTCGCCGGATTCCTGTTTCCATTCCCAGACTTTTTCGATGAAGGCCTCGCGGCCCAGCGAATCACGGGTCTCGCCCTTGCCTTCCAGCGCCAGGTTGCGCGAGACCACCATTTCGGTGGCGATGCCGGCGTGGTCGGTGCCCATCTGCCAGAGCGTGTCGTAGCCACGCATGCGGTGGTAGCGGATCAGCGCATCCTGCAGCGTGTGTTGGAAGGCGTGGCCCATGTGCAGGGTGCCGGTGACGTTCGGCGGCGGCAGCATGATGGTGTAGGTCGGGCGCGTGCCGTCCTGGTTCGGACCCGACGGCTTGAAGCAATTGTTCGCCTCCCAATATCGATACCACTTGGTTTCAAAGGTCGAAGGCTCGAAGCTTTTTTCCATGCTGCTCATAGTGATGCTCGGAAGACAAAGCGCCCGGCGAGTAGCCGGGCGAGGGGTCGAAAGGGATGGGCAAATCCTAGCAAATCAGGGGTTTGGACGCGACCTGCGCGGAGTCGATGCAGGAGCGGCGCAAACCGCGACCAAGGTCTGCGGCGTTGTCTGAGTATCGTGGCCGTTGTCTGGTTGCCCGAGCCCGGCCTGCCCGGAGCAGCGGTTCTGCGCGAGGTTGAGGGTGCGCAGCCGCCTTGAGACTTTGACGCGCCTCAGTTCAGTTCAACCCATGCATCGCGCGTCAAATTTTCCGCCGCACCGCCGGTGCAATGCACCTCGTCCTCGATGCGCACGCCGCCGAATTTCGCAAGATGTGCGACCTTTTTCCAATCCACCGAAGCCGATTGTTTGGTCTCGCGCAATTTCGCCAGCAGGGTCGGGATGAAGTAGATGCCCGGCTCGATGGTGACCACCATGCCGGCGGCCAGCGTGCGGGTCATGCGCAGGTAGGGATGGCCGGCGGGGCGCGGGATCAGGTTGCCGTCGACATCGCTGAAACCGGCGACGTCGTGCACCTGCAGGCCGATGGGATGGCCGAGGCCATGCGGGAAAAAGATCGAGGTGACGCCGGTTTCCAGCATCTGGCCCGGGTCCATGTCGACGATGCCGAGGTCACGCAGCACGCTGCCCAAACGCAGGTGGCATTCCAGGTGCAGGTCGCGGTAGTCGGTGCCGGCGCACACTTTGGCGCACAGGGCGAGTTGCTCGCGCTCGACCGCGTTCACCAGTCCGACGAAATCATCATCGCCATTGCCCCAGGTGCGGGTAATGTCGGAGGCGTAGCCGTCGACTTCGGCGCCGGCGTCGATCAGCAGCGAGCGATGCTGGTCGGGGGTTTCGAATTGCTTGTGCTGGTAGTGCAGCGTCGCGCCGTTTTCATTGAGCGCCACGATGTTGCTGTAGGGCAGGTCGCTGTCAGTGTGGCCGGCAGCGCGCAGGTAGGTGGCATGGATGCCGGCTTCGGATTCGCCGGACTGGAAAGCGCTTCGCGCCGCGAGATGGCCACGCACTGCTTTGCGCTGCGCGCGGCGCATGGCCGCCAGTTCGTAGGGCGTCTTGAACGCGCGGTGGTAATGCAGGTAGTCGAGCAGCACCTTAGGATTGTTGGGTTCGAAGCCGGGCAGGGCGGCATCGGCTTCGCCAATGACTGCGACCTTGCCGGTCGTCGGCAGGTGCTGCGCGGCCTCGGCGGGATCGGCGATCACGCGGATGTCGAAGCGCTCGACCCAGTCCCCTTCCGGCGCGCTCGGCGGCACATGCCAGTAGTCGTCTGGCTGGAAATAAGCCAGCACCGGTTTTTTGCCCGGCGTGTAGGCGATCCAGCTGTGAGGATGTTGGGTGAGCGGCAGCCAGGCCTTGAACTGCGGGCTGGGCCTGAACGGGTAGGGCATGTCGTCGAGGAAGCGGTATTTCTCGATGCCCGCCGCGATGACGAGGTGATCGAAACCGGCGAGGGCCAGCGCCTGATCGGCGCGGCCGGAGAGGATGGCAAGATGGTCGCGGTAGCCGGTCATGGGTTGATCCGTTCGGTGGCAGACGGGCATTTTGCCGGAATTTCGCACGGTCGCGACGTACGCGGTATTGGCGGAAGGCAAGGCCCGCGGCTCAAGCCTTCGCGGGGATCGGGATCATCATCGCGATCAGCGGGGATCGCAGTCCGGGCCCAAGTCCAGAGGCTCGCCCAGCGGCACCGGATTCCGGAGCACAGTGATGCGTGCCTGCATGCCGGTGGTGATCATTAGTTCGTTTTCTTCGGTCAACAGCAGCGCGCAGCCCAGCTTCATGCGGCTCACCAATGCGGCGAAGCTGGCCGGTCCGCCCGCCATGAGCGCGGTGGACGCGGCATCGGCGAGCACGGGATCGGAATGCAGCACCGCTACCGCCGCCGTGCCCAGTGCCGGCATGCCGGTGCGTGGATTGAGGACGTTGCCCCAGCGGCCGCCGTTCGGTGCACGCCGGAACTTGTTGTAGATGCCCGAGGTGAAGAAGCCCTCGCCATCGCGCAGCTCGACGTTGCCCAGCACGCCGCCGAAGGGGTCCATCAAATCCACCTGCCACGGCCGTCCATCGCCATCGCCCAATGCCACCACGTCGCCGCCCATGGTGATCAGGGCGTGGCGTACGCCCTTGCCACGCAGCAGGCGGCTCACCTGCTGGGCAGAAGCGCCTTCGGCAATGGCTGCGAAGTCCAGGGCAACGGCGGGGTTGCGGCTGGCGACCCGATCGCCCGTGATGCCGATGTCCATCACGCTGGCGCCAGATGCGCGCCAAGCGGCCACTTGCACGCTGCTCGGCGCCGGGGTTGTCACCGGGAAGGTGGAGGTGTGGAAGCCCCAGAGATCGACGAGGCCGCCGACGCCGGGGTCGTACAGCCCGGTGGTCAAACCATGGAGTTGCCTGGAGCGCTCGATGAGTTGGAGGACGGAGGCGGGTGCCCGGGCGGTTTCGCCCTTGGCGAACGCCGCGTTGAGCCGGGTCAGGTCGGAAGGCTCCCACGCGTGCCACTCGCGTTCCAACTGGTGGAGATGGCGCGATGAATCGGCAATGGCCGATTGCGCGGCTTCGGCCGGCATGCCGCGGATTTCAATGACGGTCTCGCCGCCGAGGACGTGCAGGGTTTCCACCACGGGCGGTTGTCGCCAGCAGCCGCCCAAGACGAGCAGGACGGCCAGCAGCAGGGCCTTGTGCGGCTTATACGTGTTGGCTGCCGGGGGCATCGACCCAGTCGCGGATATAGGCCAGGTCGGCGCGCGAGATGTCGATGAAGCGGAAGCCGGTCCAAGCCTGTCCGGGGGCCGCTGCATCGTCCGACCACAGCTCGTGCGCACCCACTTCGATGCTGCGGCTACCGTAGCCTTCGGTGGCCAAGTTGAGCCGGAACTGGAACAGGCCATCGTTGCATAGCGGTCGCCGCAGGATCATCAGCATGCCGCTCTCGGACAGATTGCTCAGGCGGCCGACGACTTCCTCGGTCATGGTATCGACCACATCGACGTTGAGTCCGACCTTGCGGCGTTTGGCGCGGCGATATTCGCTCATGCCGTACCGCCTCCCTGCCCGGCGAAGGTGCGCAGGGCGTTCAGCACGCCGTTCCAGGCACGGTCGATCAGCGAGCCTTTCTCTGTGACGATCAGCGTGACCTTGCCGCTGGCCAGATCGATCGCCAGACCTTCCAGCGTAGTCTCGCTGACCTTTTGGCCACGCTGGTTGACGAATAGTACATGCCCGGTGACGGTGCTGAACCACGACAGCCGGCGACGGACCCGCTTGCCAGGCTTGTCGCCGTCGAACTCGAACCAGGTGCCAAATGACAGTTGCTTGATCTGCTCCAGCTTGGTCAATTGCTCGGCGTCAAGCAAGCCTTGGCTGTTCTTGCCTGCGTCCATGTTTGCGCCGAGCCGGCTGCGCGATTTCAGCCGCATGGTCAATTCGGTACGACTGGCGGCATCGTCCTCGCTGCCAGACGTTGGATCGACCAGGCGGGATGCAATGGCCTTGGATTCCTCGACGTGATATCCGACCTGGGACAGGGAAGACTCGATTTCCTGGCGCAGTTCGTCGGCTTCTTCGCGGCTGATCAGCGCGCCGCCGGGCTTGGCGGCGGCAACCAACCTTTGCGCGACGTCCATCTGCTGCTGCCACGCAGTTGAATCCTCGCCGTGCCTGAGAGCAGCTAGCGCCATCACGTCGGTCCACGCCTGGCTGAGCAGGGTGTGGGTGAAGCGAGGCAGGTTCTGCGTCTTGAGCAGGGCCTCGACCGCCTGCGAGGCGTGCTCGCGGGCAACCGCCAGTTTCTCCCTGCCGCGTGCTGCTTCCACATGCCGGCGTTCGGCCACTTCTGCCTTGCGGGAAATGGTCTGCAGGTGGGTGCCGATGTCGTCGAGCAGGTCGCGGAACAGGTCGAGGTTGCCGTCAAAATCCTGAACGGTGCGATCCACGACAGCGTTCATCTTGTTGACCAGTGACTGGTCGGCATCGTCATCGTTGATCCAGAACACCCCGGTTTCAGCGACGGCATTGAGCATTTGCCGTGCCGGATGCATGTCCTGGGTGAAAAACTGCTTGTCCTGCAGTGCCACACGGATCAGCGGCACCTGCAGCTTGGACAGCAGGCCGGCAGCCGGCGTATTGGGTTTGACATCCTTGAGCAGTCCGTCGAACAGCATGCCGATCAGATCGACGGCGTCGCCATCCTCTTCCGACAGCTCGGGCGCAGTGTTGTCCAGCGCCACCATGCGCAGCAGCGCCAGCATGTCCTGCTTGATGTGGTTGACGCTGCGATGGGCAGGCTTGCCATTCACCATCATCGGCGTCGGTTTCCGGCGCTGCAGCTGGTCCAGCGCGCCTTGCAGCGCCGGCGTATCGACGATCTGCATGTTGTCGCCGACTTCGCTGGACCTCCCCGGATTGAGCCTCCCGATCAGCTCGCGGCGACCACTAAGCAAGCGCCGCAGCATCTGGAAGCCTTCCTCGGCGTAGGCGATGCTGCCGTCCGGCGGCGATGACGTCGGACCTGCGAAGGCGTGTTGGGCCGAACCATCGCTGTCGGCCGCAGTGTTGGCGTCGCCGGTATAGAAGAAGTTTCCCGGCAGGTTACCCAGGGAGAACGGCTGTGTGCGCGATGGCTGCAGCGGTGCCGCGGCCGGCTTGGTGTCGGCATCGGCGGTCGGGGGTTCCCGCGGCTTGTCCGATGGCTGCGGGCCAGGTGGAATGCGGCGCACGCGCAGCGGGATGTACTGCAGGTTGGGCAGGACGCCATTGCTGGACAGCGTGGCGTTGATCGATTCCACCACCTCGCCGAACATCGGCATGACCTGGCGGTCGAAATTGCGGAACAGCAGCAGGCGGTGCTCGTTGCTCAGTTCCAGGCACTGCGAGGCGCTGCGAACCATCCGGCACAGAGCTTGCGGACCAATCGGCAGCGTTTCCGCATCCATGGCCGGTTTGCCCGCCAGCACTCCGAACCGTTGCCCCAGCAGGTACAGCGACAGGCTGTTGCGCAACTCGGCGCGGCTGGAGATTTCGGTCATCACCGTGTTCTCGTCAAGCTCGATGTCCTCCATCAGGGACAGCTCGTCGCCAACTGCGCGCGAGCGGTTGGCGACGACCGGGTCGCGGATGACGGCGAGTTCGGCTTCCAGCGCGATCATGAACCTCGGGATCACGTCAGGACGGGTGCGCTTGACCAGCCTTTGCGCTTCCAGCCAGCGAGTCTGCACCTGGTGATTGCGCGCCTGTTCGGCAAACTTGAACAGCTGCGCCTCGTACTCGTTGAGCATGGCGTGCAGGCCGCGTTCCAGCTCGCCCGAGGCATGCTCCAAGATGCCTTCCAGCATCTGGCGCACGCGCTTGGGCAAAGGACGGGACGCCAAGGTTGGCGCTGCCGTCAGCTGGGCTATTGCGGACATGAACGCTCCCGGTGGAATCCCCCTGATTTTATGCACAGGTCAGGCCGGGCTGCCATAGCTGGTGACCGCGCCCGCAGGCGCGGCCAGCCAGACTCATGGAGCGCGGTAGCGCAGACTGAGCAATCCGCTGCGGCCGGGCGTGTTGTACCCCGAGACCAGTTCATAGTCGCGGTCGCCCAGATTCTCGATCCGTCCCTCCAGCGTCCACGCAGCAGTGAGTGGCAGCGAGGCGCGCAGGTCCAGCCGCGTATGGCCCGGCAGGCTGGCGCCAAAGTCCGGCCTTGAGCCGTAGTTGCTGATATCAAACCCCAGCAGCAGCGAGTTGTCGAACATGTAGTCCGCTGTCAGTGAAAATTTGTGCCGTGCCCGGCGCAGCAACTGCGCGCCGGTGCTGGCATTGCGCGGATCCTGCCAGGTGGCATTGCCGGACACTGAAAAGCCTTCGTGGCGATAGCTGTATTCGAGCTCGACGCCCTCGATGGCCACGCGGCTGATGTTTTCCAGGTTGTTTGGCGGACCGACATAGACGATCAGGTCGCTGATGCGGCTACGGAACGCCGACAGTGACAGGCGCTGGCGGGCGTCGGGCGTCCAGTCCAGTCCCATTTCGCTGCTGTGTGAATGTTCGGGCAGCAGGTTCGGATTGGAGAAGCCGGGGTAATGGAGATCGTTGAAGGTCGGCGCATGAAACCCTTGGCCCCAACTGGCGCGCAGCCGAATGGCCTCGCTGGCCTGCCAGCCCCAGGCGGCATTGCCGGTGCTGGCGCTGCCGAACCGGCTGTCATCGTCGTGGCGAGCCGACAGTTCGAAGGTGTGGGCGGCAAACTCGCCGCGCCAAGACGCGAACAGCGCTGTATTGCGCCGTTGAACGTCGTATTGGCCGCTGAAAATGCTGTCCAGTTCGCCGTTCTCCCGGCTCCAGTTGAACCCGAGGTCAAGGGTGTTGCTTGCGTTCGGCGCCAGCGTGTTCACCCAGTCCACCGACGTGCGCTGGCTGTCACTGGCGGAACCGAAGGCAGGCGTTTCCAGGACTTCTTGGCTGCGGCCCAGACTCAGGCTGTGTGTCCAGGTTTCGCCGAGGCGGCCGGCCAGCACCAGTCCAAGCTGGGAATTGCGCACGGCCGTTTCGCCCATGTCGAACTCGACGTCTGCGTCGGTCAGCAAGCCACTGAACGACAGCTGCTGGCTACCGATGACGGTGCGCGCGCGCAGGCTCAGGTTGCGGTTGCGGTAACCGTCCTTGTCAGGGTCGTAACTCCAGGGGCCGGCGGCGGGGTTGGTGGCGGAAAACCCGGTGGAGCGGTCGTACCCGGCGCTCAGGCCGATGCGGCTGTGGCCCGCGCCATGACCAAAGCCAGCGGTCACGGCCGAACGACCGTAGCTGCCGGCACGCGCCTCGACGAAAAGCTGGGCCGGATCGCGGGTGAAGATATGGATGATGCCGCCGATGGCGTCCGAGCCCCACAGCGCCGCACGCGGGCCGCGCACGATTTCGATGCGCTCGACCTGCGCCAGCGGCAGGTGGGCAAAGTCGTAGCCGCCTTGGGTGGCCGGATTCACCCGCTGGCCGTCGATGAGCACCAGGGTGTGGTTGGAATTGCTGCCGCGCATGAACACCGTGCTGGCCTGTCCGGGTCCACCGGTCCGCGAATAATCGATGCCGGCCTGGCGTCCAAGCAGGTCGATCAGGTCCGGCGCCTGGCTACGCTCGATATCCGCGCGCGTGAGTACGGTGACGGACGCCAGGGTTTCCGAGACCTTCTCGGCGCTGCGGTTGGCGGTGACCTGCACCGTGTCGAGCGTGGTGGCGTCCTGCGCCTGCACGCTGCTGGCAAGTGAAAGTGAAACAACCGTCGCGAGGACGGTCGGCTTGACTGCAAGTTTCATGTGTTCTCCTGAAACGCTCACCCGCGTAATGCGCGTGGCGGAGGAAAACGGACAGAATAGGCGCGCGCAGGCGACAGGGTCTGCCGCGTCGCCCTCCGCAACGTGCTGTTGGCCACGCGGTCGAATGACGGCGCGGCGTGATCCCAGGCCGGTCTCCGGACTCACCAGCGATGCGAAAGTCTCGCATCCCTCTTTCGCCTTCCCGGGCGGACCCAGTGGCGTAAATGAAAGATTTTCTGGCTTACCGTTGCGGGGGCAGTGCCGGATTCACACCGGCTTCCCGAGCACCTGAGGCGCTGCATTCTAAGTGCAAACCGCCTGGTCGTGTTGCAGTGGCGGTCATTCGTCCCGGTCGGTGTCGAGGCCTTCGACTTCGCCATCGGCGCCGGTGCGCAAATGCATCTCGATCGGCCGGCAGCAAACCGGGCAATCTTCGACATAGTCGGCTTCGCCGCTGGAGGCATCGACGAGGGCTTCGAAGCGTTCGCCGCAGAAAGGACAGGTGATACGCAGTGAGTCGAGCATGTCTGAGGTGGCCTTATGGGGGAGGGGCGTCAGCCCCGACGCTTCATATTTGTAGCAAGTCGGGGACAAAAGACTCTCCCACAAACCCTTGGCACGAAGCCATCCGTCAGTCGGGCAGGAACAGCGAAATCACGTCATTGGTGAATCGGCGGCCGAGTTCGGTCGGCTGAACGCGATCACCTTCCTGCACCAGCCATCCCATCAGCCGTGCGTGATCCAGCTGCGCCTCGATGCTGATGCGCTCCAGTCCAGTCCTCAACTCGAAATCAGCCAGCGAAAAGCCCTCGACCAGGCGCAGGGCATTGAGCATGTAGTCGAAGGCGCGGTTTTCCGGCGCGATCGGATCATCACCGCCGATGCGCTGTCCGCTTGTGGCTGTTGCCAAGTAGTCGCGCGGATTCTTCACCTTCCAGCGACGCAGGATATCGCCCGTTGCGCCGGACGAAATCTTGCCGTGGGCACCGGCGCCGATACCGAGATAGTCGCCGAAACGCCAGTAGTTGAGGTTGTGCGCGCACTGCTTGCCCGGTTGTGCATAAGCCGACACCTCGTACTGGGCGTAACCGGCGGCGGCCATCGCTTCTATGCAACGCTCCTGCATGTCCCAGGCATCGTCTTCCAGCGGAATGCCCTTGGGTGGACGCGCCGCGAATACCGTGTTTGGCTCCAGCGTCAGCTGGTAGTGCGACAGATGCGTCGGCTGCAGCGCGATGGCGCATTCGACATCATGCAGTGCCATGGCCAGCGTTTGTTCCGGCAGGGCATACATCAGGTCCAGGTTGATGTTGGTGTAGCCGGCGTCCTGCGCCAGCTTCACCGCGAACTCGGCTTCACTGGAATCGTGGATGCGGCCGAGCCGCTGCAGGCAGCCGTCATCGAAACTCTGCACGCCGAAAGACAGCCGATTAACGCCGGCGGCGAGGTAATGTTCGAAACGGCCGTGCTCGGCGGTGCCGGGATTGCACTCCATGGTGATTTCCGCGCCCGGCGCAAAGCGCAGTCGGGCCGAGCAGGCGTCGAGGATGGCGGCGATGGCGTCGGGGGCAAACAGGCTGGGCGTGCCACCGCCGAAAAACACGCTGTGCACGGTTCGGCCCCAGACCAGGGGCAGGTCCTGCTCAAGGTCGGCGACCAGCGCGGCGATGTATTCGGCCACCGGCAGCTGCGCGGGCTGGTGGTGCGAATTGAAATCGCAATACGGACATTTACGCACGCACCACGGGATGTGGATGTAGAGCGAAAGCGGCGGCGGGATCAGCATGGCGCTATTGTCCCACGCGAGTCACCGCTCCCGCGCAAGCGTGCGCAAACGCTTGCGGAGCAGCGCCAGCGCCTTGCCGCGATGGCTGACCCGGTTCTTGATGTCCGGCGGCAGTTCCGCCGCGCCCAGCCCCAGCGACGGGTCGAAAAAAACAGGGTCGTAGCCGAAGCCACCGTCGCCACGCGCTGCTTCGAGGATGCGGCCTTCCCAGAGGCCTTCGGCGATGATCGGCTGCGGATCATCGGCATGGCGCAGCAGCACGATCAACGAATAGAACCGCGCCGTGCGTTTTTGTTCTGGCACGCCGGCCATCTCGGCCAGCAGTTTGCGGATATTGCCGGCGGCATCGCCATGCACGCCGGCGTAATGGGCGCTGATCAGACCCGGTGCGCCGCCCAGTGCGTCCACGATCAGGCCGGAATCATCGGCGATGGCCGGCAGGCCGCTGCAGCGCGCCGCGTACCGGGCCTTGATCAGGGCGTTTTCGACGAAAGTGTGGCCGTCCTCGATGGCATCGCTGATGCCCAGTTCGCCCTGGATTAGCAGGACAAAGCCGGCATCGGCCAGCAGCGGCTGCATCTCGGCGAGCTTCCCGCGGTTGGAGGTGGCGAGGACGAGTTTTTTCATCTTCAGCTCATGCAGGAGCGGCGCGAGCCGCGGACCAGCTGCTTGGCGATGGCGCGAGTCGCGGCTTCCGCCGCTCGTGCATGTTCATGTTTTTGGTCGTCAGCGGGCCAGCGCCTCGCGCTGCATCGCCACCAGTTCGGTGATGCCTTTCTCGGCCAGGGCCAGCAGGGCGTTCATTTCATCGCGACGGAAAGCGTGGCCTTCGGCCGTGCCTTGCACCTCTATGAATCCGCCGCCGTCGTTCATCACCACGTTCATGTCGGTGTCGCAGTTGGAATCCTCGGCATAGTCGAGGTCGAGCACCGGCACGCCCTGGTAGATACCGACCGAGATCGCCGCGATAGCGCCGAAAACCGGGTCGCGGCTGAGGTCGCCGCGTTTGCGCAGCACCGCGATGGCGTCGCAGAGTGCGACGTAGGCGCCGGTGATGGCCGCCGTGCGGGTGCCGCCATCGGCCTGGAGTACATCGCAGTCGAGGGTGATGGTGCGTTCGCCGAGCGCCTTGCGGTCGACGCAGGCGCGCAGGGCGCGGCCGATCAGTCGCTGGATTTCCAATGTGCGGCCGCCCTGCTTGCCTTGGGCGGCTTCGCGGTTCATGCGGTCGTGGGTGGAGCGCGGCAGCATGCCGTATTCGGCGGTTACCCAGCCCTCGCCCTTGCCGCGCAGGAAGCCGGGCACGCGGTTTTCGACGCTGGCCGTGCACAGCACGCGGGTGTCGCCGAAGCTGATCAGTACCGAGCCTTCGGCGTGTTTGGTGAACTGGCGCTCGATGCGCACCGCCCGTAGTTGGTCGTGGGCGCGGCCGCTGGGGCGCTGTTGGCTGGTCATGGCAGGATCCGGTAATTTCTGGGCCGCTAGACTACCATTCACGCTCATCGCAGCCTTGGGAAAACCGCATGATCCGCAGCATGACCGCTTTCGCCTCCTGCGAGCGCGCCGCCACCGGTGGCCAGCTCAGCTGCGAACTGCGTGCGGTCAACCATCGTTATCTGGAGCTGGCGGTGCGCGCGCCGGAGGAACTGCGCGGCATCGAGGCGGCGTTCCGTGAGCGCGTGGCGCAGAAAATTTCCCGCGGCAAGGTTGACCTCGGCTTCCGCTATCGCCCGCAAGCGGGCACTGCAGCGGCGCTGCGCGTCAACGAGGCCCTGTTGGGTCAGCTTTCCGACCTGGCGGCCAAGGCGAATTCGCGCTTTCCGGGCCTGCACACCGAGTTCATCGAATTGCTGCGTTACCCCGGCGTGGTCGAAGAGGATGCCTTCGATCAGGCCGGCCTGCAGGCCGACGCGCTGTCGCTGCTGGATGAGACCCTCAAACAGTTCGTGCAGGCGCGCGAACGTGAAGGCAGCAATCTTGCCACGGTGATGCGCGAGCGCATCGACGGTATCGAGCGCATCGTCGCCCAGGTGCGCGAATGGCTGCCGGACATCCGCAGCGCGCTGCGCGCGCGCATGGAGTTGAAGCTGGCCGACCTCAAGCTGCCCCTCGATCCGGGGCGGCTGGAGCAGGAAGTCGTGCTCAACCTGCAGAAGATTGACGTCGACGAGGAACTGGATCGCCTCGGCAGCCATATCGCCGAAGCGCGACGGGTGTTCGCCCTGCCAGAAGCGGTGGGCCGACGCCTGGATTTCCTGATGCAGGAGTTCAACCGCGAGGCGAATACACTGGGCTCTAAATCGGTGGACAGCCGCACCACCAATGCGGCCGTGGAATTGAAAGTGCTGATCGAGCAATTGCGCGAACAGGTGCAGAACTTGGAGTAAACGATGCGCGGAACGCTCTACATCGTGGCCGCTCCTTCCGGGGCCGGGAAATCCAGCTTGGTCAACGCCGTGCTCGCGCGCGAGCCGGGCATCGCCCTGTCGATATCGTTCACCTCGCGGGCCGCGCGCCCGGGCGAGCGCCACGCCCAGCACTACCATTTCGTCAGCCGCGAGGAGTTCGAGCGGATGATCGCCGCCGGCGATTTCTTCGAACACGCGCTGGTGCATGGCGATTACAAGGGTACGGCGCGGCAGTCGGTGGAGCCGCAGTTGGCCGCCGGCAAGGACGTGCTGCTGGAGATCGACTGGCAGGGCGCGCGCCAGGTACGCGGCAAGATGCCGGACGCGGTCAGCGTATTCATCCTGCCGCCGTCTCGAGACGCGCTGGAAACCCGCATGCGCAACCGAGGTCAGGACAGCGAGGAGACTATCGCGCGGCGGCTGGCGGCGGCGCGCGATGAAATGTCGCATTACGGCGAGTTCGACTACGCGATCGTCAACGAGCACTTCGATGCGGCCGCGGCCGAGCTGCGGGCGATCTTCGTGGCCCAGCGCCTGCGCCTGCCGGCCCAGGGACAGCGCCACGCCGGGCTGATCCAAGCCCTGCTAGGGCCTGCCTGACCAACACGGGTTTGAACCGGGCCGCCCGGCTCGCGTATAATGCCCAGTTCCGCGTAACTCATTGATTTTGCGACTGGCTCCTTGCGGGCTCGGTCGCTCTGGAGACTGTATGGCCCGCATTACCGTTGAAGATTGCCTGTCCGTGGTCGATAACCGTTTCGAGTTGGTGCTGATGGCGTCCAAGCGCGCCCGGCAGCTGGCCAAGGGCGTCGAATCCACCCTGGCCAACGCCGACCAGTCGGACAAGCCGACTGTCCTGGCCCTGCGCGAGATCGCCAGCGGCAAGATCGACCTGGCCACCATCGACGCGGTTGAAAAGACCGAGCGCGAACGGCGCGAACGCGAGGCGCTGGAATGGGCTGCCGCCGAAGTGGTGGACGAGGATCTGTCCAAGGGTGATGACTGAACCCTGCTGCTGCGCCGGCGATGGCGCAGTCCGCAACAGGCAAAGCCGGCTTCGCGCCGGCTTTTTTGTTTTTCCGGAGGCCGCTGCCAGCTTGATTGCCCGCTCACGCATCGCCGCGTAGTCTCAGGCCATGAGCAGTTTGTCCCCACCTTTGGCCAGCAATGTCGAGACGGGCCCGGATCCGTGTCCGGAAGCGGTGCTGCAACTCGAGAAAAAACTGGCCGAGTACTTGCCGTCCGAGCAGGTGCAGCGGGTGCGCCGGGCCTATGAAATAGGGGCCATGGCCCACGACGGCCAGACCCGGAAGTCCGGCGAGGCCTATATCACCCATCCCATCGCGGTGGCCGGCATCCTGGCCGAGCTTCGCATGGACATCGAAACCCTGTGCGCCGCGATCTTGCATGACTCGCTGGAAGACACGCCGCTGCCGCGCAAGGTGATCGAGGAGGAATTTGGGTTGCCGGTCGCTGAACTGGTGGATGGCGTCACCAAGCTCGACAAGATCCAGTTCCGCGACCGCCAGGAGGCCGACGCCGAGAGCTTCCGCAAAATGATGCTTGCGATGTCGCGCGATCTTCGGGTGATTCTGATCAAGCTGGCCGATCGCCTGCACAACATGCGCACGCTCGACTCCATGAGCGACGCCTCGCGCCGGCGCATCGCCCGGGAGACGCTCGACATTTACGCGCCGATCGCCCAGCGCCTGGGCATGAACCGGATCAAGGCCGAACTGCAGGATCTGGGCTTCCGCGCCCTGTATCCACTGCGCCACCGGATCATCGCCAAGCATCTGGCCAGCCAGCCGGTGCTGCGCCGCGAGGCCATGGCGACGCTGGAGGCGCAGCTGGCGCAGCGTCAGGCGGTGGAGGGCTTTCCATTCCGGCTGGTCAGCCGCGTCAAGGCGCCCTGGAGCATCTACAGCAAGATGCGCGAGGAGCACAAAAGCTTCGACCAGGTGATGGATGTTTTCGGCTTCCGCCTGGTGGTGCAGAAAGTGATGCAGTGCTATCACGCGCTCGGGGCGGTACATTCCCTGCTCAAGCCTCTCGACGCCCGCTTTCGCGATTTCATCGCCATCCCCAAGGCCAACGGCTACCAGAGTCTGCATACGGTGCTGTTCAGCCCCTACGGCTCGCCGGTCGAGGTGCAGATCCGCACCGAGGAGATGGACCAGATCGCCGAGCGCGGCGTCGCCGCACACTGGCTGTACAAGCACGCCGGCAAGATCGGCAACAACGCCCAGGTGCGCGCCCAGGACTGGGTGCGCAGCTTGATGGACAGCCAGCAGGCGGCAGGCTCGTCGCTGGAGTTTCTGGAAAACGTCAAGGTCGATCTGTTCCCGGACGAGGTTTACCTGTTTACACCCAAGGGTGACATCCTGGCCCTTCCACGCAATTCAACCACGCTCGATTTCGCCTACGCCGTGCATACCGACGTCGGCAACCACGCGGTTGCCGCGCGCATCGACAAGAAACTGGTGCCGCTGCGCACCAAGCTGGCCAGCGGCCAGAGCGTCGAGATCATCACCGCACCCTCGGCCACGCCCAGCCCGCAGTGGCTGGAGTTCGTGGCCTCCAGCAAGGCGCGCACCGCTATCCGCCATTTCCTCAAGCGGCTTGAGCATGAAGATGCGGTCGACCTCGGTCACCGCATGCTCGATCGCGCGCTGGAAGCACTCGATAGCTCGCTCGACCTCGTGCCCACCGCCCGTCTTGATCATTACCTTGCCGAACATCGCTATCGCCGGCTGGAGGAGCTGCTGGCCGACATCGCCCTGGGCAATCGCATGCCGGCACAAGTAGCGCAGACGTTGATGCCGGAACAGCGCGAGTTGGCGAAGTCGGGCGCCTTCGGCCTGCCGATCAGCGGCGAGCAGATCATGATTACCGGCGCCGAGCGCGGCGTACTCAGTTTTGCCGCCTGCTGCCACCCGATTCCCGGCGACGACATCATGGGTTACCTCAGTGCCGGCAAGGGCGTGGTGGTGCATCGCGCCGAATGCCGCAACATCGGCGAATACCGCAAGCATCCAGAGCGCTGCGTGCCGATGGCATGGGACCGCTATGTCGAAGGTGACTACCGGGTCGCCCTGCGAATCGAAGTCGACAACAAGCCCGGCGTGCTGGCCCAAGTGGCAGCGGCGGTGGCCGAGAGCAATTCCAACATCGATTCGGTGGAATACCGCGAGCGCGACCTGCGCATGTCGGTGATGGAGTTCGGCATCGAGGTACAGAACCGCAAACACCTCGCCGATGTCATCCGGCGCGTACGCCGGCTCGGCGTGGTGCACGGCGTCGAGCGGGTGTAAGCAGGTTTTCGCCATGAAACGGCCGCAAATGCGCAGCGGTCACGCATGGTGGCTTCAAGCGCTGACTCCGGCTTGCAGATGGGCTTGTCAACGTGATGGCGTCTTGGACGTTTTTTGTCTGTACATGCAAGACAAATACCCAAGGAGCACACCATGCACCGTATCTGCCTGATCGCCGCCATCGGCCTTTTTTCATCGCTCGCGCTGGCCAAGGACGGCCAGTCCCTCGCCGGGCAGGACATTCGCGCTCGCGCCGACGCCCGTTTCAGCGAGGCCGACCGCAACCACGACGGCAAGCTCAGCCTTGCTGAAATGCAGGATGCACAGGACCAGCGCCTGGCGGAAAAATTCGCCCGACTCGATGCCAACAAGGATGGCGGCGTCAGTCAGGAGGAAATGCGCGAGGCGCATGAACAGCGTCGCGACCAGCGCCACGCCCGACGCGCCGGCATGCATGCGATGCGCGCCCAGGTCAAGGCTCTGGACAGCAACAACGACCAGGCCCTGACCCGCGTTGAAATTGGTGAGCGCATGCCGAAGCTGTCGGAGAATTTCGACCGCATCGATGGCAATCGCGACGGCAAGCTGACCCGTCAGGAAATGCGTACCGCACATCAGGCCCGCCGCGCCGCGGCCAAGCCGCGCTGAACCATCTGCGCCGGCGCATGCGCCGCCGCAGGAAGCAGACAGTCAATCGCTGCCGGCTGTCTTTATCGGAAAATCCCCAACCAGCGAATAGACCACCCGCTCCCGCTCCGGCCGGTGGTGGGCGTCCTGCAATTCGCCAAGCAGCACCGGCGTCTTGCCAGCGGCCAGGGTCTCGGCCAGGAAGCGCTGTTCGGCGCCCCGTTTCATCACGAAAACACGCCCGCGCGCCGACCCACGCAGTTCCACCATCACGGTCTCGTCATAGTTGGAATCTGAAATCATGTACGGCCGTGGTTCGAAAGACAGACGTTTGATCTCGGCGTCGAGATAGAGGTTGAGTCCGCTGCGGCTCATGTCATCGACAAACAGAAGGACGCCCGGTTTTTCCGGCAGCAAGCGCATCAGCTTGGCGGCGTAGGCGCGCGAATCCTTGTCGCTGGTGTAGCCCAGTGCCGCGTAGCCCTTGACGGCGATCAGCAGGCTGGCCCAGGCGAACAGCATGATGACGGCACGACGATCCAGGCGGAAATCGCCGAGGGCACGCGCCAGCAGCAGCGAAAGCGGCGCAAACAGCGGCAGCACATACAGCGGCAGTCGCGATCGCGACAGGCAGAAAATCAGCAGCGGCAGGACAAACCACAGCCACAGCAATCTGGCTTCCGTTGTCATCCTGGTCCAGTGCGGCATCCGCAGGGGATTTTTTTTCATCGCCAGCACCAGCCATGGCAGCGCGCCCAGTGTCAGCGTTGGCAAGTAGGTCAGCAGCGGGCCGTACCATTCAGGGAAGCGGTTGTGTGTTTCGGTGGCGATGCGGTTATAGACTTCGTGGCCAAGGAAGTAGTCGAGCAGGCCCGGATGTCGCCGGCAGACCTCGACATACCAGGCCAAGCCGACCAGTGCGAAAGCCAGCAGTCCGATCGGTCGCAGCAATCGATGCAGGCTTTTGCCGGTCATCCATTCATGAAGCACGATGACCAGTAGCGGCAGCAGCCCGGGTGGGCCCTTGGTCAGGAAGGCCAGGCCAAGGGCAGCCCACATCGCGTCCAGCCAACGCGGCGAGGCGGCGCCGAAGCTGGCCTGCACGTAGCACAGCATCGTCAGCGTGGTGGTCATGGCCAGCACGCTGTCGGTGTTCACGATGCCGGCCGCCAGCGCGGTGACCGGGCAGGTGGCATAAATCAGGGCCGGCAGCCACGGCCGTTCCGGCACGAAGCGCTTGCCCAACTGGAATACCAGCAGCACGGTCATCATGTAGGAGAGGGCAATGGGCAGGCGCACCGCCCATTCATTGCGCCCCAGTAGCTGGATGCTGGCGGCCATGGCCCAATAGGTGACCGGCGGCTTGGTGAAATGCAGGGCTTCACTGTTGCGATGCAGACTGATGTAGTCGCCACTCTTGATCATCTGCAGCGAGACATTGGTGTAGCGGCCTTCATCGGGTTCCCACAGGCCACGGCTGCCGAGAAAGGCGAGACCCAGGGTCATGGCCAGAACCAGCACCAGCAAGGATGGCCGGCGGGCCAGTGCGTCTATCCAGGACAAATTCACCTCCAGCACTTCTTGCCGTCCCGTCCCCGTCGGACGTCAAGGTACTTTACAAGAAAAGTAAAAATAGCCGCTTCACGATTATCGTCAGCGTTGACGTCCCTGCAGCACATGCGCAGCACGGTTGCGCCCCGCCCCCGACTGTCCCGGCCCCATGACCAATGCCTCCCTGCCGTCTGGCACAAGCGGTCAGCGCGCGGGATGTCGAGAATAGCTGCCACTGACGGCGGGAAAACACTACAGATGAACGGACGCTACGGGTTCGGCAAAATCGGGTTCGACAAAATCGGGCTCGGCAAAATCGCGTTCGCTGCCATATTGGCGCTGGGCAGCACTTTGGCCTACGCCCATGAGCGTGGCCATCCTCATCGCTGCAGCGTGGATTCGGGCTACCAGCTCGACCTGCACGGCAGCGCCTTCGTGTTCACTCGCGAGCAGGGATCCCCCGCGCGCATGTCTCTGGGTGGCGGCATGCTTTTTGTCGATGGCAGGGAAGTCGCGCTGACGCCGGCCGACCGTGAACGCATCGCCAGCTTCGAGGGCGAGTTGCGCCAGCTTTTGCCGGAAGTGCGCAAGGTAGTCGTGGAAGGCGTGGCCATTGCCTTCGCTGCGCTGGAAGAGGTGGCGCGCGGGCTGGCCAGCGATCCCGATGCCAGCATCGCATCTTTGCGCAGCTCGCATGCCCGGATCCGGCATGAACTCGACAGCCGGCCCATTGTTTTCAGCGATGCCACCATCGAGCGCATCGTCGAGCCGCTGGTGACCGAATACGTGCCGACCATCATCGGTGGCGTGGTGTCCATGGCGGTCAAGGCGGCTTTCGCCGGCGAGGAAAAGGCCAGGGAAATGGAAAACCGCATCAAGCGCATGGAGCGTGAGATCGATCTCCGGGTCGAGAAACGCGCCAAACAGCTGGAGCCCCTGATCGAGGGCATGTGCCAGCGCATGCGGCGCATGGACGCCATCGACAACGCGCTTGAATACCGGACGCCCGACGGCAAGCGTATCGAATTTCTTGATATGTCCCACCGCAACTGATGCTTCCAGCCTGCTCGTGACTGGCCCCGGCCGGTCGCTGCAAACGGGACGGAACACAGAAGTCCGGACCGCGTCTTGTTTCCCCACCTCCCGCTCCCCTCGGGAGGATTTTTTATTTTTTTGCCGCCAGTCATCTGCGCATTGCCGCCGCCATCGGGTCTCGCCCTGCTTGGCCGTGGCCGGCAACCGGGCCACAATGACCGCCTGCAAACGCCTCAGGTGGGGAAATGGCCGAACTCAAGGAAGCGCGCGTACCGGACCTTGGCAATGACGACGCCGTGCCGGTGATCGAACTGCTGGTCAAGCCTGGTGACGCGGTGAAGAAGGATCAGGGCCTGGTCACCTTGGAGTCCGACAAGGCGACGATGGAAGTGCCCTCGCCTTTTGACGGCATCGTCCGCGAGCTGAAGGTGAAGGTGGGCGACGAACTCGGCACTGGCGCGCTGGTGGCGATGATCGAAACGGGAGCTGCGGCATCGACGCCTGCGCCGTCGGCCCCGGCCGTGGAAGCGGCCAAGCCAGTCGTTGCCGAGGCGGTGAAAACGCAGCCTGCAGTAGCCGTCAAAGCGCCGCCCGCGGCCGTTGTTTCGGCAATATCTGCCACTACGCCAGCCCTGGCACGCAGCTTCGACGCCGAAGCGCTGCTGCCGGACAAGGTGCCCTATGCCAGTCCATCCGTGCGCGTATTTGCCCGCGAACTCGGCGTCGATCTGGCCCAGGTCGTTGGCAGCGAGCGCGGCGGCCGGATCAGCAAGGAGGACGTGCAGGCACACGTCAAGAAGGTCATGGCCGGTGGCGGCGTGGCCGCGTCTGCGCCGTCCGGCGGCGGCCTTAACCTCATTCCCTGGCCGCAGGTGGATTTCGCGAAGTTCGGCGCGGTCGAATCGCAGCCGCTGTCGCGCATCAAGAAGCTTTCCGGCGCCAATCTGGCGCGCAACTGGGCGATGATCCCGCACGTCACCCAGTTCGACGAGGCCGACATCACCGAGATGGAGGCCTTCCGGAAAAAGCTCGGCGAGGAAAACAAGGACGTCAAGGTGACGCCCCTGGTGTTCCTGATCAAGGCGGTGGTGGTGGCGCTGAAGAAATACCCGGCGTTCAACGCTTCGCTGGATGGCGACAATCTCGTGCTCAAGAAATATTTCCACGTCGGCATCGCCGTGGATACGCCCGATGGGCTGGTGGTGCCGGTGCTCCGCGATTGCGACGGCAAGGGCCTGCTGGAACTTTCCGCCGAACTGGCCGCGATCAGCGCCAAAGCGCGTGACAAGAAGCTTGGCCCCGCCGACATGCAGGGCGGCTGCTTCTCGATCTCCTCACTGGGCGGTATCGGCGGCACAGCCTTCACGCCGATCATCAATGCGCCGGAAGTGGCCATCCTCGGCGTGTCGAAGTCGCAGATGAAGCCGGTGTGGAACGGCAGCGAATTCGCGCCGCGCCTGATGCTGCCGCTGTCGTTGAGCTACGACCACCGCGTCATCGACGGTGCCGCGGCGGCGCGGTTCAGCGCCTACCTGGCGCAGGTCCTGGGCGATTTGCGCCGGCTGCTGCTCTGAGGAACGACCATGGCAACGATTGAAATCAAGGTCCCCGACATCGGTGGCGACAAGGGCGTGCCGGTCATCGAGCTGCTGGTCGCGGTTGGCGATATGGTGAGCAAGGATCAAGGCTTGGTCACGCTGGAGTCCGACAAGGCGACGATGGAAGTGCCGTCGACGCAGGCCGGTGTGCTGAAAGAGCTCCGGGTGAAGCTTGGCGACGAGGTGTCGGAAGGGCAGGTGATCGCACTGCTGGAAACAGTGGAAGCAGGAGTCGCCGTGGTCGTTGCCACACAGCCGGCAACGCCGCAACCTGTTGTGCCAGCTCCGCCTGTAGCGCAGCAGGCGTCGCCAGCGGCCGTGGCCGCATCGGGCCGCAAAGCCGATATCGAGTGCCGGATGCTGGTGCTTGGCGCCGGCCCCGGTGGTTATACCGCCGCTTTCCGCGCCGCTGATCTTGGCCTCGATACGGTGCTGGTCGAGCGCTATGCGCAGCTTGGCGGCGTCTGCCTCAACGTCGGCTGCATTCCGTCCAAGGCCCTGCTGCATGCCGCAAGCGTCATCGAAGAAGCCAAGCACGCCGCGAGTTATGGCGTGAGTTTTGGCGAGGCGAAGATCGACCTCGACAAGTTGAGGTCATACAAGGAAAAGGTGGTCGGCCAGCTCACCGGCGGCCTGGCCAGCATGGCCACGGCGCGCAAGGTGCGTACGGTCACCGGGACCGGCCGCTTTGTCTCGGCCAACGAAGTCGAGGTCGAGACGGCTGAAGGCAACAAACTGGTCCGTTTCGAGAACTGCATCATCGCCGCCGGCTCACAGCCGGTGAAGCTGCCCGGCTTTCCCTGGGACGATCCGCGTGTGATGGACTCTACCGATGCCCTGATGCTGCACGACATCCCCAAGCAGCTGCTGGTGGTCGGTGGCGGCATCATCGGCCTGGAAATGGCCTGCGTGTACTCGGCGCTGGGCAGCGTGGTCACCGTGGTCGAGTTCCTGGACCAGTTGATGCCGGGCGCCGACCCGGACCTGGTCAGGCCGCTGGCGCAAATGCTCAAGGCGCGCGGTGTGGCTGTTCATCTGTCGACCAAGGTGGCCAGCATCGAGGCGAAGGAGGATGCGCTGCAGGCGAGCTTCGAGGGCGACAAAGCGCCGTCGAACACGAAATATGACCGCGTGCTGGTGTCGGTGGGCCGCTCCCCGAACGGCGACAAGATCGCTGCCGACAAAGCCGGCGTGAACGTCAGCGAGCGCGGGTTCATCCATGTCGACCGGCAGATGCGCACCAACGTGCCGCATATCTTCGCGATCGGCGACCTGGTCGGCCAGCCGATGCTGGCGCACAAGGCCACGCACGAGGGCAAGTTGGCTGCGGAAGTGGCGGCCGGCGAGAAACGCGAGTGGGTGGCGCGGGTGATTCCGTCGGTGGCCTATACCGATCCCGAAATTGCCTGGGTTGGCGTCACTGAAACCGAGGCCAAGGCCAAGGGCCTGAAGGTGGGCGTGGCCAAGTTCCCGTGGGCAGCGTCAGGCCGCGCCATCGGCATCGGCCGCACCGAAGGCTTCACCAAGCTGGTCTTTGACGAGGCTACGCATCGGGTCATCGGCGGCGGTATTGTCGGCGTACACGCCGGCGACCTGATCGCCGAAGTGACGCTGGCCATCGAGATGGGCTGCGAGGCCGGTGACATCGGCCACACCATCCATCCGCATCCCACCCTGAGCGAATCGGTGGGCATGGCCGCCGAGGTGTTCGAGGGCAGCATCACCGACCTGTACATCCCAAAGAAAAAATAGACGGAGCTCAACATGGAAGTGCTGGGTTTGTTCGGAGTAGGCATCCTGCTGCTGCTGCTCGGCGGCGACTCTGTGGTCAAGGGCGCGTCGGGGCTGTCGCAGCGGCTGGGTCTGTCGCCGTTCGCCGCAGGCGCCCTGCTGCTGGCTTTTGCCACGTCTATTCCCGAACTTGCGGTCAATGGCTACGCCATGTTCATCGGCAATAGCGACCTGGCGTTGGGCAATGCCGTCGGCAGCAATGTGGTGAACCTGGGCTTGACGCTGGGGCTGGCCGCCATCGCCGCACCGCTGTTGGTGACCATGCGTCTGGTGGCGACCGAGATCGTGCTGGTGCTGGTGGCGTCAGCTGCCGTGATGGTGTTGGGTCTTGATGGTGTGATCGTGCGTTGGGAAGGTGGCCTGCTGATGGCAGGATTTGTCGCTTTCGTGGTGTTTGCGCTGGCGCGCAGTCGTCGCGAAGCCCCGCCCGTGCAGGAAGAGCTCAAGGACTTCGCCGAGACCCGGCTCGGCCTCGCACTCAATCTTTCCCGCTTCGTGATCGCCTCGGCCGTGCTTTTTTTCGGCGCAAAATTCGTGGTGCAGTCGGCACCCGCTATCGGCCAGTGGTTGGGTTTCGGATCGCTGCTCACCGGCCTGACCTTGGTAGCCATCGGCACCGCGTTGCCAGAAATCGCGGCGGCCGTGATGGCGGCGCGGCGCGGGCAGGGCAATATCGTCGCCGGTATGGCACTGGGCGCTTGCGTGTTCAACCTGCTGTTCATCGTCGGCGGCATGGCGATCTGGAGGCCGGTGCTGGTGCCGGCGTCGTTCATCGGCTTCGAGTTGCCGGCCGTGATGGCCTTTGCGCTGGCGCTGTATCCGATGCTGGCCGGCGACCTGAGGCTGGCCAAGCGTGAAGGCATTATTCTCGTCGCGTTGTTCGTGGCCTGGCTGCTGTGCGAGCTGGCCATGGCGTGGGCATAGGCCGGGCCTCGCCCGACCCCACCCGGATCACGGGATGACGGATACAACTTCCCGGATGAAGCGAGCGCTTGAACGGCTCGGTGAGTTCATCGGCATGGAAGCCATGGCGGGGCTGGGGCTGGTCCTTGCCACGGCACTCGCACTGGTTGTCGCCAATTCCGCCGCCAGCCATGGCTACGAGGCTTGGTTGGAAAGCCGATGGCAATTGGGCTTCGCGGGCCTGTACCTGACCAAGAGCGTCTTGCACTGGATAAATGATGGCCTGATGGCGATGTTTTTCCTCGTAATTGGCCTTGAACTCAAGCGCGAGATCGTTGAAGGCCAGTTCGCCGACGCCAGCAATATTGCCTTGCCATTGGCTTGTGCTGTCGGCGGCATGGTCTTGCCGATGGCGATTTACGCAGGTTTCAACGTTGGCGACGGTGCTGCCATGCGCGGTGTGGCGATACCTGCTGCCACCGACATCGCTTTTGCATTGGGCGTGATGGCCCTGCTCGGGCCGCGCGTGCCCTTGGCGCTGAAAATGCTGTTGATGGCCATTGCCGTGGCCGATGACTTGGGCGCTATCGTGCTGATTGCCCTGTTTTATACGTCCGACTTGTCATGGATTGCCCTGCTGCTGGCTCTGTTTGCAATAGCTGGCCTCGTGGCCTTGAACCGGTCGGGAGTCATCCGGGCATGGCCGTATTTGCTCGTCGGGTTGCTGCTTTGGCTTGCGGTGCTCAAATCCGGCGCCCACGCCACGCTGGCGGGTGTGGCGCTGGGTTTGGCCGTTCCGATGGGCAGGGACAAGGCAGACAGCGAGGGCCAGGCCGGATTGCTCGAACGCCTGCTGCATGCGCTGCATCCGTGGGTAGCCTTCGGCATCCTTCCGCTTTTTGCATTCGCGAATGCTGGCGTGCCCTTGTCCGGCCTGTCGTTTGCCAGCCTGCTGCAACCTGTGCCGCTGGGGATTGCCGCCGGCTTGCTGCTGGGCAAGTCGCTGGGTGTGTTCGGCGCAGCGTACCTGATGGTGAAGTCTGGTTTTGCGCGGTTGCCCGACGCGTTCTCCTGGCCCGCCTTGGCGGGTGTCGCTCTGCTTTGCGGCATCGGCTTCACCATGAGCCTGTTCATTGGCTCGATGTCTTTCGACGCCTCGCAGGTCGAGCTGATGTCCAGTCATCGCCTCGGCATCCTCGGCGGTTCGTTGTTGTCCGCCTTGCTGGGGCTGTTCGTGCTGTGGAAGGTCCTGCCGCGTCCGGGACCGCCATGAAACACTTTTTGGTGTTTGGCCTGAGCGGGCAAGTGGGCCGCGCCCTGCTGGCGAGAGGTTTGTGCGATGTCCAGTACACGGCCGTGTCCCGGCAAGAGCGCGCTGCCAATCACGCCGTGACATGGCTGCACGGCAGTCTGGAGCAGCCGCCTGCTATCGCCGGGACATTCGAGGCCATCGTCAGCCTGGGGCCGTTGGATGCCTTCGCCGGCTGGTTCGAAACCAGCCAGACCTACTGCGCCCGTGTCATCGCTCTGGGTTCGACCAGCGTGCATAGCCGCAGCGATTCATCCGATGCTGGCGAGCGTGGGCAGGCTGTGCGCCTGCAGCAGGCCGAGTCCAGGCTTGCGCACACTTGCATCGGGCGCGGCAGTGTCCTGCAGCTGCTGCGGCCAACGCTGATGTATGGGGGAGGGCAGGATCGCAGTCTGTCGCAGTTGGTGGCCCTGGCGCAGCGCCATGGCTTCGCGCTGCTCCCGCGCAATGCCTCCGGCCTCCGGCAACCGGTGCACGTGGATGATGTGGCAGCGGCAGTCGCGGGCTTGCTTGATGACCGCGAACATGAAGCGCTGGCCCTGGACCTGCCCGGCGGCGAGACGCTGGCTTTCGAAGACATGCTCGCGCGCGTTCTGGCGGTCGCGGCGCCTGGCGCGAGGGTCTTCCGCCTGCCGCATGCATTGCTGAAGTTTGCGCTGGAGTGTGCGGCATGGAGTGGTGTGATCGCCCACGGCGGTGCGGCTTTCCTTGCGCGTGTTGCGCGGGATCAGGTCTACGACGCCATGCCCGCGGCCAACCGGATTGGCTGGAATCCGCATGGATTCATGCCTTCACCCGCTGATTTCATGGGCGAACGAAAATATTGTGCGGCGCAGCAATCCTGAATGCAGGGCGCCCGTACGCCAGAGCATTGCGCTTTTCTAACGAACTCTTAATATGGGGGCAGACTGGATAACCGAGTTCCCGGGGGAGCATCCGACAACAAACCTGATATCCGTGATGGTGCAATTCCGGAGTAAGGCTTGTTTCGGCGCTCGATCGTTCACCACTAGAAGAGCAGATCAGGAATCGCTGATGAAAACCAAAAATCGCTACAACGGGCTGCTGGCCCGCGCTCCCTTGGCCACGGCGGTTGCAATCGCCCTGCTCGCGGCACCTGCCGTACAAGCTTTCGAGTTCGAGAATGGTGAGCTGGTCGGCAGTTGGGATACCACGGTGTCCTACGGCATTTCCATACGCATGGACGAAATTGATCCCAACCTGCTGGGCAAGGCAACGATTAATCCGTTGATCTTTGCCCAGAACCAGTCCATCCCGGGCGTCCCCACGCTGGGTACTTTCTCTGGTTCAGCGGCGCAGATTGCGGCTCCAGGGCGATTTTCAACCAATCGTGACGACGGCAATCGCAAGTACGACGAAGGCGACGCTTTCTCGAACGCATTCAAGGCTACTTCAGAGCTGAGCCTGAAATATCGCGAGTGGGGCTTTTTCACCCGTGCCACCTATTTTTACGATATCGACAACAGCGATCGCGATGACCTGACCCAGGTTGCCCAGGAAAAGGTGGCCAACGACTTCGACCTGCTGGATGCCTTCATCTACAAGAACTACTCGCTGGGCGCCAATGACGAAGTGTCAGGCACCCTGCGTTTCGGTCGCCAGGTGGTGAGCTGGGGCGAAAGCACCTTCATCCAAAACGGCATCAATGTCATCAACCCCATCGATGTGTCCAAGCTGCGCGTGGCGGGTGCCGAGCTCAAGGAAGCATTCCTGCCCGTGCACATGCTCTGGGGTTCGATCAAGTTCAGCGAGACGATCTCGCTCGAGGGTTTTTACCAGTTTGACTGGCAGGAAACCGAGATCGATCCATCCGGCACCTATTTCAGTTCCAATGACTTTGCCTCGCCGGGAGGCAACTTCGTGATGCTTGGCTTTGGCACGGTTCCGCAGCCGGTGGCTAATCCGGAGGTTTTCAACAGCGTCTGCCTCGGCACCACGCCCAGTGATATACCGGCCTTGAATGCCACCGGTCCTTTTGGTCCGGGTGGAGCCACGATTCCGCTGTACCGCGTCGGTTGCGGAGGGGCTGTGCGCCGCATCACGGCTGATCTTCTTGCTTTGCCCAGCAGTTCGCCGTTCTTCGTCTCGCTGACACCAGCAACGAGGGCTGCTATCGAGGATGGACTTGAGGCGCGTGATTCCGGGCAGTTCGGTTTTGCCCTGCGCTGGTACGCCGAGCAGCTCAATGAAACCGAATTCGGCTTTTACGCAGTCAACTACCATAGCCGCTTGCCGATTATTTCCGGCGTAGCCGCCACCACCACGCCCACCAGCGCCTACATCTTTGTCGAGTATCCTGAAGACTTGAAGGTGTTTGGCATGAGCTGGAACAACACGCTGCCTGGCGGTATTGCCTGGCAGGGCGAGATCAGCTACCGACCCAATGCGCCGCTGCAGATTGACGATGTGGAGCTGCTGTTCTTCGGCTTGAGCTCGCTCACCGTCAATCCGACGATCCCCGCTTCCGCGCGTTTTATCAGCCAGATGGGCGTGGCGTCTCCTGGTCAATACATCAAGGGCTACAACTCGCACAAGGTCACGCAGCTGCAGATGACCTTCACCAAGGCCTTTAGCCAGGCGCTGGGTGCCGACCAAATTGCCACTGTGTTGGAAGTGGGTGCCACCGAGGTCTGGGATTTGCCCGACCAGTTGGTGCTGCGCTACGAGGGCGAAGGCACCGATACTGGCGGTGGTTGTGATATTGGCGACGCCTTGGCACAGCCATTTCCGGCTTTTTTGGGCACTCCGGGCTGCTTCCGCAATCCGTTCACCCAGTCCAACGGTTTCCCCACCCAGTTCTCCTGGGGGTATCGTCTGGCTGCCCGCGCCGATTACAACAGCGTGTTCGGTACCTCGATCACCTTGTCGCCGCGCATTGCGTTCAACCATGACGTAAAAGGCATAACCCCGGGTCCGGGCGGCAATTTCCTTGAAGGCCGCAAGTCCTTGACGCTCGGTGTCGAGGCGAACTACCTCAATAGCTGGGTTTTCGACCTGAGCTACACACAGTTTTCTGGTGCTGAAGACCTGAACCAGATCCACGACCGCGATTTCGCATCTTTCTCCGTGAAGTATTCGTTCTAAGGCCATAGGGAGGGCAGAGAATGAGAATGTTCAAGAAAACAGCGCTGGCGCTGGTGGTGGGTTCCGCCGTGTTCGCGGTCGGTACCTTGCATGCGGCAGTGAGCGCCGACAAGGCCGCCCAGTTGGGCAACACACTGACGCCTCTGGGTGGCGAAAAGGCCGGCAATGCTGCCGGCACCATTCCGGATTGGGAGGGCGGTATCACCCGCGCACCGGCAGGGTATCGGGCCGGCATGTTCCATCCCGATCCATATGCGGCCGACAAGCCACTGTTCCAGATCACGCCCGCCAACGCCGGCCAGTACGGTGAAAAGCTGTCGCCTGGGCAACAGGCGATGTTCAAGAAATACGGCACGTTCCGCATGAATGTCTACCCGACGCGGCGCAGCGCATCAGTGCCGCAGCGCGCCTATGACTACACAACGCGCAACGCCACCAAATGCCAGCTTGTGGCTAATGGCGATGGCATCAAGGGCTGCGCCGAGGGTATTCCGTTCCCGATTCCGCAGAACGGTTACGAAGTGATCTGGAACCACAAGCTCAAGTACAAAGGCGTGTCGTTCTCGCGTTTCTCCAACCAAGCTGCTCCCACCACGAGCGGTGCCTTCACGCTGGTACGCCTGCGTGAAGACGGCCTCGGCCTGTATTACAAGCCGGGCAACACCACCGAGAACATCAACAACATCCTGCTGTACTTCAAGCAGGAAGTTCTCGGTCCGGCGCGTCTGGCCGGCCAGGTGCTGCTGGTTCATGAAACGTTGAACTCGGCTGCACAGCCGCGCCAAGCCTGGGTCTACAACCCTGGGCAACGCCGCGTCCGTCGTGCCCCGAACGTCGCTTATGACAACCCCGGCACCGCCACTGACGGCCTGCGCACCAACGACATGACCGACATGTTCAATGGCGCCATGGATCGTTTCAACTGGAAGCTGGTCGGCAAGAAGGAAATGTACGTACCCTACAATTCCTACAAGGCGCACAGCGGCAGCGCCAAGATCAAGGATCTTGTCCGTCCGAACCATCTCAATCCCGAGTACCTGCGCTACGAGTTGCATCGCGTCTGGGTGGTGGAAGCCACGCTCAAGCAGGGACAGCGCCACATCAACAGCAAGCGCGTGTTTTTCGTGGACGAGGACAGCTGGCAGATCCTGGTGGTCGACCACTACGATGGTCAGGGCAACTTGTGGCGGTATTCGGAAGCGCCCTCGATCAACTACTACGAGGTGCCGGTTTTCTGGGCCACGATCGAGACGCACCACGACCTGAAGTCTGGCCGTTACATCTCTGGCCTTCTTGACAACGAGGACAAGCCCTTCAACTTCAGTTTCCAGAGTTCTCCGGCCGACTATTCGCCGCAAAACCTGCGCAACCAGGGCGTTCGCTGAGCCAACCGCACCAACCGCCGCGCCCGCAAGGGCGCGGCGTCTTTCTGGGGCTTGCACAGTGTGCAGCCCTGCTACAGTCTTGAAGCGGCCGGCCGGCGAACTGCGGCCAGATGACGACCGCAATGCCGTTCGCCCCGCGTTGGCGGCCGGTTTGGAATTCAGGGGCTCGGCGATGCCGGGTCCGAGACCCGGAAGGCGCGCCGGCGGTGCGACTCCCAACCCACTGCCAAGGAGATATCCATGCCCCGTGCGTTCATCCCCAGCAGACGTCTGATCTGTGCCTTGCTCGTGATCTTGGCCCTGCCGTTGCTGGCGCAGTCCGGCGCTGGCGAACCGGCCAAGGATGATCCCTCGATCAGCAATGCCGAGAAGCTGGGTCACGCGGCCAACAGCTTGCTGCTCGATGCCGTGCAGACCAACGCCGGTTATTTCGTGGTCGGCGAGCGTGGTCACATCCTCAGTTCCACCGATGGCAAGACTTGGACCCAGGTTGAGGTGCCGACGCGCTCGGCCCTGACCAGCATCGCCACGGCCGATGGCCAGCTATGGGCCGCCGGTCACGATGGCGTGATCCTGCATTCGGCCGACAACGGCCAGTCTTGGTCCCGTCGCCGGGTGTCGGTCTGGCAGCCAGGCAGCGATGACATCACCCTCGGCGTGCCGGTGCTCGACCTGATGTTCACCGATGCCAGCAACGGCATCGCCATCGGTGCCTACAGCCTGATGCTGGTCACCAGTGATGGAGGCGCTACGTGGACGCAAAAAAGGATCGGCAGCGCCCCGGTATCGACAGCCAAGCCAGCGGCTACCGACCGCGAGGGTGAGTGGACGTTCAGCGCAGATCAGCTGCAACTGGAGGAAGAGTCCGATCCGCATTTCAACGCGATCGCTCGCACCGGTTCCGGCGCCATGGTGATTGTTGGGGAACGCGGTACGGTTTACCGCTCGCGCGACAACGGCGGCACTTGGCAGAAGGTGCGGCTGCCCTATCAGGGCTCGATGTTTGGGGTGCTGGCCTGGGAGGGCGAGCACATCCTCGCTTATGGCCTGCGTGGCAATGCCTACGAATCCATGGATCTGGGCGACAGCTGGACCAAGGTCGACACCGGTTCGGCCAGCAGCTTGATGGGCGGCACCGCGCTGCCCAACGGCGGCGCCGTGCTGGTCGGCGGCAATGGCAGGTTCCTGATGCGCAACGGCAGCAACGATACCCTGATCGCAAGCACCTACCTGAACGCCGCCGGCGAATCGCCCCTGTTGTCCGGCGTCCTGCCCGACGGCAGCGGCGGCTTCGTGGTGATCAGCGACAAGGGTGTTGGCCAATATTCACCGAAGTGACGGAGACACCATGAGCGCATTCCAACGCTTCGCGGAACGTGTGGTATTCGGCAGCCGCCCCACCGTTCTTTTCCTGTTTGCCGTCATCACCGTGGTGATGGTCTGGTACGCCAGCCAACTGCGCGTCGACGCCGGCTTCAAGAAACAGATTCCACTGCAGCATGAATACATGCAGACCTTCCAGGACTACGAACTGGAATTCGGTGGTGCCAACCGTGTGCTGATCGCGGTGATGGCCAAAGACGGCGACATGTTCGACCAGCAGTTCATGTCCACGCTGGAAAACGTCACCAACGAGGTGATCAACCTCGACGCTACCGATGATTCGCGCGCTCGCTCGCTGTTCACGCCCAATGTCCGCTACATCGAAGTAGTCGAGGACGGCATTTCCGGCGGCAACGTCATCCCGCAGACCTTCACGCCCAACGTGCCGGGCTTCACGGCCAAGACCGAGGATTTCGAGATCATCCGCGGCAACATCGTCAAGGCCAACATCGTAGGCCGGCTGGTGGCCAAGGATTATTCCGGCGCCATGATCTGGGCCGATCTGATCCCGGAAAGCAACGTCAACAAGCTCGACTACCAGCAGGTCGCCCGACAGCTGGAAGCCATCCGGGGCAAGTACGAGAACGAGCACACGACGGTCCACATCATCGGTTTCGCCAAGATGGTCGGTGACATAAGCGAAGGCGCGATGTCAGTGATCAAGTTCTTCCTGATCACCATCCTGTTCACGTGGGTGCTGCTGTTCCTCTACTCCACCTCGGCCAAGCTCGCCAGCCTGACCGTACTGGCCGGCATGGTGTCGGTGATCTGGATGCTCGGCGCGCTGAAGCTGATGGGCTTCGGCATCGACCCGATGAACATGCTCACGCCGTTCCTGATTTTCGCCATCGCTGTCAGCCATGGCGAGCAGATGATCAACCGCTTCCGAGGTGAAATTTTCTTCGGCGGACTCGAGGAAGGTACCGTTGAGGAATTGCGTGAACGCGAAAAATTCGCGGCGCCCGCGCTCGAAGCCGCCAAGCGCAGTTTCCGAGCATTGCTCGCACCTGGTACCGTCGCCTTGCTTGCCGGCTGCATCGGCTTCGCCGCGATCCTGGTGATTCCGATCCGGATGATCTTCGAGTTGGCGATCACCGCCACCGTCGGCGTTGGCGTCACCATCCTGACCGACCTGGTGCTGCTGCCGGTCCTCCTCAGCTACACCACGTTGCGCAACCTCGAGCGCAAGCGCGAGTTCCGCCTGCGCCAGCTCACCCAGTTCGACAAGGTATGGACCGCACTGTCGCGCCTGAGCCGGCCATCGGCTGCCTTCGTTGTGATCGTGTTGGGCGTCGTGATCTGGTTCTTCGCTTGGCAGCACGGTAACAAGGTGATGATCGGCGATGCCCAGAAGGGCGTGGCCGAGTTGTACCCGGCCGAGCAGGACGCGCGCATGAAGCTGTTCGGCATCCAGCCTTCGCGCTACAACATCGATGCCGAAGTGATCAGCAGCAAGTTCGCGCTGGGCGTTGACATCCTCAACGTGATTGTCGAGGCCGGCCCTTCGGCTTGCACCACCAGCTACAAGGCGATGGAAACCATCGACCGCTTCGGCTGGCACATGGCCAACATCGAGGGCGTCGAACAGGTGATCACGCTGCCATCGGCGGCCAAGATCGTCAACGCCGGCTGGAACGATGGCTCGGTGCGCTGGCGCGTGCTGCCGCGTGACCCGGACACGCTGCGCCAGGCCACGCAGAGCTTCGAGACCGATTCGGGCCTGCTCAATGCCGACTGCAGCGCCATACCGGTGACCATCTTCACTGCCGACCACCAAGCCACCACCATTGATCGATTGGTCAAGGCCACCAAGGAATTCCGCAGCGCGAACAACGCCTTTGATCCAGGCTTCGCCAAGAAGCGTGATGCAGATGTTGCTGCTTCCGCCGAGAAGGGCGAGGAGTTCACCACCGACCAGGTCAACTTCCGCCTCGCCACCGGTAACCTCGGCGTGATGGCGGCTATCAACGACACTGTCCGTGAGAAGGAGCACTTGATCCTCTACCTGCTTTACGCGGCGGTGTTCCTGATGTGCCTCATCAGCTTCCGCAGCCCGCGCGCGGCGCTGTGCATCCTGCTGCCGCTGGTTTTGGTGACCGAACTCGGCCACTCGCTGATGGTCCAGCTGGACATCGGCATGAAGGTCAATACCTTGTGCGTGGTGGCGCTGGGTGTCGGCATCGGCGTCGACTACGGAATTTATCTCTTTGCGCGCATGCGTGAGGCGATGAATCAGGGCCGCACGCTGTCGGAGAGCTATTTCATCGCGCTCAAGACCACCGGCATCGCGATTTTCTACACCGCGCTGACGCTGGCGGTGGGCGTGGCCATGTGGATCTTCTCTGACCTGAAGTTCCAGGCCGACATGGGCATCATGCTCACCTTCATGTTCGTGGTGAACATGGTCGCCGCCATCATCTTCCTGCCGGCCCTGTGCCGCTGGATCCTGCGGCCGACCGAAAAGGACAACTGGGTGCCGCCAGCCTGATCATCGGCAGCATGGCAGATGGAAAAAGCGGGCTTCGGCCCGCTTTTTTGTTGCTCATCGACAGCTTCGCAAGGTGGTCAAGTAGATGGTTTCAGCGGAAGGGCTTCAGCCCCCAATGAAAACAGTCGGGGCTGTCCCCAAAAAAAACGACTCTCGTTCGGCAGCCCTGCTTCTTCACGCGTTTCAGAAGCATCAAAGCTCGCTGGCCACCGGCGCCGGTCGTGTCTTCGCCAGATGGCGCAGCGCGATCAACAGCACTCCGCCCAGTACCATCGTGCCGCCCAACCACAGGCGTGGACCGACGACGTCATCAAGGAAGATGATGCCGAGCAGGGCGGCCAGCACCGGCGTTGCCAGCAAGTAGGGCGTGACCTGGGCCACCGGATGCCGCTGCAGCAGCAGGAAGTACAGGCTGTGGCCGAGCAGCGAGGCCACCACGGCGGCATAAGCCACGCCGGCCCAGGCCAGTGCGCTGGCCTGGCTGATGGAACTGCGCATGTCCGGCTCCAGCCACAGGCTCGCCAGGAGCAAGGGGACGCAACCGATGCAGGCCGTCCAGCCCTGCAGGCTGATCGGATCGACGCCGATCGGCTTGCGCAGGAGCACCGTGCCCAGGCCAAGGAAGAACGCGGACAGCAGCATCATCAACAGGGCTGCGGGCTCTGCCAACACTGAAGGATCAAAGCCCAGCACCAGCACGCCGGCGAAACTCAATCCGATGGCAGTGGCGGTGCGCCAGTGGAAGCGTTCACCCAGCAGCCACCAGGCCAGCAGTGTCGCCATCGGCACGTAGCTCTGCAGCACGATGGCGGGCGAGGCCAGCGTGGCCGACAGGCTAAGCGCCCAGAAGCTCAGCCCGAAATGCAGCACGCCGTTGCACAGGGCCACCGCCAGCAGGCGCGGCCAGTGGCCCGGTGTCGGTCGTTTTGTGAACGCCGCCAGCAGCACGGCCAGCAGCGCCAAGCGTAGCCCGGTGAACAACAGCGGTGGCAACTCGTGCAGCGAGAGCTTGGCCATCAAAAAGTTGCCGGCCCACGCCAGACAGATCACGAGGAGCAACAGGAGGTCGCGGCGGGTCATGCCGTGATTGTAATCAGCGGGGTATGCTCGAGAGGCGTGGTGATGGCGTTCGCTACCGATCCTTCAAACGGGAAACGACATGAACTCTGCCGATGCGGGTGGCTTCATCGCCAGCATGCTGGTCAGCGTCCTGCTTTGCGCAGTCGTCGCGGTGCTGGTCGGCGGGCTGGTGGTCAAGCTGCTCGTCACCCTGATCGTGAAATTCCCGCCGCCTTATCTGCGCTGCTGCGTGGTCTTGCTGCTGTCGATGCTGGGCGGCATCATCGCCAGTGTCGCGATGGGTATTGTAATCAGTGTCGTCGGTCGTGCGACCGGCGCCAACAGCGGGCTAGATGCGTACGATGATTATGGCGCCATGGCCGGCATGACGCTGCTGGCCGGCGGTATCGGCCTCGCCATCGGCTTTGTCATCAATGCAGCGCTTGTGAACTGGCTGCTCACGCGGACTGATGGCAGCCGCATGGGCCTTGGTCTGGCCGGCCTGGTCACGCTGCTGCAGATGCTCTCGGGCTGGCGTTGGTCGCGGCACTGATGTTCGGCATGTTCATGGTGCCGGGCGGGTAGGCACGGGAGCCGCAGATTGTTGGGCTTTGCAGCCAGGCCTGTTTCAGTAGCCGATGCCGAGCCGGTAATACAGCTTGCGCAGCGTCCACAGCGGCCCAACGAGCAGATAGACCATGTCGGTGAGGAAGCTCGGTCGCTTGCCTTCGATGTTGTGGCCGATGAACTGCACTATCCAGGCCACCACGAATACGCCGATGCCGAGCCAGAGAAGGATGGCCATGCCGTAAGTGTCGGCGATCCAGCGGTTGAGGAAACCGGCAGCGACGAAGCACAGCAGGATGCCTCCCGCCAGTTTTCTGGACAGCTGCCAGTAATAGGCCCAAGCCGCGAACATCAGCAGTCCGCACCAGACGCCAGGCTTGAACCAGTTTCCCGGCACCGGGATGGTCCACAGCAGCGCCGTCACCGACCAGACGATGGCCGGCACACAGAACACATGGATCAGCTGGTTGGTCGGATTGAGATGGTCGCTGGAATACTGGTCGAGCAGGGCATCGATGCGGCGCATGGCGGATCCTCAGGGGCTGCGGCCAAGTTTATGCCGATTTCGCCGGGGATTCAGTCGACGCGGATATCGGCCAACCGCCACAAAGCTTCTGAATATTTGGCGCGTGTGGCTTCGATGACTTCATCAGGCACGTTTGGCCCGGGGGCGGTTTTGTTCCAAACAAGGGTTTCCAGATAATCGCGCACATACTGCTTGTCGTAGCTGGGCGGACTGATGCCGAGCGCGTACGAATCGGCGGGCCAGAAACGCGAGGAATCCGGCGTCAGCATCTCGTCCATCACGTGCAGCACCTCGTTGTCATCGAGGCCGAATTCCAGCTTGGTGTCGGCGATGATGATGCCGCGTGCGGCCGCGTGCTTCGATGCAAAACCATAGATTTCCAGCGTCGAAGCGCGCACCTGTTCGGCCAGTTCACCGCCGATCTGGGCGACGATGGCATCGAAGCTGACGTTTTCGTCGTGGTCACCCATCGCCGCCTTGGTCGACGGTGTGAAGATCGGCTCGGGCAGTTGCTCGGCCTGGCGCAAACCGGTCGGCAGGGTGATGCCGCAGATGGCGCCGGTATTCCGGTAGTCCTTCCAGCCCGAGCCGATGATGTAGCCGCGGGCGATCGCCTCCACCGGTACCGGCTTGAGCTTTTTGGTCACTACCGATCGTTTTGCATAAAGCGCGGCATCGACGCCGGCGGGAAGAAAAACTTCCAGCGGCTCGTGGGTGAGATGGTTGGGCAGCAGGTGCGCGGTCTTGTCGAACCAGAAATTCGATATCTGGCAGAGCATCTCGCCCTTGCCGGGAATCGGATCGGGCAGCACCACGTCGAAGGCCGAGAGCCGGTCGCTGGCCACCATCAGGAGGCGCCCGCCAGGCAGGCCGTAGACATCGCGCACCTTGCCGCGATGGAGCAGGGGCAGGCCGGGTAGGTCGGAGGTATGCAGGGTGGTGGCCACAGCGAGTCCTGATCGTGTTGCGAGGTCGCCATTGTAACCGGCGTGCCCAACGGCCCGGCTGGTAGAATGGCCACATGCCCCGCTTTCCGCTCGCGCTCGCCATGTTCACCCTGGCAACAACCGCTCTTGCCGCTGCGCCGTCGAAACCGGCGAAGCTCGGACTGTGCGTCGCCTGTCATGGCGAGAACGGCCGCAGCCGCATCGCCGGCACGCCGCATCTTGCCGGGCAGGACGAGACCTATCTTGCCAATGCGCTCAAGGCCTACCGCAGCGGCAGCCGCCGGCATGTGCCGATGGGCGCAATCGCCAATACCCTCCAGCCGCGCGACATCGCCGCGCTGGCCAGTTGGTACTCGCAACAGCCGGGATTCGCCAAGCCATGAAATGGAAAGGAAAACTCATCGGCCTGCTGCTCGGCCTGATTATCGGCAAGGGCCGGCCGCCGCTTATCCTGATCGGCCTGGTGATCGGACAATTATTCGACATGGGCCTGTTCAGCAGCAGCAAAACCACCACGCCACCGCCAGCGCCGGTAGCCGGTGATCCCTACGCCACGCTGGGCATCACGACTGATGCCAACGATGATGAAGTCGAACAGGCCTATCGCCGGATGATTTCCGACTACCATCCCGACAAGGTCGCCAATGCTGCAAAAGAGCTGCGCGAGCTGGCAGAGGTGCGCGCTCAAGAGATCAACGCTGCCTACGAGACCATCAAGCAGCTGCGCCGGCACAGTGCCTGAGTGGCAGCAGGATCATTGCAACAGGAACCACCGCCATGTCGAAATGCCTGATCGCCCCATCCATCCTGTCGGCCAACTTCGCAAAGCTGGGCGAGGAGGTTGACAACGTGCTCGCGGCGGGCGCCGATTGGGTGCATTTCGATGTGATGGACAACCACTACGTGCCCAACCTCACGATCGGCCCGCTGATCTGCGAGGCCCTGCGCAAGCACGGCGTCACCGCGCCGATCGATGTGCACCTGATGGTCAAGCCGGTGGACCGCATCGTGCCCGACTTCGCCAAGGCCGGGGCCTCACTGATC
>Ga0163144_10000343_pt1 | contig 107230 bp, 97 predicted proteins | sample OliLak19BULKMAT1_FD_123175 | JGI IMG/M metagenome (GOLD analysis project Ga0163144, IMG submission 123175) | Freshwater microbial mat bacterial communities from Lake Vanda, McMurdo Dry Valleys, Antarctica - Oligotrophic Lake LV.19.BULKMAT1 | ecosystem: Environmental > Aquatic > Freshwater >...
CCGCCTCGGCCACCACCGCCGCCTCCGCGGTTCCAGCCTCCGCCACCGCCACCGCGGTTCCAGCCTCCGCCACCGCCACCACGGTTCCAGCCGCCGCCTCCACCACCACGGTTCCAGCCACCACCGCCACCACGGTTCCAGCCTCCGCCACCACGGTTCCAGCCTCCGCCACCACGGTTCCAGCCGCCGCCGCCAATCCACATGCGGTTCGAGTAAAATCCAGGACCCCAACCTCCCCATCCGTAGCTCGGACCCCAGAAATAGGGATTGTTGCCCCAGCCACCACCCCAACCGCCGGCGCCCCAGATCGATGGCTGGCGAACCTGCACGCGGGTTTGCAGCGGACGTGATTCATAGTCGTTTTGTTGGACAGTCTGAAAGGCCTGCTGTGCGCGAGCCGTGCTGACCGTGACGGCATCCATCAGGCGGAAGCGCATCACAGATTCCGGCGGGATCTCAGTTACGCGTCCGCGGCTCAGCAGGACGCCGATCGCGGAGGCGCCGGCCCCGGCAATTGCGCCCATGCCTGCGCCGAAACCTCCGCCTGCGGCGGCACCGATAGCGGCACCGGCACCGGTTACGGTTCCGACGGTCGCGGTATCGCTGCCGCGCGAACTACCGGCCGAGAATTCCACCAGTTGGCTGCGGATCGGCACTTGCTGGCCATCGGCGAGGCCGATCTCGGTGAGTTCCACGGCGAGGCGTGAGGTTCCTTTGACGCGTCCGGCTCGGATGGCTTGGGTCACTTGGCCGGTGATCGTCTGGCCTCGGCGGGCAAGCACGACGCCGCCAGCCACGATGGGCTGGGAAAGAGTGGCGGCGAAGACATCGCCGACGCGGTTGTAGTCGCTCGAGAGAAGCTGGTCTGTGCGGATGGTGACCCAGGTTCCAGCGGGGATGACGACTTCTGCTGGCGAAGCCTGAGATTGTTGGGATTGTTGCGGCGCAGGGGCGTCCTCTCGCGCAGGAGTGGCGACTGCTTCTTCCACCTTTCGCCAACCGGAGTTGGCGTTGGCCGATGGGGAAGAAGGCTGCTGCTGCGACTGCTGCTGTGCGAATGTGGCTGCCGAGGCCGCAAGGAAAAGGGCGGAAACAAACCATCGACGTTTCATGCCTCTCTCTATTGCACGCTGTGTGCCAGAGCGTATGTTGTTGATGAAAATAGGTTCAGATTCCCGGGCACTGGTGCAGCGCCACCAACGTGGTGGTTTTCGGCCACCGGCTAGGCTCCGGCCGCTGCCGTCCGTTGTACGGATTTCCAGAAGGCCTGGATGTCGGCTCTGGCCTCTTTGTCGATGGCAGTCTGGTCGCCGGTGGCACCCCCGACGATGCCGGAAAGTCCCCCGCCAAACTCCACTTCCATGTTGGCGGCATTCATGATGACCGGTGCGTGATGATCGTGAAAAGACAGGATGCTGCCCTGCATTATCACGGTGTTGGGGTCGATGGCTGGCCAATTTTCGTTACCGCATCCCGGAACAACTGCGCAACTGCGGCGGTATCGCCAACCAGAATCGTTTGCGCGGCATAGTTGGTGAGACACCCATCCACAATCGCTGCGGCCAATACGTCGGACGTCACACCGATTCGTTTGCGAAAGATGTTTCCGCCAATGAATGGAACCGCCATTCGGGTGAAGCCGTTGGCCGCCAAAAGCTTGAAGCCATTCTCGATCGAGTCTTTGACGGATTGCACCGTGGGATCGTAGATGCCACCGTATTGATTCATCGATCCAGTAGCAGCCTGCAGAGACATGCCGAGCCTCGGGGCAGCATGCCTTGAGGGGAAAGAGAAGCAGCATCGGTGGCGGTGAAAGATCCGGCGAGAACTGTGGAGGTAAAAGCCATCCCCGGAGGGTAGACGAACTTTACAGCGGTCGCTAGGGAGCGAAGTATCCGCTGATATCCAGAAGCAAGTGGACGGCGTCCGATCCATGCACGTTGATCGCACCACCCGGCGTTGAGGCGGGCACGATCGCGGCGTTGGAAGTGAGCGCGCCGTCTAGGGCATTGAGCGTTGAGACTGTCGGTCGCGTGGAGCCTGCTGCCCACAAGGTGAGGAATCCGAACGCTGCGGGCGGCACCACGGTTGCATTCATAGAATACGATTGGGCAGTTGTGGGAACCTGGCACGCGCTCGATGTGATCGGAATGTTGCGAGTGGCGTTGGCGGCAAGGATGGGTCCTCCAAGCGGGCCAGTGGCCAGGCGGGTATCCAGCACACGGCAGGGGGCAAGTGTGCGGAAGGTGAGTGCTCCGGCGCTGCCGGCTGGCGCGAAGTAGCCGTTGATGTCGAGAATCAGATTGGCGTTGTCCGTACCGTAAGCGGAAATCTCGCCCTCGAAACCAGCAGGCACAATCGCAGCGTTGGCGGTGACGGTTCCTGTAAGGGCGTTCAACGTGGACACGGTGGGCCGGGCTTGGCCGGTGGGCCACAGGGTCAGGAATCCAAAGCCTGGGGTCAACGGCACGACCGTGGCGTTCAGGGCATAGGCGCGCGCGGCAGCGGGGATGCCGCAACTCGAACCCAATACGTTGAAGCTACGGGTGCTGTTTCCCGCCAAGGCGGGTGGCGCATTCGTGCGCGTATCGGCAACGCGGCAAGGCTTGACTGGATAGAAGGCGAGTGCGTTCGAAGCTCCGGGTTGGACGAAGTATCCGTTGATGTCAACGATGGCGTGCGCGGCATCGGTGGCGTAGAGGTTGACGCTGCCGCTGGTTCCGGCTGGCACGATGGCGGCATTGGCCTTGATGCGTCCATCGAGAGCATTCAAGGTGGAAACAACGGGCTGGTCCAGTCCGGTGGGCCATACGGTGAGGAATCCGAGCGGACCTTGTGGAACGACGGTGATGTTCAGCGAAAAGGCGGCGGGCGCTGCGGGCGCGACGCAGGAATGGATGGAAAGCGGGAAGGTGCGGAACTGCTTTGCTGGCAAAACGGGCCCACCCAAGGGTCCGTTGGGATTGCGGGTATCCACCAGGCGGCAAGGGGCGATGGCAACAAAGAGCAGGCCAGTGGGTTCACCCACGGTGAACCGCCAGATGGGGGAAGCGGTTGCGCCCGCACTGTTCTTGGCGACGACTTGCCAGAAGTACGTCGCGGCGGAGGTAAGGATCGAGAACGCTCGAGTGGTGCCCGTGAGGTTCGAAGCACTGAGCGGCGGCGGGTTGGCAGGGCCGAAGTAGACATCGTAGCCGGTGGCACCGGACGAGGCCGCCCAGGACAGAGTTCCGGACGAGGCGATGTTCGCCCCAAAGTTCGCGGGATTGGGATTGGCCGACGCGGGCGGTGCTCCTGGCGATGAAGCGAAATTGACCGTAAAGCTGGTGTTGCCGGAAATGGCCTCTCCATAGGAGGCGCTTGAAGCGGCTACCGGAAACTCGCGCGATCCCCCGATGGTTGCAGTGAAGGATGTGTTGGTGACGGCGTTGGAGCCCGGCTGGATTGTGTTGAGCGTCCAGGAATTTGGCCCTGCAGTTCCGATGATGTTGAGAACCACGCCAAAGGCTGGCATGTCTCCGCTGTTGGCAACCGTGCAGGTGCCGTTGATGGGGACATGGACGGTTCCGGACGAGGGCTGCGAACAGGTGATTGTCAGCGTTGGCCCAGTTGCGCGCGAAAACGGTCTGGAAAAGGCGATGCCGTAGTATTCGAACACGGGATCTGTCGGCGCGGATCGCACCTTCAACACCACATCGGTCGACGAATTGAGCGAAATCTTTTCCACGTTCTGCAGCGTCGAGTTGGCTTGGGTGATGGCCTCACCGCTGGCGCGATTGTAGGCGTAAAGATCGAGGTTGTTGAAGCGGATGTCGGTGACCGTCGGCCTTGTGCCGAAGATGTGCCGGTTCCAGGTGAGTGTCGCGGTGAGGTCGCCGGGCGCGCTGAGGCGATAGAAGTTGAAGGCACCGGCGCTGACCGTCCGGCTGTCTCGAAACGCCACTTGCGATTGTGCGGTGGTGAGATTGGCAAAGCCCCAGCCGCGATCGGCTGCCCAAGTGAGGGCGCCTGTGGTGTTGAGGAGAATCGCCTTGGTTTCGAGCGTATCGGCTACGCCAGCATGCCGTAGTAACGCGGCGGCGGCTGCGATGTGTGGCGCAGACATACTTGTGCCGGACTTGGCAACAAAGTCGGGCAGCCCAGTACCGTCCCAATCGTAGGCCACGGAAACGATGTTGTTACCTGGGCCTGCGATGTCGGGTTTGAAGCGGCCTCCGCCGGTGGGTCCGCGGCTGCTGGTGTTCGAGATCGATCCGCGCGTGATCCAATTTCCTACGGAAACGATGTTGAATCCGATTCCAGGTGAACTCACGGTTCCCGCGGTGGGGCCACCATTGCCTGCGGAGACAGCAACGAAGACGTCATGCGTATCCGCAATCTGGTCGAAGGCAATCGACAAAATGTCATCGTCCTCGCCGGCGCTGACGTCGCCACCGAAGCTGCAATTCACGATGGCGATCCCCACACTCTCGGCAGCCCATTGGGCAGCGTCCATGAGGTCGCGATCATCGGCTTCCGCACCGCCGAGGCTGCAAGGGGCTTTAGCTTTGAATCCCGCTTTGACGTTGTAGAGTGTGCCCAGTCCGCGGGCGACGCCGATGTGGTTCGTGAATCCAGCGGAACCTTGGCTCATGAGGATACCCGCGATGTGAGTCCCGTGCCCCTGCTTGTCTTCTGCCGTCGTAGCGTCATCGTCAAAGCAATTGCTGGTTTTTCCGAAATTGAGAAAGATGCGGTTGATGATGGTGCGGCCGGCAAAGGCGGGATGATTGGTCCGTACACCTGAATCCACTAGGGCAATGATTTGTCCGGCGCCGGCAAATCCGGCATTCCAAAACGTCGGCGCACCGAGGGCGGGGACACTGGTATCGAGGTGTGCTTGTCTGGTTTTCGAGAGGAAAACTTTGGCGACATCGGGCGAATTCTCGAGATCTTGGATCGCCCACACGGGGACCTCAGCCGTAACCATATTGACGATGGTGTAGCGGCCGAGTTGGGTTGCGCCTAGTGAGCGCAGGAGGGTTTCGACACGATCCTGCTGGGGTGCGACCTCACGGGCGATTTCCGCGTAGGCTTGCGCGCGCCAGCGGGCTTTCACGGCTTCCGGATCGTTGGTGCGGTTGAGTGTGACTTCTCTGGCGGCGCTTAGCGACGTACGATCAAGCACGGCGCGTTGTGGCTGGGATGTGAGGACAACGAAGACGGGTGCGCGTCCATCGGACTCGATGCGTCCCTTGGCCTCGCGCGTGAACTTCTGCGCGAACGCCAACCCGGCAGCGAGGCAGATCAAAATACAATGGAACGACTTCAGAGCGACCCAACCCTTCTCTCTAGATTATCCTCTGAGAGGCGCGCCCTTTGCTAACGTTTCTTGCGGTTCCCTTCTTGACGTTTGAACATTGGCAGTAACTGCGCCTCGATCCAGGCGAAGGCGGCGACGAGTCCTTCGGTTTCGTAGACGCGTCCGATCTGGGCTTCGACTTCGTCTGGTTGTCCGAGGGAGTTCAGGAACTGATTGGAAGTCATGCGCACCGAGCGTTCACCGTCGATGGCACCGGTTTCGGAAAGGATCCAGTTTCGCGCGAAGAGCGTGAGGACGGCGTCGCCGATCCAGGCTTGGCGCAGGATGCGCGCGCGGCTTTCAGAGTTCACAGACTTTCGTTTCTCGCTGCACTATGGGATTTTCGCACGTTGCGGCTTATCGTAGCGCGGTGCCTCAAGCGATCTCGTCCTACGCCGTTCCCAGTCGGAAAGCGACTGCCCACTGTCGAGGTAACGACAACCACGAGAAACGGGCAGTTCGGAATTCGCTAAGCGGAATCCCGGAAAGACGGCGCGAAACCGTTGCAACCGATGGGTCACCGTCACTCTGTCTTAGCGTAGAATGGCCATACGATGACCCGCCTTCTTGTGATTGCCCTCTCGATGACCGCTGCCCAGGCGCAACTCTTTCACTTTCCTTCGAAGGAGATGATCGAGTACACCGCCAAGAATCCTTATGAGCGCTTCCCCGATGGACGCCCCAAGGTTCCGGACTCGATCCTACAGCGGGCACAAACGCTCTCGGCGGAAGAGGTCTGGGCCGTGCTACCGGGCAAGGGATTCCAGAACCAGTTTGCCGATGGATTTCAGGTCCTGCATCCCGGTAAAAGAATGATTGGGCGCGCGTTTACGGTGCAGTTCATGCCGACGCGTCCCGATGTGGAAGAGAAGATTCAAGCTGACGCCAAGGCAGCGGGGATGAAGCCGCTGAAGAACCAGACAGCGCTCGATATGTTGCAGCCGGGCGATGTTCTGGTTGTCGATCTTTTCGGGAAGAAAGTGGGAGGCACCATCGTCGGCGACAACCTGTTCTATTGGGTGATGAAAGCGACGAACGGTGGAGGGTTGGTGGTGGACGGCAGTATCCGCGACCTGCAAGGCATTGCGGAAATGAGCATGCCTGCGTATTTTCGCCATACGGATCCGACACCGATCGGCAATGTGATGCTGACGGGTATCAACATTCCGGTGCGGATTGGAGGCGTGACGGTGATGCCCGGCGATCTGGTGTTCGGCGACCGCGAGGGTATTTATTTTATTCCTCCGCATCTTGCGGAAGCGGTGATGGACAACGCCGATGTCATCCATATCCACGATGAGTGGACGCGCAAGAAGTTCGATGAAGGGAAGTACAAATCGTCGGAGATCTATGGGAGCCCCTCGGATCCGGCGTTAAAGAACGAGTATCGGGAGTTCCTCAAGCAGAAGCTCGAAGAACTCAAGCGCAGCCGGGGGGCCAAGTGAAAACAGTAGTGGTTACCGGCGCTTCGAGCGGCATCGGTAAGGCGACGGTCCGGGAATTCATGCTTCCGGGCAATGGAATGTCGTGGCGACGATGCGACGTCCAGAGCAGGAAAATGAACTCACCAAGCTCAGCCGTGTGGCCGTTTTGCGACTCGATGTGACCGACGAGGCGAGCATCTTGGAGGCTATGGCGGAAACGATCCGCAGGTTCGGCGCGATTGAAGCGGTGGTGAACAATGCGGGCTATGGGTTGGTGGGTCCGTTTGAGGCATCGACCCAAGAACAGATTGAGCGGCAGTTTCAGACGAATGTCTTTGGTCCGATGAATGTGGTTCGCGCGGTGCTTCCGCACATGCGCGAGCGGCGAAGTGGCGTGATCGCCAATGTGGCGTCAATGGGCGGACGGATCACGTTTCCGCTTTACAGTGTGTATCACGGTACGAAATGGGCGGTGGAGGGATTCTCGGAATCGCTGAACTATGAGTTAGAACCATTCGGGATCCGGGTGAAGATTATTGAGCCGGGTCCGGTCAAGACGGATTTCTATGACCGTTCGAAGGAACTCATGCGAAAGGTGGGGCTGACGGCTTACGACAGTTTTTCCGAACGCGCGATGCGGGGGATGAATGGCGCTGGCGCGAACGGGGTTCCACCGTCAGCAACAGCGAAGGTAATCTTTGAGGCTGTGACGGATGGGTCGTCGCGGATCCGCTATCAGTCGAATACGATGGGGTTGTTGTTCCTGCGCAGAGTCCTGTCCGATGGTTTATTCATGAAGATGATCAAGCGGGCTGTTTTGAAGTGAGTCTTCAGATGAGCAGCGACGGCGACGGAGCGGAAGATTCTCAACCGCCACGGAATCTATCGAAATCTTTGGAAGCCCAAAGGGAGAGGTGAGGCGCCCCGTTCTGCGCTGTTTCCACAGATGCGCAGAAGGATCGGCTTTGCAATCCGCCAGTGGTCTCTCGACGCCGATCCCGTCGTGGGCGGGTTCCTCAACTGCGCCATACCCGCTGTGGTGGGAACATCGATCGGTGATTGGACAAATTTTCCAAGGCAAAAGCCAAGCCAGCAAGCGGCCCCCGCTGCGGGCCGTCACGCAACTCGAAGGTAAGGGCGGGAGATGGGAATACTGAAGAAGTCTTCAAATCGGCGCTGGAATACCACGGTGATATCGATCGATTCCGCCCAGCGTGGATTGGGCGTGAGCGCATATCGCGGCCTTGCGGATTCAGTTATTCGTCAGCGCGGTTGCAGCCGTCAACACATCCCTGCGCGGCACGTCGAACTGCTTCAACCGCGATAGATTGCGCGGCATGGCCCAGCGGAAACTGTGGTCTCCGGCGCTTTGACGGTACCCAGTGTGTTTCTGCAAAAGTGTGGATCCACCGGCGCGCAGGACGCCGACGCCTTTCTGCGAATGGCCTCGGGCGATGGCCCAGGCCGGAACGATCGGCGCTTGAGAATCGCGTCCCGATCGTTCCCGAGGCCTTTTCGTCTTTTGTAGATGCCATCGTTCATGCGCACACCATTGACCAGGATGAGACTTCGATTTCCCACCATTCCTCGAATGATTGGAGACCCACCGGCATAGTTTGTTTGGCTGGAGAAACACTCCGGTGGCAGCGGACAATGCCTCCGGAACCGCGCGAAAGTTGCGTCGGTGGATCTCTTCGGCGGTAATCACACTCTTTTGCGCGCGGGCTCTGCAGACGATTCTGCGATCGGCGCGACGCCGATACAACAGCAGCCGGTTGCTATGCGAGAGCCAGGCTCTGCATTCCGACCGGCGCCAGAATCGAAAGTCGCCCGTTCGTCACTGTCACCTAACTAGCTCGTCGCATCGGCAGCGCGCGAAAAAGTTAGAGTAAGATCATGCCGCTGCAATGGAACGATGTGATGAGTTTCGCCAAGAATGGTATGCCCGCACCGGACCGCAAGGTCGTCAAGACGGACGCCGAGTGGCGCGCGGAACTCAACGAAGAAGAGTATATGGTGACCCGTCAGGCGGCCACCGAAAGTCCGTTCAGTTCGTCGATGTGTGGTTTGTTCGAGCCGGGTTTGTACGCCTGCCGCTGCTGTGGCACGCTGCTGTTCGACGCGCAGGAAAAGTTCGAATCGGGTACCGGCTGGCCCTCGTTCACGCAGCCGCTTGCGGCGAACGCCATCGCCTACAATGCGGATACCACCCATGGCATGGTTCGTGTCGAGACGGTCTGCAACAGTTGCAATGCGCATTTGGGACACGTGTTTCCAGATGGCCCGAAGCCCGGCGGCTTGCGATATTGCATGAATGCGCTGGCCCTGCGAAAGCAGTCTACTTGAAAGCATTGCGGCGTTCATCGCTTGTAGCCACATCCAACGCTTAACGGTGCAGCGCCGTGCGAGAGGTTGCCCCAGCGTTACTTCCACCGCCTGCGGGCTTCGGGTTTCGTGTCCAGCACAATGTCGCGAATCGCACTGCGCTGGGCGGAGGTGAGAGCCGCGCTCATTCCGGCTGTATCCTTGCCCGCCAGCACCGTGTCGAGCTTGGAATAAAAGCGCGCGCGGATCGTTTCCGGCAGGGCATCGAAAGCTTCCGAGTAGATGAGAAAACTCAGCGGATAACGGAACAAGCGCGTATCGAGATCGAACTCGCGCAGGCTGCGGCCCTTGCGGTCTTTCGCGCCCACCTTGGCGAACTCCGCCGCGTATCCCGAATCGCCGCGGATCGGCGATGGCAGTTTCTTCTCGTCGGTGAAGAGCATGTAACGCAACAGGATCTCCGCCGAACGGTCGAGACGACGCTCAGTCGACTCACTGAACGTATCCACCGGCTCTTTGAGGCTGCGGTTGATGGACGCCTGCATATACATTGCCGTGCGGGCTTCGTAGCTCACTCGCGCGATGTAGTTGTGCCCGGCGGTCTGGTGTGCGAGCACAAGGTGCGCGACGACATCGGAATGGGGCGTCAGCGTCTTCTGCAACTCGTACTTCGACGCGAGCGACGTCCAGTTGCGGTTGTGTTCGTAATCGAGCTTCTCGGGCTGGTCAGGATCGGTGCCGACTGAATTGCCCATATGCTTGATCGAACCGGTGGATCCTGTGACATACCATCCACCGAACCGGAGGTCAAACGGACTGCGGTGATCGGTATTGTAAGAAGGCGCGTTGGTTGCCGGGAAGCCTTCGTGCAGCGGATAGACGGAGCGAACGATATGTCCGGGGACACCCAATGTTCGGGGCGAAGCATGGCATTGCAGGCATTCATCGCGGCGCACAATTTGTGGCTTCTTCGATTCCGTTTGGCTGAGGGAGTAGAAGATACCGCCCTTTTCCGGATCTACGGCGGATAGCTCGACTACATCGCCTCCGGGCACATAGCCGACATACACATCGTCGTTGAAATACAAGGCGCGAGGGTTGTCGGGTGAGATGCGGTGCAACTGGAAGCTGGTTTTGGAAAAGACCAGTATTTGCGAGGCAGTCGAGACACCGAGGGCTTCGAGTATCGGTTTCAGATAGCCGGTTTTGGGATCGCGGGTGAGAGTCCGCCTGCCGGTTGCAAGATCGCGCTGCAATTTCGCGACGGGATCGTTGGCTTGCGCTTCATAGCGGATCACTTCGCCGTCAAGTGGAAACACAAACGATCCGGAGAAGTCTCCGGGTTGCGCCATCCCAATGGCTGCTGCGAAAACGAGGAAGAGCCACGCGGGTCTCATGATTCTATTGTTTCGCATCTTTCGCCGCAGCGCGGTGACTTTGGTCACGTGGCTCAAGCATCGTTCGGTCGATAGCTGCGCAAAAGTGACATCTGCGAAGCAGCGATGGATGCGCGGGTGCCACCAATCATCGATGATGCCCTCCCCTGGGTTTTGCAGTGCGCTTGCCAGAGGATCAAACGGAGGAGGTTGCGGAGCCCAACGTGACGGTGTGGCGCTTCACGCGGAAGGCAATGGCGAACCGAGTGAAGGACGGAACCTCGCAGATCTGCGAATGTGTTTTCGATCCGCTGCCGACAGTTGCAGCGGCTGCTACTTCCCGATGAAGTGGCTAGGAAACGTAGCTATGGGCGCCGTTCAACAGAACGATGTTTGCGTTGGGGACAATCGCGGCGGCCCCGTTGCCTGCGTGTTACTCAAGAACACATGTGGCGAGTGGAGATCCGTTGCGAGGCGGGATATGAAGAGATCGCGTTGGCGCGATTCCTGCCCTATGAACTTGCGGCGGCGGACAGTGAAACTGCAGGCATGGCCAAGGCTTGGTTTGGATCTCACGACGAAGCCCAGCGTTGTGCGCAAGATCTTGACGGCACGATTCACAGAGAACCGGAGTACAACTGGAACGCCGATTGGCAGAATTCCCAGTGGCAGGCGATGGCGATCGGCGAGAAACTGTGGCTTGCGCCACCATGGGATGCGTCGACTGCTCCCGATGGAAGGATCCGCATTGCGATGCACGCGGGAACACTTTTCGGCAACGGCGATCATCCGACGACGCAGCTTTGTCTCGCGGCGCTGGAACGCCGGGTGACGCCCGGCGCGACGGTAGCCGACATTGGTTGTGGATCGGGCCTGCTTTCGCAAGCTGCGCTGCTGCTGGGCGCGGGGCGGGCGATAGGTTGCGACCTGGATCCGATGGCGGCGCGTCGGGCGGGCGGCTATTGTGGGTCGGTGGATAGCCTACGGAGCGGTAGCGTCGACGTGCTCATCGCGAACATTCAGGCAGGGGTGCTGGTGGATCTGCTGCCGGAGATCGCACGTGTGCTCACACCGCTGGGAATCGCGATTGTGAGCGGGGTTCTGGAAGATCAGGTTCCGCTGCTTGGAATGACATCGGAAAGGATGGAAATCAAAGACGGATGGGCATGCATCGAAGTCACTGTCGATAGATTGTACTCCGCTATGATGGATGCGTGATGAAGACAATACCGATCCTTTTGATGACCACAGTGGCTGCGCTGGCCCAGGAACCGCAAGCGGCGAAGGCAGCAGACCGCACCTATGCATTCCGCACAGTCAACGGCTTTTATCTGACGGCCGAAAATGGCGGCGGATCGGTGGTCAACACCGATCGCAAGGAGTTGGGTCCTTGGGAGACGTTCACGCTGGTGCAGACCGCACCCGGTGTATTTGCGTTCCGAACCGAAGACGGACATTTTTTGAGCGATGCCGTGTTCAACCGGCGCGGAGCAATGGTTGGGCGTCCGAATCGTGGCGGTAACCAACCGGTACCCGCGGACATGCCGCAATTAACGGCGCGTGGCGGACTCGTTGCGACCCAGAAAACGACCGATGGAACCGCGCAGTTCAAGATTATGATCGTGAATCCGGAAGGTCCGTTGGTGGCGCTGGTGACGAGCGCGGGTAAGTACGTCACCGCCGAAAACAGCGGTGGGATGAAGGCCCGCAACTCGCGTGCGATGGCGACCGATCGCGGCGAAATCGGCGAATGGGAGCTGTTCATGATGATCGATGTGGAAAAGGCGAAGGCCGGTAAGTAGCGTTGTCGCCTCTGGGAGCGGGATCAGATCAACTGAGAGACGACTCCTGTGCTGAATCTGCCGCGCCGTGAAACCGCGCCCGGCGTTTTCAGCTTCCACCTGAGGCTCGACACGGTGCCAAGCGTTGTCCACTTGCTGACCCGCGTGGCTACGCAAGGCCGTGGCGGAACTCGCTGTAGGAATCTACTCACGCTGACATGCTCTGGTCTAGTGGCGGAAGTGGCGGATGCCGGTCAGCACCATTGCCAGACCTAAACGATTCGCGGCGGCGATCACTTCCTGATCCTTCACCGACCCGCCTGGCTGGACCACAGCGGTAATGCCATGCTTCGCTGCTTCTTCCACACCATCGGGGAAGGGGAAAAACGCATCCGACGCCACGACAGAGCCCTTCAGCGGTAGTACTGCTTTCATCGCGCCGAACTTCACCGAATCGACGCGGCTCATCTGGCCCGCGCCCGCGCTGATCGATTGGCCTGCGCGCGCGTAGACGATCGCATTGCTCTTGACGTGCTTCACAACCTTCCAACCGAACTCGAGCGCGGCCCATTCGTCGCTGGTCGGTTGGCGTTCCGTGACAACGCGTGCCGTTGCTCGGTCGAGCCGAGCACGGTCCGCGGTTTGGATCAGGTAACCGCCACTGATCGACTTCACAACCGGTTCGGAGACATCCGACAAGGTCACGCGCAGCAAGCGTAGATTCTTCTTAGCCTGCAGGATTGCGAGAGCTTCCGAGGAATAATCCGGCGCAGCGATCGCTTCGATGAAGGTCTTCGAAACCTCAGTGGCCGTCTCGGCATCCACTGTGCGATTGAAGGCCAGCACACCGCCGAACGCCGAGATGGGATCGGCTTCGAAGGCCTTGCGATAGCTATCCGCGAGATTCGGTGCTTCGGCGCATCCGCAGGGATTCGTGTGCTTGATGATCGCCGAAGCCGGTGCATCGAATTCCAGAATCAACTGCCAGGCTGCGTCGAGATCGACGAGGTTGTTGTAGCTGAGTTCCTTCCCGTGCAGTCGCTGCGCGCCCGCGATTCCCAATGTGCCGCTCGCATACAGGGCGGCCGACTGGTGAGGATTCTCACCATAACGCAGACTCAACGAACGCGGCGCGCGGATGTCGAGAAGGCGTGGCGGATTCTCATCGAGTGTTTCCACAATTCCTTGATCGATGAGGATCGTTTCGAGCTTCTTCGAGATCGCGCGGTCATAGGCAGCGGTGGTCGAGAAGGCTTTCTTCGCGAGCTTCCAATGAGTGTCGAGCGAGAGCGCCGGGTTGTTCGATGCACGTAATTCTTCGAGCAAAGACGCATAGTCATCGGGGGAGGTCACAACGGCGACATCCTGATAGTTCTTGGCGGCCGCGCGGATCATGGTGGGTCCGCCGATGTCGATGTTCTCAATCAATCGGTGCAGTGTGGCGTCCGCTTTCGCAGCGATCTTTTCGAACTGATAGAGGTTCACCACCACCATGTCGATACGCGGGATACCGTGTTCTTCGAGGGACTTCATGTGTTCGGCATTGGCGCGGACCGCGAGAACGCCCCCGGCGACGCGTGGGTGGATGGTTTTCAAGCGCCCGTCCATCATTTCGGGGAAGCCGGTGACTTCGGAGACTTCGCGGACGGAAAGTCCGGCGTCAATGAGCGTGCGGTGGGTTCCGCCGGTGGAAATGAGTTCTACGCCGAGTTCTGCGAGGCCGCGGGCGAAGTCCGCGATGCCGGTTTTGTCAGTGACGCTGAGAAGCGCGCGCTGGATGTTTGCCATGAACCTTCCAGTTTCTCATGCGGGGCATCCAGGGGCGGATTGGGAGGTAGAGACCGGCACCACCCTTGCTCGAAGCAAAGGTCGCCACCGGTCTCTTCGGTTCATGGCCCCGGTGCGGCGGCGGGGTTACCGGCCTGCCTTCGAGACCTTCGCCTTTAGCGGCTCGGTTTCCTCTCGATCAGCCGTACCGAACACCTGTGTATAGACGATTCCGGCGATCGCCGCTCCGATGATCGGCGCAATCCAGAAGAGCCACAACTGCTCGATTGCCCAACCACCCACAAACACCGCGGGACCCGTGCTGCGAGCCGGGTTCACCGAAAGATTCGTCACCGGGATACCGATGAGGTGGATCAGCGTCAATCCCAACCCGATGGCGATTGGCGCGAAGCCTTGCGGGGCGCGCTTGTCAGTCGATCCGAGAATGATCATCAGGAACATGAAGGTGAGGACGACTTCAGCCAGCAGCGCCGATTCCATCGTGTAGCCGCCAGGCGAGTGAAGCCCGAAGCCGTTGGAAGCGAGTCCGCCGGAGAGATCGAAGCCCGCCTTGCCGCTTGCGATCCCATAGAGGATTCCAGCACCGGCGATGCCCCCTAACACTTGTGCGATCACGTAGTGAGCTGCTTCCGACATCGGGAAACGCTTGGCCACGATGAGCCCGGCGGTGACGGCCGGATTGAGATGACATCCCGAGATGTGACCGATGGCGTAGGCCATGGTGAGTACAGTCAAGCCGAAGGCGAATGAGACGCCGAGCAGCCCAATGCCGACTTGTGGGAATGCTGCAGCGAGGACGGCGCTGCCGCACCCGCCGAAAACTAACCAGAAAGTGCCGAGAAACTCGGCGAAAGCGCGTTTTCCGATTGGCATATCTTGAATGAAATCTCCTTGATTCCGGGTCCTACTCGCTCTGAGAGTATACCCGTTCTTCAAGGCGATTGTGGGGACGGCTTACGCTACCTAACTGACTGGGAACGCAAAACTGCGAAGCAACTGTTCGAGTTCGGAGGGCTGGAAGGGTTTGGCGAGGTAACCGTCCATCCCTTGTGCGAGCAAGCGCTCGCGTTCGCCGGACATCGCATTGGCGGTGACTGCAATGATCGGGATGCGCTCGCGATGTTCGGAGTCTTCGATGCGGCGGATCTCCGCGGTTGCGCCGGCCCCGCTCAGTAGCGGCATCTGGCTATCCATGAGGATGACATCGTAAGGAAACGACCGGAAGAGTTCGACGGCGATCATGCCGTTGGGGGCAATCTTCACGGAGTGCCCCATGCGTTCGAGTAGACGGGTGGCGACCTTTTGATTGACGGGGTTGTCCTCTGCCAGGAGGATCCGGAGCCGATGTCCGGACTGGGCTTGGGCAGGTATCGAATCAAGCGTCTGGGTTGGGGATTCAGCCGCGCGAGGCGCGGTGATTTCAAAGAAAAAGCGGCTGCCTTTTCCTGTCTGGCTTTCCACGCGAATCTGACCGCCGCCCATCAACGACACGAGCTTTGAACTAATTGCCAGTCCGAGACCTGTACCACCGAACTTGCGCGTCACTGAACCATCGGCCTGTGAGAACGCCTCGAAGATCTCTTTGTGCTTCTCGGGTGGGATGCCGCAACCACTGTCTTCCATGGCAAAGGCAAGATTGATCAGACCATCCTGTGCCTGGGCAATACGAAGGATCCCTTTGACCGACCCTGCACCAGTGAACTTGACGGCATTCCCCATCAGGTTGAGCAACACCTGACGCAACCGAACAGGATCGCCTATCACCGCCTGCGGAACACCTTCTACCTTCGTGATTAGTTCAATGCCCTGCTGTTCCGCGCGAGCCATGAGCGTTTTGCGGGCGTCTTCGAGAACCTGATCCGGATAGTATGCGATTCGTTCCAGTTCCATCTTGCCGGATTCGACCTTAGAAAGGTCCAGTATGTCGTTCAGGATCGACAGGAGGCTTTGTGCGGAATCGCGAAGGGTCACGACATACTCTCGCTGTTCCGCGTTGAGATCCGTAGCGAGGGCCAGTTCGGCCATACCGATAACGCCATGCATCGGCGTACGGATTTCGTGGCTCATGTTGGCAAGAAATTGGCTTTTGGCAACACTAGCGACTTCGGCCGCTTGCTTGGCGTGTTCGAGTTCGCGGGCGCGCTGTGTTTCCAACATCCGACGAACGCCGTTACTCCAATACTCAAGGAAGAGGCGACGGCCCCGAATCATACTGAAAATGATCAGTACGGAACTTGCTGCCGCGTAGGCACCCGCCTGTGGACCCCCAAGATGAAAGGCTACTGCGAGAGCGGGGGCGAGCAGCAACAGGATGTGCAGAAGTAGCAGGCGATACGCAGAAAGGAATGTGATGAGCGCCCCGGGTGCAACTCGGGTTGCCCACATCATGACGACGATAAAAGTCCAGTCCGTGAAGCCGTAGACGAGCATCGTGTGAGCAAGCAGGAAGCCGTTGGCCCCGTCTACGAGGACTACTGTGAGTGCATTGAGGAGCATCCACAGATCTTCAGAGTAAGCGCAGACCCTCCGCCGGGTCGCGACGTTCACCATCCTTATGACCAAACCTACCAGCACTGCGGCGCTGAATGACCAGGCATATTGCGGGTATTCCGCAAAGTAGCTCGTGGTCCACCAGAGGCTGACGATTTCAATCGGATAGACGTAGAGCGAGTTGAGGAACTGCCGCGAAAATTCGTGGAGCGTCTCTTCCCGCAACGCCGCCCGTTCTGGCGGCGCGAGGGATTCGAGACATTTCGGATGCTCTGTGAAACCCAACCTCACCTAGTTGGACCTCATCGGCGGGAATGCCGTTTGTTTGAGCGCAGCGATCGGTTTCGAGCACCACTACGGTTCCCAGGAACACTTCGCGGCGAAAACGTTTTGCGCGATGTTACTGGAGACAACTACCGTAACGTGACGCGCTCTTCGAGATTCGCTTCGATATCGGCGCGTTCGCGCCAAACCGGATGCAGCTTCTTCAGTTGCATCAAGGGCAGCTGATCTTCGATGTGCTTCGACCCCGGCTGCGAGGCGTTGCCGTATCCCAGCAGGCACTGGGCGCGCTGCGGATTGCCGAACTCGACGGCGCAGACGATGGTTTCGCCGTGGGTCGCATAGAGCTTATTGTTCTTGCGTTGCGCGAATTGCATGGTGCGAAAGACACCGAGGCGTCCGCTACCGCCATTGGCCGGCAAATCGAGCTTGCCTCGCGCGTATCGATGAACATCTCCCCATGCGACATCGAGCGAGCCGTAAAGCTTGTTGCACTCTTCCGCTGCTTGCTTCAGCTTGATTACGGCCTTTTGCGGATCCTTCAATCCGGTCGCGGTTTCGAGCGGGCGTTGCGGATCGAAGGGGACCTTGAAGTCGTCTCCCAAGCCGTCGCCAGGGCCGAGTCCGCGTTCGGCGAAGATCTCGAAGAGCACGCCGCCACGGCTTTCGATTTCGGTTTGGCGATCCCAGGCTTTGAGCACAGCCGCAGCCTCGCGCGTTAATGCGTCAATGGATCGTTCGGCTGCAGCGACCAGATCCGGAACCACTGCATCGGCAAGTTCCATTCGCGTGGAATGCTTGTAGGCAAGCAGTTCTTCATAAGTAATCGAAGGATCCTCACCGATCATGCGCAGAGATCGTTTGGTGCGAAAGGATGTCAGCTTCGCGGTTCCGGGAGCAATGTAGCTCGCGTACTTCGTGGGATCCGCCAGAGGGAACGTGAAGAACCAAGGTGGTTCGTTGGCGTTCTGATTGAATCCGGACGCGGGGTCGATGGACTTGGGCAGTTCGTCGAAGTTCAGATAGTCGTTCCACATCGTTTTCGAAGTATCGCCCGGAACGATCTTCGACCAGTAGGCGAAGTCGCCGAACTGACGCCGGGGAATCACACCGTTGAACAGCAGCATGAGATGTCCGTCGGCATCGGCGTAGTTTGCATGCCACATCGGCACCGAGATCATGCGCATCGCGTCTTTGAACTCTTCGAGGTTTCGGGCACCGCCCATGCGGAACCACTGTTCGAGCATCTTCGGCCGATCGATACCGGCCACACGCATCGCAACGGCGATGCCTTGTTCGTCGAAGACGACGGGCCCGTGGATGCTTTTGCGGACTTCTATCCTTTCTTCACGCAGCTTGCCGTCGGCCTGTTTGATCTTGAAACGCCTGGTTTCGCGGGTGAATTCTTTCAACGCGCCGTCGAACTCGTATTTGCCGTCGCGCGTTTTCAAGCGATAGAAGTCAACGTTGTCGATGGTGTTGACGGTGCGTCCCCAACCGTTGTGGCGATTGAATCCGACGACGGGGACGGGGAAGCCGATCTGCGGCGTGCCATAGAGATCGTAGCCAGGCGCGGTGAGGTGGACCTCCATATAGGTATAAAAGTCTTCCCAAATGAGATGTGGATTGATGACGAGCATCGCTTTGCCCGAAGCCGAGCGCGAGGGTCCAACGGCCCAGGTGTTGGATCCGGCATCGGCGATCGGCTCGGTGAGATCGGCGCTGAGGTTTGCGGAAGTTTGAGGGCGGAGTAGCGGTGCGAGTTCGCCTTTGAGGCGGGCTTGCGATCCCATATACATGTAATGGACTGCCCTCAAGGAATGTCCCACGACGTCGACGCCGGAGACAGGGAGAACCACACGGAACTCTGGCGATGTATGTTTGGGATGCTTCTTGGCGTAATCGTTGATGCCGCGGGCGAAGGCGTCGAGATTGCGACGGAACTGCGGGTCTTGCGCGGTATACCATTCGCGCGCACGTTCGGGGACGCCATTGATGTGGACCCACCGATCGGCGTCGATTTTGGATTCGCCCCAGTATTCGGAGGCGCGTCCGCGGGATTCGCCGTAGAGGCGGAGGAGCAGATCGGCGTGGTTCTGCATTTGGGCCCAACCGTGGGCGTAGAACATGTTTTCGACGGAGTCGGCGAAGATGTGTGGGACTCCGTAGCGGTCCCAGAGAATCTCTGTTTTGGGCGCGGCCTGGAGCCCGGTGAGAAGGAGCAGGAAGAGAGAGAGAGGTCGCACTTTAGAAGTGTAACGTTCAGGCGATCGTCAACGATACGTCTCCGCGTTCGCCACGCGAGGGTCGAACAGCGATCTCAAGATCGTGACCGAGAGCGATGGCAACTTTCACTTTCGGAGCACGTCTGGGTCTTCATCGCGAACACTCGAACGACAACGACTCGATGACCTTTGCGGTGACATAAACTGAGCGGGAAATCCCAGCGCGCCCCTTCTGCGCATCTCCCAAAGCCGGGCTTGAGATGCTCGCGGTCTCCAGCAACTCGACAAACTACGCCATCTCATCCCGTCTTTGATTTTTGCAATACGCGCAGATGCCTAGTTCCAGTCGCAACCAATGGGCTGCCCGGGAGGTGCCTCCGCGGGCTTCGGAACCGTGATTTCCTTGGGATTTTCTTCAAAGCGGCGGATCCGCTCGCTGGCGTACATCCCGAACTCTTCCCAGCCTGGACCTCTCAGCGTCTTCGCCCACTCATTCAGTTTGCTCAACCGGTGGCGCGCGATCGCGCGGGCTTGAGACGACGTCGTCTCGTTCGAGGCCAGCGCCATTAAGTGATAGAGCACCACCGCGTCCACGGTGCGCTGGATCTCGCCTTGCATTCCCGTGCGCGGAGTAGCCTTCCACGTCGACGTCAACAGCGCATCGATCACTTCGCCCAAGCCAGGATTCTTCGCATCTGTCGCCGCGAACTGGATCAACCGGGCTGCGCGTTGTGGATGCAATAGCAATCCAGCGGCATGGCTCGCCGCTGATTCGGCAGCGGCCAGGGGATCGAAGCCCACGCCCGTGCGCCCTTTGAAATTCTCGCGCATCCGCTCGGATTGATTCGCTGGAGGCGGAATCAACGACAGAATTCGCTCGGGGATTTCCAGCGCCTTTGGGTCGAGCCCATCCAACACGGCCTTCAACGCGCGCCTCTGCTCGGCACCGGGCACGATCTCTATAATCTTTTGACCGTCGCCTCTGAGAGCATTTGTGTAGTCGGCGCCACCCACGACTTTGGACACCGCTTCCATCTGATAACGATGCAACATGTAAACCGGCACCAGTATGTCTTCGAGCTTCTGCATCGGATCGCCTGTTCGAATCACGCGTTGATCGAAGCGCGCCAGCGCGCGTTCGCGTACCTTCATCAAGCGGTTTAGTTCATCGATCGCATTCTCACCGCTATCCCACAGGTGCGCCTTCGGATGCATGCTGCCTTCGGGGCGGGCGTCCTGGTCGGTGAGAAAGACGAGACCCTTCGCACCTGCATCCATGAGGATTTTGTCGAGCTGTTGCGACGTTGCGCTATCGCGGTATCCCCAGTTGATTGCGACCTTGTCCCATTCGCCGATGCCGATTGCATAGGCGTTCGCTAGATCGGGAACACCGCCAGTGAGTTCAATAAACGGATGCGGATAATCCATCACACTGGCGCGGCCTTGTGCGCTTGCGGCGTAAGCGTGCGAGAGCCCAATGGTGTGGCCGACTTCGTGGGCCGAAAGCTGGCGCAAGCGCGCGATGCCCATTTCCAGCATCTTCGGGGAAACAGTCTTGCCGTCTTCATACGGCGCGAGCACGCCTTCGGCGATCAGATAGTCTTGACGCACGCGCAAAGAACCCAATGAAACATGGCCTTTGAGGATCTCGCCCGTGCGCGGATCGGTAATGCTCGATCCATACGACCATCCGCGCGTTGACCGGTGAACCCAGGTGATGGTGTTGTAGCGAACGTCCATCGGATCGGCGTCTTCCGGCATGACTTCAACCTTGAAGCCATCCTTGTATCCAGCAGCTTCGAACGCCTGGTTCCACCAGCGCGCGCCTTCGACAAGCGCACTGCGAATGGGCTCCGGAGCACCGCGATCGACGTAATAGACGATCTGCCCACCGGGCTTCAAGCGATGCCGCGGCGCGAACTTCTTGTCGACGTTCTCGCCGATCGGTGTGGCGTAGTCGCGGTAGGCGAAGTCCCCAAAGCCGGCCCGTGGATCGAAGGGACGCGGTTCGAATCCCGCACCCGGCAACTCGATAAACGAATGATGTTCGCGCAGCGTGACAAAGTCAGGGCTCGGTGTGACTTCACGAACGAAGCGGCCCTGCGGCTCGCCTGCGAGAGTCACGGTCACTTCCACTTCGGTGTTCTTCGGAAAGCCCTTGGTGCGCGGCAGATAGATCGCGCTGCGCGAGGGGTCGAAACGATAGACGCCTTGCTTTTCGCGCTGCAGATTGTTGGCTGCATTGTGCGCATCGCGCAGAAACAGTGGGGTCGCATCGATCAGAATCTTGCCGTCCGATTCGGCGGCCACATCGAATCCGAAGAGGACGGATTGCGCGAAAGAATCCGCCACCGCGCGACGCTCGGCCGGGTTATCGCTGATGGCACGGAAGTTCATGTTGGGAGCGACCATCAACACTCGCGGACCTATGCGTTCGAAACGGACGAGATGACGTCGACCAAGTTGCGCGCGATCCAGACCGACGTCGTTCGAGCCGAGTCCCGCGGCAAGTGAAGTGACGTAGAGCAGGTCGGTGTCGAGCTTAGGGATTTCCATCCACATCTTGCCGCCCTTCTCGTCCCAGTAGAGATTCACAAATCCTGCTATCTTGCGGCTTTCGGCGGTGATATCGCCAAAGGATCGTACGCGGGGCTGGGCCTGGATCAAACTAACGAGTAAAAGCGTAAGAACAAAACGAGGCATATAAGGTTCATGATACGTTTGCCGGATATGGATTTGAGCAAGCTCTGGGAAGAGCACACCTCGCATGAGTTCGCGACCCGCGATACTGAGGCAACCTTGGCGACGATGGTCGAGGATGCCTACGTCAATCACATCCCCGTTTTGACGGGGGGGAATGGCAAAACTGAACTGCGCGAGTTCTATTCCAAAGACTTCATTCCATCGATGCCTCCGGATACAACGCTGACGCCGGTTTCGCGCACGGTGGGCACGGATCAACTCGTGGACGAGATGATCTTCGCCTTCACCCACACGCAGGAAATGCCCTGGATGTTGCCGGGCGTGGCTCCCACGGGCAAGCACGTGGAAGTGCCGCTGGTGGCGATCGTCAAGTTCCGCGATGGAAAGCTCGCCCACGAACATATCTATTGGGATCAGGCGTCCGTGTTGAAGCAGATCGGCCTGATCACAGATGAATCGTTGCCGGTGCGTGGCGTTGAGACTGCGCGCAAGGTCCTCGGCCTGAAATAGGACGGAAGAAAAGTTAGGATAGAAGAGTTTGGCTACAGTTCTAGCGCCCGTGGAAACCACGCAAGCGGCAAGCGAGAGTGGGATCCTGAGACGCATCGGAGACCGCCTCAGCCGCGTTACATCCAACGGCGGATTCGTTCCAGAAATCGACGGCCTCCGCTTTGTGGCAATCGCGGCGGTGGTGGTGCATCATATCTGTTCCATCTACCTCGAGAGCAGCGGAAGGTTCGGCGGCGACATTCATTTTCCCCGCGATTGGCGGAGGCTTTCGAACGAGAGTACGCTAATTCATTCGCTGTGGCAGGGCTACTTTGGGGTCCATCTCTTCTTCGGACTGAGTGGCTTTGTGTTGGGGTTGCCGTTCGTGCGCCACTACCTGGGCGGCGAATCGAAGCCTTCGATCAAGAACTATTTCGTGCGGAGGTTGACGCGCATTGAGCCCCCGTATGTGCTCAACATGCTGGTCTGTCTCGCGCTTTTCGCCATCAACGCTCCGCCGATCTACCGCGACACACTAGAACATGTTCTAGCCAGTTTGTTTTATGTCCATAATGCGATCTACAGCCGCGGAAGCACACTCAACGGCGTGACGTGGTCATTGGAAATTGAAGTGCAGTTCTACATCGTGGCGCCTTTGCTGGCGATGTTGTTTCTGTCGATACGCAATACGGTTGTGCGCCGTGGTGTGCTGATTGCGGCCATCTATGGCTGCGCGTTGTTCACGCAAAAGATTCTGTGGGCGACGCAGATGGAAGCGGTCAAGATGAGCTTGGCGGCGTATTTACAGTACTTTCTTGCGGGATTTCTGTTGGCGGATCTGTATCAATCGGGTGCGTTGAAGAGGGCCAACTGGACGTGGGATGTACTGGGACTTGCAGGAGCAACGATGACCTTGCTCACGATGATGTATTGGCGCGGACCTCTTTACTGCGCACTGCCCTTCCTCGTCTTGGCCTTCTATTGTGGAGCGTTCCGGGGGCCGCTATTGCAACGGATTTTCACCACAAGGCCGATCGTGATCATTGGCGGCATGTGTTACACGATCTACCTTTATCATGTGGCCGTGATCAGTGTGTTCAAACCGATCATGCGCGGACTGGCTTCGCCCAACGCGCCGCTGTGGGTGGATCTTGGCATTCAGGCGGCAGTGTTCGTTCCGCTGATCCTGCTGATCTGTTCGGTGCTGTTCGTCTACACGGAAAAGCCGTTCATGGGCAAACCGTTCTGGAAGCGCAGTCGGGCGACATGAGCTCTTTTGAGAATGGTGCGAGAATTGCGACTGGGCAAAATGCGCACACTCCTCGCGGCCGTCTCTACGCCCTTCTCACGATTCATCCGCGTCCGTCGCCGGCACCGATCGGGCGGTCGGACGTGATTTTGTGGGCCTTGGCATCGAAGCAGGATAAGCGCTTCCGCACTCCCGCCGATAACACCGGCATCGCCTTTCTAGCGAAGTCCTAACGCCGTGGCGATCGATTTCCAATCCACCAGGATGAAATTGTGGCGGTTGTCATTCATAGCGACAAACAGTCCATTGCGCGAAATATCGATGCCATCGGTTGTATCCGCACCGACGCGAAAGGTTCCGACCTCGCGCAAGGAATCGCGATCGAAAACATGAAAGACGCTATTGCCGGGCTGCTGGTCGGTGGCGATGACGTATTTGCCATAAAGCGCAAGCCCTTCACGATCGCCCTTCCATCCGTTTTGGCCGAATAGCGCGAGCTCTTTCGCGGCATATGGATGAGCTGGATCGGCGTGGTACTTGCGGATGCCCGCGCCTTCGTCGGAATAGTAAAGTTGCTCGCGTTCGGCGTCAACCGCGATGGCCTCAATCTCTTTCGATCCGCTATAGAGCCCGAATTCGCGAACCTTTTCAAGATGCAGGTCAGGGTGCAAACGGTACTGCCAGAGGTAGCGGCCGCTGGGGCCGGACTTGCGGCTGACGATCGCAAACACAGCGCCATCGCGCTTGCGCTTGTACATTGCGATGCCCATCGGCTGCGCGGCTTGTCCGATTTCCCCAGCGAAGACAGGCGCCGCCGCAAGATCTTTGAGACCCACACCGGGAACCACTTCGAAGAAGCGCAAGCGTTTTTTGTTGCGTTCTGTGACCACTGCGATATCGATCACACGCTTGCCAACGGGAACACCATAGGCGATGTCGATGTTGTTGGGACGATCGACGCCATCAATCCGCATGAGGCGCGTGCCGTCGAGCTTATAAACCGCAATGGCACCATCGGGTGCAGCCATCTTCACTGTTCCGAAGATCAGGCTTTCCGCAGGCTTCGTGGGATGCACCCAGATTGCGGGATCGTCGGTCTGGTGCGGTTCTGAAGCGGTCTCGCGCAGCGGCTTAACATCGACTGGCTGCGCGAAAAGGCACGCGAAGATCAGAGGCAGCATCTAGAAGTTCAAACGCAGCATGAACTGCAACTGACGTGAGGTTCCGGTGCCCGTCGCGCCATCGTTCGCCGTCACCAGGATCCTGCCGAATGTCGAGTTTTGACGTCCGTTGACCGGGTTGCCGTATTGCGCGCGATTGAACAGATTGAACACTTCCGTACGGAAATCCAACTGCATCCGCTCAGTCAAGCGGAACTTCTTCGAGATACCGGTATCGGCCTGCCAGAGTCCCGGGCCACGAAAGCGGTTGCGTCCCGCGTTGCCATAGACGCCGTTGGCAGGCAGCGTAAAGGCAGCAGGATTCAACCACCCATTCGGACTCTTGTTCGAAAGATAGACCTCGCCTCCGATGTAGTCGGCACGCTGGCTCTGGGTCTGTCCCGAAGGAACGGTCGCCGCTGAGCGCGCGATCGTTACTGAGAAGGGCGTGCCCGTTCGAGCTGTGAAAATACCGCTCAGATCCCAACCGCCGTACCACTTGGCGCGGGCGAACGGCAACTGATACACGGCATTGCTGGTGAGCGTCTGGCGGATGTCATAATCCGCGTCGCCGCGGTCGCATGCGCGGCAAGTGGTGTCTTGAATCTGACCGCCTTCGCCAGAGCCTGCGTTGTCGCTGATCGCGTGTCCCCACATGTACTGAGCTTGAAACAGCCAGCCCTTCGAAAACGACCGGGTCAATGACGACTGCAATCCGTTGAAGTTGGTATTGCCGTCGAAGCGTTTCTCATCGATTTGTCCGAAGGTCGCCAGAGGACGTCGGCGAGTGATCGGATCGAGCGTGTTGACGTAGGTGCGCGTCAATTGATTGCGTCCCACATTGCCGACGTAAGCGATCTGCGCCACCATGCCCCTCGGCAACTCGCGTTGGATGGAGAGCGTCCACATGTGCGATTCCGGTTCCTTGCGGTCGCGTTGCACGCCGCGGGGCGTCTGCCCTTGCGAACGCAGTTGCGCGAGAAACGAAGCCGGCGGATAGCTCAACGTCGGTGCGTCGGCCGCAGTCAGCGATAGGTTTTCCGGCAAGCTGTCGATGGCAGCCGTCACGTCGTCATTCTGCCCCGGGCCAATATAGCGCCCATATCCTGTGCGGAAAACAGTCTTGCCACCGAACATTTTGGGGGCCCAGGCCAACGATAGACGGGGAGCGATATTGTCGTTGTCGCCAAAGAACCACGGTGTGCCGGGCGCGCAGAAGCCTTGGCATCTCACGATGTCAAACACGCGGCCGCGGCCTACAACATCTTTCGAAACGGTGTATTGTTCGTAGCGCAAGCCGAGGTTCAGTGTGAGCTCGGAACTGAAGCGGATCTCATCTTGAAAGTAGATCGAGTGGAAGGTGCGGCGCACGCCCACCGTGTCGAGACGGCTTCCAACAGAGCCCCTGTCGAGGGAATTGCGCAAGAATGCGTCGATATTCGCAAAGGCGACGCTGGTTGCGGGGCCGTTACCGACATTGAGATGGATCCTTCGAATTTCGCCGCCGAGCTTCAGGGTATGGCGTCCGCGAACCCACGACATGTTATCGACAATCGAATAGGCGCTGGGCTTTTCGATAATGTAGGTGGTCGGCTGCGTGGATGTGAATCCGGGAATGGACACGCCTTCGGGGATACGCCCCACATCGTTGCGAGTAAGCGCCGAGCGGTTGAAACCAAGCTTCACTTCGTTCACCACCGCAGGCGACCAGATCTGTTGCCACTGCGTGGTTACGTTCGTGGGACGGATAAACGAATCGCGGGTCTCGAGCAGGCCGTTTCGAATCTGACTGATGGTTCCATCCGTCATCGCAAAGCGGAAGAAGAGGCTATGCTGCTCGTTGATGCGGTGGTCGATGCGTGCCATACCGCTCTGTTCATCGCGTTTTTCGGGGGTTTCCGCGACCAGCCGGTCAACGTTCGCATTGGCACCGGGGCCGGTGCCAACGGGATAGAGATTGATGAGGCCCTGCAATGGAGCTGGCGTTCGTTGGCGGAACGACGCACTAGGCACCAGGCCATCGGCGCGCGAGATCGTCAAGCGCTGCAAGAGGCCTTCGTAGTTGGCGAAGAAGAATGTTTTGTCTTTGACAATGCGGCCACCGAGATTGCCGCCGAACTGATTCAGGCGGAACGGTGGAGGATTCAAGCCGTCGAAGGGCCGACGAGCATCGAGTTTCGAATTGCGGAAGAACTCATAGGCGGAACCATGAAAATCGTTGGTTCCGGTCTTGGAAACGAGGTTGATTTGCGCACCGCCTCCTACGCCGCCTTCCGCAGTGAAAGGCAGCGAGTTCACTCGGAACTCGGCGATCGAATCGGTGGAGATCACGAGGCGCAGATTGCCTTCCTGCCGGGGATCTTTGATGCCCGTGGCGTCGACGCCATCGAAGGTCCAATTGTTGTCGTCGCGTGGACGGCCAAAGAAGCGAATGGAATTCTGATTGCCTTCGCCAACATTCACGGCACCAGGGGCGAGCAACATCAACGATGCCCAATGGCGGCCATTGAGAGGGATGTTCTTGATCTGTTGTTCACCGATGACGGTTCCGATCTCAGCGTTGGTTTGTTCCACTGGATTTGCACCGGCGATCACTTCCATCGAGGTGGAAATCGCACCCACCGTGACGGTCGCATTCAACGTGCGAGACTGGCCGACGGCGAGAGTGACCTGATCGAACTTGACGGTATTGAAACCGGCTTTCGAAATGGAGACGGTGAAAGATCCGACCGGCAAGCCAGGAAAGCGATAGCTTCCGTCCGATCCCGTCAGCGTCTCGCGACGGAATCCGGTGGAGCTCGATTCGATCAGAATTTTCGCGTTATCTACAACGGCACCCGTGGAATCGCTGACCGCGCCGCTTAACGTCGCGCGATCCACTTGCGCCCAACAGCCGATGGCGAGAGACAGTAAGAGTCCAAGTCGGCCCAAAGATTGAAACAGAGTCACGGTCACAGGTTAGCGATTCGAAAATTACATCGAGTTACAAATTTGTTGCGTATCGATGACATTCGTCAAATTTCCGCGAGAAAAGTTCTGGAGATCCACAGGTTGCACGTGATACACTGACCCTGCAAGTGGTGAACCGGCAACGGTTCTGAAAAGGGAACTTGGTGAGAATCCAAGACTGTCCCGCAGCGGTAACGGGTACGAAAGCTGCAAGTATAGGCACTGGCGAAACGCCGGGAAGCCGCGGCAATTAGGTTTGATCCCGCAAGTCCGAAGACCTGCCCTTGCACACCGCAACACTGCGGTGGATAAGCATGGAGCTTCGTGGAACGGGCGCCCTTCAGCATCCTTTTTATTCGAAGATCCCGGCTTGTCTCAACTTTCTAGAGAGAGGTGAGCAATGCGGATATCATTGCCTTTGTTCGTATTTCCAGCGCTCTGCGCTTCCCTTTTCGCACAACATGCCGTTACTGGCGTGGTGCGTGACAGTTCCGGTGCTGTTATTCCAGGTGCTCGTATCAGCCTCGAATCCACCACCGGTGCCTTGATCGAGACGAGAAAAACCAGTGAGGCGGGGCGCTTCGAGTTTGGACGGGTCGTGCCCAACCGGCTTGTGCTGGTGGCGGAAGCCGCCAAGTTTGAGCGTGCCGTCAAGACCCTCACGTCCGCCGATTCCAAGGACATCGCGATCACGCTTTTGCCCGCGAGCATCGCGCAGCAGGTCACGGTGACATCCACGGGATTCCTCGAGGACCTTGACGATTCGAGCCGCGCCGTCACCGTCATGGGCCGCAGCGAGCTTGACCGGCGACTGGAGTTTTCTGTCGCGGAGGCGCTGCGCGAAACGCCCGGCGTCCGGGTCGCGCAACTCGGCGGACCGGGTACGCCTTCAACAATACGCATCCGCGGACTGCGCAACCAGGACACGGCTATCCTCATCGACGGCATGCGCTTTCGCGATCCTGCCGCTACGCAAGGTGACGGTAGCGCCTTCGTACAAGACATGTTGACGCTCAACATCAGCCGATTGGAGGTGCTGCGTGGCTGCGGATCGTCACTTTACGGCAGCAACGCGATGGGTGGCGTGGTGAATATTCTTACCGACACAGGAGGAGGCAAGTTCCGCGGCGATTTGCTGACTGAGGGTGGCGGACTTGGCTTCTTGCGTTCGCAGTTGCGAGTCGGCGGCGGCACGGCGCAAAACCGCTTCAACTATTCGTTGGGTGTCGGACACCTCAATGTGATGGAAGGTGTGGATGGCGACGATCGCGCCCGCAACACCGGGGGACAGGGCTTTGTGCAGTTCCGCCCCAAGGATTCTCTATTGTTTTCGTCGCGTCTTTCGATGGCCAACACGTTTCTCGGTGTGAATCTTTCGCCGGCACTCACGGCCAACGCACCGCGATCGGGCTTTGTCAAAGCAATCCCGCTTTCGCCGGAGGAGACCGCGAAGCGCCAGCGCGGATTGCCTTTCACGCTCGGCGATGCCACTGTCTTTCCGGCAGCCAACGATCCGGACAGTCGGCGCGCCTCGTGGTTCACATCGGGCTTGTTTGCGATGGACCATCAGCTCTCGCCCAGGCTCAACTATCGCGCGGCCTATCAGATCGTGGACACGCGCCGCAGCTTTCCCAACGGCCCTGGCGGCATCGGATTCCAGCCGCTCATCCGCGATGAATCCACATTCAACGGACGAATCGATACCGCCCAGGTTCGCATGAATCACACCGGGAATCGCAACTTGCTTTCGAGCGGCTTCGAGTGGGAACGCGAAGCATTCGACAATGGCGGTCTGACGCTGGCCGCGAATCCGGCCGCGAACTCGGGTTACCGCGCACAGGTGTCGCAACGTTCGATGGCGGTGTTTGCGGAAGATCGGATTCGGCTGCTGGCGTCGAAGTTGCAGATCACGCTGTCTGGTCGCGCGCAGACTTTTGACTTGCGCAGGCCAATGGTTTCAGGAAGCCTGCCTGCCTATTTGACGGCGGAGGTTCCTTCGCCTCCGAACGCGTTCACCGGCGACGTTTCGGCGATGTATCGCTTTGAGAAGACCAACACTAAGCTTCGCGCTCATGTTGGAAATGCCTTCCGCGCACCGTCGCTGTACGAACGTTATGGCACTGGATTTTTTGGCGGGACTTTCACTCCCTATGGCGATCCTCGTCTTGCCCCAGAACGCTCGATGGGTGGCGACGCGGGTATCGATCAATACATCGCCGGGCGGCGTCTGCGGGTGTCGGCGACCTACTTTTACACATCGCTGCGGTCGGTTGTGGGGTTCGATTTTTCAGGCCTGGTGAACCGCACAACGGATCCTTTCGGCCGTTCGTCGGGATACTACAGCACCAACGGCGGTCTTGCCCGCGGCGTCGAAGTTGAGACGCAAGCGGCGCTGTGGCGGGGTTTCCAGATTACTGGAGCCTACACGCACACGAGGACGCTCGAGCGGCGCATGATTGCGGCTGGCACCTTGAAGACGCCGCGAATTTACGAACACACGGTCGCCATCGCAGCATCCCAAACATTGCGCCGCGTCACACTGACCGCGAACTTTCTCGGGTCTCCGGAGTTCATCGGGGTGATCTCGGGACGGGCGGTTTCCTGGGCAGGGCCTCGCCGCCTCGATGCGACGGCAAGCTATAAGTTGAAGATCGGCGAGCGGTTCAAACCGGAACTCTTTGGGCGTGTCGAAAACATGCTCGGACAAAACTACTACGAAGACGGCTTCCGCACGCCCGGCCGCTGGGCTGTGGCTGGCTTGCGGCTTTCCTTCTAAGGGGTCATTCATTTATGTCGATTGCAACCAAACGAGGCGATACCGGCCAGACTGCGCTTCCGGGTGGTACGCGTGTGTCGAAATCGGACGCGCGCGTCGACGCCTACGGAACCGTTGACGAACTCATCTCGTCGATGGGATTCGCACGCGCCATCTGCCCGGATGAGGACCTCCGCGTGCTCACCAAAGAGCTGCAGCGCGAACTGTTCAAGGTGGGTTCGGCGATCGCCACTCCGCCTGACACCCGCAAGGGCGTTCCTGAAATTGGCCTCGAGATGGTGGAACGGCTGACTGCCGAGGTCCACCGTCTCGAGGCGATCGAAGGCGTGTTGGGCGACTGGTCGATTCCCGGTGAAGACGCGTGTTCCGCGGCCTATGACGTGGCTCGGACGATCTGCCGCAGAACCGAACGGCTCGTGGTTGGCTTGATCGAGAGCGGGGTGGAGATTCAACCGAACGCGCTTGCTTACATCAATCGATTGTCCGATCTGCTGTGGCTGTTCGGACGCGTTGTGGAGGTGCGTTTGGGGCTTGATTCCAAGCTGCGAACCAACGCCGGACCGAGGTGGTCGAGAGCCTGGTAATGATCCGCTGTTTTTCGCGTTGGATGACGGTGACATTTCCGCAGCCTTACCGCTGTGTGAGTTGGGCTGTGATCAACGGGGGTGTCGCGGTCACCGACACGGTGGCGTGGCTGTTTCTCGAAATCGACGAGATCGAAGAGTGCGGCGACATCCGGCAATGGTTCCGCGATCGTCTTTCGAAAGACGGGCTCGAACACGCGGTGGGCTTGCTCACCAGCCGACGTTTGCATCGCTATGTGGAATCCGGCGCGGGTACGCGATGCCATGCCGTAGCGACGGTTGGGATGAGCAATGCGCTGGCAGCGGGCGATCCTCCTGCAGGTCCTCCGCATTCGGGCACGATCAATATTCTGTGCGTAATTTCGGTTTCACTGACCCCGGAAGCCGAGCTCGAAGCGTTGGCTTTGGCTGCGGAAGCCCGCACGGCTGCGGTTCGCGATGCGCGGATCCCTAGTATCGTTTCCGGTATCGACGCGACCGGAACGGGAACGGATTGCGTTGTCATCGCACATCCTGGCGGTCTTGGCGCAGAGCTCTATTGCGGCAAGCATACTGAGCTTGGGCATCTCATCGGAAAGCACGTCCGTGAGGCCGTGCATAAGGGCGTGGAAGAGTGGCTGCGGGAGTTCCGACCGTGAGAGCGCGAGCGATTTTCGTTGGAGGAACCGCGTCGCATGTGGGCAAGAGTTGGATGTCCACAGCGATCTGCCGTCACCTGCGAGATCGCGGGTTCCGGGTGGCTCCTTTCAAAGCGCAGAATATGTCGAATAACTCGTTCCCCTGCTCGAACGGGGGTGAGATTGGCCGCGCGCAAGTGGCTCAAGCCGAGGCCTGCGGGCTCGATCCCGAGCCTGACATGAATCCGGTGTTGCTCAAGCCGAACTCGAACATGGGCAGCCAAATCATTGTGAACGGCAAGGTTTGGAAGTCGCTTTCGAGCCGCGATTACTTCGCGCAAAGCAGCTTCTTGCGGCAGACCGCGCTCGATGCTTACGACAGGCTGTCGAAACGGTTCGAGTATATTGTGATCGAAGGCGCGGGCAGCATCGCGGAACTGAATCTCAAGCAGCGAGACTACGTCAATCTTTCGATGGCGAAAGCCGCTGAAGCACGTGCATTGCTGGTTGCGGATATCGAACGGGGCGGCGTGTTCGCTGCGATTTTGGGCACGCTGGATCTTCTCGAACCAGAAGAACGCGCACTGGTTCGAGGTTTTGCCGTAAACCGGTTTCGCGGCGATCCGGCGCTGTTCGCCGATGGTGTAAAGATCCTGGAAGCGAGGTCTGGATGCGCCTGCCTTGGCGTCTTTCCTCGCGTCGACGACATCCCGTTGCAAGAAGAAGACAGCGTGGCACTGGACGAGAATGTGGGCGTTTCCTCGTGTGCGATCGCGATCATCCGATTGCCGCAGATTTCGAACTTCACCGACTTTCGCTTATTGCGCGCGAATTGGATCTCGCATCCAGTGGAACGCGAATTCGAATGGATCATCGTTCCTGGCGCGAAGAATACGATTGGCGCGCTGGAGTGGATGCGATCGCGCGGTCTGGATCGATGGATACTCGCACAACATGCGCGCGGGGCCAAAGTGCTTGGCGTTTGCGGGGGATTTCAAATGCTTGGGGAATCGATAGAGGATCCGCATGCGATGGAACATTCCACGCCGCGCACCGTCGCGGGGTTGGGCTTGCTGCCCGCGAGAACAGTGCTGCAACCACAAAAGGTTGTGCGCGTGGTTCGCGCGGAAGTTGGCGGCGTCTACGGCGGGGCTTATGAGATCCATCTGGGCGAGACATCGTGCGATCTGCCTCCGTTTGCGAAACTCGACGACGGAGTCGACGGCGCAATCATCAAAAGAACTTTTGGCACATATTTGCATGGGGTCTTTGAGAACTTTGCCTTGGCTTCGGCGTTCTTTGGATGCGGCAACGTTCTCGATGAAACGGCGCAACCTTACTATCGCCTTGCCGCATGGTTCGAACAGAACGCCGACCGCAAGCTGTTTGAGGAACAGTTTCTATGATGGATGTGCTCGCCGCCGCGGCGCTTGATATCGCAATCGGAGATCCGCGCTGGTTGCCGCATCCGGTGCGGGCGATCGGACTATGGATCTCGAAACAAGAAGCTATTTTGCGTCGCACGTCGATCGGATTGCGATTCGCAGGCGTGCTGTTTTGGTTCGGAACCGTCGTGCCGGTGGCGGCACTGGTCTCAGCATCCACTTGGTGGATGCCGTTGAGTGCGATCTACTGGATCTTCTCATTTCTCGCGATACGCGATTTGGATCGGCACGCAACAAGAGTCATCGACGCGCTCAGAGCCAATGAAATCGGCCTCGCGCGCGAACATCTTTCATGGATCGTCGGCCGCGACACGGCGAGGCTTGAGGCTCCGGAGGTCATTCGCGCGGTGATTGAAACGGTTGGCGAAAACCTAGGCGATGGCATCGTCGCACCGCTGTTCTTTCTCGCCATTGGCGGACCCGCTGCGATGGCGGCATACAAGGCCGTGAACACACTCGACAGCATGGTTGGATACCGCAATGAGAAGTATCGCGATCTTGGTTGGTTTTCGGCACGCGCCGATGATTGGGCGAACTGGATACCCGCGCGCCTCACGGCCTTGTTGATTTGGCTTGTCAGCCTTGCGCCCGGTTTCTCGCTGCGCGAATCGATCCGCATTACGCTGCGCGATGGTGGTTCGCAACCGAGTCCCAACTCTGGCTGGCCTGAGGCTGCGGTCGCTGGGGCGCTCGGTATCCGGCTTGGTGGAAGCAGCGCTTACGGTGGCGTTGTGAGCAACAAAGCTTTTCTTGGGGATGCGACGCGAACGCTCGATGTGACTGTGTTTCCGCGTGTGCGCTTCATTTTGTACAGCGTGGCGCTGCTCTCTGTCGCCATTGTGTCGGTGATCCGGTGGCGATGAATCATCACGGTGGAAACATCTTCGCGGTTGCGCAACGCAACGGCTGGGATTGGCGCGACATCGCGGATTTCAGTGCGAGCATCAATCCGCTGGGTCCTTCGCCTTTGGTTAAACCTGCGTTGGAACAGGCGTTCGAGCGTGTGGTCCACTATCCCGAAATAGATGCTCTCGCGTTGCGTACCGCACTGGCGGAACATTGGCAGGTGGATGCGGGCCGCATCGTCGCAGGCAACGGAGCGACCTCGTTGATCCATTGGTTCGCGCGTTCGATTGGTATGCCGCCGGTCGCATTGGCGGCACCGGTGTTTTCAGAGTTTCATCGGGCATTCCCTTCTGCTGAGATCGTTTCGTTCGATGTTCGCGGGTGGCCTGCGGAAGGTTTGGTTGTTGTGACGCGCCCGGCAAACCCCACTGGCGCTTTCCCTGAAGGCCTTGACGATTACTTACGATCGACGACGAATCCTGTGATGGTCGATGAATCGTTTATCGAGTTCACTGGCAGGCCGTCGGTCATGACTCTACACCGCACCAACCTTTTTGTGCTGCGATCGCTGACGAAGTTCTATGCGATCCCCGGTTTGCGTGTGGGCGCGTTGATTGGTCCCGCTGAGACTCTCGCGCATTGGAACGCTGAGCCGTGGACGGTCAATGTCTGCGCGGAAGCAGCCGTGATCGCTTCGATCGGAGACAAAGATCACGCTCGCCGTACGGTGGAGTTTGTGCAACGAGAGCGCATGTGGTTGACCGATGAGTTGCGGGCGATCGCGGGTGTACATCCACAGCCGAGCGTCGCAAACTTCCTGTTGTTGGCTCTTGACGCACCCGCGCCGCCATTGGTGCGCAAGCTGCAATCGCGTAAACTTCTTGTGCGGGATTGTTCCGGATGGCCAGGCGTTCCATTCGAAAACGCGGTTCGTGTCGCGGTGCGCACGCGCGCCGAAAACCAACGCTTGTGCAAGGAATGGACATCATGAAAAGACTGCTTGCGGCGATCGCGCTCTGCGGCGTGCCTCTCTTGGCGCAGCAGCGCATCGTATCCACGGCTCCTGCCATCACAGAGACGCTCTACGCCTTGGGCGTTGGCGCGCGGGTGGTGGGCGTTTCGACATATTGTCACTTTCCTGCGGAAGCAGCAACCAAGCCAAAGATCGGCACGTATCTGCAGCCGAATGTCGAAGCCATCATCCGGCTCAAACCGGATCTCGTCATCATAGAACGGCTTGCGCCGCAAGCATTGGAAAAGCTGAAGGCAGCCGGGCTTCGGGTGCGACGAATCGATACCGGCAACGTCGCCACGAATCTGAGAATGATCGAAGACATCGCTACCGCAGTGCAACTTCCCGAAGCGGGTCTTGCTTTGTCGAAGCGCATCGCGACGCAACTTGCCGCCGTCGAAGCGAGCACTGCATCGCGCAAGAAGCTCCGTGTGACGTTCATTGTCGGCCGTACGCCGGGGAGACTCGAAGGCATCATCGCTGTCGGCAAAGGATCGTACTTGAATGAGCTGATTCAGAAGGCCGGCGGCACCAACATCTTTGCGGACTCTCCGATTACCTATCCCAAGATCTCACTGGAATCACTGGTAAGACTGCAGCCGGACGTGATTCTCGATATGGGCGACATGGCGGAAACCGTTGGCGTAACGGATGCGCACAAGAGATCTGTCGAAGCGCTGTGGCGAGCGCGGAATGAGATCAAGGGCCGCGCACAGGCGGTGGCGAGCGATATCTTTGTGGTGCCTGGTCCGCGAATGGTCGACGCTGCTCGCGAGTTCCGCCGCATCATTCACGGTGAACCGCCGAAATGACCGCAGCGTTGTATTCGTTGCAATCGGTAAGATACTGTCGCGCAGCCGCCGGGGAGGTGGTTCGCGAGGTCAGCCTCAGCGTCGCGCCCGGTGAGTTTGTGGCGCTTTGCGGATTGAATGGCGCGGGCAAGAGTACGCTGCTCGAGATCATGGCGGGATTGCTTGCGGGATATGGTGGCGCCTGCAAGTTCGACGACCGCGAACTCGCGCGCTGGAATCCGCGCGAGCTAGCGCGAAGCGTTTCGTTCCTTCCACAGTCGGCGGAACCGGCGGCGCGATTCACCGGAATCGAAGTGGTCCGCATGGGTCGCTATCCATTCGGCGCAGGCTGGGGCGAGAGCGAGAAAGATGTGCGCATCTGCGCTGAGGCAATGCATTTGGCTGGTTGCGAAGAATTGAGGGATCGCTTTGTGAATCAACTGAGCGGCGGTGAACGACAACGTGTGTTGTTCGCGGCAGTGTTGGCGCAACAGCCGCGAGTGCTGTTGCTCGATGAGCCGGGGACGTTCGTCGACCTGCCGCATCAGATTCAAATGTTCCGAACGTTGCGGCAGCTTTGTCTGGAACAGAATCTCGCTTGCGTCACCGCCACACACGATTTGAACCTCGCCGCGTCGTTCTGCACGAGAATCGTATTGTTGGATCGTGGGCGAGTCGTGGTCGATGCTCCGCCTGCGGAGGCCCTGCCTGGGGATGCGTTTCGCCGCGTGTTTGGCAACCATGTGCGAGTTGAAAAGAGTGCTGAAGGATCGGTGAGAGTGCACTATGAAATCTGATCATCGCTTCTGGCCGCCGCTGCTGATGGTGGCGGTTATCGCGCTCACGCCGTGGCTTGGCTCGGAAATCGTATCGCCATCCGCGCTCGCAGATCCCAACGAGTTGTCGATATTCGTCACATTCCGCGTACCTCGCCTCTTGTTGGGCTTGCTCGCCGGTGCGGCATTGTCGATCGCGGGGTGCCTGTTTCAGGCGGTGCTGCGCAATCCTCTCGCCGACCCTTTCACCCTCGGTGTTTCGTCCGGAGCAGCGTTGGGTGCGGTCATTGTCATCTTCCTCGACATCGCCTGGATCTGGACCGGGTCAACCCTTGGCGCGATGGCCGCGCTGGGATTGATCGCATCGATGTTCATCCGTCAACGCCGCATCAGCGCGACAGGTCTCGTGCTCGCGGGTGTGAGCGTCAACAGCGTTTGCGCATCGTTCATCATCCTGTTGCAAAGCGTCTCAGGATTTGCAAAGTCATTCTCAGTCACAACGTGGCTGGTTGGATCGGTGGACTCACTTGCCTACTCTTCGCTCGCCTTCTACGCAGCCGTCATTGTTCCCTTGATGCTGTGGATCGTTTGGAAGGCCCCTGATTGGGATCTGCTTTCGATGGGTGACGCCTGGGCCGCGGGCCGCGGCGTGCCGGTTCGTACTTTGCTCGTACAAGCCTGCTTGGCAGGATCGATACTCACGGCGGCGACGGTCTCGCTGACAGGGCCTATTGGGTTTGTGGGCTTGATCGTTCCGCACCTCGTCCGCCATCGGACAGGCGCCAGCCATCGGGTTCTGATTCCTGCGGTGCTCTTTTGCGGAGCGGCGTTTCTCGCAACTTGCGATGCGCTCGCGCGCACGGTGTTGCGACCGGCCGAGATCCCAGTCGGTGTGATCACTGCGTTGATCGGCGGACCCGGATTGATTTGGATCCTGCGATCGGAAAGGAGCCACCTCTAAGTGGCGTTGATACTGATTGGCGGTGGAAGCCGCAGCGGCAAGAGCCGCTTTGCTCTCGAACTAGCGCAGCGCAAGGGCAGCAAGCCTGGATTCATTGCGACCGCGCAGGCCTTCGACGACGAGATGCGCGATCGAATCCGAAAGCATCGCCAGGAACGCGGCGAACATTTCAGAACCATTGAAGAGCCTGTCGATCTAGCTGGAGCGATCCAGAAAAGCGTCGAAGCCGGCTGCGATGCGGTTGTAGTGGATTGCCTCACTCTGTGGGTGAGCAATCTGATGCTGAGCGATCGCGAGGTGCAGGCCGAACCGGTCATTGCCGCTTGTCAGTCAAGCGCGACAATCATCCTTGTCACGAACGAGGTCGGTTGCGGGATTGTACCAGAAAACGCAATGGCGCGACGGTTTCGCGATCTTGCGGGATGGTTGAATCAGCGCATCGCCGAAGAGGCACAAGAGGTCTATTGGACAGTGTTCGGCATCCCCATGAAGGTGAAGTGAAGCATTGCTGCGCGCCGCTGTCCAATTCCTGACCATCGTTCCAGCGCCTGGCGCGCCGCATGTTGCGCCTGGGGCTGCCGCCGCGTGGTATCCGCTCGTCGGCGCCATGATCGGCGTGCTAGCCTGGCTCGCGTGGCGGACACCGATGCAGGCAACGGCGGCGATTGTCCTGGTGATCGTGATTACGGGTGGCCTGCACGAAGATGGACTCGCCGATGTTTGCGACGCGATCCGCGCCGGGCGGACACGTGAGGCGATTCTGCGGATCCTCAAAGACAGCCGGATCGGCGCTTATGGGGCCATCGCGATTGTGTTGTCGATCCTCGTTCGCTGGCATGCGCTTTCGCTTTGGAAGTCGCCGGATTGGACGCAGTTCGCCTTCGTCTTTGCATGCTCGCGCGGATCGATGGTGATGCTGGCGTTTTCAACGCCTTCGCTATCCGAGGGGTTGGGCGAAGCCTTTCGCAACAGCATCCCGAAGAGTGCGCCATGGTTGGTGGCACTGCAATGCATGGCCGTTGCGTATTTTTGCAACGGATGGATGCCGTTGCTGGTCGTGATCTTGTCCATCGTTTTGATTCGTTTTTGGTTGCTGCGTCGAGTGGGCGGATTCAATGGGGATTGTCTGGGATTTCAATGCCAGATCGCAGAAGCGGCGGCGATGGTGGTGTTCGCTTGCCGCTAGTTCATTTGATTCGTCATGGGCGTCCTGTATTGACGGGCGTGATGTTGGGACAAGTTGATTCGGCACTCGCACCACAGAGCATCGAGCCTTCCGGGCTGGATGTTCGGTCGGTGTTCACGAGTCCGCTGCAAAGGGCTTCGCAAACGGCTGCGAAGTTGTTTCCAGATCGCCAGGCGATTGTGGTTCCGCAGTTGGCGGAAATCACGCTTGGTGAATGGGACGGCCTTGCGTGGAACCAGATTGAAGCGCGTTGGCCTGGATTGGCCAGGGCGAAGCTCGATGACTGGTATGGGATCCAAGGGCCCGGTGGTGAGACATGGGGCGAGTTCGAAGAGCGAGTGCGTGTCGCCTGGAACAGTGTCGTGAAGGCCGCGTCGCCTTGTGCCGTGGTTGCCCACGCCGCGGTGAATCATGTGTTGTACCGGTTCGCCACCGGTGACGAACCGGTCAAACAGCAAGGGCATTGCGAGGTGATTTCAGTTGAGACCATTCGATATCCAGCCCATCGCCAACGAACGGCTCGATCGTGAGATCACGGCCCGTTGGAATTCATTGACCAAACCGCCTGGTTCGCTTGGGCGTCTTGAAGACGCTGTGCGCTGCTTTGCTTTGCAGCGGGGCCTGGCGCGCCCGACGATGCGCCGCAAGAGCATGTATGTATTTTGCGGCGATCACGGTGTGACTGCCGAAGGCGTGAGCCCGTATCCAAGCGAAGTGACGCGGCAGATGGCTCTAAACTTCGTTGCGGGTGGCGCGGCGATCAATGTTTTGTGCAGGCAGAACAACATTTCGCCGGTTATTGTCGATGCAGGTATCAATGGTGAACCCGTGCCTGGCGTGATCGGCAGACGCATTGGTTCGGGTACGCGCAACTTCGTTGTGGAATCCGCCATGAGCCGTGATGAGGCGTTGAGAGCCATCGAGAGTGGAGCGAAACTCGCGGCAACCGGAGATGACGATATACGGGGCGTGGGCGAAATGGGCATCGGCAACACGACCTCTGCGAGCGCGCTGTTGTGCGTGTTCGCGGACGTGGATCCGGTGGAAGCCGTAGGCCCTGGAGCGGGGCTAACGGCGACCGGTGTATCGAAGAAAGCGGAGGTCATTCGCAAGGCGCTCGCGCTCCATCGTCCCGATGCTAAGGATGCCGTGGGTGTAATCGCACAAGTTGGCGGATTCGAAATCGCCACGATGGCGGGCTTCTTACTCGGTTCCGCCGAGCGGCGCATCCCTGTCATGATGGATGGCTTCATCTCTTGCGCGGCCGCGTTGGTGGCGAGCCGCATCGATACTGGAGTGCTCGACTATCTATTGTTTTCGCATGAATCCGCAGAACCAGCTCATGCGAGAATGCTTGCGGAGCTTCGCGCGGAGCCTCTACTGCGGCTTTCGATGCGCCTCGGCGAAGGTTCCGGCGCAGCGTTGGGCATTCTTCTTTTAGAGCAATCGCTCGCGCTCTACGATGGCATGGCGACGTTCGAAGAAGCTTCCGTCAGCAATAGGTAATCGGCGAGCGAATCGACCCGGGCACGGGTTTGGGTTGGAAGTTCGTGGATCTCGGGGGTAGCAGACGTTTGCCGATGGCGAGTTCGATCACTTCTTCACAAGTGAATGCGGGCACGAAAATAATCGCATCCGCGTCGCCGTGGATGCTCCAATCCAGTCCTTTTGCCGTGAAATCCGCGCAATCCCAAAGCAAGCGCATCTGCTGTTCAGCCGTCAGACCGTCGCAATCGTAGTGCTCGGTGCGGCCATTCTCGCGAACACCTAAGCCAGCGCCACCTACTGGCCGGCGGAATCCAAGTTGTTCTTTGAGCCCCTCGAGCCAACCCGCCGGAGCGCGATGGATCACACGGTGGGCTGACCTGATCTGCAATTGTTTCGCGACGATCGCCTGCACTTGTACGGGCCGCCCAGACTCAGCCGAAAGACGTCGTGCCGCGGCGATGCGGTGATGTCCATCGGCGATGATCCGCTGGCCATCGGCACACAAAATCAACACCGGTGTCTCTTGCGGCAACCCGTTGCTCCACGCTTCCGCAATGGGATCCACCAGGGCGGCAATCACCTGCTCATGGGCAAGCGGAGAGTGCTCATCGACGGTCAGCGCTTCGCTGGAACTTCCCAAACGGTGGCCCCGATGTAGCGTTCGCTGTCTCCGCTGTCGTTGAAATAGTAGGCGCTGACGAGTTTGCCATCGGGGCGCACCACGGTCCGCGTATAGCCGAGATCGCGATCGCCGCCGTCTTGGCGCAGGATCAGTTCATCGCCCCACGTCTTGCCTTCGTCATCGCTCACTCGCGCGCGAATGCTGTACGGAACGGCGCGATGTCCGTAAACTGCGCAGAGGCGGCCATCTTTCAAGCGCACAAGACTGGCGGGATTTCCAGAATTGCCGGTGATGTGCGGCGTGATGCGCGACACCGTTTTCCACGTTGCGCCATCGTCATCGGAACGCGCGAACTCGATGAAATTCTCATTGCCTTCTTTACGGCGAATCGCCGATACGATGGTCTTCGCCGAAAGCCTGAGCGACGAGGGCATGATCGAAAAGCCCTTTTCCCCGGGCGTCGAAGCAACGCCGATCTTGTTCCAAGTGACGCCGCCATCGGTCGTGCGGATGCAGAAGACCTCGCCCTCTTTGCCATTGTTGAGGGCCGCGGTGATGAACATCGTCATGCTGCGCTGACCGTCCACGATGTAATCCGTTCGAGCCATGATGCCCTTGGTTCCGAACGTCGGGATGTTGAATGGCCCGTTCCAGTTCTTGCCGCGATCGTACGAATAATAGAAGCGCGACGGGCCGATGTCCTTATCCATCATCCGCGCGGTAAGCGCGAAATCCTTGTGCGTGAAGTCAATGGCGGTCTTATTGTCGACGGCTTCTTTGCCACCGTCTTCTGTCGGGACACCCGCCATTCTTCCACCGGGCGGGGGCAACAATGACAGGGGTTTCTCGATGGTCCAAGTCTCGCCCCCGTCTTTGCTACGCCCAAGAAGATGCTCTTCTTTCTGGCTGTAGTCGATGGCGTGGATCGAACGATTGACTTTGAACTTTCCGGATTCAAAGCCGACGACGATTTCGTTACCCCAGGCCCAGATACCGTGGTTCGCAGGCCAACCCGCATAGCGGCCCGCGGTCTTGTAGACAACTACGTTCTTTGCGTTGGCAACGGCTTGCTCACCGGCATGCAAAAGCGCGAGAGTACTCGCGAATCCAATCAGGACAGTCTTCATGGTCAACGCCTAAAATACCATCCTCAGTGCGAGTTGCAAAACGCGCGGCGGGTTCGCGGCGGTGATGCGCATGAAGTTGCCGTTGTTGAGCGCGCTCGTCGGATTGCCAAGATTGACGCGATTCAACGCATTGAAGGCTTCGAAGCGGAAGGTGGTAGTGAAGCGCTCATTCACGCGGAAGTCTTTAGCAAGGCCGAAATCAACATTGGCGAGCCCGGGACCATAGTAGGTATTGCGTCCGATGGTTCCGAAGGTTCCGAGAGCGTTGGGCCGGAACACGGACTTGCGCAGATACTCGGTCACGATATCGTTGCGACTGCGGTTGCCGTCGATGATCGCGTTGCCGGTGTAGTCGACACGTTGGCCGCCGGTGCCGGAGCGCGCATTGTCGACCCCGCTTCCAACCGAGAACGGCTGGCCGGATGTGAGATTCATGATGGCGTTCAGGTTCCAACCTCCGAGAGCGAAGTTCACAGCGCGTTTTTGAAACTTCACGGGCAGTTCCCAAAGGCCGGAGAAGTTGAACACATGCGGGCGGTTGTAGTCCGATAGTGCCTTGTCAAAGGCCTGATTGTTGGGGTTTGTACGAACCTGTCCGGTTCCCTTGTTCGCCGAAGTATCGTCAATGGATTTCGAGAACTGATAATTCGCAAGAATCGTGAAACCTTGACGGAAGCGGCGTTCGACGGTCCATTGGAAGGCGTGATACGTGGAGTTGCCGACAGCTTCCACGAGCGTCGACATACCCATGGCCGGCGCGAAGGGGCGGCGTTGATTGGTCGTCGCCGTCGTCACGCCGGGCGCATAGACGGCGGCGTTCAGTTCACGCAGAGTCATGAGTCGCGTGCCTTTCGAGGCGGCGTAGGCACCGCGAGTCACAAAGCCGCCCCAGATCTCGCGTTCGAGAGTGAGGTTCCAGGATTGGATGTACGGATTACGGAAATCCGCAGCATTGAGAAACTGCGAGGTGAACTGCGGAAACACTGCACTCGAAGGCGGCGTCTTGGATGCGGGGAACGGATTGGTCGTGCCCGCCCAGGGATCGGAAAAGCTGTTGGTATTGGATCCGAAGACAGTGACAACAGTTCCAAACGGAGCCTGATTGGCTTGCGAGTTGGTTGCGATGGCGTTGAACGAATCGAAGAAGACGCCGTATGCACCGCGCAACGCGGTCTTGCCGTCGCCAAACACGTCCCAAGCGAAGCCAAGCCGCGGACCGATGTTTCCCCAACTTGTGGGAACGGTGCCGCGAGAGACGCCGGGATCTCCTGCGTAAATCACGCCTTTGGGTGCATTGATGTAGCGCTTCGATTGTTCCGCAGGTCGCCAGACACCGACCTTATCGAGCGTATCGGTGAAGGGGAAGAAGGGTTCCCAACGCGCACCGACATCGAGCGTGAAGCGCTTGGTGACTTTGAACGAATCCTGCACGAAGAGCCCAATGCGCTTGAAGCGGGTTTCTTTGTATTCGCCGATTCCTTGCGTGAGCGAGTTGAAGGATCCGAGCATAAAGTCCGCGAGCCCGTCGGAAGTGAACGGGGCCGCGCCATTGAAGCTCCACTGGCCGTTGGCGCGGAAGTTGTTGATGATGTCGTTGCCGCCTTGGCCGTACTCGCCTCCGAACGTGAGACTGTGCTTGCCCTTGGTCCAACGTAACGTATCGAGATACTGATACTCGCGGCGGGGGAAGGCATTCGTGTCGCCGGTATTGATTCGGAAGTAGCCGGCGATATCGATGTCCCACTTGATGATGGGGTCGTTGTAGTATTTGAGACCGAGGCTCGCCAAGCTCTTGTCCGGCTGCGGTGGAACGAATTTGCCGTCAGTCCGATTGACGCTGAACAGTGCCTGATTGACGAGGGTCGGACTCAACGTATGCGTATCGGTGAATGAGATGGAGTTGTTGAACCACTGTCCTCCGCTGGTTTGCTCGAGAACGTTCTTGGGATTCAAGAATGCCGGAGATTCGGCCCATGATTTGTAATAACGCACCGAAAAGCGATTGTTCTGTGAGATCTGGTGATCGCCGCGAGCCATGAACTGATGATCGTTGCTGGGCGTGGCGACGATGGTGGAGACGCGTCCTGAAGCGCCACCATCCGGCAAAGACGAATCGACGATCGCGCGGCTGACTGGATGGATTCTCGAAACCGGGATGATATTGCCCGCAAACGGTGCGTTTGTCAACGGATCGCGCAGTGCGCGGGTCAGTTGCGAGAAATTGCCTGCGCGCTGCAGCGTGGTGGGCACGATGCGTTGCACTTCTGAAGGAACCTGGCGCAAAAGCGTCGCCTGATAGGAAGCGAAGAAGAAGGTTTTGTCCTTGATGACAGGGCCGCCAACGGTGCCTCCGAACTGGTTGCGCTTGAGGCCATCCTGGCGACGGCGGCCAGTGGCGGGGTCGGCGGGGCCGAAGAATCCCGTGGCATTGAAGGCCTGATTGCGGACGAATTCGAAGGCGCTGCCGTGCAACTGATTGGTTCCGGACTTGGTGACGGCGTTGACGAGTCCACCGGATTGACGTCCGAACTCGGCGCTGAAGTTATTGGTCTGGACGCTGAATTCCTGCAGCGCATCGGGGTTGGGAAAGGGGTTGGGCGCATTCGAATAGGGGTCGTTGTTCTGCGCACCGTCGAGAACGTAGTTGGTGGCATTGGCGCGCCCGCCGTTGACGGAGACAGGCGTTGTCCCTGGATACGTAGTGCCAGAAGTAACGTCGGCGCGTTGATCCACAACGACGCCAGCGACGAGCCGCATCAACTGCGTGGCGTTGCGTCCGTTGAGCGGCAGTTGTTCGATACGGCGTTGATCGATGACTGTTTTCAACGTGGCGCTGGTCGTATCCACGTTAATGATGTTGCTCGATACAGTGACACTCTCGGCGGTTCCGCCGACGTTCATACTGGCGTCGACTCGGGCCGTTTCGTTCACTTGCAGCCGCAGGTCGCGGACTTCAAAAGATTGGAATCCTTTGGCTTCGACACGTAGAGTGTAAACGCCGACAGGGAGATTGCGCAGCAGGTAGCTGCCCTCCGCATCGGCGGTTCCATCGAATTGAGTTTTGGTTCCGGTGTTGGTTGCTTTCACCGCGGCGTTGGGAATGACAGCACCAGTGGCGTCTTTCACCGAGCCCGTTATAGAAGCGGTAACGTTCTGAGCGGAGGCGAGCGATACACAGGCAAGGAATGAGGCTATGACCCGAGTCAACATGGGCGGGATCATATCACAGTTTAAGCCGTCTTCATCATCTCTTCCCATGTCACTTCGCGTTTTGCATCGATTGCCATTTGGCCGAGGATGGAAGTGAGTGTACTTTCCGCCGCGCGAACGCCAACATTTTCCGGCTTGCCGTCTTTGATGCGTTGGACGAATGCGCCGAGGGCATCGACCGTGATGTCCTGCGTGGATTTCTCTGTCGTGAGAGGTCCGGGGCCAGTGCTATAGCTCCAATATTCACGCGCCGTTTCGATGTAGCCCTTGTCGCAGATGTAGCGTTCGCGATTCGAACGGTACCAGCGAGGCGTCATCTGCGAGCCGGTGAACGTCATCTGGACGCGATCGGGATAGTCGTAAGTGACGCTCAAGTGATCGAGTAGATCGCCGCGTTTTTCCACCGTGCGCCCACCGGTTCCAACGGCTTTAAGCGGATGCGAGCCGAGGAACCAATTGATCGCGTCGAGGTTGTGGACGTAGGTTTCCACGATCACTTCGCCGAAGGTCGCGCGCCAGAGTTTCCACTGATCGAGCTTCTCTTTCTCGTTGCGTGGAGGCGGCATGGGCGGCTCGTTGCCTGCAAGTGCGAACTTGAGAAACTCGCCGTGCACTTCGCGCACTTTGCCCAACGTGCCCGACTCAAGCAACTGCTTGGCTTTGACGTAGACGCCGCCGTAGCGCTGCTGAAATCCGAAAGTGATGTTGATCTTGCGATCTGCGGAATCGGCTGCGCGCATCACGCGTTTGCATCCGGCGACATCGAGCCCCGCAGGCTTTTCCATGTAGATGTGCTTGCCTGATTTCACTGCGGCTTCGAAGTGTTCGGGATGCAGATAGACTGGCGTCGCGATCATCACGGCGTCGATGTTCTTGTCGTTGAGAAGATCTTGAAAGTTGCTATAGGACTTGGCATCCGGCGCGCCGATCTTTGCCTTGGCTTTGGCCATCTGCTCTTCGACAACATCGCAGACGGCGACGATCTTCGCGTTCGGATCTTTGTTGACAGTGGTCGCGGTGTAGGTGCCGCGGCTTCCTGCGCCGATCAGGCCAACGCGGAGAGTGGAGTTTTGCGCCGACCCGCGGACGGCCTGGAGTGGCACGAGGGCCGCCGTTTGCATGAGTGTTCGCCGGTTCATCTGTTGTCTCCTTGGAGCATCCCGCAGGCTTCGAGCAGGACGTCATGTGTCATCAAATCATGTTCCGCGGTGTACGAGGGTTTTGCGCCATCGCGAATGATGACGGCCATTTCGGCGAAGTCCGGCGTGTAGGCGCGGCCGGGCGGTTCCGGCGGATGCAGTGTCTGGGGCGGTTCGCCTTTGATTTCCAAAGTGAGATGCGACCCGGTGAAGGGCTGGACTTTCGCGGATCCATTGCTGCCGATGATTTCGATATAGCGATGGGCGTTGCCGTTGGGATCGAAACCGGCGAGGGAGATTTCGGCGAAGGCGTTCCGATACTCGAGTATCACGAGGTTGTTGTCGGCGAGTCCGTCGGGGGATGGGGAATGGTGGCGAATGATGCCTGTGACTTTGAGGGGCTTGCCGAGGAGGGCGGTCGCGCGGTCGATGAGATGGCATCCCTCTGAGAACATCATGCCGCCTTTGTACTTCGCCAAGTGCTTGCGTTCGTCAGCGAGGATCGGTTTGTCAATGGAGGCGCGGAAGCGGTGGATGCGTCCCAAACGGCCTGTTTTCGCGGCTTCGAAGGCGGCTTGCATGGCGGGATGGTAGCGCCATTGAAATCCCATTTGGACGATGCGATTGCGTGTACGTGCGTCTTCGAGCAACTTGCGAAGGCCTGGCAACGATGCGCCTGGAGGCTTGTCAAGATGCACGAACTTGCCCCGATCGATGGCCTGTTGAGCGAATGTGAGGTTTGCTTCGGCGTCGGCGAATTCACAAGCGATGAGTTCGATGCTTGAGTCGAGCGCTTCGGCCTCCGAAAGCCGGCGTGTTTTCTCGAAGGCAGGCCCAATCGCGGGATCCTGCGGATCTGGGCGGCAGACGCCAACGAAGTCGTACTCGGGCATGCTCTGCAGCGCGAGGATCTTGCTGTGTGCGTGACCGTGGCCGGTGCCAATCATGGCGACGCGGATCTTCTTTGTAGCGGCCACGGCGGTGGATGCCACTGCCACCGCGAGCAGCCCACGTCGGGTCATTTGGCCTGGACCTGAATCACTTCTGTATTGTCGGAGGTCGCGGTCACCTTGAGCTTGGCTGCGCCTTGGACAAACACGGTGTCGCGTTCCGAAGCCGTGTAGGTCTTGGTGCCATCGTTGACCGTCAAGGATCCGCGCCAGACGAAGAGCAGTTGTTCGCCTTCGGGCGCGACCGAGGCCTTGAACGACTGTTTGCCTTTGAGCTTGAGATGCGATCCGGTGGCGCGGTTCGACGCTTGTGCGGTGCCTGTGAATTCACCATTTTTGCTGCGGAAATCGACGTACTTCACGGCACCGGGGGTGATGTCACCCTTGGGCTGCGCCGCGCCGGGACGCTTGGAATCGCGCGCGCCAGTGTACAGAATCAGATCCGGCGGATTCTGAAAGCTGATCATCGTCGCTTCGTTTGTTCCAGCGGTGATCGTGCCGTGGATCTGGCCCGTCGGCACAAACGCGCACTCGCCACTTTTGAACAGACGCAGCGATTCGCCTTGCCGCAGATTCACTTCGCCATCGAGCACAAGGATCGTGTCGTCGGAGTAGTCGTGTACATGCTGCGCGAATTCGCTACCGGGCTTGGAGACGGAGAGGTTGAGTGTTGTCTTCTTGGCACCGAGTCCGGGATGGATGATACGGCGCGAGGTTACCTCGCCCATCTTGAAGGGATCGCTTTCTGAGAATTTCACCACGCGGATGTTTTGGGCGGAAGCGAGTGCGGCGATGGCGAACAGCAGTGAAAACTTCATTCCGGCGTCCATTGTATAAGATGAAGCGGTGCGGCTCTCTATCCGTGTCGAACCTCTCTTCCCTTCGCTCACCCTGGCACAACAGTTGGAACGCGTGGCGTCGTCGGGATACGACGGCTTTGAGTTCGGCGATTGGCGAGCATCCGATCCCGCGGCGATCACGATACTGAAGAAGAAACTGAAGCTGACTTGTGTGAGTTTGGTGGGGAACAAGGGCGTGAATCCGAAAGGCATGGGCCTCTGCGATCCGGCCGAGCGGGATGGTTTTCTTGCCGAGATTCGCGCGTCGCTTGAGGCGGCGAAGCGATTTGAGGCGGAGCAGATGGTGGTGCTCTCGGGCTTCAAGATTCCCGGGATGACGCGCGAGCAGCAGCACGCGAGCATGGTCGAAGGCTTGAAGCGCGCGCACGATATCGTTGCGTCCGCAGGAGTGACGATTGTGGTGGAAGTGATCAACACGCTCGCCAGGATTGAGCCTTTGAATCCTAAGGGCGACAATCATTCTCGATATTTTTTGGATCGGAGTCCTGAGGCGTTTGAGATGGTTCGCGAGGTGGGGAGTCCGTTTGTGAAGATTCTTTACGACCTCTATCACGTACAGATCATGGAAGGGAATCTAATCGAGACGATCCGCGCGAATATGGCCGCGATTGGGCACATCCATGTGGCGGATGTGCCGGGACGCCACGAACCGGGCACGGGAGAGATTCAATTCGAGAACGTCTTCCGCGCGATCGAAGCGGCAAACTATAAGGGCTTCTTGGGAATGGAGTACATTCCTTCGAAGCCCGTGATGAAAACGCTGGCGGAGGTAAAGGCGATGGTCAAGCGCTCTTCATCATCTCGTCCCAGGCAACGAGGCGTCGCGCGTCCATCGCCATGCGTCCGAGAATGGCGGTGAGCGTGCTTTCCGCGCCGCGAACGCCTGTATTTTCGGGCTTTCCATCGCTGATGCGCTGCACGAAGGCGGCGACGGAATCGATCGTGTTGTTGCGCGGGGTCTTCTCGGTGGTGTCTTGTCCACGGCCCTTGAATTGGCGGAAGTGGTTCTCGGAAGTCTCGATCATTCCCTTGGGACCGAAGAATTGCTCGACGACATCGCGATAGCCGGGAGGTGCGAGGGTCATGCCCGAAAGCTGGCCTTCGACTCCGTTGCCATAGTCGTAGGCGACGAAGTTGTGATCTCGCGAGTCACCCTGTTGAGTGGCTTTGGATCCGCCGGATCCGATGGCGCTCAGCGGGCGTCCACCGAGGAACCAGTTCAACACATCGATGGAGTGGACATTGTTCTCAACGATGAGATCGCCGGAGAGTTGTTTCCAGATGCCCCACTGCTGAATCTTTTCCATTTCCGTCTGGGGCGGAGGCAGTTTGGGAGCTGCGGCCTTGACTCCTTCGCTTTTGATGAAGCGGGCGAAACCCAAGTGAATCGGTCCGATGTCGCCGGATTCGGCGAGTTTTTTGGCTTTGAGATACAACTGCGAGTAGCGGCGTTGGAAGCCGAAGTTGATGTTGATCTTGCGGTCGGCGGCATCGGCGGCGCGCATGATGCGCTTGCATCCGGCGACATCGATGGACGCCGGTTTCTCGATATAGATGTGCTTGCCGGACTTCACCGCCGCCTCGAAGTGATCGGCGTGCAAGAACACGGGTGTGGCGATGATGATGGCGTCGATTCCCGGATCGGCGAGCAACTTCCGGAAGTCTGAGTAGAGGCGTGGATTGTCGACGCCGATCTCTTTCTTGGCGGCTTCCATATGTTCTGGAACGACATCGCACAAGGCGACGACTTTGCCTGGCGTGTTCTTTGCCAGCATTGCGGCGACGTAAGTTCCGCGATTACCGGTTCCGATCACGCCGACGTTGACGGCGGAGTTCGCCGCGGATCCGCGTACGGCGGCTGCGGCCACGATGGCAAAATGTCGACGATTCATTTGATCTCCCCTGAAGCGCGCAGTAGCGTTTCTTGTAACAGCAGTTCGTGATCGTAGGATTGCTTTAACGGTTGGCCCGTCTTAATGGCTTTGGCGAGTTCCGCAAAGTCGGGGATGAAACGCGGCTGCGGTGCCACGGTGACATCCTGCCAACCCGCTTTGTAAGGGCCTTGCGCCTTCTTCATGAAGACACGCATCCGCGGAGGATTGGCTTCTGGATTTAGCACGACGCTACCGTCTGTTCCGAGGATTTCGAAGGATCGATGATCGCCCGAGCCCCCCATTTTGGCGGATTGGGTCACAATGCCCAACGCGCGATCGAATTCGAAGACGGCAACATTGTTGTCCGCGAGCTTGTCGTTGACGCTGGTGTCGTGCCGGAGCCAGCTTTTGACGGTCTTGGGGCGCCCGAGCACTTCGACCATGCGATCGATGACATGGCCTCCCAATTCGAACAACCCGCCACCGGCATACTTGGCTTCCGTGTCGCGCTCTTCCTGGCCGCGGTCCGAATTCATTGTTCCGCGCACCATAAAGACTTCGCCGAGCCAGCCCTTCTTTGCCGCTTCGATGCCAGCCGAGACTCCTTCATGCCAGCGCCACAGATAGCCGGTTTGCAGAAGAAGCTTTTTACTGCGCGCCTCTTCGACGAGTTCCTTGAAGGGCCCGTAGGCATTGCCCGGAGGCTTTTCGAGATGCAGATGCTTGCCCGCCGCGATGACCTTCTTGCCCCACGGGACAGCTTCCCACGCGCGGCATTCTACGACGACCAAGTGGATCGACTTGTCTCCGAGCAGTTCCGCTTCGCTCACCCATTTCAGGCTGGCCAGCTTAGGATCCTTTTGGAGCTTTGCCCGGGTTTCGGCATTGCTTTCAGCAATGCTCACGAGCTCGAAATCGCTATTGTTGAGCACCGCGTTGAGCTTGCCCATAAAGTGGCTGTGGCCTGTGCCGAGCATGCCCACGCGCACCCTTGAGATGGAGGCAGCGAAGGACGGAAGGGTCGTGGCTGCGGCGGCCACATACTGAACGAATTGACGCCGTTTCATTTGCGAGCCATCATACTACAGCGACCGCGATTGGTTTACGGGGTCGACGATCCTGATCGAGCCTGCTCTAGACAATCGGAGGATCCAACGTCACGATTCGTCGCTTGCCAGGTCTCTTTGACGGCAAAGGCTCACTGTACTTGGCTCCGATCCACCAACGAACCGAAGTCACGCGCCAGTGCGTAGACAGCTTCACGCATGAGGCGATGGTGTTGTTGAGGCGAGCGTGCTTCTTCGAGACCTTGCGCGGGCAGGCTGACGGAACTCATGTCGCCAGGGCTTCGGCCATTTTGAGCAGCGTGCCGCCGGAAGCATCCAGTAGAGTAGCGAACGCTCCACAGAGCTACTGAGCGGCCAGCGAGGTAAGCTCCGGATGCAACGAGCGAAGCGATTCATCGAGACGCCGATAGGCGGCTTGGGCCTGAGACAGATCGTTTGAGCGACCGATGCGTTCGAGTTCAAGAGAGGCTTGATAGGCGGACTCTGCGCCGAAGTTGGCAACGGAACCCTTCAGGCTGTGACTTGCGCGTTCCAAGCCTTGCGGGTCGTTTGCGGCAAGCGCCGCTTTGATCTTTTCGACAAGCTGGGGATAGTCGTCCAAAAAAAGCCCAGCGATCTCGCGCAGCAAATCTTCGTCGCCGCCAAGGCGAGACAATGCCAATGCGCGATTCAAAACAAGAATGTCGTTCTGCATAATTTCAACTCCGTCAACCAGCGGTACTGTGGTCCCATAAGAATTATCGGTCAAGTCTGGCTCTTTGGGAACAGGACCGTGGTACTAAAGCCGCAGTTTTTGCCTGACGCGGCGCTCTGATTCGACCTTAAGTTGCGCTTGGTTTCATCGTAGGCCGATACACAGCGGTTGGTTTCAGCCGCTCAATGGAGTAACATCGCGAGATGGTCAAAAAGATCTTCATCGCCTTGGCTGCGATTCTTGTGATGCTCACCGGGCTCATCCTGATGCAACCTGCCAGCTACAAGGTTGTTCGATCCACCAACATCAACGCTTCGCAGAGCGACGTGTTCGCGCTCATCGACGACTTTCATCGGTGGGAAAAATGGTCACCGTGGGCCAAGATCGATCCAAATATGAAGACCACTTATTCGGGGGCGGCGAAAGGTACGGGTGCGATCTATTATTGGATCGGCAATGGCGATGTTGGAGAGGGCCGGATGACGATCCAGGAAAGCAGCCCGAGCGATCGAGTGGCGATCAAGCTGGAGTTCATCAAGCCGTTCGAATCGAATTCGATCACGACTTTTCTGCTCAAGCCCGAAGGGTCCGGTTCGACCAATGTCACTTGGGAAATGGCCGGCGACAACACCTTCATGGGCAAAGCGATGTCCCTCTTTGCGAGCATGGACAGCATGATCGGTGGCGATTTCGAGAAGGGGCTGCGGCAAATGAAAGCGGCCGGTGAATCGGCGGGCAAGTAATCGGCATCCCATGGAAATGAGCAAAATCGTATTGGTTACTGGAGCCAACAAGGGCATCGGTCTGGAGACTGCCCGGCAACTCGGGCAATTGGGCATGACAGTACTCGTTGGAGCGCGCGATGTCGCGAAGGGCGAAGCGGCCGCCGCGCAACTTCGAACCGAAGGTTTGCAGGCCGATGCGATTGCAATCGATGTCGCGAGCACAGACAGTGTTGAGGCTGCGGCGAAGGCTGTGGAAGCGAAGTATGGCAAGCTCGATGTCCTGGTGAACAACGCGGGCATCGCGCTCGATTTCGGCGTATCGCCCCTTGCAGTTACAGAAGAGACCCTGCGCACAACCTTTGAGACCAATTTTTACGGGCCTTTCCGGGTGACGCGGGCTTTCCTCGGCCTTTTGCGCAACGCTGGCAATGCACGCGTCGTGAACTTATCGAGCATCCTCGGATCGATCGGCCTGGCATCGGACCCTGAACATCCGGAATACAGTACCTTTAAAGGTATGGCGTACCAAACCTCCAAGGCGGCGCTGAATATGCTGACGGTCGCCATGGGCAACGAGCTCAAAGGCGAAGGCATCAAGGTCAATGCCGCGCATCCGGGATGGGTGAAGACGGAAATGGGCGGCGAGGGCGCGATGCTTGAGATTTCCGACGGTGCCAAGACGTCGGTGCTGCTGGCGACGCTGGACAACGATGGTGCGTCATGCGGCTACTTCCATATGACGAAGCGACTGCCTTGGTGAGCTTGACCACCATATCAACGTTCGAGAGGTGTCCTGTGCGACAGATCCGAATCTTGAGAGACTTTACCGGGTGGGCATCGGCCCGTTTGGGCGGTGGGGATGAAAACGAGACCGAACGCAAACATTGGCTCTAGGCGGTCTGAATGCGGTGATTGCCACTGCTAGAGTCTAGCAGCCGATTCGGTGCGTTCGAATAGCCTAATCTGAATGCGGCATGGCGTGAGAAACTAGGAATTGATTCGTGAGTGATACCCGGACCCTCGCCCTAGTAAATGACCTTCTGAAAGCGGAGCTTCCGTGGGTGGAGCTTAAGCAGAACAACACCGATCCGGAAAAGATCGGCGAGTATGTCTCCGCGCTCTCCAATGCGGCGAGGCTTGGCGACCAGCAGTTTGGGTATTTGCTGTGGGGGGTGCGGGACAGTGATCGGCAAATTGTTGGTACTGCCTTTGAGCCTGCGAAAGAGAATTGCCAGAAGCAACCCCTTGAGTTCTGGCTTGCCAACCGGCTAAATCCGGACGTCTCGTTTCAGTTCAAGGTAGTGGATCATCCGTAAGGACGGCTTGTGCTGCTGGAGATCCCCGCTGCGGTTCCGAGTCCAGTGGAGTTCGACGGTGTGGCCTATTTGAGGATTGGATCGGCGACGCCCAAGCTTTCCGCTCACCCGCAACGCCAGCGCGCGCTTTGGGATAAACTGCGCCCGTTTGTCTGGGAAAGTGGTATCGCGGAGCAGTTCCAAACGGAAGATCAAGTTTTAGCGAAGTTGGATTACCCGGCGTACTTTTCGCTGACGCGGCAGCCTCAACCGTCGATTGCCCAGGAGATTCTTGATCGACTGTCATCGGAGCGGCTAATAACCGACGATGTTGGAGGGAACTGGAACATTACCAATCTAGGTGCCCTTCTATTTGCTCGAAGACTCGACCAGTTCGATTCCAGGATCAGCCGGAAAGGAGCTCGTTTCGTTGCCTACGATGGAAGGGACCGGGCGAGCAAAGTCACTCATCGACACGATGGCTTGCTCGGCTACGCGGCCGGCTTCGAGAAAATAATTACGTTCATCGATAGACTCCTCCCTCGCAACGAGCATATCGACAAGGCTCTTCGCACTGCGACTCCACTTTTCCCGCCGATTGCGATTCGTGAATTGATTTCGAACGCACTGATTCACTAAGACATGACGATTACCGGGGCTGGTCCCCTGATCGAGCTGTTCAAGGACCGCATGGAAATTACGAATCCTGGAGTTCCGCTGATCAACCCCGATCGGTTTATCGATGCCGCTCCACGATCGCGAAACGAGACCTTGGCTTCGTTGATGAGAAGGCTGGGTATCTGCGAGGAGCAGGGCACTGGGATCGACAAGGTTGTTACCTTCGTAGAACTCTTCCAGTTGCCGCCGCCGGACTTTCGAGTGGAAGAGTCCGCGACCCGCGTGGTGCTGTTCGCTCCCCGCCGATTTGCCGAGATGTCGGCGGACGAGCGAGTGCGGGCCTGCTATCAACATGCCGTACTGAAGTATGTCAGCGGTGATCGGATGAAGAATAGTACGCTACGGGAGCGCCTCGGAATTGAGGATCGGAACGCAGCGCAGGTCTCGCAAGTGATCCGGCAAGCTTTGGAGCGTGGGCTAATACGCCCGGCGGATCCGGATAGGAAGCAGGCGGCCTATGTTCCACACTGGGCTTGAGAAAGTTTGATCGGGTTTTGATTTTAGGCTGTTTTTCAGGGCTCCAGACCTTGTAACGTCAACGATCCATTCGGCTCACAACTTTTGATTGGGTTTTGATGCTAGCTCCTAACACCTGGGCAATAAGCCTTACGAAACCACCTCCTATCTCGAAAGCTCTAGGACTCATGCCCCTCTTCGCATCCGAAACCGCGTGTTACGGTAGTGTTTAGATGCTTCGAGTAGAGGGCCTCGCCAAGCGCTACGCCACCGGGCGGGGCGAATTGGTGGTTTTTGAGGGACTTGACCTTCTCATCGCAGAGGGGGAACGCATCTCTGTGACCGGAGAGTCCGGGGCTGGGAAGTCAACGATTCTCTACCTGTTGGGCGGTCTCGACAGGCCTTCGAGTGGTAAGATATACTTCGGTCAGCAAGAATTGTCACGAATGTCTGACGCGGAACTAGCGGTGTATCGCAATCGCAGCGTTGGGTTTGTATGGCAGAACCACTCGTTGTTACAAGACTTTACGGCAATTGAGAATGTCATGATGCCGCTGCTGATCCGGGGCGTGCGTCCCCATGAAGCGACCGGTGCGGCGCGAATGGCATTGGAAGAGGTAGGCTTGTCGAATCGCGAAACGCATCGGGCGGGCGAATTGTCGGGGGGCGAGCAACAGCGTGTTGCGCTCGCGAGAGCTTTGGCAGGAGAGCCAAAGCTGCTTTTGGCCGATGAGCCAACTGGAAACCTCGACGCGAAGACCGGCGAAATGGTGATGAGCCTGTTAGAGGACCTTCAACGCCGACGCAAGCTCAGTTTTCTCTACATTACTCATAATTCAGAATTTGCGCGTCGCGCCGATCGTACCTTGCATCTCTATAAAGGTACGTTGGGCGCACGATTTATATTCCAGAATCAACGGTCTTCGAGTTCGGCAGCCTCGGCTTTTGGGCCCCGGTTGCCGAAGAGTGAAGGAGGCGGCACTCATGTTTGAGCGTTACACAGAAAAGGCGCGGCGGGTTATCTTCTTTGCGCGCTACGAGGCGAGCCAATTCGGCAGCCCGCATATCGAGACCGAGCACTTGTTGCTGGGGCTTCTGCGTGAAGACAAGACTCTAGCAAACCGGTTCCTGCGGTCGCACGCGGCAATCGATTCCATTCGCAAGCAGATCGAATCGCATACGACTTTGCGGGAAAAAGTGTCGACTTCCGTCGATCTTCCGCTCAGCCACGAGTGCAAACGCGTGCTCGCTTACGGGGCGGAAGAAGCGGAACGGCTCAGCCACAAGCACATCGGTACAGAACATCTCTTGCTCGGCTTGTTGCGCGAAGAGAAGTCGTTCGCCGCGGAGATTCTGCACGAGCGGGGTTTGCGATTGTCGCAGGTGCGCGAAGAGATCGCCCGGCAGTCGAGCGAGAAGATGTCCACCACGAGGCCCAAAGAAAGTTCGCTTCTGGCGGAATTTTCCCGCGATCTCACGCAGGCCGCCATCGATGGGTCGCTCGATCCGTTGATCGGTCGCGACTTCGAAGTCGAGCGGGTGGTGCAGATCCTGTGCCGCCGCACCAAGAACAATCCTGTACTGATCGGTGAGCCTGGCGTTGGCAAGACCGCAATCGTTGAGGGCTTGGCCCAAAAGATTGCTGACGGCGATGTGCCGTCGTTTCTCGCCGACAAACGGATTCTGGCTTTGGATCTTTCGCTGATCGTCGCCGGAACCAAGTATCGCGGCCAGTTCGAAGAGCGCCTCAAGACCATCATGAAAGAGCTGATGGAAAACCAGAATGCCATCATCTTCATCGATGAGTTGCATACGCTGGTTGGCGCAGGTTCGGCGGAAGGTTCGCTGGATGCCGCAAATATACTCAAGCCTGCGCTCTCTCGCGGCGAGATTCAATGCATCGGTGCGACGACGCCGGCTGAATTCCGCAAGTCGATCGAAAAGGATCGCTCGCTGGAACGCCGCTTCCAAGCGGTCAAAGTTCCGCCGCCGTCCGAACTCGATGCGGTGCGCATCCTATTCGGCATCAAGGAACGCTACGAGAAGTTTCACGCGGTGAACTACCATGACGACGCCATTGAATCGGCCGTCTACGCATCCTCACGATTCATTCCAGACCGCTTTCTGCCTGACAAGGCGATCGATCTGATCGATGAAGCCGGTGCCCGCGTGAAACTGCGCCAAACCACGCTTCCGAGCGAGGTTTCCGAGATCCAGAAGCGCATTAAGTTTGTGGTGCATCGCATGGACAACGCCATCGCCAACCACGAGTTCGAAAAGGCCCGCTTCTATTCCGACGAAGAGCGTAAGGAACGCGAGAACCTGCGCCATCTGCGCGAAAAGTACAACCTGGACGACACCTCGACGGGCATCGTCACCAAAGACGATATCGAGGATGTGGTCGCTCGCTGGACCGGTGTTCCGATGACAGCGATCCGCGAAGAAGAAGTCAGCAAGTTGCTGCGCATCGAGCAGGAACTGCACAAGCGCGTGGTCAGCCAGGAAAAGGCGATTTCGGCTTTGGCTCGTGCCATTCGTCGTTCTCGCGCCGGCTTGAAGTCGCCCAAGCGCCCATCTGGATCGTTCCTCTTCCTCGGCCCCACCGGCGTCGGCAAAACCGAAGTCGCGCGCGCCCTGGCGGAATTTCTGTTCGGTAGCGAGAAGTCGCTGATCCGCTTCGATATGTCGGAGTTCATGGAAAAGCATTCGGTTTCGAAGCTGATCGGATCGCCTCCCGGCTACGTCGGATACGAAGAAGGCGGCCAGTTGACCGAACGCGTCAAACGCGCCCCTTACTCGATCATCCTGCTGGACGAAATCGAGAAGGCGCATCCGGACGTGTACAACCTGCTGCTGCAGGTGTTCGAAGACGGCCAGTTGACCGACGGCCTCGGCAATACGGTGGACTTCAAGAACACCATCATCATCATGACCTCTAACCTCGGTGCGCGATTCCTCGACAAAAAGACGGGAATCGGCTTCTCGGCACCGCAAACCAACGGTTTGCCAACTAAGGTCGAAGATCAGGTGATGGGCGAAGTGAAGCGGGCCTTCAATCCCGAGTTCCTGAACCGTCTCGATGAAGTGATTCTGTTCACTTCGCTCAACGATGAGGATCTGCTGCAGATCGTCGGCTTGCTGGTCGGTCAGATCAATACCAACCTCGTCTCGAAGCAGATCACGATCCGGCTCACGCCGGACGCGTCGAAGTACATCATTGAGAAGACGCTCACCGATCGCAGCTACGGCGCTCGTCCGCTGCGTCGCGCGTTGCAGAAGTACATCGAGGATCCACTGAGCGAGGCACTCATCCAGGGTTCGCTGGTTCGTCCTTCGGATCTCGAAATCTATCTCAGCGACAACGGGATCTTCTTCCGCATGCTGGCTCGGCAGGAAGCTCTCGTCGGAGCAGGTGACGATGCCGAGCCACTAGCTCCGGGCACGGCGCTGTATCTGTTCTAGAGTCCGAACTTCCAAATGAAAAACGCCCGCTGCATGTTGAGTGCAGTGGGCGTTTTCAGTTGTCCAGACTCTAGGCGAGAGCCTTCTTGCAATACTGTACGCACTTGCCGATCTCTGCCAGCACCGTCGAATCCTCTGGCGGTTTGTACTCGAACTCGATCGTCGCCTGAAACGGATACTTCTCTTTCTTCAGCAACTGCAGCACTTCGACGATCGGCGTCTCGCCTTGCCCCCAAACAAAGTTCGGACCATCCTTCATCTTCCGATCCTTCAAATGAATATGCGTAACGCGGTCGTGATACTTCTTCAGGAACTCCACCGGCGAGACGTTGTTGCCTGCAATAAAATGGCCGATATCCAGATTGATGCCGTTGTACTTCGAGAACGACATCGCCCGTTCCCAACTTGCGGGGCTGGCAAACGCCTCCGGATCATTCACCTTGGCGTGGCCATGATAGCCGACCATCACCTTGTGTTTCGCCGCGATCTCGCCCAGCCACTTCGTCCGGCTCACCGGAATCTCGCAAGAAAGCGCCTTGGCGCCCAGCGCCTTCACCATCGTGAAGTAGTAGTCGACGATGTCCTCGGACATGGTTTCAATGGCATCCACTTTCACGATTTGGATGAGTACGCCCGCGTCTTCGTACATCTTGCGGAAGGTCTTCAACTTGTCCATCGATAGACCCAAACGCCACTTGTTGAGATCGGCCAGAGCGGCGGCCTGTTCGGGCGTCGGAGTGCCGCGGAACCTGCCCGATGTCACGCCTGGGATATTCGGTGCGCCGAGATAATCTTCGACAGGTTGCGAACGCAACTCCACCGCACTCAGGCCAACTTCCAGGTTGTACTTGAGGACATCTTCGGCCGTTCCCGGCATGCCGCGATAGCTATACGGGGCGTTGATACCGATCTGTACGCCGTTGAACTTCGAGTTGGGCTTTGCTGCCGCTGGCAGGCCAGCCGCTGGAAGCGCGGCCAGTGCGATTTTTCCGAGATCACGTCTTGTCAGGCTCATGGCGTCCACCATCTTATCGCTTTTGGGGTAAACTCCTGACTGAGTCATGCGCGAGTCCACCACCCGATCGATCCTGGCACTTCTGCTTGTCTCCCCATGCCTCAACTCCACTCCCCCTCGCATCTGGACCATCCATACGATTCCCGGCATGATCCTCACCACCGGAGAAACCGTTGCCCGCAAACCACTGCCCGCCACCATGCCCGGGGGACTCGCTCTCTTCGATTTCGACAACGACGGGTTGCAGGACATCTTCTTTACCAATGGAGGCGATCTGCCAGCGGGTCGCAAGTCCAAGCCCGAACACGCCAACCGTCTCTACCGAAATATCGGGAACATGCGCTTTGAGGACGTCACCGCGCGGGCGGGAATCGCCGGCACTGACTACGCCTTTGGCACGACCGTCGCAGACTACGACCGCGACGGCCACACGGATATCCTCGTTGCCGGCCTGCACGGAGTGACGCTGCACCGCAATCGTGGCGACGGCGTATTCACCGACGTCACTGCGCGCGCCGGTTTGGGGCAACTCAAGGGCTGGTCCGTTGCCGCCGCCTGGTTCGACAAGGATAACGATGGTGACCTCGATCTGTTTGTTGTCCGCTATGTCGGTTGGGATGGCGCGACAGAACGCCAATGCATCGTCGACGGTAAGCCTGACTTCTGCCACCCGAAGCAGTATCCGCCGACATCCAACGCACTGTTCGAAAACAAAGGCGACGGGATTTTCGAGGATGTTTCGACCGCATCGGGAATCGCAGCGCAAACGGGCAAAGGCATGTCGGTGGTGGTTGCCGATTTCGATAGCGACGGCTTTGCCGATCTCTTCGTTTCGAACGATCGCATCTTTAACCAACTGTTTCTCAATCGCGATCGTGGGCGCCGTTTCGAGGAAGCCGCATTCGCCTGGGGAGTCGCCGTGCCGAACGATGGGAATCCGCCATCGTCCATGGGCGTCGACGCGCAGGATTTCAATGGCGACGGCAAGCCCGACCTCATCTATTCCGCACTGCGCGATGAGACTTTTCCCATCTATCGAAATACCGGTTCGTCCTTTGTGGAAGCCACCGCGCAGACCCGTATGGGCATTCTTACGCGCCTCATGGCGGGCTGGGGCATCCTCTTCGCAGATCTCGACAACGATGGCTTCCCCGATATTCTAGCCGCCCGCAGCGATGCGCTTTCGGTCACGGGCGGCAAGGGCGACTCGGTGAAAGAGCCTCCGTCGTGGTTCCGCAACCGGGGCGATGGAAAGTTCGAAGCAGGCGCGGGCTGGGATGCGGTGCCTCGCGCGATGTGGCGCGGTGCGGCGGCTGCCGACCTTGACAACGATGGCTGCCTCGACGTTGTCCTGACCGCTCTGCAGGAGGCGCCGCGGGTGCTGCGAAATCCCTGTCAACAGGCGAACTGGCTTGAGATAGACGTCCGCGAACCGGGCGCGCGCATCCGCGTGGGCGAATCACAATGGCGCGTCGTGTCGTCGGCGTCAGGCTACGCGTCGTCGAATGCCGGCCCGCAACACTTCGGACTGGGCAGTCGCAAGGAAGTGAATATCGAAGTCTTCTGGCCCGGCGGTCGCAGCAAGCGAATCGAAAAGGTGAAAGCGAATCGACAGTTGCGAGTGGCTGCGCCATGATCCCACTCTTCACGCTCCTTTTGCTGCAGGATCTTTCGACACTTCACGGCGCAGCCGAAAGCGCCATGCGCGAGCGGCGCTATGCGGACGCGGCCGGCATCTATCGTGAACTTGCCGAGAAAGATCCCAAGTGGAGGCTCAACCTGGGCATGGCCCTGAGCTATGCGAACAAGCATCGTGACGCTGTGTCGGAACTCAAGGCGTTCACCAAGGCCAATCCGCAGCCCGGACCCGCGTACCTGTTTCTTGGCGTCGCGTATCTGAAGCTCGAACAGCCCTGCGATGCGATCGAGCCGCTGGAACTCGCGTTGCAATGGCCGTTGCGTCCTGTCTCGCGCTGGACCGAACTCGCGGATGCTTACGAGGGCTGCAAACGCTGGGAACCCGCAGCGAAAGCCTACGCAGAGGCCGCGAAAATCGACAAGCCGAATCAGCCAGGACTTATTCGGCAAAGCGCTCACTGTTGGCGGATGGCGCACCGCTACGATTTCGCCAAGCCACTCTTCGCGTCGCTGGCGCACGAATCCAGATACGGGAATAACGCCGAGTTTCTGTTTGAGTATGGGGACACGCTGATGCGCCTGGATGGGGCGGAAGTCGGAATCCCCTGGCTCGAAAAAGCCGTGCTTGCAGATCCTCAACTGCTGCCCGCACGCAGTGCCCTTGGGCGGGGGCTGATGGAACTGGACCGCCCACTGGATGCGGTTCCGCATCTCGCTCACGCCGCCAACCAGGACCCTACACTGCTGTTGCCGCTCAGTCGCGCCTATCGCGCACTGGGCAGGCGGGTGGATGCAGCGGAGGCTGAAGCTAAGTACAAATCGAAGATGACGGAGAGGCTCTTCTAGAAACACCGGAGCCCTTCGTCAACGGCGCTCGGCAGCCGACTCCGGATGTTGCTCTTACAAGGGCATTTGACTGCCAGAGACGCTACTTACGCTGCTCTTTGCCCGGAGCATCGTACGGCGCGCCTGTTCCCGAAGAGCCCATAAAGAACTTCTGTCCATCCGGAAGCGTAATGTCGCGGCCGTTGGCCCGGCTCGACCGGTCTTTGGATTGATACCCGTCCACAATGATCATCTGGCCGATCTTGATCGAGTCGCGCTTGAGTCCGCGGCGCAGCAGGCTGTTCGGCGTGCCGCCTTCCACCATCCACGTTTCCTTCTTGCCGCCTTCGCCGGTGACTTCCAGGTGGATCCAGGTATGTGGGTTGATCCATTCCAGACGCACCACGGGTCCCTTCAAGAGCACCGGCCGGTTCGGATCGAACTCGGCACCGAACGCGTGGTGCGCGTAGACACTTCGCACTTCCATGCCAAGATACAGCAACGCCACGGCACCTGCGACGGCCAATCCAATACGCTTCTTCATATCAACTATTCTCCTACTTCGCGTTCTTCTTTGCGAGGGTCTCGGCTTCGAGCAGCCGCGCGCCTCGCAGGATGTTTCCGAATGAGTAATTGCCTTCATGGCAAGCGTACTCGTAGATACGTGCGTCCGTTGCAGGCCATGCCATTTCGCCGCTAAAAGGCTTGGTCCAAATCGTGGGATCCTCGACCGTGAAGTGGTAGCGCAGCGTTTTCGCGTCTATCCGACTGAACCTTTCAATCACTCGCATATTTCGGCTGGCTCCCGACATCCCGGGCTGATCCTTGAAGTTGGTGGTGTCGACCACCAGCGTATCGCCTTCCCAACGGCCAACCGAATCACCCAGCCAACGGCGGATATCTTCTGGTTCATGCTTGCCGTTTATGCGAATGAGCCGCACATCGTGAACCATTTCATTGAGAATCATGACCGTATCTTTGGTCTGCACAATCTGCTTGAGATTGTTGTAAAGCACCGGCAGGGCGGGCGGGCCGGAACTCGACCCGAAGCCCATCAGACATCGCTCGGCAACCGGACGCAGTTCGGGATCGTCATAAGGACCCACCGGCATATTCTCGGTGATCCAGAACGCATCGCCGCGATTGGGACGAGACATGCGTCCGCGTGCCATAGCTCGTGCTCTTGCCTCTTGCGTCATCGCGGGCATCTGTCCATTCGGTGGATCGATGAGGATCGAGGTGCGCCACTTACCATCCAGCTTGAAGGCACCCGTGCCGTTGTCGACCCAGACGGCGTTATATCCGCCAACGTTGCCTGCGGCACCCTCCGATCCGTCGCCGCCAGCAGGCGGTGCCTTGCGATTCGGATCGCTGGCCAAACTCTTCTGCGCCATTTGATCGGCCGTGGCCTTTGCGAGAGCCTTCGCTTCTTCATCGGTCAGCGACAGACGGTCTTTGACGTTGCCAGGGCGGGTCAAGGGAGTGAGCGTCGCGATATCGTAAGTACCCGATAAGTCCGGCTCCCCGCCCGCTGTGCGAGGCAGCGCTGTCGCCCCTTGAAACAGCAATAGCGCGATGGGCAGCACAATCATTTTGGCTGCTCCTGCTTCGGTTGAGTGGGCTGTTCGTGCCGTGGAAGCGGCTTGCGGCGAAACTCGCCGAACATGAGTTCCTCGACAAACTCCACGCACTTGAAGTCCATGATCCGCGCGTCTGCTTCCATGCGACGGTAGAGCGGAAGCGAAATCTTCCACGGCCCCGTGAACACCTCCGGATCGGTCATCGTGGCCTCGTAGCGGATGTGATTCGGAGAGGTCATCGTATAGCGTTCGACGACGCGCAGTTGGTTGGTATGATGCGTACCCGAACGGTCGAACCAAGTCTGATCCATCTGTCCGGTGACGTCGACCACAAGCGTGTCGCCTTCCCACTTTCCGAACGACTGCCCCATCCAGGAATCGGTTTCCGGAGGCCCGGGATCTTTGAAATAGATGTCGCGTGTCGCGCCCGCATACTCGTATGCGATGAAGAACTGCTTGGGGTTCTGGATAATCTGGAATGGAAACGGCATGTAGTTGGCCCGCGGAATCCCCGGCATGTAGCAGCGCACTTCGGGGTCGCGATCGATCCAATTGTCGCGGTTTTCCTGACGTTTCGTTTCCGCCTCGGGCTTATAGGGAATCTTGCCACCTTCGACGATGCCCATGCCGCCCGGCACGGAGCCGACTGCGCCGAGGCGCAGTAGCGGAATCGCCGGCAACGGCCCATGCGGACCTTTGCGCAACATCAGCGAGGGCCTCGCCATATGGCGCTCGATATCGTAGTTGGCGGATCCAATCGCCTGCCAGATGCCATTGAAATCAGGTTTGCCGCCAGCAAGGCGGGGAATCGCAGGGCTCGCGGCTGGTCTCGGTTGAGACAACGCGATGCCTGCGAAGGCGATGGTTACGAACAACAGTCTTTTTGCCACGGGCCTCATCGTATCAGGTGCACTTTCTTGTCAATCGCGAAGTAGATAGTCATAGTCCACAGCTTTAGTAGAAAGCGATCCAGCGGCCCGAGAATCCCACGCCGAACCAGAGCGCGAGCGATAGCAGCGCAGCGATGCGGTTGCGCGAAGCGGAGAAGCTGCCTGGTTCCGATTCGACGACTCTGCGCCACAGTGTGAAGGTATAAATAATCGCGATCACTAGAAAGCTGATCTTGTAAAAGAACGGGGGGCTGTAAAAGCACTTGATCGCCTCGGAGAGAAACATCAGAATTCCGGTGACGTTGATGGCGACGAGTGACAGCACCATCCAGGGATGCAACCTGCGGCCGAGTTCCGCAAGCGGCGTCGTTGTGAGACCGAATCCAAGCATTCGCATATCCACGGCGAGCACACTCCCCCCGAGCAGAGATAGAGCCAGTAGATGAAAGCATTGAATCACCGGAAACATCCAGATCGATTCGCGCACGATCGTGCCCGGCGCGGTGGCTTCGAACCATTGAAATAGGGGCAGAAAATCCATTAGTGGGTAAACCAGTTATAGGCTTGCATGCGACCGCAGATAACGACACCGCACCAGAGCACAAGCGACACCATCCCGGCCATTCTGGCGCGTGCGGGCGGCACAGGGGCGCTATCCCAATCGTTGATCTTACGAAAGATTGTGAAGTGGAACAGCAGCGCGTTCACGCCGGTCAACGCAATCATGACCATCTTGATGCGAAAGAAAATGTTCGCGGCGGCCTTGATGGGGCCGGAATAGAAAAGCAGCGCGCCGCTGACGGCCATCAGCACAAAGCCAAATAGCGCCCAGGGCAAAAGCTTTCCGGCGATCGCGGAAACGGGGATGCTGCGAAGTCCCAGGCCGGTGAGGCGAAGGTCGAGCAGCGCGATCAATCCGAGAAATACGCAAAGCGCGAGGACATGGGTCGTCTCGACGATCGGATACAGCAACGTCGATTCGCGGATGTACAGGCTTCCGGGTGTGGCCTCAAGCCACTGCAGGAACGGATCGAGATTCATTCAGTCTGCAAAGTCTATCAGGGTTTGGCTGTCGGTTCTGTTAGAATGTCGAGCACTGCTATATGAAGACAACGTTGCTCCTCACAATCTTTGCGTCACTCGTCCTTTCCGGTTGTGGCGGATCCACTGCCAGCAAGCCCGTGGCTGCGCCAATCAAAGCCGTGGCCACGCTCGAAGAGGTGATGCACGGCATGGTGATTCCCAACGCGGAAGTCGTATGGGAAGCATCCGGAACCATCTATACGGTCAAGGGTGTTGAGGAGCGGATGCCAAAAAATGAGAACGAATGGCTCGCCGTCGAAGCCAGCGCCACGACTCTCACCGAGGCGGGCAATCTGCTGATGATGGAAGGCCGCGCCAAGGATTCCGGAAAGTGGATGGACCGTGCTCGGGCCCTGCGCGAAGCCGGTGCCGCGGTGCACAAAGCGGCTGTCGCGAAAGATGTTTCCGGAGTATTTACGCAGGGCGGCGTGCTGTTCGAAGCCTGCCAAGGCTGTCACTTCGACTATCGCTTCGAGGCCGATCCGAAGACCATTCGTACTCACTAGCCCGGAAAGGGTGCGCGGCACCCTCACGACAGGCAAGCAAAGATGTCTCGTTCCGTTAAGAAGTAGCCATCTACGACACTTCCGTGGCGGAATGATTTATTCCCAGCATCACGAACGCGTCCGAGATCTGCGACGCCGTCTCCATTGCCCACGGCGTGAAACTGCCAAGCCCTGGCAGAAGCCGAAGCATCCGCGCTTACCAGAAACCGAAAGATCTCGGTTGGTTGGCAGACGCCCCGTGAACGCACGAAAGGCGTCCAAGCCGGTTCGGCAGGACGCCTTCCATTGTTTGCATCGCTAGAGCGGTTTCACCGATGGGTATTGCGACAAGCCTTCGACACGCTTACGAAGACCGCTCTCACGTCAAGGCTACTTGGGGCAACCGCGCAACTGAATCGCCTTCACGGGCGCCGGCTTCGGAGCCTTGGCCGCGCCGGGCATTGACATACCCTTGGGCACGATCCAGATTTCCACCCGGCGGTTCTTGGCAGCCGCGTCGTCGGCTGCGACCTCATCCGACTTGCGCTCTTCGCTCTTGTTCCGGCTGGAGGTTCCGCAGAAGCCCGCGCGATGCTCGGACGTCTGGTCGGTTCCCACCCAATCCACCTTGATGCGATCCAACGCGCAAGTGCCGCAGATGCCTTTGCCGGCGCTAATCACAGCGGCGACGTTCAGCACGCGCTCGCGGTCGACGCCATTGGCGATAGCCACGCGCTTGCCGTTCTTCAGTCGGCGAGTCGAGCCATGCTCAGCTTCGTCCTTGTGCCCGATCAGCAGCACTTCGACATCCGGATTGTTATTCACGATCGCCGAAAGCTCGTCGATCAGGATGCGCTTGCCACAGTTGTTCACCCGGCTGCTACCGCTGCCGAAGATCACGTCGTCGAGGCGCATCGCCTGTGGATCGCGGGTCACGCGAACGGTGACGGGTGCCGCCGTGGCGGAGCGTCCGCGCTCGTCCGTAACGCTGGCTGTGAACGTGACGGTCTTGTTCTGCTGACGGAACTGCCCCGCCGGATCGAACTGCACCTGCCTGCTGTCGAACGTGCCCGAACCACTGGATCCGCCGCCGGAAACCGCACCGTCAGAGGCCTTCCAGTTATAGGTCAGCTTGCCCGAGTAGTCCGACTGGCTGCCTTGTGCAGTGAGTCGCGCGGTATCGCCAGCCTTGATCTCGTTCTTGTCCACGGACGACGTGATCGTAAGCGGCGGGGCTTCTTTCACCACGATGACAATCGTCTCGGTGGATGTGAATGCGCCGTCCTTTGCGGTCACCGTGATCGTGTAGGTTCCAGGGCCGGGGGGCGTGAACTTGAAGTCCGGCCCGTTGGCACCTTCCTGCCTGACTCCATTGACAGTCCACTCATAAACCGTCGTAGTCGCCTTCGCCGTATCGTTGAGCGTGGTGCTGAGGTCGGCGTACTGGCCGGCGAAAATCGCACCGGACGGACGCGACGTAATTGGAGTCAGTTTGAATTCACGTGACACCGGATCGACGACCGCCATCGTGTAGCTCTCGCTTGCGGACATCTTGCCATCGGTAGCCGTGACCTTGATCGCGTAGCTGCCTGGAGCGACGGGGTCGAAGCGGAACTCAGGGCCCTTCGCATTCGGTTGCGGCACGCCATTTACGGTCCATTCCCAAACACTCTTGTCGCTGTTCTTGGAATCAGTGAGTTTAGTCGTCAGGATCGACGGGCTGCCTGTCTTGATCGGTCCGGGCGGGTTCGCCGCGATGGGATCCAGACGGTAGGTCCGCGAAGAAGCCGTCGAAACGCCACCGCCGCTGGACCTGTCGCCGCCGAAGTGGAAGCCTATGCCGCCCGTGGTCTGGATGCTGTGTGCGCGTCCGCCGGCAGGGATGAAGAACGATCCCGTGGGGCCGGTGGCAGGGAGGCCGAACGTAGGCGCGCCCGAGGTGAGGCCGCGGATATCGAAACGCAGCGAGATGAGATTGGTCAGGCGGGCCTTGACCCCGCCACCATAGTTAACGCCGAATCTCGTGGATGTGTCGAGGTTGGCAGCCGGAAAGGGCAGCAGTGCGGTGGCGACCTTTTTTGCATCCTTCGTCGGCGAATACGAGATCGCGCCGAGACCCATGGTGACGAACGGCCGGATGCGCGAGCCGTTGTCGGTGAAGTGATACACCGGATTGAACATGAAGGTGCTCGTGCGCTGATTGAAATCCTGACGCATGAAGTTGACGCCGGGGACGCGGCTCAGCAGCAGATCTGCGCCGATGGTCGAGGTGTAGCTCTGCTCCAGGCTCCAGTGGTTCCAGAGGTTCTCGGTGAGGTGGAAGTTAATCAACCCTGAGTTAGTGAGCTTCGTCTGCAGAGGATCGGGCCGTTTGTGGAAGCCCGCTCCGCCGATACCGAGGTCGACTTCAACCTTGGAAGCGTTGAAGTTCTGGGCGCACAGGAGCGAGGCGCCAAGGGCAAGCGCGCTGAAGAGCCGTCCTGTCCGGGCGATATTCGAATAAAGGGATCGAATCATGTTTGTTTTAATCCTTAGACCGTGATGCATTGTCTGTGTTCGTAGTGTTGACCGAAGCTGCGGCGTTCGTGTCGAGGCTGAGGTTCTGCAAGAAGATGCCGCGGGCTGACGTGAGAGCGATGAGCCGACCGGGAGCGACAGCCAAGGACGCAATCGATGCTCCCTGCATCGCGTCCACCTGAATCTCGATCCAGGTTTCACCGCCATCGGTGGTCTGGAAGATGCGACTGAACTGCGCCGCGAACGCCACGAGGGGACTTGTGGCATCCACCGCCACAGCGGGCGTAGTGGATCCACCGTCAATTCCTTTATCGCATAGTTTCCAGCTCTTGCCGTTGTCCAGTGACCGGTAGAGCCCTCTGGCCGTTGCCGCCCAGATCCGTTCGCCAGCCGCTTCCAGCTCATAAATCTCACTGCCGCGTGTGGGCAGGGATCCGATAGTCCAGGCCTTGCCGCCGTCGAGGCTGATCCAGGTGGTGCCGTTGCCCGCCTCAATCCATGCCGGGCCCCTGCCAGACTTGGTTGTCCACAACTTCCGGATTGGCCCTGCGGACACCCCTAGCGAGGTGGAAGGAACCCAGGACAGACCGTTGTCGGCGATGCGGTGGACGGTTTTCGCTGAGGCTGCAAGGGGGATCTGCGAAACCCCGGATCCAGCCGAGGCATTTGCGGGAAGCGGCGGCAATGCCTGCCAGGAAATGCCCTTGTCGAGCGATTTCCAAACGCCTGCCGCGCCGTACGCGTAGAGAGTATCCGCAGGAGAGGCGAGTTCCAGTGAAGTGGTTTTGAGGGCGACAGGCAGTGCCACGCGCTTCCATGAGGTTGCTTGTGGGCCTGCGAGATCGGCAAGTGAAGCCCGGACTGTGGATCCGTCGTGGCCGAGTGTCACGAAGACATTCTGCCCGGCCGGCAGGGACATCCGAACCATTCTCCGGTCGACCAAACCGTTCGAGGCATCTTCAAAAGTTTCGCCACCATTGCGGCTGCGAAGGATACCCGCGTCCTCAGTGGCGAGAAAGAGAACCTTGGAATCACTCCGGGCAATTGCAGTTGCTTTGATAATGTTGGGCGCGAGTTTCTGCCAGGATTTGCCGAGGTCTTTGGATCGCCAGAGTCCGTCTTTGGTTCCCGAATAGACGACGCCTTCGCGGGATGGGTCGAGTGAGACGGAATAAGTGCGAAAGCCTGCGCCGGTGATACCGAGGAGCTTGGTCCAGCGTCCGGCTGAGTTGTCGGAACGGTAGATGCCGCTACAGGCTCCGATGAAGAGCTGTTCGGGTTTCTGCTGGTTGACGGTGAGCGCGAGGATGTCTGAATCGTCGATCATGCCGTGGTGAATCGAAGTCCAGGTGGCACCGGAGTCGGTTGTCTTCCAAGGCAGGTGTGGGGTTCCCGCATAGAGGACGCTAGCGTTGCGAGGGTCGAATCCCAGCGACATGATCGGTTGCAGTTCTTTGTTGGCGATGGGGGAGATGCGTTGCCAGGATTCACCGGCGTCGCGGCTCAAGTAAACGCCGTCGCGGGTGCCTGCCGCGATGATGCTAGTGTCCGAAGCGGCGTACGCTGCCGAGAACACGGCGATACCCTTGAGTGTATGTTTCCAGGTTTGGCCATTGTCTCGCGTCTGGTACAGTCCCGCGTAGCTGCTGTTCGAGGATGAGACGCTGACAAGGAATCCGCCGATTCGGTGGGGATCCAACGTGAGGGCGTGGGCGAGTGCGACGTGTTGGGCTGGAAAGCGGATGAGTGCCCAGTTGTCGCCGCCGTCGGAGGTTTTGTAGAGAAAGGCGTTGCGGGTGATCGCCAGCAGATTCCGGTCATCGTTGCCGGAAAATACGACCGATTCCACGCTCGCACCAAAAGGTCCGGCGGATCGCCAGCCGTCCGCTGTGACTGCGGCAAGGGCTGGCGCACTGGCAAGAATAGCGAGTGCGCAGGCCAATCCGGCACGGGGCTGCATCGAAGGGATCATACGGACAAGGGTATCGCGACGCTGAAGTAAAGGAGCAATTCCCATGCCATTCCCGGGCAGCTCCTACTTTTGTGTGTCGAAGGCCCGGCGCATCTTGCGCACGAGGCGTTCGGCAATCGTCTTTCGGATTGTGGGAACGACGCCGCTCGTGCTGAACCAAGGAGCGCGGTCGCCCGCTTCATCGGCCCACAATACAACTTTGCCGCTCTTGTCGAACAGCGTGAGGGTGCCGCCGGTGGCGGAATCGAGACCGAGGTAGCGCAGCGTTGCCTTGCCACCGCTGGCCTTGTCGTCCTTGTTCACGCCGATGAGGATCGCGTCCGCCATGTCCCGATCGAGCACGACATTGACTCGGCCCTTGAACTGGCGCGTGATCTGGACACGCAAATCGTTATCGAATTCGGTTTCCATCTTCTCGATGAAAACTTTTTGCACAGTCTTGAGCGAAGCATTGGCCGAGCCGCTGGGGGCGAGAACCAGGAGAGACGCCGCAAGGGCGAATAGAGAGTGTTTCATGAACAGTACCTCACTTCATAGTTTACTCCAAAACAATCGTTGTCAAGAATGTTTTGTGAAAAACTTGTGGATGCATTGTCGGAGAGGGAACCTGAACCCGAGGCGAACAAGGACTGATCGGCGCCGATCAGGTCCGATTCATTTGGCCTCCGGGATACCCTCGATGCGGCAACGACTGAGGGAATCTGCGAATTGACGTTGAGTTCGACTCCCTGCAGGCAGTTCTTGCCGATGCGGGCAAGCTACATATTTTCGGGTACCGTTGCCGGAGTAGGTACTTCCGGCCGCCGTCGCTCGGGCTGGCTGGTTTGTCCTAGCTGGAAGCGGAGAGCGAAGCGGCCGGTTTGTTGGCGTGGCTGGTGGTGAACCCATATTCGATTTTCAAAGATCTGTACGGCGGTTGAGAAGTCCTGCCTGCGGCCCTGGCGCGGATCGAAAGGCTACCGCTTACTCAGGGCTGTTCGTGAAAGTGCACTGAGGTCCGTTCGGCGGCTTGCGTGGTTCATTCGTTTTGGCCTTCCGCACGCGAAGTTGCTGGACTCGCACACCCTTACGTGCTAGCTGGTGCTGACAGTAGCGACCGCACTCACTCTTTCGGGCGAGGCTCCGTCGGTTGATTCGCCCCGTCCGGTCAGAGGTTGAAGGGCTTGATGTCATCCCGGAAGGCGTTTCTGGTGGCCTCCGGGTGGAAAACGTTGTGCCTGGTGTCGACGAAGGTGCATTCGTACTCCTGGGCGAAACGGCGTTCGCCGAGGCGGATTCTTTGTAGGTGCAGGGAATGTTTAGGAATTCTTTCGCACTCGTGAACAGGCGTCGGCCCACTCGGAGTGGAAGAAGCCGCGTTGGCCTTTGGGGGCGCTGAGGAGCCAAATGGCTGCGTTGCTGACGGCGAGCAGGGGCGGGAGCGCGAAATAGACTTCGTCTTTGACGCGAGAGGCTTCGTCGATGATGAGCAAGGTGACGGCGGAGAAGCCGCGGACATGGTCCTCATTGGAGGCGATGCCGACGATGCGGGATCCGTTTTCGAATTCGAAGCAGAAGCGGCCTCCTCGGGAGGAGGTGGAGGCGAGGGCGGCGAAATCGCGCACTTTGCTAATGAATTCGCGGATTTGTTGTTTGGTGGGGGCGGTGATGACGATGGTGGACTTTGGTTGGAGGTACGCGGTGTGGACGGCGATGAGCGCGGCGGTGGTGGATTTGCCGGTTTGGCGTGAGCAGTTGAGGATGACGCGATTGTTGGAGCGGCGGAAGATATTGTGCTGTCGGGGGTCGCACCGGAAGCCACACTTCCGGTAACCGAAGTAGGCGACATCGGCGGCGAGGCGGATGTTTTCGTCGTCTTGTTCTTCTTGGTCATTGTTGTGGCTCCTTTCTTTGTTTACGCGGGATAGGAGGTTGATTCCGTCCGCGGGGACGGCTGCGCATTCGCTGACTGCCCATTTGCTGACGCTCGTGGCTCCGAACGGTTGCTGGTCTTGTCTTTGAGCGACGGCAGGACCTGCTCGCGGAGGATGGGATCGCTGGCGAGGAGGGCGGCGAGGTGGCCGAAGGAGACCTGCGGCGAGGTGACTTCCGGGGCTTGGGTTCCGTTAGGCCGATCCTGACGGAGAGTGAAGCGGGTTGGATCGAATTTCTGTAGCATTAGCTATTCTCCTTTTGTTCGCTGCTCAGGTTCGTTCTTTCGTTTTTCGATGTTTTTTGGTTTGTATGCGTCCTGCTTCGGGTGTTTGGTCTCGGCGATTTTCTGTTCGCCTGCGACGTCGGCATGGGCCATTTCGACGATGAGTTGACGCACTGTGGGCGTGTGTCGCTGAATTTCGTGGTCAGGAGCTTGGTCAGTATCCTCGGATGCGCGTTGGTGAGCGAGAAAGTGCTGGCGCAGAGCCCGTGACGGAAGAGGACGCTGCGGGAGGAGACTGCTTTGTCTTCCACCGAGGCGGATCCTGTGAAGAAAAGTGGCTTCTGGCGATTGGCTTCGATTTTCGCGGCGGACATTGTTGGGGACTCCTTTCAGTAAATGGAAAAAGCGCCCTCCAACGGGGCGCTTTGGTGGAGTGATTCACTCTCTATTATTACGGTAGCATTGCGTTCCAAGCGTCTTACAAGGCAGGGACCGGATGTTGTTGATTGAGTTGGTGATAATTTTGTTGGCGCGAGTGAACCAGCCTGGGAGTCTGACACTGGTTTTGCTCGTTTTGTCTTGCGGACGAGTTTTCTATTGACTTGGGTGGCGCTTTGGGTGAATACCTAGTTTCTGTTGTTGTTGGATTAACTTTCGAGGTCACTGATTTGTTTAAATCGCTGAGTTCCCCCCCCAGCAAGCTTTGTGCCGTAGCGATCCGACCGTCTGGTTTGGCCAGCTTGCTTCTATTGGGGTTTGGTATCCAAGGCTTCGCCCAGAGTCCGGCACAGGGCAATGTGGAGTTGCCGCCTGAGAGATCTGCAGAGATCCATGGCAAGATCACGCATCCCGTCGCGAAGACCCACATACTTCCGCTGGTCCGGGCAGTTGGCATCGGCCCCCGTCCCTATTCGAGCCGTGAGGTCGCTACGAGCCGGAATGGAAGCTTTCAGATCACGGCGCCGAACCAGCCCGCGCCGCCTGCGCCGACACCTGGAAGTAAACAGCACTGCGGTGATAATCCTTCAACGCCTTGAGCATACCTGCGCCGGACGGCAGTTGACGCTGGTCGACGCGGGATTTCAGTTCCAGTTCGGGCAGGTCGGCGAACCAGCCTTGCTCATCCCGGTCGAGCGGATGGATCTTCCGGTCGCCCACGCTGCCACCGCCCAATTGAAGGATCGTAATCACATGCAGTTCAACGGGAACGATGAGGCCATGCGTGAGCGCGTCCCCGCCGAGATGCACCCGTACGCCCGTCGTTGTAGGGCCGTCGTTGCCTACAGCCAGGAACAGCTGTTGCAGCATCTGCCCTTTGAGAGCCGGTACTGAACCACTGTTCACCAGCGCAAGCACCGGCGGACCCTCGATTGATTTTCGGTGCGTCGAGCGGTACCTCAGCACGCGAGATCCTTCCGGTGGCGCAACGCTCATTTCCTCGGGCGTGCCCAGCGCAGCGCCTTCCGGCAGGCCCACGGCTCGGCACAGATGGCGCAGCGGTTCCTCGGCAAACGTGCCACCGCCTTGCATGGCGCGCGAAATGTCGCCCGACTCCCAGCCGCGAGCACATCGGCCCACAAATCAGGCTTTCCCGAGCCCTTCTTGCGCAGTACGCTGGCGCTGATCTTGTCCACCCAGCGCCCTGCGCGGCAGAGACGAGCTGAGTACTTGTCACTGTCCTCAACGCGAATTGCCGCTACGTGCGCCCCGAGCGTCTTCGAAAGCGACCGGACCAGATCGTCGAGCAAGCCGGTTTCGGTGTCGTAAATCGATAGCCATGAGGGGTGCTCCAACAGGGTGAAGACACGGTCGTCCGCGTCGCCGGATTCTTCGTAGGCGAACCCGCTCATGAACTGACGGATGGCGCCGACGGCGTCGTCCATTCCGAGAGCCGGATCACCGGCTCTGAAAATGTGTGCGTTCTCAGTTGTTAGACCCGCTACATCGCAATCGGCCATTCCAACGGTTGATGTTAGTGGTTACGTGGAATTTCTGGAGCGGGTTGAGCATGTTCGTTCCTTGACAGTCGCGGATCCGAAGGCTTGCCACAAGTTTATGAAAATGGAGTCGAAAGGGCGAGGACTCCGTTCAGTGTAAAGCTGCGGGAGTATGCACCTCCAGCCGCTTTCCGTCCGTTATCACCTGCACCATTCCGTGCACATCGGTCCGAAAGACTGTGATCCCATGCTCCTCAAGTGTCCGCACAACCGTCGGATGCGGATGCCGGAACGTGTTTTCAACGCCGACCGAAATCAGGGCCAGCCGCGGCCGTGCGGCTTCCAGAAACTCGGGTGTCGACGACGTCCGGCTGCCGTGATGGCCTACCTTCAGCACATCGAAACCGCCCAGACGCCCGGATTCCACCAGCCGGGCTTCCATTTGTTTTTCCAGATCGCCCGTCAGCAGAAACGCCCGTTCGCCGAAGCGAACCGACAGCACGAGGGAATCGTTGTTGCGCGCGCTCTCAGAAGGTTCATAGTCCGCCGGTGGCGAGAGCACCGCAATGTGAGCCCCGCCAATCTCGCGAATCGCAGCGTCGTCGCGCAACTCGATGACGCGGGCACCGACGAGGCGCGCTGCGGCTAACACCCGCAGCCACGATTCCGAGGGCCTGGTGGGAAGGGCGCCAGTCCAGACCTCACGGGGCCGAAAGTTCTCGATCAGAGCAGGCAGGCCGCCGATGTGGTCGTCGTGCGCGTGGGTACTTGCAATGATATCGACCCTCTCGAACCTCCTCCGCCAGAGATACGGCGAAACGACATCTTCACCCGTATCCAATTGCGGCTTGCGGCGTTTGTCAAAGCTCACGATGCCGCCGCCGTCCACCAACATTCGCTGCCCGTTTGGAAACACGGCAAGTAAACCGTCGCCTTGCCCGACGTCGATCATGGTCAGTTCCAGCATGTCCCGTTCGGTTTCCGCCGGAGGAAAGCTCACCGTGGTCAACGCCATCGCCGACGCGAAGGCAACAGCGAACCCTGCCCAGCGCCAACGTGGCAGCATTCGGAACAACAGAGCGCTGAACCCCAGCGCGCAGGCGACCCCAATTACAGCCCAAATGGGGGCATCCGGAATGCGGCGGTCTAGCCACGGTGTGGCCTGAAGATGCCACCGCGCAACTCCGGCCGAGATGTCCAGCAAGTAGCGCGCAAAAGCCGCCAGGAATCCCGATCCGGTGGCGATGGCTGCGAAGCCCAGCGGCACAACGAAGGTCAGCAAAGGCGTCACGATGAGATTGGCCGACAGTCCGCTCCGGTTCACTCGATGAAAGTAGATCGCCATCGGGATGAGCAATGCCACCTGCATCAGAAAAGAGATCGACATCATCTCCCAAACTACAAACACGCACCGCCCAAGGAATCCAGCAAAGGCGAGTGTCCACTTTCCCGGGATTCTTGTCAGAAGCGATAAAGTTTCGGCCAACAGCCTCAGTTCCACTCGGAACTCCGCGGCGGCGGGCGGCAGTCTGAAGTCGCGCCCAAGCTTGTCGAGCAGGCGGAGCGCGTCGGCATAGACGCCGGTGGTCGCCGCCATCCACGGTTCCACAAAGGCCCCAAGAGCGGCGACGGCGGCGAAAGACAATTGAAATGAGGCTTCGAAAAGCTGTTCCGGATCCCACAGCAAATAACCGATCGCCACGGCGGCCAGCGCGTTCAGCAACCGCACCCGCCGGAACATCCAGCGTCCGATCAGATACAAGGTCAACGCGCCAGCCGCTCGCACCACGGGGGCGCTGAAGCCGCACAAAGCGGTGTACATCCAGCCTGCGCCGATTCCCAGGACGAGCCGCAAAGATGGCCTGATGGAAAACAGCTGGAATCCCAGCCCCATCAGAAACGATAGCGCCGTAAAGTGCATGCCGGAGACCACCAGGGCGTGATAGGTTCCGGTGCGGCGGAAGTCTTCGGTTTGCGAGCGTTCCAGCCCTTCGGTTTGCCCGATGAGAATCGCAGAGAGCATTGTGCTGGCGTAGGTGTCGCCGACCAACAGGCTTTCGATTCGCTCTTCGACGATGCCGCGCAGACGAAAGATGGCGGCACTGAGCGGATTCCCGCACGATCCCTGCCGCTCAATCCGCGTGTCCACTCGCGCCGATGCCGTCCAGTGGATGCCTCGCCGAGCCATATAGTGGACGAAGTCGAACCCACCGGGATTGCGAAAATTGCGTACGGGGCGCAGGCGGCCCTCAAACTCGATGCGTTCGCCGTAGTGGATGACCGGCGGAACCTCGTCATTGCGAGGATAGAGCGAGACATGCGCGATCGCACCCGGCTCGAATTCCAGCAGGAACCGTGTGCGATCACGCGGGGCATGCAGCACCGGTGGGTCCACCACGCAGCCGCTGAGCACCAGCATCTCTCGGGATTCTGCTTCGATCACCGGAACAGGCCGCTGCCGTATCTCCGCATGGCGCGACGCCCCAATTGCGGCAAGCGCCAGCGATCCGCAGGTAAGCGCCAGCGGCCAATATTTTCGGGACGCGGCGAGTGCGAACAGAAACGCGAACGCGGCGGCGGCAAAGGTGAGTACGCGCATGTCGAGAGCGAAAAAATAGTCTAGGGAAATGCCGCTAGCAAGAGCAAGGACCGGTAGGAGAAGGGGTTCGCGGAGACGCATCCATACAGATAGTGGTTCGAAGGGCGCGGACCTCTCACTGAATATTCCACGACCGGAGTCATTTTCGAATGGAGATTCGCAAGTCCCAGTTTTTCACTTACGCCATGCCAGAAGGTTGGCGGATCGGTGAAGATGCCCAGTTTACTCTCACTCTTGTCGCGCCCGACAACAGGGATGCCTAGGAACCCCGCGCAGTTCGTTTTTCAAAATCTCGGGGCGATTCAGATGGACAACCTTCAGATCGGCCCGCAACGAAATGCAACAGCGCCAGCCGGATTCGCCGAACCCGTCTCGGTTCGATGCGCAGTACGCGGTACAAGGCGTTCCGTGCTTCAGAACGGTGAAATGCCATGTCGCGCCGGCCTACAATATCCCGTCGATGGAACTCGTGCGAGTCCTGGCTGCCGCTGATCGCCGATCCGGTGTCCGCGCTGAACCGGGCAGCGTTCGGAATGCGCGGCATCATGGCGCAGAATCTCCAAAACTCCACGGCGTAGGCCAAGCCCACGCACTGTCGCGGGACGGACGCCCGCAACGCCTCGCAGTATCGCAACAATACTTCTGGGTTGACCGACACGATCCGAATGCGAATCCGAACGGCGGATCCACTGGCGACTGGAAGCAGATGCAGCGCCACAAACCGTAACCCCGCCGTCTACAATGGCAGAATGACCAATGCCGCGCTGTTCTGGACCTTGCTGGTTCTGACTTCGGTACCGATCGCTTCTGCGATTTCTTATTCCGAAACCGTGCAACAGTGGCGGCAGACCCGCGAGGCGAAGCTGAAGGCCGACGATGGTTGGCTCACTGTCGCCGGACTCTTCTGGCTCGAACCCGGCTCAAATAAGACTGGATCGGAAGACGAGAATCCCGTGCGCCTTCCAGACGGCTATCCCAAAGTCTTCGGATCTTTCGATCGCAAAGGCGAAGAGGTTGTTTTCAAATCCGCCAGTGGCATTTTCACGACGCCCGGCGGCCCGGAGATCGCGATGAAGTCCGACGGCGGCGGCGAAACTCCCGACTTGTTGCGATTCCGTGACCTCACGCTGTTTGTGATCAAACGAGGCGACCGGTTAGGCATCCGCTTGCGCGACACAAAGAGCAAGATGAGGCGCGAATTCAAAGGGTTGCATTGGTTCCCGGTGAAGGAAAGCTATCGGATTGAGGCGAAGTGGGTTGCCTATGCGCAGCCCAAGGCAATCGCCATTCCGAACGTACTTAATCAAATCGAGGAACAGAAAAGCCTTGGCTACGCGATCTTCCAACTCAATGGCAAAGAGCATACCCTTGAGCCAGTGGTCGAAGGGCAGGAGTTGTTCTACATCTTCAAAGACATGACAGCGGGCAAGCAGACGTACCCGGCCGGGCGGTTCCTCTATTCAGAGATGCCTGTCAACGGCAAAGTCATCCTCGATTTCAACAAGGCGCACAATCCTCCATGCGCCTTCACGCCGTATGCGACATGCCCGCTGCCTCCCAAACAGAACCGTTTGCAGACACGGATCGAGGCCGGTGAGCTAACCTACGGGCATTACTAAAATGGTTGCCCTTATCGCTTTAGACTGGCCCGTCTACGACGCCCCGGATTTTGTTTCAGGCCCGAACGCGGACGAATTGCAGGGCAATCTGGATCGCGCCCGTCACGCCATGATCGCAAGCGAGCTCACCCACCTGCTCGTCTACGCCGATCGCGAACACTTCGGCAATCTCCATTGGCTCACCGGCTTCGATCCGCGCTTCGAAGAAGCCCTGCTCATCGTGCACGCCGACCCGGACATCGCGCCGCTGATGCTGGTCGGAAACGAGTGCGAGTCCTATCTGCGGATCAGCGAACTTTACCGCAATGGTGCCATCCGCCACGAACGCTATCAATGGTTCTCATTGCTCGATCAGCCCCGCGAGGCCAGCCGCGACCTGCATGACATTTTCATGACCGAAGGCATAGGCGGATCCTCGCGCATTGGCTGTATCGGCTGGAAGTACTATCAGGACCAGTCCGTCGTCGACATTCCTTCTTATATCCGCCAAACCCTGCGTCAGCGCGCCGTTTACGACATCGTCAACGCAACCGATCTGCTGATGCATGCCGGTTACGGGTTCCGCAGCTTCGCCAACGAGCGAGAGATCGCGTTCTCGGAATACACCAATTATCTCGCCTCCGAAGGTATGAAGCGGCTGATACGGGCCGCCAAGGCCGGTGCCAGCGAATTCGATCTGCTCTCCCAGGTTCCTTACAACGGCTTGCCGCAGAGTTGCTATTGGGGTCTGAAAACAGGCCCGAAACGCGTGAGCTTGTCGAGTCCGCGAGGTCTGACGGTCGAGGCGGGGTATCCGATATCGGCGAACATCGCGTACTGGAGTTCCAACTGTTGCCGGGCGGGTTGGACGGTGGCGAAAGAGTCTGACCTGCCGGATCGCGTGAGTGGCTATCTGCAGGATTTCGCCGCTCCCTATTTCGCTGCGTCCGTTGGCTGGCTCGAGCGCTTGTCCGTTGGTGCTTCAGGTGCGGATCTGCACGATTTCATCGCGCAGCAACTGCCGTTCGAGGCCTTTGGCGTCTACCTCAACGCCGGACATCTCATCCATAACGAAGAGTGGCTGAGTTCGCCGATCTACGCCGGTTCGAAGGTCACGCTGCATTCGGGAATGCTTCTACAATCCGACATCATACCGGGTTCGAAAATCTATGGATCTTCGATGCGGATGGAAGATACGTTCGCCCTTGCGGATGAGGCCCTTCTCAACCGCCTCGAGACGCTGTATCCTGATTGTTACAGGCGATGCCTCGCACGCCGAAGTTACCTGCGGGACGGGCTGGGAATCCATTTGCAGCCTGGCGTTCTACCTCTGTCAAATCTCGCTGGAATCGTCAATCCCTTCTGGTTCGATCCTGCGCAAACCTTCGTCATGAACCGCTAAGTCTAGGCATAGCTTTACGTTCCGCTGCTTTATAGTGTTATTCTGAAGGTTTACCAATGCGCACTTTGGATCTCATTCAACGGAAGCGTGACGGCGAAGAGCTGTCCGCCGAAGAGATATCGTTTCTGATCGAGGGTTACACCGAGAGCGGGATTCCCGATTATCAAATGGCCGCCTTCCTGATGGCCGTGTATTTTGCCGGAATGACCGATCGCGAAGTGAGCACGCTCACCGACATCATGATCGCTTCCGGTGAACGTGTCGACCTTTCCGATATCCCCGGTCTTAAAGTCGACAAACATTCCACCGGTGGCGTCGGCGATAAGACCAGCCTGATTGCGGCTCCGATTGCGGCTGCCGCGGGCGTCATGGTGCCGATGATTTCGGGCCGTGGACTCGGTCACACCGGCGGCACGCTGGACAAACTCGAAGCTATTCCCGGCTTTCGCACCAATCTCACTATCGACGAATTTAAGGCGCAGGTTGCCAAACTTGGTCTCGCCTTCATCGGCCAGACGCCTGAAATCGCTCCTGCCGACGGCAAGCTCTATTCGCTGCGCGATGCCACGGCCACCGTCGAATCGATCCCTCTCATCGCTTCTTCGATCATGTCGAAGAAGGTGGCTGTCGGGCTCGACGCGCTTGTGCTCGACGTCAAGGTCGGTTCCGGTGCTTTCATGAAGAAGCAGGTGGATGCCCGTCGCTTGGCCCAGATGATGGTTGGCATCGGTCGCCGTCTCGACAAGCGCGTCACCGCCCTCATCACCGATATGAGCCAGCCGCTCGGCTACGCCGTTGGCAACGCTCTTGAAGTGATGGAAGTCTCGCAAACGCTGCAGAATGCGGGTCCGACGGATTTGACCCGGTTGTCTCTGGAACTCGCTGCGCGCATGATCTTTCTCGCAAAGATCGTAAAGACCATCGAAGAAGCTCGCGAGCTTGCTCAGAAAAAGCTGCTCGACGGCGGCGGCTATCACAAGTTCAAGCAGGTCATTCAGGCCCAGGGCGGAAACCCGCAGGTGCTCGACCGGTTCGAGTTGCTGCCGAACGCCACCGGTGTGCGCGAGATTTCCTCGCCGCGCGGTGGATACGTCAGCGCGATCGACGCGCTGTACATCGGCCAGGCTTCCACCATGATCGGCGCGGGACGCGACACGAAGGAAGATACCATCGACCTCGCCGTCGGCGTGATTCTCGAAGTGAAGGTCGGCCAGAAGGTGGAACCGGGCGGCGTGTTGTGCCGCATCTACCACACCAAGGAAGAGCGCTTGGAAGAAGCCGCGGAAATGATCGAAGACGCGTTCCGTATTTCGGCCACTGCGCCCGAAGAACGAGATATCATCCTCGAAGTCGTCGGCTAGTTCATCCGTTGGTGTCATGATTGACGAACACCAGCTACGAAACCTATTGAATTCGGAAGAGACGGATCGCATCGAGCGAACCGTCTCGGTCACCGACACTGATAAGTTCGCCCAAGCCATCACTTCATTCGCCAACGATCTTCCGAATCATCGCCAACCCGGCTACCTTCTCATCGGAGTCAAAGACGATGGCACGCTGTCAGAATTGCGGGTTTCGGACAAACTGCTTCTAAACCTCGCCGGTCTCCGATCTGACGGGAACATCCAACCGCTTCCTGCCATTGCCGTCAAGAAGTTCTCGCTCGACGGGGGAGAGGTCGCCGTAGTCGAAGTCCAACCCTCCGACCTTCCGCCAGTCCGCTACAAGCAAAGAGTCCATGTCCGGGTTGGACCTCGAAAGTCAATTGCCACGGAGCAAGAAGAACGGATTCTTACGGAAAAACGCATCGCCGCTGCCCGGTCATTCGACGCGAGTCCGTGTCTTGAGAGCGAGATGAATTCGCTGGCGCTCGATCTCTTCCAACTCAGCTACTTGCCCAATGCAGTGTCCTCTGAAGTCATCGAAGAGAATCACCGCGACCTTGCGACGCAACTCGCTTCGCTTCGACTGTGGAATTCCAAACTCGGATGCCCAACCAACGCCGGTATTTTGTTACTCGCCAAGAATCCACTTTATTGGCTGCCAGGCGCATACATTCAATTCCTCGAAGTGGACGGAACGTCGCTAGGCGACGCGGTCCTTCAGGAAAAACGGCTGTCTGGTGACCTGCTGACTGTTCTTCGGGAAGCGGACTCACTCGCCCATTTGATGATCGAGTCCCGGCCCGTCCGGGACGAGACCATGCGAGAGCGAATGGTGTCCACCTATCCTTTCATTGCTCTGCATGAACTACTTGTGAACGCGGTTCTGCATCGTTCTTACAAATCGAATAGCCCGGTCCGCTTCTATTGGTTCTCGGACCGGATCGAGATTCAGAATCCGGGCGGGTTGTATGGCGATGCGAATCAGGAAAACTTTCCGAACCAGAGCAGCTATCGAAATCCCGTTGTCGCTGAAGCTATGAAGGTCTTAGGATTCGCCAATCGATTCGGCAGTGGTGTGACGCGCGCGCAGGCGGCATTGCAAAAGAACGGCAATCCGGCGGCCGAATTCAAGTTCGATACACACTACGTGCTTGCCACGCTCAGGCCCTCATGAACTCCATCGCCTTTTTCAACAACAAAGGCGGAGTGGGCAAGACCGCACTCGCTTATCACTTGGCCTGGATGTTCGCCGAGCAAGGTAAGCGTGTGGTCGTAGCAGACTTGGATCCGCAATCGAACCTGAGCAGCATGTTCCTGGAGGAAGACCGGCTGGAAGCGTTGTGGCCGAACGGAAAACATCCGCAAACAATCCAAGGCGTGCTCGAGCCAATCGTCCGGGGAACCGGAGACATCGCCAAGCCTTACGTCGAGCGGATCACTGACCAACTCGGTTTGATAGTTGGCGATCTGGGCCTTTCGAAATTCGAGGATAAGCTCTCGGAGGCATGGCCTCGCTGCCACAACAGGGATGAGGCCGCGTTCCGCACAATGACCGCCTTTCACCGTGCGATGCTCGCAGCCAGCGACGAATGGCAGGCGGATCTGGTGCTCATCGATGTTGGTCCGAATCTCGGCGCCATCAATCGCTCTGCACTGATTGCCGCCGATCATGTCGTGATTCCGCTTGCGCCCGACCTGTTCTCGCTGCAAGGGTTGCGAAATCTAGGGCCGCAGCTTCGAGAGTGGCGTGCATCCTGGGCGGAACTACGCACGAAAAGCCCAGATCCTGAACTTTCTCTGCCGAAAGGAGAGATCGTTCCCCTCGGATACGTTCTGATGCAGCATGCGGTCCGTCAGGATCGACCCGTACGCGCCTATCAACGATGGATTGGACGCATCCCGGCGGAGTACAGTGCATCGGTGCTCGATTCCGATGCAACCTCCCCTGAACATTGCCTCGCAACACTCAAACACTATCGAAGCCTGATGCCCCTCGCGATGGAAGCGCGCAAGCCGATGTTTTTCTTGAAGCCGGCCAATGGCGCAATCGGTGCGCACGTCGCCGCCGTTCGCGACTGCTACCGCGAGTTCCAGGTCTTGGCGCAGCGGATCCTCGAGGAAGCCGCCGACTAGCTATAGAAAAACTGCGCCGTCGCCGTGCAATCCGCAGTAGGCACCAGCCGCACCCAGTGCGCGGAGAATCCTTCCGGGAAGATGTGCTTCGCGTAGCCTTCGGTTGGCACGGAAACTCGTTCGTACTTGTGCCACGTACCGTTGCCCATGAAGTCGATTTCCACATCGAACGCCACCGCGCGATCCGCAGTCAGATGCAGCATCTTGTGTCCGAAGCCCGTCATCAAAAAAGGATCCGAAGCCATATTCTTGCTGATCGCGGACTTCCACCATGGCCCGCCCCAGCCCTGCGGACGCCCCCATTGCCACAGATCGTCGGTCTTGCCGAACCATAGTCCGGATTGCGCCTGTCCCACCAGCGCGTTGTTGTCGCGATTGGGCGTGGATTGATTCCCACCCACCGCAAACAAGCCGCGAAACGCACAGTAATCCGGGATGATCCGCAGATGCTGGCAGATCGGCTTCACGCCCCAGATGCGGCCTTCAAACGCGATTGGCTGCAGCTCATAGAACATGCCCTGGATGTCCATCAGGTAGTGTTCCGTTTCCACCTCGCGGATCCGCATCCACTCGGTCTGCCACGCATGGCTCATCGCATGAGTCGCCTTCGGCAAACGATAGCGCTGCCACTTGCCTTCCACTAGCGCCCACAGCAACACGGACGCCTCATCCCAGCCAGTGGCGAACAGCACAGAGTCCATATCCTGGCGCGCCGCGACGTCCATGTGTGGCTTGTCCGAAAGCCGCCTCCACGCTTTGCCGTCGTATTCAAAGAGCCCGGCCTGCGTATCGCCGAACTTGTAAAAGCCGTTGTTGGTGACCACGACGCGGCCTTGCGCCGTGTATCCGCCCTTGAAGTGCGGCCGCGTGGCGATCCTCATTTCTTTAACAAGATCGGTGATCACGCGAGGCTTGAGATCGTTGACGTCCATCTCAATGAATTCGCCTTCCATGCCCTGATAGTAGACGCGATTGGCCGGGTCTGTGAGATGCCGCATGGTGGACGTGAGGCGGTAGTTGTCGAGTTCGGGGATGTGCTTCCAGTTGCCCTTGGCATCGACCACATACGGACCAATAAAACATTGGTTCGACTCTTTGTGGATGAGTCGATTGGCGTGCGTGCCATCGTGGATATGCATCCGTTCGCTCTTGAGCGATTCATCGACGCGATAGAGTCCGAGGCCCATGCCGGTGCCTTTTTTGTGGCTGTTGTAAGTCACCACCCAGAGCGCGTCGGCCCAGGGCATCAGCGCTCCGGTGGCGGATTCGGATCTTTGGGGGACGGTGTCGGCTTTGAATCCGATGGTGGTTTGCGAGGTGCCGGTGTAGGTCTGGGCAGCGGCGGATGCGCCAAGCAACGTGGGTAGGAATTGACGGCGGTTCATGATCTGGTATGAGCATTATCTCGCGTCTCAAGGCAGTAGTTACTCTGGAAAAATGCCCGAAGTGCATGGAACCCTATTGCAGGCGCTGATCCGCGGACGTCTGGAGCATCGATTGAAGTGTTGGTTTGATCAAACTCGGGCTGGCGGCGTCTTGAGTAGAATCTACTGCGGATTATCCCCGGATCAGGTTTGACGGCCCGAAATCAGCATTATCCTGTCGACGTGGAAGATCATGGACTGGAAGAGTTCCCAGCTAATTTTCGCTCCCGACATTGCGGTCGATGTACTCCTGCCCGACGATCTCGCGGTTGAGGTCCATCGCAAAGCCTTGCAGTACATCGCCGCCGGATCTGAGGAAGTGTGGCAACTCGACTACGAAAACGGCGAAATCCTCGTCCAAACCGAAGCGGGCATCCGCCTGCTGCGCGGCGAGCAACTCCTCGAATCCCCCCTTCTCCCCGGATTTTCTGTTTCCGTCAACACTCTTCTCGCAACGCCCTAACTCCGCTAGGTGGGGTAAACTCACGTAGATGGAAAAATACACCGGAATCCTCGGACTCGTCGTGATCCTCGCCACGGCCTACGCGCTCTCTTCGAACCGCAAAGCGATTCAACCGCGCATTCTGCTGTGGGGATTGGGGCTACAGTTCGTTTTTGCATTTCTGGTGTTGCGAACCGATGCGGGATTGCTCTTTCAGGGTGCGAGCGTCGCGGTGAACCACCTGATCGAGTACGCCTTCGAAGGCTCGAAGTTCGTCTTCGGAGACAAGCTGGGCGTAAAGACGGACATGTTCGGCGTGGTCTTCGCTTTCCAGGTCTTGCCCATCGTGATCTTCATCGCCTCGCTGTTTTCGATCCTCTATTACTTCGGCGTGATGCAGATCTTTGTCCGCTCGATGGCCGTGGTGATGCAGAAGGTCATGGGTACGTCTGGCGCGGAATCCACCAACGTGGCCGCCTCCATCTTCATGGGTCAGACCGAAGCGCCACTCACCATCAAACCGTTTCTCGCGAATCTCACCCAGTCGGAATTGTTCACGATCATGACTTCCGGCATGGCGCACGTTTCGGGCGCGGTGATGGCCGCGTATGTGATTATCGCCGGTGTCGAGATCCGACACTTATTGACTGCGGTCATCATGACGGCGCCCGCCACAATCCTGCTGGCCAAGATGTTCATGCCGGAAACCGAAGTGCCGGAAACATTGGGTTCTGTGAAAGTGGAAGTGGAAAAGCCCGGGGTCAACGTGATCGACGCTGCTGCGCGCGGTGCGGGCGATGGCTTGCAACTCGCCCTGAACATCGGCGCGATGTTGATCGCCTTCCTCGGTCTCATTGCGCTGGTCAACGGCATCCTGGGATGGCTGCATGACTTCTCGTTTCTCTCTTGGATGCCCGGCTCAATGCAAGGGATCCTGGGCAAACTGTTTGCGCCCATCGCCTGGCTGCTTGGCGTGAAATACGATGACTGCGCCACCATCGGCAACCTGCTCGGCACGCGCGTCATCCTCAATGAATTCGTGGCTTTTGTTGATCTCGGCAAGATCAAAGCAACGCTCGATCCCAAGTCGTTCACGATCGCGACCTATGCGCTCTGTGGCTTCGCGAACCTCAGTTCCATCGCCATTCAAATCGGCGGTATCGGCGCCCTTGCACCGACGCGCAAGAGCGATCTGGCCCGCATGGGTCTGCGCGCCGTCGCTGCCGGAACCATGGCCAATTTCATGTCCGCCTGCATTGCGGGGATGCTGCTCTAATGTCCTATCAAGCCGCTGTTGATGTATTGAAGTCGCGCGTCTCCGGGACGCCATCCGTCGCCGTCGTCCTCGGTAGCGGACTCGGCGCTTTCGCCGAAGAGCTCACCAACGCCATCGCCATTCCCTATGGCGAGATTCCGGGCTGGCCCGTTTCGACTGCCATCGGCCACGCAGGCAAGCTCGTCTTTGGAAGCCTTGGCGATCTGAAAGTCGTATTGATGGCCGGACGTGCGCATCTTTACGAAGGCTACACGCCGCAACAGGCTGTCTTCGGCGTGCGCGTGCTGGGCAAGTTGGGAGTCCGCAAAATGGTGTTCACCAACGCCGCGGGCGGCATCAATCTATCGTATGGCCAAGGCGCGCTGGTGACGATTACCGACCACATCAACCTGCAAGGTGCGAACCCGTTGTGCGGACCGAACGACGAATCCCTGGGCCATCGCTTTCCGGACATGAGCGAAGCGTATGCGCCGCGGATGCGCGGCATTGTGGCGGATGCTGCCGGCAGCGAGGGCATTCATCTGTTCGAAGGCGTTTATGCGGGTCTGATGGGACCTTCGTATGAGACTCCGGCCGAGATCCGCTATCTGCGCGCGATCGGTGCCGATCTGGTTGGCATGTCCACCGTCGGCGAAGTGATCGCGGCAAACCACATGGGCATCGAATGCCTCGGTATTTCCTGCGTCACCAATATGGCTGCAGGCGTCCTGCCGCAGAAGCTCGATCACGAGGAAGTGCTCGCCGTCGGCCTGCAGGTGCGCGATACTTTCGTGCGTTTGCTGAAGGCGACACTGCCCGCGCTGTGAGCCGCTGGGATCAATACTTCTGCGAGATCGATGGATCCACTGCATCGTTCGTGTTGGATCTGGATCTGCTCGCGCAAGCTCCGATTCGGACGAGGCCTTATGTGTTGCGCATCCGCATCCGGATGATCGATCCGCGCGAAGACGGACTGAGTTCTGACGAAGAGGCGCAGACGCTGGGTGAGATCGAGAGCGCGTTGGAATCGGCTCTTGGGTCGTGCGCTGGGCTTGCAGGCCGCTATACGGTCAACAAAGTCCGCACCATCATTTTCTATTGCGACGACGAATCGCGTGTCGACCTCGTCGCGCCCGTCTTTCGCGATCTCTATCCGTTTCACAAACACACGGCTTTTGTGCAGGAAGATGCCGAGTGGATGACTTACTGCGAGTTTCTCTATCCCGATGTGTTGACGCTGCGCTCGATGTTGAATCGCGATCAGTGCGCGCGCTGGGAGGTGCTTCCTACTGCTGCATTGGACCTGCTGCATCGCGTTGCAGGTGTGAATGCGGAGTTCATCGCTGAGGCCGTTGCACGCGGTTTCCGCGAGGTGGCACGTGAGGGAGATGTGGTTTCAATCGTTCGCGCCGACGTGATCGATTTGGAGACGATCGATCTGTTGACGCATCCACTGGTAAAACTCGCCGCTGAGTCTGGCGGCGAGTATCTCGGGTGGGAAGTCTACCAGTCGACGACCGATCCGTCTTCTTCGTCGATCCGGACGCTGTAGGGCCGCGGTTCGCCGACTTGCGCTTTCAGCTTGTCTTCGTCGATGGTGATGCCGAGCCCCGGGTCTGTCAAAATCGGCCGATATCCGCCCACAACGGGTGGCAGCGGCTTCGCCAAGAGATCGCTATGCTCATTGTCGCCGCGTTCCTGGATGAGGAAGTTCGGAACTGCGGCTGCAACCTGCAAGCTCGCCGCCAGCGAACACGGACCCTGCGGATTGTGCGGCGCAATCGGCGAATAGTATGCCTCCGCCATCGCTGCGATATTGCGCAGTTCGCTGATGCCGCCCGCGTAGCAGACATCCGGCTGCAGAATGTGGGCGGCCCGTTTTTCCAGGATTTCACGGAAGCCCCACTTCAAAAAGATGCGCTCACCGGTGGCGATCGGGATGTGCGTCTTGCGGGCCATCTCGGCCATCACATCCACATTCAACGCCTGGGCGATCTCTTCGTAGAACCCAGGGATTGTACGGTTCCAATGCCTTCATCAACCGCATCGCCGTTGGAGGCTGCACTGCACCATGGAACTCGACGCCGATGTCAACGCCGGGGTTCTTCTCACGCAAAGCCTTGAACCGTTCGCAAACCTCGCCAACGAAGAGTTCGCCTTCGTTGTACTTGAACGCATTGCGGCCCTTGGCATTGCTGAGAATCACCTTCATAGCGGTGACGCCGGTCTTCGAGTTGGGGGTGCCGTAGACGCGTACCTTGTCGCGGGTATTGCCTCCGAGCAGCTTCCAGACGGGCACGCCGTGTACCTTGCCGGTGATGTCCCACAGCGCCTGATCGATGCCGCTTTGGATCGCGGACTTGATAGGTCCGCCGCGATAGAACGCACCGCGCTGGATCGCCTGCCAATGGAATTGGATCCGCGTGGGATCTTGCCCGACGAGGTAGTGGCTGACCTCAAGCGCGCCCGCGGCGCAGGCCTTGGCATCGTCTTTGAGCATCTCGCCCCAGCCCGTGATGCCTGCGTCGGTAGAGACCTTGACGAAGACCCAGGAGTTCTTCAGAACGAACGATTCGATCTTGGTGACCTTGATTTTGTCGTTGGGTCCGACGGCGGCGAGCGCGTCGTTACGGACGGCCACTGCTGCTGCGGGCACTATCGCAGCAGTCTTGAGGAAGTTACGGCGGTTCATGGTTGGGATTCTATCCTCCAGTCATTCTATGACAGCGATGGCTGCAAAGTCTCGATGCCCGGCAGGTGTGACTGGGGTTCGTCGAAGCAAAACATCTCGAGGCTCCCGATCGAGTCTTTGGATCCCCGTAAGATCAGGCCTCCTGCTGGGGCGGAAGCATCGGCGAGTGGATGGTCGCTTTCCTCGGACTCTCGGAAATCAATGCTGGCTCCGACAACGCGCAACTGAGCGACGATAGCCGCGCGGTGTTGAAGATTCCCGGCGCGAGATGCGTTGCGAAGCATCCAGCGAACCACGAGTTTGGACCTGCTATAGCGCCCTCGTGACCGTCGCGCGCAATCATTGCACTCGGCGTTAACGCCGCACAATCACTTCCCGCAAGTGATCCCGCGTGACAAAAAACTTGATCGCGGTGAAGCCCGAAAACAACTGCTCAATCTGGCGGTTGCTGAGGAACTTAGCCGGGCGGGTCCGTCCGCGTTGCGCTACGGTCACGTTCTTGCGATCCGCGATGTGATAAGTCACTGAAGGCAATTCCGTGACGCGTTCGTCGGCATGAAAATACAGAAGCAATAATCCGCCGGGTTCGGTGATGCGATGCAACTGCGACACCACGTCATCGAGCAGTGGCGGAACCAGATATTGCAACGCGTCCCACCCGAGGATCCCCTGAAACGAACCATCGGGATGATCGAGCGTCATCGAGCAAAACTGCGCGACACGCTTGTCATCCGATTGGTTGCCGAAAAAGTCGCCGCCGGAGCCGAAGCACTCGTCCAACGCGTGCAGCAAACCGTCTTGCGTAGGCTTGTGACCCTGCTCGGCGACGTACTGAATATTCGCCTGACTACCCCCCGCCAGGTCGAGGATTCTCAATCCCTGGCGGTCGCGCAATCCATGAAAGAACTGGTCGATTCCGTTGCTGAGCCTACGATCTGGCGGCGGTGTTGGATGCATCTCCTGCGGGTGGCCTCGGTCTGGAAGAAGCTACTTCTTCAGATCCGGATTCAAGGTCTGTTGCTGCGGTGCGCCGGCGACGGGAATCGACCCGCCCACTGGCACACGTGCGGCATGCTGCTGTGCGGCAGCGGCACCGGGGCCACCGGCAACGGCTGCCGCTTTCGCCACCTCCGGACGCTGAATATCCACACTGCCCTTGAAATAGGCGCCATCTTCGATCACGATGCGCTGGGTCTTGATATCGCCGACGAGTTTGGCTTCGCGGCGAATGTCGATCTTTTCACCGGCTTCCACATTGCCTTTGATGGAACCATGCACCACGACTTCGCGGGCTTTGACACCGGCATTGACGCGCCCATTGGGACCGACGACAATCTTGTTTTCGTTGGCTTCGACCGAACCTTCCACTTCGCCGTCGATCACCAGATCTTCACGCGAGTAAATCTGGCCTTTGATCACCACCGACTTGCCGATGACGGCAGACGATGCCACGCGGTGCGTATCCGTGTGCGAGGTCTCACCGCGGCTGCTGAGTGTCGACATTGGGATCCCTTCCCGCGATAAATCCGATGGCGCGGGCACCGGGTTCATTGTTCTCGGTGCTGGGTCTTCTTCTTTGCGCCGGTTCCACATCGGTGATGCAATCTCCTCTCGAAAGTCGCGATCCGGCAGAATGGAAAGATCTGGCCGGAACCCCTTCATCGTACTACTCAAACGGGCTACATTGAAAGTGTTCCCACCCATGACTTCATCCTTTACACCGCTTCCTCCCGTTCCATTAACGATGGAAGGTTCCTGGCTCTTACACCAGATGGCGCGAATCCGTTGGGACAGGCTGCCGGAAGGTTCGGCTGCGCGCATTGAGCAACTCATCGCCGCTTTGGAATCGAAAAACAGCGGCGTGTTCTCGATGCTGGGTCACAAGGGCGATCTGCTCTTCGTTCACTTCCGTTCGTCAATGGACGAACTGGATCGTGTTGACGTACAGGTTTCGAAGGCTCTGGCCGGTATCGCGGACATTGTGAATTCGTACGTCTCGGTCGTCGAGTTGGGGCTCTATGAATCGACGGTCAAGCTCTATGACTCACTCACGACGCGCGGTCTGAAGCCCCACACGCCGGAATGGGATGCGGAGATCGAGGAGAACATGAAGCGGCAGCGGGCGGCAATGCATACGCGTTTGTTTCCCGAAATTCCGGGGGCAAAATACGTCTGCTTCTATCCCATGAATCGGCATCGCGGCGAACACAAGAACTGGTACGCACTTCCGATTCAGGATCGCCAACGGCAGATGGCCGATCACGGTGAGATCGGGCGGCGCTATGCGGGTACGGTGCGGCAGATCATTTCCGGTTCGATCGGTTTTGACGATTGGGAATGGGGCGTCGATTTGTTCAGCGATACTCCGCTGGTATTCAAGCAACTCATTTACGAGATGCGCTTTGACGAAGCGAGCGTCTGGTATGGCGAGTTCGGCGCGTTCTTTGTCGGAGTCCGAATGCGCGGTGCGGATGTTGCCGCGTATTTCGAGCTTTAGAATCGGGACCGCGAGAGAAAGCACCTGAGGCCGTCGACGGCGGTTGTGCACGAGTGCTCTTGCCACTTCAACGGGAATATAGTCGATACTTCGGCCAGCCACCGATTTGTGATGTCCGGGCTCTGCGCTCGGCGGACGCTTCGCTACTTGAGTCGGTCAGCCGATAAGCGCCGATCTTGCGCGGCACTGATCCTCTGGCTCGGCCCTTGGTGGCGAAATAAGCCTGACTCAAATCGGATCCACACCGAAGAATGAACCCGTTTTCCAGCCCTTGACGCCTTTACCGATGTGCGAGGACTTTGAGTCCTCACCGCGATCCGCCGAAAACCGCGCGGCGAGAGTGTGTCCTCGAAGGGCTCCTCCGCATCCCCTGTTCGGGGCGTATCGAAGGGCCCTTTTTCTCCGCGCACACCCGTCTCGATCAACCGATTTGTCGATGGCAGCCATCTATTGAGGGGCGGCGGCCTCAATCGCGATAGAGGTTCAATCTCATGCAAAGTCCATTGCCCCGGCACGGTGAATTACTCGAGGGCCTCCACGTCCGATCTCGACTGCGGCAACTCCGGATCCACAATGCGTATGCTCTCGGGCATTCTCGCGGCGCAGCCGTTTTCGACCACGATGTTCTGCGACGAATCGCTGTCGAGCCGCCCGATGGATCGCGTCATGAATCCGTTCTCGCAGTTGGGAGCGAAGTTCTCCGCACGTGACGGACGCTTTCCTCCACTGCGTGTCGATGGCGGCAAGTTGACCGCCATGCGTATGGCGAGCGCTCAGGAGTGCCTTGGCTTCTTCGAGTGCGGCGACTGCGGTCTCGCGGCTGACGGAAGGGAAGTTGTCGAGGAACTCATCCAATTCACGATGACGGTTTCGCGTTTCATGGAGGACCTCTGAACCTTCGGTCTATCAGGGACTGCTATACGCCCGATCCAAAGCTCGACGCAATTCCTCGGTCGTGTGCTCGGACATGGACCGTCGCAATTCCTGCTACGGCGTTGACCTCAGCAACGGCTCGCGAGGCCATCACTTTGCCGCTAAACCCCGCATTCGCAATGGCACAGCAGACTTCGCATGCGCTGCCCAGACATGGGTCCGCGCGCTGGTGCTTCAGGCTCCGAATGTCGAGTATCTAAAGAATGCCAACGAATCATCAAGCCTCGATCGGCATGGATGGAAACACCGGTATGGGCGCAATCAGAACGGTGAACAATGGAAACGCGACCGCACCGTCAGGGCCGACAAAGTCAATGGGTGCGTTGTTAAGTGGGCGAGGCTCGACAACACCAGCGACGAAATGAGAGCTCACGAGCTATTCGAGGAATTTGAGAGGTTTCGCGGTCGTGGCATCGGGGATCCGCCCTTGCCAGGCAGATTCTCGTCGAGGAGGATCCCCATCGCGTACCGGTGAGAACCGCCCTGGCTTCCTCAAGCGCAGCTACAGGCTGCTGTCCTCGTACATGGCGCCTAGTCGGCACTGGGGTGGAGTTTCGCATCGATGTGAATGGCGAAGCGGTGACCGAAGTCACCGCCATCCTGCCATATCCACCGAACGGAACTACGCGCCAACTTTGGCGGCGAGGGCGCGCATGTCGCGGGCCATCGACGCTGTGACGACGCTTAGTTCCGCGAGAAAGTAAAAGAACACAAGCGCGGCGAAACCGCCAAGGCAGCCCATCACGCCGAGTGAGAGTCCGCCCATAAAGCCAGCTTCCCCGCCACCGAAAGACGAACGGCCCATCATGGGAAGCGAGGGCCCGAAACCGCCCAGGGCAGCCATTGGATTGATGTCCGCGAACCACATGGCGAGACATCCGCCAACGCCGAGGCAGACCATCAGCGTCGCGTAAACTTCACCGGTGAGCCGGAAGAGCTGCGAAACAATTGGCATGATCACGAAGCCGCTCGAGTTGTCGATTGCTTTGATCGCGGCGGCGCGATACCAGAAAATCTGAGCGACCGCCGCCAAGCCAGCGAGCAAGATCACAGCAAAGAGGATCAATCCAAAGGCGGATTTTGGTTCGCCTTTGAAAGCCATCGACATGACGCCGAAGCAGGCGATCAAGCCCGCCAAGAGGAAAAAGGCGCCCGTGATCTGGATCGCCGTTGCGACCACCTTGCGGATGAAACCGCCGGTGTTGAGCGAATCCAGAACCGGATAGAGAAACAAGAGGGGGTTGCGGCGAGGTCCGAAGACCTGCGCGGCTGGAGGCGGGAAGGGTGCAGCTTGAGGATGCATTTCGACGATCCTTTCTTGTTCGTGCGAGCCGTCTAGCGGCCAACGAACTTCAAAACACGATTCGCATTCGCCTCGGCAATGTTGAGGCTGGTCTTGGCGGATTCCCAATCGCTCTGAGCGATTTCTTTCTTCGCGGTGTCGAGAGCCATGTGCATGCGCGTCATCGCGGCCAGGACATCTGGATGCAGCGTGTGCCCTTGCTGCGCGACGTTCTGCCTGATCGGCGCGATCGTATCTTCAGCGATCTGAATCTTCGATGTCACGGAGATGAGGCGTTCCTTCAACTCGTCGTATTCCTGGCGCGCGGCCGGCGTGTTCGCCGAAGGTGCCGCTGGCATGGTGAATTCCTGCGCGCGTTCGCGCGGTGGCGGGACTTCAATCGGCGCACGGCGGGTTTCCTGCTGCTGTTGTTGTTGCATGCCGCCGTTGAGAGGGATGCTCGCATAGACAGGAATCGATCCGCCCAGAGCGCGGACGCGTCCCGCAAGGAACATCATCTGGCCCTGCACACGCGGATCGTTGGGATTGCCTCCCGCCACACCATTCAAGAGAATGATCGCGTTGTTGAAAGTCCCCAATGCGGCATTGCGATTTCCATATTGCGGGTTGTCCTGGAAGATACCGATTTGCTGATAGGCACCGGCGACCTCGACCGCCAATGCGGCATCCTGGTCGCAATGCGGCCGCATGCCATCGAGGTAACGGATACTTCGGTCCATCAACTGTTGGCGTCCCGGTGTGAAGCCTGGGCGGATAGACCAGGCCGCGGCAAAGTCGGTTTCAAATGCCCGGCGCAGTTGACGTACCTGATCGAGACGTCCACCGGCATTGGGATTGCGTCCCGTTGCTGCCACGCTCTGTGTGCGGCCGCCCGCCTTGCCGCCGGTGTCGAGTATATCGAGTAGCGACCGGATCTGTGCCTCTCGATCCTCCGCCTTGTTCGACAGCATACGCGCTTCGAGCGTCTGCCACGCGCCGAATCCGACAGCGAGCACCAACACGGCGGCGGTGCTGACCGCTATACGATTTCTCTTCACAAATTTCAATCCTCTTTCGACCAGCGAATCTTTGCGCGCAAGGACAGAGCGGCCATCCAAAAAGCGCTGTAAGTCGTCTGCAAGCTCTTTCGCCGTGGCGTAGCGCTCTGTTGGATCGCGCTGCAATGCCATCAACACGATGTTGTCGAGATCGCCAATGATGCGCTTGCGAAGCTGCTGTGTGGTTTCGGGCGTGCGTTGCAGATCCTCACGGATTCGCGTGCTGGGCTTCGGCGGATCGATGCCCGCCATGATGTTCGCCACCTTGGCATGCGGATCGTCATAGGGCAACTGTCCCGTCAGCAGGAAGTAGAGGATCACGCCTAGCGTATAGATGTCAGAGGAGCCGGTGACTTGTCCGCCATAGATCTGTTCCGGACTTGCATAGCCAGGGGTGAGCAGCCGCTCCTGCGCAGCTGTCAGTTCTGGATTGCCTTGTTGTTTTGCGATGCCGAAATCGAGCAACTTTGGAGTTCCATCGTTGGTGACGAGGATGTTGGCGGGCTTGAGATCGCGGTGCACAACGCGATTGGTGTGCAGGTAATCGACGGCTTCGCACATCTTCTGAAAGAGTTTGATGCGGTCTGTGATGGCGAGCTTATTCTTGTCGCAATAGTCATCGAGCGGAAGGCCTTCGATAAAGTCCATCACATAGTACGGCATGCCATCCGGCAGATCGCCGCCATCGAGAATGCGGGCAATGAAAGGATGATCGAGGTTCGCGAGTGTTTGGCGCTCTTCGCGAAAGCGGCGCAGAAAATCTTGCGTGACCTGATCGCCGCGCAGCACCTTCAGCGCGACGGCCTTGCGGAAAGCACCGTCATCGCGCATCCCCAGATAGACAATCCCCATACCACCGCGGCCAAGTTCGCGGATCACGCGATAGGGTCCGATCATCTGCGTGGATTGCGCCTGCGCTTGGGCGGGAGTTTGCAGAAAAGTCCCGGCATCCGCCTGCGCCTGCACGAGCGCATTGAGTTCGGCTCGCATCGATTCGTCTTTGCCGCAGGCGAACTTCAGAAACGCATCCCGCTGTTCAACCGGCTTGGTCATCGCGGAATCGAAGATCTTTCGCATCATGGCGAAACGATCTACGGATGGAGCCGTGGGCTCTGCGACTCTTTCCAGCATCCGCAGGATCTCGACCCGCATCCCCATATCGTTCGCGCAGGCATCGCGCACAAAGACGTCGCGTTGTTCGACAGGCTTTGTTTTCGCGGCATCGAAGATCCGCTGCAACGTTGCCCCGCGGTCTGGCTGGGGTTCGGATTTAGGCAAAGCCCGTGCGATCTCCTCATACATCGAGTCGTCGCCCGAACAGGATTGCTTCGCATACTCCGCCCGATCCTCCCCCGGCAGCGTCATCGTGCGGGCGAAGATTTCCCGCATCACCGCACCGCGATCGGGCTTCGCCGGTTGCTCGTAAGCCTGCAGCATTCTGAGGATCTCGCTTCGCATCGCCTCATCGTCACGGCAGGCTTGCCGCAGCCAGGGGTCACGCTGTTCTTGCGAAAGATTCAACGCCTGCGCGAATGCCTCGCGGACATATGACGCGCGATCCCAAGGCAGATGTTTGGCGATCTCCCGATACATCGCCTCGTCACCACCGCACTGCTCGCGGACATACGAAGCGCGTTGACCAGCGGAGAGATTCATCGCTTCATCGAAGATGACGCGCATCCGTTCGCGACGAGCTTTGTCCGCATCGTCGGGCTCGCGGCCTGAATCCAACAGCGCCTGGATCTCCGTGCGCATCGCGTCATCCCCACCGCAATTGAAAAGCAAGAACGCCGCTCGTTCCCGCGGTGGACGTGCCTTGGCCTGTTCATATACTTGCCGAAGCTTGGCATGATCCATCTCTTATCTCCCCGTGAGCGCTTTCTCTAGGCGCTCGAGATGCCCGGATGCGCGCTTCGTCCATTTGCGCGCATCGCTCCAGCGGCTCTCTTTGATCGCCGCTTCGGCATCGTCGAGCGCCATTTCCACCCGCAGCGAGCGTCCCTTGATCTCTGGATGCAGCACATGGCCATCCTCTTTGACCCGGGCTTCTATGTTCGAAACCGTCTGGAAAATTGCCGTCGCCCGCGCGGCAACATCGTCGAATTCGGATTTCACTTCGCGGTCGCTCGGCGCACCGGTGAAGGCCAACATCGCCAGCCATACCAGCGCGGGCACTACTTCTTCTCCGCGCGGTCGCCGGCCTGTGGAGCTATGGTTCCGCTGTACGAACCGATCGCGATCTTTTCGCGCACAGTGCCGATGGTGAGCGTTCCAATCAGGTTCGATTCCTGATCGAGCACTTCACCCGTTGCAGGATCTTTGATCGCTTTGCCCAAGCGCGAGACGTCGAAGCGGTCGCCCACCTGCACGCCGGCGTTGGTTCCCGCGTTGATGTATACCGTCGATCCACTCACGCTGGCGACGTTCGCGGAAATCTCGATCTGCTTCGCTCCAATGCCTGCGCTTTGTTGATTCACCTGATCGGCAAGCTTATCGACACAATCCATAACCGCCTCGCCGATGATCGTTTCGGCAAAGTTCGAAGAGGTCATGTCGGATGCGGCACCCAACCGGAAGCCGCCGACCAGCAGAGCCAAACCGCCAGCTTTGCTCTGCCGCTTGGATTCGCCGCGCGCCTCGCCCGTTTGGATGATTTCACCGGATTCGGAATCGACGATACGATAGTTCATCGCGACCACCGCTTTGTAGTCGGCCTTGGCTCCACCGCCGCCGACACCTACGCCGCCCACCATCACGCCGCCTGAACCGCGCTTCACTTGGTCGTCGCGGCCGAAGATCACGACGTCGCCCATGAGCATCAGATCGGCGCCGCGAATCCTGCCGATCCTGGCGGCAGACGGACGAGCGACGCGTCCAGAAGCCCCGAAATCCTGCTCTTTCATGACGTTTTCGATCTTGCGCCGTTCGACCACGGTGAAGCGTCCGCCTTGTGCAATGCGTTTCACCATCATGGCTTGGATACCTTGGCTGACCGGTAGATGGTTGCCGAAGATCGCTTGAACATAGGTCATGACGGCCGAGTAGTCGAAGTTCTCAACAGCGACGGTTCGTTTTTGTGCGGAGACGAGCAGCGCTCCCCACAGCATCAAGACGATGATTTTCATTGGTTCTTCCTTGCGGCATAGCCGTCACCCTTGAGTTGGGCTTGGGAAAGTGGCGGTCCGCTATAGGTACCGATGGAGATTTTGTCGCGCACCTGCACGATGGAAAGATCTCCGACCCTGACGGTAGTTTTATCCAGCACTTCTTTGGTGTCGGGATCCTTCACGATGCCGGTGATCTGGTGGACTTCGAATTTGTCTCCCACCTGCACGCCTTCGTTGGTGCCGTAGTTGATGTAGATCTTGTCGCCCTGTACCGAAGCGATCATGGCGTCGATGGTTCGAGCCTTTATTGGCAGCGTCGCGACCTTCTTGCTGATCTCCTCTGCGAGTTTGGCGCAGGCATCCATCGTCGCTTCACCGATGATGGTTTGTTCGAAGTTGCTGCTTTCCATGCCGCCCTGGATACCACCAGCCGCTTTGTTGCCCGCGACAAAGCCACCCCAATCCTTACTTTTACGCGAGGATTCACCACGCGCCTCTCCCGTGTCGAGGATCTCGCCTGTCTCGGCGTCCACGATGCGGTAAGCGATGCCGACGACGGCTTTCTCCTCTTTGTTCAGCTTGCCGAAGTCGAGGCCAAGGCCGATTTTCGAGATTCCTCCCCAAACGCCGGTCTTTTTCTTGACGTCGTCGCGCCCAAAGATCGTGATGTCCCCATAAAGGATGGCGTCGGCACCGAGAACTTTACCGATCTTGGCCTTGCTTGCCTGGTTGACGCGGGCAGTGGCACCGAGATCCTGTTCCTTCATGATGCTGTCCACCTTCTCGCGCTCAAGCAGCCGGATCGTACCGAGCTTGGCGACACGGGTGGTGAGCATCGCGCGGATTCCCTGGCCGATGTTCGTGTCGTTGCCGAACCAGAATGTGACCCAGCTCTTCACAGTCGAGTAGTCGAACGGCGTGATTGCCAGGCGGCGCTTTTCCACCTTTGATGCGGCGGTTGGCGCGGACACTGACACGACAGGAGTTGGTTCAGGAGTGGGTGTTGGAGCGACAGGGACCGGAGCGGCAGTTGCAGCCGCCACGTCCGCCTTGGGATCCATCATGACGCTCATGATGTTTTCCGAAACGCCCGCCTGTGTGAGCTTCAGCATGTCCTGCGGCGAAAGCGCGTAGACCTTGGCGGTGGCTTTCAGAGTCCTGACGATCATGCCTTCCGACATGCCGCCCTTCACCAGTTGAATGACTGTATCGATGCCCGACGAGACGGCGGACGCGGGTCTCGCCGCTACAGCGGTAGGCTTGGCAACGGTGGGCTTGGCAGTAGCTGGAGCAGCCGCAACTGGTTTCGGTGCGGGTGCTACGGGCTTCGGTGCGGCTGTGACTGGCTTGGGTGTGGCAGTGACCGGGGCGGAAGCGGGTTTGGCAGCCTGTGCGAACGCCAAGCAACAAGAAAGCAGAGCTGCGACGATTTGCTTTTTCATGTGGAATTCCTTTCGAATGGATCTCTGTCGGTTACTGTGACCACGCAACGGTAGAGAACGCATCGATCAAATCGATCGCTCCGTTGCTGCTGTTGAGACGAAGTCCGAGAACGCCTACGCCGGATCGGCTGGCGGTGGGGATACTGAATTCAACCGATCCTAGAATGCCCGCCGAGGCCGGGAAGTCCTCCGCCATATCCATCGCGTATTGATTGGCGGAATCCATCGGGGCTTCGAGGCGCCCGATCTCCTTGCCTGCCGCATCGCGGACGATAATGGTCAGCGCCGCCGATGCGGTGTTGATGTTGTTAAAGACGATGTTCGTCGAATAGCCGTCGCGGTTGTCGAAACGGATCTTCTGGCGCTTGCTGTTGGCGTTGCCTGGATAGTAGGTGGCGACGCTGAATCCGCCATCCGGAGTCGCGGTTTCGTTGTGAGCGGAAAAGACAACTCGCGCGCCGGTGGCACTGGCCAAGGCCCAGCCTGTCGTGATTCCGCCCGTTCCGGTGGTCGTCAGTTCGACGATCGAATTGGGTTGGATCGTCCCACGGACGCTGTTGGTGGGCTCTCGATCCGCCCACGGAACGGGATATCCAAGACCTTCGCTGTTCACGCAAACAATTTGATAGGTGGCGGCGGTTGCCTCAAGATTGAGCAAGGTGATGCGCGTGCGCAGTCCGTCTCCATTGGTGATGAAGGGGATCGCGGTATCTGACGTCTGGGTGATGATCTGTGGCAGTTGACCGGCTGCGGCCTTTGCGGCCGAAGAGGTCGAGCCAGGCTTGCGCAGTTTCGCAAGCGATCGCGGTTGTTGCGCCGAAGCGGCCAGGGTCAGTAACAGAAGGGAAAGCGTGAGTTTCATAGTGTTGCCTCGAAACGTGATGCGAGACAGCTTCACGAGTTTGCTCGAAATTTTTGATTTAAGTTGTGGAACAGCCACGAACGGGCGAATTCCCAATCCCGGCGGACCTTTGCGCGGTTCGATCCGAGCACTTCCACTACTTGGTCGTCAGTGAGTCCGCCGAAGAATTTGAGTTCAACAACGCGGGCCGCGTTGGGGTCTTTGCGTTCGAGATCGCTGAGAAGTGAGTCGATGTCTTCAATGGCGTGGTCACGGCGCGGTGCGGCGTCAAGCTCTTCATTGATCGACACGCGCAACGCGTTGCCGCGTTTTTCGGCCTTGAACTTGCGAGAGTGATCGACAAGGATCTGGCGCATCTGCCTGGCAGCGATGCTGAAAAAGTGGGCGCGGTTCTTCCAGGTCTCAGCATCTTCCTGGTTCCCCGCGCCGCCAGGGAAAAGCTTCATGTAGTATTCGTTGACGAGTGCCGTGGGCTGTAACGTATGATGGCCGCGCTCAGAGGACATGGCGCGGCCAGCGATACTGCGGAGGTCTGGATAGACGGCCGCCATCAGCTGATCGACAGCCTTGGGCTTCCCGCTCCGGACTTCACGCAGCAAATTTGTAATCGTGTGGACTTCCGTCACGATCCGAGATGTCCTCCCTGCTGAACAGCGTCAGCGTTGCAGTTTCACTTGGAAAATCTGGCCTTGCCCATCCTGGCAGGCCTCGATGTTGACGCCGGATTTGAGAGCGGTCTCCATCTTGTCCACCATTTGCGAGTACAGCGGCGGCTTCACCGTGCAAGCGGAGCACAGTCTTGTGCCGCCAATGTTGACCTCGTCGGGGAGGTTCATGGCGATCAACCGGAGTGAGTAGGTGATGGAATCGACTTGCCCGAAGACGCATCCGGCTTGCGTGGGCAGTGCGGTCAGAAGGGGAGTTCCTTCGGCGGTTGCCTGCAGTTCGTAAGTAAATGCCCGTGTCCCGGTTTTCCGCCCGAATCCCGATGTAGTAGGTGCCGGCGGCCGGAACGTCGTAGTTCCAAGTGACTGCGTTACCACGGCAAGTCGAGCCTTCGCGAATCTCGTCGGCGTCGAAGGCCGTCCCTGCAACCGTGCGTTTCGCAGGGCTGTGGAGATTCAGTCCGATGCACGCCGCAGCTGAGGTGATCCTCGTCGTGACTGTGAACTTCTGGCCACGGGCCAAAGGAATCGAGTACACCTGGACTGGCTTGAGTGCCGAGTCGATCGTATCGTTCACCTTCTGGCCAAACCAAACCGGGATCGCGGAATCGATATCAACGCCATTGGGTCCATCCTGCGCCTGCAATGCTGACGCTACCATTGCCAAGGCACAAGATCCACTTCTTCATGTGAGTTTCTCCTTACAGTCTGAACACTTCTGTCGTTGGTGCTCGTGAACCTTCAATTGAACCGCGGTCTCCGCAGCGGATCAATCAAAATCGATGTTAAGCGAGTGTTAAGGATCTCAGCGGGCGGACTTCACACGTACGATCTGCCCGTCGGCAGCATGGCAAACCTGCACCCGAGTGCCGGCGAAATGGGCTTGGCGGAGGAAATCCACAAAGGCTGGAAAGAGAGTGGGCTTGACCGTGCACGAGGCGCAGATCTTGACTCCACCGACGGTGACTTCTTCGGCGAGGTTCATGGAGACTTGCTGCAGGTTGAATTGGATTTCGTCGACATTGCCTTCGAGACAGGATGCGACCGCGGGAAGCGGGACATCCAGACGTGCCCCGACTGCGCTGGTAACTGTTTCGATTTCAGAAGCACCAGTTCTTGACCAGATGCCGATGAAGTAGGTTCCCTCAGCGGGGACTGCATATTCGAAAGCAGCGACGACATTCCGCCATCCCGTGTTCACGAGGGTGCTCGGACTGTTCGCGATGGAAGTGAAGGTCGGGCTGTAAAGGCCCACCCAAAGATCGGCTGCGCCCTTCTCTTTGACAGTCACTGTAAAGGGTTGCCCGCGGGCGAGGCTCACCTTGTAGACGATCCTTGCGCGGAGCGTGGGATCGACATTATTCAACGCCACCTGACCGAACTCAATCGGCAGAGCGGTCCGGACATCCGAGCCTTCGTAGTCCTGGGCAAAAACAGAAACGGCGCTCGTGAGAGCCGCGGTGAGGATCCATTGCAAACGGGTCATAGTTCCCATTGAAGCCTCATGAAGCACAATAGCCAAGCCCTTTCGATGTTTAGAGAGTGTTAAGCCGACTTCGCCCGAGCCCCGGACTCCGTCGACGGTATCCCAACTTGCGCGACCAATTCCCGGAACCGTGGGACCCCCCATAAGGGATCGAACAACGGTGTCCGCGCAAGAAAGTGCGCCAATGGATACCGCGTCTCGTACATCCGCTCCAACGAGTCGATCGCACGGTTCCAGTTGTGAAAGATCGTCGCCGTCACCATCACGCCTATTTCACTCACACCGCCGCAATGCTCGTCCACTAACCCGATCGTCCGTGGAGTTCCCAAAATACCTTGACTCGACATTTCGAAGTACTGTTGCGGCGGACTCCGCCTCGCCGCCAACGCAGCCTTGGTTTGCGTGAACACTGCCTTTACATGATCCCCGCGATTCCACTGCACCAACGCCAGCCAGGCGAGGCACGACCAGTCATCCGGATTCAGCTTGTGTGCCCTCTGCAATTCAATCTCGGCGACATCCAAGCGGCGGCAAAGATATTGCGTGACGCCAAGATTCGTTTGGAAAGAAGCCGACGGACGGTCCAACACCGACATGCTCTCTTCGATCAGTTCCGCAGCCCGCTCCTGCCGCGCTGTGGCGATCAGATAGACCTGATACCAGCCATCGAACTTCACTCTCGGATCGAGCGTCAAGGCTCGTTCGTACAGCCGTTCCGCCTCATCCCACTTCCAATGCAGAAGCGCCTCGACTGATGCCTTGGCCGCATGAGCCTGGCCGCTGTTTGGCGCGAGATGCAGGGCATGATCGGCCGCTTCGCCCGCCAATTCCAAGCACTGCCTCGGCTGACCCGCCCCGTGCACTGCCATCGAAACCCGCAGATAGTTCAATGTCTCCCAAGCGGTGGCCCAGTGAGGCGTGGCTTTCAGAATCCTCTCGACGGTTTTGGAGGCTAGAATCAGGTCTTCTGGAAAGCGGCTATCGAGCAGATAGCGGGCTTCATTGAGCGCGCGGCGAGCCTCCGCCGGCACCCTCTCGGGTATCTCGAAAACGATCTCGTAACCCACCAGCTTGAATTTCACCTTCACATCGGGAATGACCAAGTAGAAAGCGTCGAGCTTGAGCCGGAGGTTCCGCATCTGCACGCGAACATTGGCGTTCTTGTAAGGGTGGAACTCGGCGGGTGGGATGTCGAAGACGTGCTCGGCCAAAGCCAGCTCATCCACGGCCTGTTTTCGCAGTGTTGATTCCACCAAGAACGCAACAATCTCGCGCAAGACTTTGGCCTTGGCGAAGAGGGCATGATCTAGCAGACAACCGAGTTCCCTGCGAATGAGAGCGGGGTCCAAGACGACATTATACACAAGCGGCGGTCGGCCGTTTTTGCTCAAAACATTCTGAACATTATTTCGCGCAGTTCCCCCATGCCGGATGCGCATTCCGGCCATGGAACGACATGGATTCTTCATCGCAACGGACCCCGAAGCGCGGCAGCAGTACTTTCAACTGCGAGCCCGCGAATATCAACGCACTTTCGGCTTTCCTGGTTCCTGGCTGGAGCAGGAAGACAGCTATGACCGCACTGGAACGATCCTCGTCTGTGCCGAAGAAGGCAGCACCCGTGCGATCGCCGGCGCGCGGATGAACATCTCCACGCCCACCTGTTCGATGCGGCTACCGATGGAACATGGAAGCTTCAGCCTGCCGCTGCTGCTGCCTTCGATGAATCTCCCCCAACGCAACTACGCGGAAGTTTCCCGGCTGGCCGTGGCGGAAGGGTTTCAAAACAGTGTCCTTCTTATGGAACTCCTAGATGCCTTGCATGTTCATGCCCGGACTCATTCAACTCCGCTGGTGTTCAGCATTTGCCCTCGTCCGCAGGCGCGCAATTACCGTATCCTAAAACGGAAGGGCATGAACAAGCCTTTCCATATCTTTGAACACATCGCCGTGCCCGCACAGTACGGCATTGAAATGCGCCTCTGCCTGTTTTCAGAACAGAGGGAGTTCTAAATGCTTTGGATACTTTGGGGTGCTTGTTTCGTAAGCTTCGGTTGGGGGGCGCGCAACCATTTTCGTAACAACGGCCTTTACACTGCGGGCATGAGATGGACCCTTGCGCTTGGAACCTCCTTCGCCCTGCTGCAAGCCGTAGCGATCTTCTTCGGCCCGCACCCTGCTGGATCTGCGGTCTGTTACGTTCTTTCGCTTTCGCTGTTCTGGTGGAGTGTTCGCACCACTCTCGGCAAAGGATTCGGTGCCTGTTACGCAGGCATCGAATCGAAGGAATTCGTGACCGATGGCCCTTACCGGTGGGTCCGCCATCCGTTCTACACGTCGTACTTGCTGATGTGGATAGCGGGTATCTTCTTGAGCCCTTGGCTGCTAGTGGCACCCGCCGTCATGGGCTATGTGTATTGGAGAGCGGCGAATGAAGAGGAAAACCACCTGGCCAGCGGTCCACATAAAGAGGCATACGAGGTCTATCGTCGAGGCACCGGGCGATTTTTCATTTCCTGGCGAGCTGGCGGTGTGTTAAGGCGGAAGCAGGCAGCCTGAGGGATTCGATCAACGCGAGAAATCGTGGATGTTGCCAGAGGACATCCACGATCTCCAGATGCACCAGAAAGGGCAGTAGCGGGAAGCGATGAGCAGCCATCCGCTCAAAGGCACCGATCGCTTTCTCTTGACGCCCTAGGATCACTGCGGTCAACGCGATGGCCATCTCTGAGCTACCGCCTTCGACTTCTGCGGTGAGCGGATCCGGCTCGTGGCCAGTGGTGGCCGCTCGCATCCCTGAAGCGGACATCGACAACAGCCTGCCAGGTGGAGAACGGCGCGCCCGGAGCATCGCCTTGACTTGAGTCGCCAGTGCCCGTGCCCTGTAGCCCATGGTCCATTGGACTGTGGACATCCAACTCAAGGCTGAATGATCGGCGGGATAGAGCTTGGCTGCGAGTTGCAGTTCGCGTTCGGCATCGGCATGGCGCCGGCACAGATGGAGACATATGCCGTAGTTGGTTTGGGCCATGTGCGATGGGCTTTCCTGCATTTCGAGCAGTTGTTCCATCAGCGAAGCGAGTTCGTCGGCGCGGCCCATGGCCATAAGATGCAGTTGGCGCCACGGATGCGTTTGAGCCCGGATCCCGCCTCCCAAGTCGACGGCCCGCAGGAAGTGCTTGTCCGCTCCATCCCAGTCCCATTCCAACGTCGCCAAAACGCCCCCTTTCACCAAGTGCGCTTCCCAAGACTCTGGCGCGAACTGCACGGCATGTCCGGCGGCGGTGGCGGCGATGCGCAGGCATTCGAGCGGTGGCTCCCCATGCACGGCGAGCATCAAAAAGATTTCCGCGCGGATCGCCCACGCCACCCCCGAACTGGGTGCTTCGGCAAGCACTGCATCGACCAGTTCGAGAGCATCGCGCAAGTCCGCGGGAAAGCGGCTTTCCGCCAGGATGCGGGCTTGATTGAGCGTCCGGCGCAGCTGCGGGAGAATCTGTCCCACAATTTCGAACAGCGGGCAATAAGAGTTTTCTGGCAGCGAGATCCGAACGCTCTCGGCAGGGCTTTCCGCGTAGTATAAATCCAGCTTCTTCCGCAGATTGTGCATCTGAACGCGAACATTGGGGTGAGTGTAAGGGTGGAAATCGGCTGGCGGGATCTCGAACACCGCGCTAGCGATGGCGCTTTCCGAGATCGTGGCGTTTTCGAGCGCACACTCGACGAGATAATGAAGCAGCGACTTTAGAACTTTGGTTCGTGAGAACTGCGGATGCTCAAGCATGCGCCGAAGCGCATCCCGAATCTGCCATTCACGACTGTTCTGCCCCGGTACCATCGATTCATATGGTACACGCAGTTCGCGCAATGGGCGAAAGCAATCCAGTGGCTTTCTTTCGAGTTTCTTCGGCTGGCTTACAGAGTTTCCGAAAGGCGGGAACGAGACTACATTCCAAGAGAGAGAAAGATACAGGCCGGTTGAAGAAAGAACGGGATTGATATGGCCCGACTTCGTTCACGTGAAGAGAAGATCCGCACCCGCGATCATACGGAATCGCCTGGCACGAATTCGGTGCGGACATCACTTCCATCGGCTACCATCAATTGGCACGGGCGTCCCAACCTCAACGGCAATCGCGAACTTACCATGCCCGGTGACATCTCTTCTCCGCCGCCAAGGAAAAGAACCTGTGGCCATGATGAAACCGAGGGTTGGAAGCCCGGGAAAGCCGGTGGGATGGATGAGATGACGATCCATTCTGTCCGGCTTTCTTGTTGTTGCGACGATTTGCGGACTGCAGCTTCCATGGCGCGGCCCCGCGTCGAAGCTGCCGGCTGAGCGGAGGTTACGGAGAGTGCGAAGGTCAAGAGTACAACGGCGACGAGGACGATGGGAGAGAGTACCTCGGCGATTGTGCTGCTGCGATGGCCCGGCGCGGGTTGTCTCCCGGGTTGGTGTATTTCGATGGGCGCGGTTTCCTGTGTTTGCAACGGCATCGCCGGGTCTGTTTCTGCAATTTCGATGGATTTTATCGACCTTCTCCGGGGCGGTTTGCCAGCATTTTTGCGCAGGGCGAGCAGGGCTTTGAGTGCGCGGAAGTAGTCGCGGTTGACCCGAGCCTCGCAGCGGTGGAGATGAGGGAGCGAACCTGAGCGCGCGAGGGAG